>Ga0214544_1006337_pt1 | contig 21921 bp, 10 predicted proteins | sample CNSS3metaG_FD_160074 | JGI IMG/M metagenome (GOLD analysis project Ga0214544, IMG submission 160074) | Root nodule microbial communities from cowpea collected in UCLA plant growth center, Los Angeles, California, USA - CNSS3 | ecosystem: Host-associated > Plants > Roots > Nodule | place: USA...
ATCATCCTATATATATATATATATATATATATATATATATATATATATATATATATATATATGGATTAACTTTTAAGTTTCCAATAAATTGAATAGTACCTAGATAATTAGCTACAACATAATTGTCGGATCAAAATCAAATTAAAAACTAAAGTCAGGTATATATAGATTAATTAAGTTTTTAAAAGATTGAATAGTACCTGGATAATTAGCTACAACATAAGAATCATTTGGTAATTTAACATGAACATGTTTAATCTTAAGGAAAATAACAAAATGTGTTTTAATGTGAGTGACATGATCACTTGCACCACCATCTAAAATCCATTAAATTTTACCTATTTGTGATTCTTGTCTAGAAGACTCACCATTATGACTGTGTATCTGGTTAACGTTGTGATTGGATGAGTTTTGCAGAAAATTCATGAGCTTTTGCACTTGTTCAACCGTAAAAGGATTACTTTTCATATTTGTTTTAGATCTTGATACTCCATGACACATGGAGTCCTATTTGCTTGGTTTGGTTAATTAGGTGCCTCCCATGACTAGTGCCACAATAAGTCGTTTAGGCCAATTTTGTATCTTGCACAAAGGAATTTCTTGTGTTGAGATTGCACGTACGTGGGTCATTATGTTCAGGAATTCTGATACTGCTAGCAATGAGTTTTAGCTTGTTCAGGAGAGTACGTCTCATGCTTCTATTCCAAGAATGATAGTTGGTTCCATTGAGTTGAGGAGAAACAAGAACCATTCCCAAAGGATGCAAATATAGGGGCTAGAAGGATTTAAAAGATAATTCATGGTTGCTTATGTTTTTGTGGTTGAGGATTCCATGATGAAGAAAGGAAGAACAACAAGATAAGAAGTGGAATCTAAAAATGCGTACAAGAGAGTTCCTATATATAGGAATCTAAAACAGAAAAGAGAAAACACTGATATATAACATCAGATAAGCAAACAGAAACAGAAAACAATAGAAAATATAAAAAGATACTGATAAAATAGTATCTGAACAATGTGTATACCCTATGTCAGTTCAAATGTTTATCCAATGGTTTTCTCTTGATCAAGCTTCTTCTCCCTTGCCTTGGGATAACTATAAACTACTACATATTATAAGCTAGGATTGCTTTATGTGCAGGGAAAAAGGAGTGTCCCAGTAACTGATGAATGATTGCGAGTGAAGGGATGATAATCTGTGTACACCATCAGTAGAGCTGTCAAAATGGGTTGAAACCCGTGAGCCAATCCGGCTCACCACGAGTTCGGATTAGGTTGGGTTGGGTTGAAATTTTTTTACAAATTTCAATAGGGTTGATTTTTGACCCGGTTCACCTAAAATCCGACTCACCCGGGTTGAGTTGGCTCACCAACCCACAAATAAATGGTCACACAATATTTGTTATTAAGTTAGACTTTGCATTTGGGTCATGTTAAATTATTTTTTTAGCCAACACATAGATAATTTGTATTTTTGTGAATTTAGTTTGTATTAAAATTTATTTAGATATTAACTAGAATTACAATTTAGTTTTGACCGAAAAAGTAAAAAAAATTGTATTTTTTTAATTAAGTGAACCCGTGAGCCAACCCGTTTAACCTACCAACCCGTGATGGACCGGACCGGGTTCAAATTTTTTTGCTCGTTAATAAGTGAGCCAGGTTGTGGGTTGACTCACTAAGTGATCAACCCATGGTGGGTCGAGTCGAGTTGGACCGAATGTGGTGGGTCGAGTCGAGTTGGACCGAATTACTCATTTTGACAGCTCTAACCATCAGTGATCATTCTTCGATAAATCAACGTAAAATTATGGTATCTCTTGTCTAAATTATTTGGCCATCATGTTTCGAGTTTGATTGACGAAATGATATACGTACATAATTTTCATCATATAAATTCTAAGTAATAAACTAGTATAAAATTATAAAATAATCAAGTTAAATAAAATTTTATATTTTGTATATAAAAAGGAGTATGATATGCATGTATTGTCAGTCGAAAAGTCTTCACACTATAGTCAATCTAACATCATCATTGATGTGAATTTAAAACATATTCTAAACATTTACAAGCATACTAAACATATCATTGTGATCAGGGCATGCATTATTTATCATATACAAAACTCAATATCAAGCGATTGCATAGCAAGAATTTTTAGTAGTGCTTCTCATATAGGTTCTTTTCTTACTAAAATTAAGCTGTCTCACATTTAGCTCATCCACATGAGTTTATAGGACTATTTATTGGCAAATTTGAAGCTGCAGACAAGGACAATTCTGACACTCAACTGTTGGAGAATTCAAGAATTTGTTAACATTATCTTTAACAAATCCGGAAGTGGAACTTTATAGGAAGAGCCGACAACTGTTTGATTTCTCTGCTCTGGGGAAAGATTCTGAAGGAAATGATAGGGAAGAAATAGTCATAGAAGATTTTAAGATGGCCATTTGTCATATAAAAATGTTAAACATGAAAAGAATTTCCAGAATAAATGCGGATGAAGGATAAGAGACAAAGAAGTTTATTGAAGAAGAAAGAGAAAGATGAATTGTCTCTAATGTGTATACTAACGAGTCATATACACAAGACTTTGAACAAGAAATGAAGGAAAACGAAACAGACAAAACAACATAACAACAAAACAACGACCAAACAACAAGAGCATACGACCCCAAGGAAGAAAGGGTAGATGAGTCCATCAGATGAGTCTAGGCAAACGACTTCAGCAGACGACTCTAGATGTTTAGGTAGCAACACCAACAGACAACTCTAGGTAACAACACCAACTCTAGCAAGAGGATAGACGACTTCACTCAGAACAGTCGATTACTTCACTCAGAGTAGACAACTATCATTTTTCATTTTCTTTAGAATTTTGACATGATCAAGGAGAATTTTTTGTTAATGCTTAAATAAAGCAAGTATCAGTTTCATCAAAAAAGTGTTTGATTGAAGCAGGGCGAGTAGGTGAAGTTTGAAAATTTAGAATAAAAACTGATTACAATTTTCATAAAAAAAGTTAACATAAAAGAAAATGACTTGGTAATCACTCATGATCGAAAACCACTTTCCAAATGTCAGTTACACAACCAATTATATCAGTAGTGTTCAAGTTCCTATCACGGAATGATAACCAAATGAGCCTTTATAACAAACCAAGTGAAGTTTTACAAAGTAGTTGATTCAGTAATCATTTGATATGAATCCAGTGAGCCACAATATATGCATTGTCCCCCACAAGACGCTCATAATGTCAAAAATTACATGATTGAACAGTATCTATTTGATGATAAAATTCAAAAAATGCCTCAACAAATTAGTTAATTATTCCTATATAGCCAGGAATAAGTAATGAAGAAATTGAACTAACCAATATTATATTCTTCCCTTGCATGTCTCTAACATTAACATGTCATACACACGTGAAGATCGGTATCACGTTTCATCCTAAGACATTGCAGAGAATGACATTCCCGAACTTGCATACCTCAGACAAGTGAAACTAAAAAAATTTAACTTTAAAAGTGTTTCTTTGTCTAGTTTTCTGCTTGAAATCTTCAGGACCAGCTAGACAAGTTGATGATGAATTCAACTCCTCTAAAAGTTCTGTTGCCAACTCAACCTTTCCTGTTTTATTTAAATTCTGGATTAGTGATCTATAGATATATACTGAAGGAAGAATCCCCTTCTGTTTCATCTCCCTGAAGTATTTCAAAGACTCCTCAACATTTCCTGACCGGCCAAAAATATCAATTAGTGCAGTATATGTAAGCAGATCTGGTTCAATCCCATTCTCGGTCATTTCCTTATAATACACAAAACACATATCAAATCTTCCAACCTTCCGCAAGCCATTCATTAGAGTATTGTAAGAAACAGTATCCGGGATGAAACCAGTATCCTTTATGGATGAAAACACATCAAGCATTTCATCCACACGGCCCATGTGACCCAAGATATCTAAAACAATATTATATGTGAACAAATCCAGACCATACCTCTGTGTTCTAAAATGATCAAATATCACCAAGGATTTATCTTTCTGTCCGCATTTGGCAAAGGCAAAAATGATCTTGTTGATGAAGGATGATGATGTGCTAGAAGACATTATATCTGATATTTCCTCAAGAAATTTGAGTAGCTCCACACAATCATTTTCTTTTGTGAAAGCCTTGGCAAACTTAAGGCATGAGGTTGCACTTGGGGATTTACAGGACAACAACAATTTCTTGAAAACTTGACAAGTAAGGTCAATGTCATGGCTTGCCTCCTCTAATAGGAGATTATAGGCATCAAGGGAAACAACAACGTTCTTATCGTTAAAAATTTGTAGTACTTTATCGGTGTATGTGCAATAGACATTCGCACTGGATGCTGGTGTATTTTCAACTTCGGCAAGAAATTCTTTCAGAAGTTCCTTTGTCACTATCTTTATGCCAGGAGATGCCTCTGTTGAATAATCTGGAAAACTGCAAAGTGCCAGTGAATTAGCTATTACTGGTTTAAAAACATTCAGATAACAGAATAGTTTGGTTGTTATGGGAATGACACAATTAACGAGAATCATCATTAGGTTCATGTAATAGAAAACTGCTTATTCAATCAATATTCACTTTATTTTGCTGCGAAATGCCCAACAAACAAAATATGCAGTAGGATCATAAAAAGGTAAGTTGAATATGGACAACTATTTGGGTGCTAAAGCTAAACTAAAATAAGTTGCTTTGGAGTAGAACTAGGCATGAACAAGAAATATGCTACATATTAAAATTCATTCACATATGGCAGGCATGTACATATCTATCATCTCAAAGAACAGGTAACTAAGAATGAGCTACGCACACTAGCACTTCATAGGTCTGGCTCAATCAAAAACGTGCAATTCTTTACAAAACTAATAAAAAAACTCAAGTAATGAGAACCTTGATGATGCACTAATCTTAGTGGGTCACGTAATTCCCGCAAGGAATAAGTTATAGCTTATTGACGATAATGACACACGACTAGTTCAACTAAAGTTCATCTGTTTAAGGGTTAAAGTTTGATCCAACTCCAAACCACTTCCACCATGAAGGGGCAAGATGTTGCCTCGAGTAAATACGAGTGAACACATCTCATCCTTTCATAAACTTCATGAGGAATAAACTCCTCTGAAATGTTTTGTCTCTAAAAGTGCACAAGTAAAGGGCATCAACCCTAGATTTCATCTAAAGCAACATGTGCATATGGCCCGCTAAAATTCGAAGTGACACACCATTACTTGTGCACTTCAGTGACAATCTCACCTTTAGAGGAGACAATCTTGCACTCCTTAACACATGATACAACATTTTCAATGCTTTTCAGCTCTCACCACTCCATGATAAAAAGTTTGAACTTAAACAACAACAATAATAATAACCAATCAACTTACAGTAAAACCCAAAATTATTATGGTATTACAAAGGCAGTAGTATATTGATAACCATAACTTATAAGTGGAGGTTCTGAGAGCCACCCACCACAGTAACTTTACTTTCCACAAAGAAGAGAACTACACTTTCATTCAAAACAGCAAGAGAAATTAAAAAAAATAAAAAATAAAAATTTGAGTGAAAAAAAATTGGCTTTGGAAGAGTACCGAATGATTGTTGAAAGAGGAAGGGAGAGATTGAAGCGAAAGCGGAACAGAGGAAGTTTAATCAATGAAAAGCCTCTCGTTGTTGCTTCTCGTAACATCCTTCGCAGCTGAATTGAGATTACCACGTTTGTGTTGTTCATGTTCTTTTCTTTACTTTTTAGGGTGCACAAGCATGCTACAATTACAAATACTGCTGTCTAGTCCTTGTGATCAGTTTCACAATTAAGACCTCAAAAGTTATTTTTGCAAAGAAGCCCCTGTATAAAAGCTGGATAGGTCCCCTTCGTTAGCAAGTTTTAGTTACCTTACACCCACATAATTCATTGATGAGAAATATATTAGTTTAAGTAAAAAAAAAATTATTAAAATTTTTAGAGAAAGATTTGTTAATAGATCACAGATAAAACTTATATATAGTATTAAAATACGTTCTATTGTAAGTTTTATTTCAATAAATATATGATACAATACTGTAAACTTTTGTTACTTACTGAAATAAAATTTCAAATCAAATTAAAAGTAATAAAACCAGCACTTAAAATAAACAACGTCATTTTTGCCCTACAATTATTATAAATAAATTGAAAACACTCAAATTATTGTAAACTGTAAATTTTCAAAATAATTCAAATATTAACTTAATCTAAGATGAAACAAAAAATTATATGGCACTTTTCTTTCCATTATTTTGCAAATACATTTACATTTGAAACAAAATAAGACCCTCAATAAATAAGTGAAGTCATAAAGATTAAACTTGAAAATATATTTGTATTCAAAATTTTATAATATTCAGTTAAAAAAGATAATTTTGTCCTAATAATAATGTAATGTCAATTCAATTTTTGATAAATTATAGATCTTAGGAATTAAATTTAAATTCTCGTACTTTCACTGAAAAAAATGCGTTCATCATGCCAATATGTGATGGGATTCACAATAGAGACCTCAAAAGTTATGTTTTTGCAAAAGGGCCCCTGTATAAAAACTTGAAAGGTGCCATTTCTGCATAATTTGGGTGTGGAGAAGAAGAGCACGTTCAGGGCCAACGGGAATTCATCATCGTTTGTTCGGCGAAAAAGCCCGACGTTCTGGTTTGTTCAACGGTAAACCTTTTTCTTTTTTTCTTTTTGTTTCTGATTTGCATTAACAATTGATGTATTAAGAATGGAGATTTTGTTTGTCCAACGGTAACCCTATGATGTCTCACTGATACATTCCACAAATCTATCTAACAATTCAGTGTGCCCATCAAAACAAATTTTTGTCCGATTTCTAGTATCAGCAGATTCAAACAAGAGTGCTGAAAGGTACTTCACTCTCACGTTTTCCACAGCTTTACCGTAGAGAACAAGACTGTTTGCGAACTGAAGTGATGGAATATCACCTTTCAAACCGTTAAAGTCAATCAATTTCGCATTTTTTTCTTGGTTTTTTTTTTTTTGCAAAAGGGATACAAATCATGAGTTTAGTTTTTTGATAAATACATTTCAAACTCAGGCCAACCTAGTATCTTATTTGACTAATGAAACTTGAGTAAACCTGAATCTGACCTTGTGTCATGTTCATTTACAGATTTCGGTTCTAGTGCACTAATTGAAGTTAATTCAGATGGTTGGAATTCCAAAACTTTGGTTTTTGACTGATCCATGTAGTTGATCTCACCTTGTGGGGTAGGACTTTGGATGATTTCCTTTGATGTAGTACCGTAGGTTATCCATTCCCAATTTGCCAAGTTTTTTTAATAATAATTTTTGTCCTTACTTTTCTAGCTGAGTTGAACCTACAGGATGTTATAATTTTTTGACTGACCATTGAGCCATTATCCCGACTTAGTTGATCACCTGACCAAGTTCTATAACAAAGCATGTTGCGACAAATACATTTTCTGTATAAAATCTTTTTCTTCATTTTCATTTTTATAAAATTAAAACTTTACGTGAAATTTTGGCAATTCTGTGCAAAACGGAATCAAATCAGAAAAATCAGTAGACCATTAATCATTAATGTAGTAACATGGAAACAACAACAATTTTCTGAGTGTAAAAACAATGGTTGCTTGTGCAACTCATTTGTTAGAGTGCTCCCCGTATTCAATCCTATTGAGTGTACGGGGCTGATGGAAGGAACCTCTGTGAACAGTGTCTTAAACCACTGAGCCCTTGTGAAGAAAGCTTTCAACTTTCAAGAATCAAGTGTGCTCCTTTTTTTAGGACTGTTTTATTTATCTTATTTTCTATCTAGTGATATTATTTTCTTCACATAAAAAATGATAGATGGATCAAGGGAGGCAAGTATTCACAGTGGACCTTCTTGAGCGATATGCTGCAAAAGGTCGTGGAGTTATCACTTGCATGGCTGCTGGAAATGATGTCATTGTGATTGGAACCAGCAGAGGATGGGTCATCAGGCATGATTTTGGGCTTGGCAATTCATCTGGTGAAGTTTCAATTTTGAGTTTTCTGTTCCCTGGATACCCATTCTTATTAATTTTTAGATAGTGGAAATGAATTGGTATTTGACATCCCATTGAAATACGTATTTCGAATTCGGTAACCTTCACATTTTGACTGTCAAATTTGAGGGTTTAATTTTAATTTGCGAATCAACGTAGATATAAAATAGGGACCACTCTTTGAATGATTTGTTTTAGGGTTCTTGATAGTAGTGTGTACTTTATACTGGAATTTGAAGTTGTTTCTTTTTCTTTAATATCCTGCTTCTTCAGTAGGATTGATGAGTTTCTTATATCTTGCTGTCTGTTTGGAGTGTAGAGATTGATCTCACTGTGGGTCGTCCTGGGGACCAATCAATCCACAGGGTTTTTGTTGATCCTGGAGGGAGTCACTGTATTGCCACTGTTGTTGGTGCTGGAGGAGCTGAAACTTTCTATACTCATGCCAAATGGAACAAGCCACGAATTTTGACCAAGCTGAAAGGTCTTGTTGTAAATGCTGTTGCATGGAACAAGCAACAGATAACTGAAGGTAGTTATTTTATCACTTATTTGACTTGTGCCCATTACTTGTAGATTTATTTACTAAAAGGAGGTTTGGATATTCATTTGTGCTTAAGGTTTTGATTAAACTTTTTAAATGCAGTTTCCACAAAGGAAGTTATTCTTGGTACTGAAAATGGTCAACTTCATGAGCTGTATGTGGATGAGAAGGATAAGAAAGAGAAGTATATCAAGTTTCTCTATGAGTTAAGAGAACTTTCTGAAGATTTTATGGGCTTGCAGGCATGTCTTTTTCCTGTTTACTGTTATAGCTTCTTTTTCCAAGATAATCTATGGTTTCATCTCCTTTTTATGAATTTTAGAGTCTTTTTTTTTTTTAAATGTGGTTAAGGCATTCAATTTATGTTCTGGTTCTTGTCCTTTTTGATCAGATGGAAACAGCTAGCATAATTAATGGGACTAGGTATTATGTGATGGCAGTTACTCCTACTCGTCTTTACTCTTTCACTGGCTTTGGGTCACTGGAAGTAAGTCAAATAATATAAACTTCCATTTTTTTGTTTATTTCCCTTGAGTAATCTATCCTATGAAGTATTGATACTTCAATTTGCTTCATGCATCCATGTTTAGCACATATCTGATATTGATGTTTTTTTGTATACTTTACCTATATATGTGGGTGAAGTGTCCAAGCTTTTAAGCATTTATATTCAATACAACCACAACAAACATTAGGAAGCATGTGTAATGGTTTCTTCATAAACCAAAGAGGGAAATTGTTCTCTTTATGAATTGTTTTAAAAAAGTAGTGAGATTGATTGTGTTATTTCTATATGTAAATAATAGAAAGTAATTTATGACGACAATGATTTTTAATCTTGGGCTATCTTTTTTTATTATACCCTTCATTATCTTTCAAAGTTCAATTTTACTGATTGTTATACAAATGTAGACTGTTTTTTCAGGTTATTTAGATCGTACTGTGCATTTTATGGAACTTCCTGGTGACATACCAAACAGGCAAGTGGTTTCTCTCTCCCTCTTTCTCTAAAAACATAATACTATTGTTATATCATGGAAGCATTCAACAGTCTAAATGCAGAAAATGACTTTATTTTTACAGTCCTTCATATGTGTTGTTTGTATATGATCTATCTTTTCTAAGACTTCATTCTATTGATTATCTTCCAGTGAGTTGCATTTTTTCATTAAGCAACGGAGAGCTGTACATTTTGCATGGCTTTCTGGAGCTGGTATTTACCATGGTGGCTTAAATTTTGGAGGACAACAGAGGTAGTATAGAATGACTTGACTTTGTTGTCTGTTTAATCTTTAATCAATATTGATTTGGAACATGTTCACTATGTGGGTCACGATCCTACAAACCTCATTTCTGAACATGCTATTGGTGCTTCATGAATGGTTGCTATTGCGAATCCTTACATCTTGTTTTTTTAGGAACTTATTCACCCTTCTCTCACTTTTTGACAGTTCTTCGGGTGCAAATGAAAATTTTATTGAGAACAAAGCTCTTTTGGACTACTCCAAATTGTCTGAAGGAGCTGAAGTAGTCAAACCAAGTTCAATGGCATTGTCTGAATTCCATTTCTTGTTGCTTCTGGGTAATAAGGTTAAGGTGTGTATGCACTTTTGTATAATAGTTTTGTTTTCACCCATACGTCACAATCCCAATTTAAAGAGTTTTATACATGCTTGCTGAATTTTTTGAACATTTGTAGGTTGTAAACAGAATTAGTGAGCACATAATTGAGGAACTTCAGTTTGATCAAACTTCCGATTCAGCATCAAAGGGTATTATAGGATTGTGTAGTGATGCCACAGCTGGTCTGTTTTATGCATATGACCAAAACTCCATCTTTCAGGTTTGTGTTCTCTGAATTCTGTAACCTTCTGAATTTTGGATCTAACTGGCCTGGTTATAATTGCTGCTGCATTTGATAATTTAGTAGGTGTCTATCAATGATGAGGGCCGAGATATGTGGAAAGTATATCTTGACATGAATGAATATGCTGCTGCTTTAGCAAATTGCCGTGACCCTTTTCAAAGAGACCAAGTATATTTAGTGCAGGTACTGTTCACTCTGCTGCCCAAGAAATAGTTTGTCTGAATTCATGATAATCTTTTTGCCACAAGATAGTTTGGAGTTTGATTGTAATAATTTATGGTGCAGGCTGAAGCTGCGTTTTCATCTAGAGATTATTTTAGAGCTGCATCTTTCTATGCCAAAGTAAATCCCCTCTGAGTTCATTATTTTGCTAGATTTAGTTTGTTACATTATTGCAAGAGCTTCCTTTGCTTTCATGATACTTGATTACTTAAAAATAATTGTGCTGCCCTTTGCTATATTTCATGGTGGACTGGACTCTTATAGCTATATATTTTCAAGGCTCCCAAATTGGGACCAAAAGTTTCCAAATCATTGCGTATTAATATCGTTCCCTAAAGACAGGCCTCTGAATGTTTAATGAGCTCAGTTAATAAATTTAAAGTTTTGAAGGTGTAGAAGATTTTGGCAGCATCATCTTTACATAAAGTGCTCTGTTCTGATAATTTGGTTATAATTGTGATTCTTTTTTGTACTTAAGTAATGCTTTCTAGTATTAACACTTGGGACTTTGTGTTGATAATCCGAAAGAAAAAAAAAATCTGACAGGAATGTTATTTGCAGATCAATTATATTTTATCATTTGAAGAGGTCACTTTGAAGTTCATTAGTGCTGGTGAACAGGTACTATTCATGCTGCTGGCCATTAAATATGAATTATACTGTGGCTGCATTCTTCATCAATGTGTGCATTTTTAGAAAAAATTACATTGTAATTTTGTCTATCTATAAGAAATCTTTTTGATTATACTAGTATTTCATTCAGCCTGCTTTAATACATGAGTGTATTAAGTTTAATAAATGATAAATAAATGTTGCATCTTTGTATTTTCTTATGTGCATTTAATCTCTACAGTGATTGCTTTCCTATGTGGGCATATGCAAACTGGTTTGATTTGGTTTATCCTGAATTTAATTTTTAAATTTTTGGATTTGAAATTGACTCATTCTTAGGTTTCTTTCTTTTATGTAGGATGCTTTGAGAACTTTCTTATTGCGGAAGCTTGATAATTTGGAAAAGAGCGACAAATGCCAAATAACAATGATATCCACTTGGGCAACTGAATTGTATTTGGACAAGGTTCTACATTCTTGACATTTGGAAGGATAATTCCTTTATCTCATTTTCTGTTAACAATGGCATAACAAAACCTTATATGATATCCAAATTAAAACTAGAATGGTGCTTAATTCTGTATAATGTGTCTTGAAATTCCATCTGTTTTCCACAAACTCCTTATTGTTTCACTTATTTGTACATGGGGCACATGAAGAATGAGTGATAGGAAAAAGAAACAATTCTTATTGTTATGGATGCAAATTTAATGTTCAAGCTAAATTACGGTAGTAAAGAGCTTAAATTACTCCTAGCCAGGGAAAGTTACCCTGGAGCTTAAGCTAAATGCTGAAACAAACACAAAAACCATGGTCCCATCAGTAAGTGTGATCAGAAAAATATTCTTCACTGCTTTAAGAAATTTAAGTTATATAAACTTGTGTGTAAGGAAAGCCACAGACGCCAACCTTTGTGAAATAATTAGCTTGACCTGAAAATACAAATATGCTGTGTTCACAATGTTAATATGAAGACATGGTAGTAAAACATTAACGCTTAGAGATTTATGGTAAAGTTTTTTTTTTTTTTTTTTTTTTTTTTTTTTTTTTTGTTGAGAAAATGGCTAGATCTTTGAAGCAATTTCTGATACTCTAGTATGGCCTTAGGCAATTAAGTTACTCCTTCAGTTGTATTCTTTAATATTTATCTTGTGAGTTCATAGATATTTTTGGCATGCAAATTAATTTGGTTTTCATGTCTTTTGATCTTTTAGATAAACCGACTGCTCTTGGAAGATGACTCTGAATCAAAGAATAGCAATTTAGAGTACCAATCAATTATTAAAGAGTTTCGTGCTTTTCTCAGTGACAGCAAGGATGTATTGGATGAAGCAACTACAATGAAACTTTTAGAAAGGTATTATTTGATACTTGATATGCCTGCCACATGTTTTTGACTGGACATTAATTCTTGCTACTTACCTGTTTCCTTCAATTTTATTTATACTGTTCTGGGAGTTTATATTTTTAAAATTCTTTCAACCACGGGGTATTTCATTTAGGGTTTAATTCAACAAAAATACGTAGGAAAGAAAGAGGATATTCTTTAAGGGCAGAGTGGGAGTATCCAGTTCCATGTTTGTTTGGATTTAATTAGTTTTATAGTTTTTAGAGTTTTATAAAATTTAGTTATGATAATAAATTATTCAAGAGAAACTATTAAATTTGTAAAATGTGGACACCCTTTGTCTCTACGAGTGATTCAACATAACAAGGTCTTTTTATAATGTATAACAAGATTGAGCAGTAACATATGCAGACATTTTGGGATTAAAAAACAGTGTAGTATATGGTGGGATACTACTTCGGATTTTATTAGATATGAATTCTGTAGGGATATGTTTAATCTACCTCTTTATAGGGTCGTTCCTTGAGTGAGTTCTGGTAGAGTCCCCCCACCACTTTGTATCTTTTATTTTATTTTTAATGCTATTTTGGGTATGTTGTAGATGCTTGATATAACTTGGGTTACCAGCTTAATTTGGATTGCTAGTTACATCTGATGCCTTTGCATACCTTAGTTTGAAAATAAAGGGTATTAATATATGCATTATTAGCTATTTTGATTCATTGATGATGACGAATGACTCCATCCTTCTGCGTTCGGCCTTGGATCTGATATGGCAACTTTCACAATTGTAAATTCATCGCATAATACCCCAATACTACTCAATATGATACTTAGGCACTCCATAATGTCCAAGTTCCCATTGTAGTTCCGCTCCTAAGAGTTGATGTCCTAGCGGGACTGCACTCTACAACATTTCACTCGCATGAAAACGTTGTAACCAATTAATCTAAACACTTGAGGAACTCTCCCTTAATATTTAGCTTTTCAGGGGGAATAGCAAATCACTTAGGTACACCACTGAGAATCCTATTATTAGTGATGTGGAGCTTAAACACCCCATGATACCCAACTCCCTGTCACAATAACATAATCTTTTATTGTTTATCATATCAATCCGATTAGAAGTTCCAATTTATTTAGTGGTTTATTTCCTTGTCATTTATAACTTTGTCTGAAGTTAGTTATATATTATATGACCGTTAATCTAATATAATTTTGCTTTTTCAATTTCTACAGTTATGGAAGAGTTGAAGAATTGGTATATTTTGCGAGCTTAGAAGGGCACTATGAGATTGTAGTTCACCATTACATTCAGGTGCCCTGATTGCAATTTATTTCATCATCTTTACTAAAGTTTTCCATTCCCAGAATCCAGATCTCTATTGCTTTATAGAAGTATACAATCTCATTGATTATATTTCCTTTTCTCTTACTTTCTGTTTTTGTTTCTTTTTCCAGCAAGGTGAATCAAAGAAAGCATTAGAAGTGCTTCAGAAACCTGCTGTGCCTATAGATCTGCAGGTATGATTCACCTTTTAGGATTTGGGGTGTGAAAATCTATTTCTCTATTGTGTCCCATTCGTCTCTAGCTATTTCAGCCATTACTTTTAAGTGGAACAGTAGCCTCTCAATTTATTTTGAGAAATGTAACAAATTATGGACAATACTGACTGTCCTATGCAGTATAAGTTTGCTCCGGACCTTATTGCCCTTGATGCATATGAAACTGTGGAGTCATGGATGGCTACAAAGAATCTGAACCCAAGGAAACTGATTCCTGCAATGATGCGCTATTCAAGCGAACCACATGCAAAGTACTACATATTTGTGTTTGCATTTTTATTCAGTTAAATGTTTCAGTCACACTTGTGTTCATCAATTTATTTATTCTTTGTGTTCTGTGTCTTTCTTCTGACAGATTTCTTCACTTTATTGATACTGTTTTGGAATTTTAAGTTCATTTATGTAAACTATTTTTGCATGCAGGAATGAGACACATGAAGTCATTAAATATCTTGAATATTGCGTTCATCGATTACATAATGAAGACCCTGGAGTTCATAACCTGCTACTTTCTTTGTATGCAAAACAGGTTGGGTGTCTTGCTTCTACATCCATGATCCTTGTACTTCTGATGTGATTATGAAGGGTGTTTCATATTCCTATTGTATTTTGATATTATCTATATCTATATATGGATGAATGAACATGTGTTCTTGCAAATGAACAAATGGATGCTATAATTATCCATGCCTGTGCAATTTTCATAAGGAGTTGGTAATCTGTGCATATTTTATGATTGGGATTGCAATTGTAAATATAAGTTGAACAAGATCCTCCATGGAAATATTAATGGAAATTCTAATATGTGCCTTTTTCTTTATAAAATATAACTTTGATTAATCAATTGAGGTTTGACCGAGTCTTAAACTTGTCTCATCTCTTGCAGCTGATACATGGAAATAGTGGTTTATCTTGATAAGATTTAAAGAAATTTACAACTTCTCGGATCTGTCTAGTGTTGACAATTGTGCCTATTTATGTATTTGTTTCTTTTTCTTTTTGTCTACTCAGGAAGATGATAGTTCACTTCTACGTTTCCTACAATGCAAATTTGGGAAAGGACCGGAAAATGGTCCCGAGTTCTTCTATGATCCTAAGTATGCCTTGCGTCTTTGCCTAAAGGAAAAACGAATGCGTGCATGTGTTCATATATACAGTATGATGTCTATGCATGAAGAAGCGGTTGCTCTTGCCCTACAGGTGATATTAATATGACGACAAGGAGTTTTGTCAAATTCCTTCTAATATACTCTTGATTATTGGTTATAATTTATTAAACATTATAAAATCATGACAAGAATCATTAAGTGGGAAGTGGAACCCACAAAAAAATGTGTTATTAATAAATTTATGTCAGTAGTAGAGAATGTGTTTAGAAAAGTGTGTTGAAGAGTTTGTTGTTAGAATTTGTCATATAATGATTGTTAAGTTCCAACTTCCACCACTGCTTTAATACAAAAATGGTGTTGCTTAATTAGAAATATCTGCTGGACTGCTTTACAAATGTTCCTCATTGGTGATATTTCACTCGTACTTATATCTTTTAGGGATTCTGCAAGGGCAACCAATTCTAGCAGATGTTTTATTCTTTATGCACTAGAAATCTTGATGTTGGGAATAATTCACTTATGAGGACCAAAAGTACCTTCCATTGGGGGATTTTTCTACCTTTATGGCTGGGATATGTTAGTGGTCTTGCAGAATATATAGTTCTCTCAGCCAGGTTTTGAAAAGTAGTTCAACATATCCAGTTAGAAGTTTCTTAAATTTTCAATATTTTTACATCCCAACAAAGAAATAAAAAATAAGCCTTTAAATATTTTGAAGATGCTTTACTTTTTCATTTTTAATTGTCATAATTTTGTGCTCACTGACTTTCCTATACCAGGTTGATTCAGAGCTTGCTATGGCCGAAGCTGACAAGGTTGAAGATGATGAAGATTTGAGAAAGAAACTCTGGCTTATGATTGCTAAGCATGTTGTTGAACAAGAAAAAGGAACTAAGAGAGAAAACATTAGGAAGGCAATTGCATTTCTTAAAGAAACTGATGGCCTGCTAAAGATTGAAGACATATTACCATTCTTTCCAGATTTTGCACTGATTGATGACTTCAAGGTACAGTTATTTTTGTTCTGATTTTGTCATCTTGATTGACAATTTTCAAATCTGATCAATTTATCTCGTAGTGACACTTACTAGCTAAGTTTTATTTTACTTTTGTTCTCTGTTGACATTTGCATATTACAATAGCTTCTTCTGTCAAAATTAACTAAAGAATGTGATATGTGAACTATATGTCTTAGATAATTGCTATTGGTTTTCTTGAACTCCGGTTGGTAAGCTTAACTAAATTTGTGCAGGAGGCTATATGCTCATCATTGGAGGATTACAATAAGCAAATTGAACAGCTTAAAGATGAGATGAATGATGCAACCCGCGGTGCTGACAACATCAGAAATGATATCAGTGCACTTGCTCAAAGATGCACTATTATTGATCGAGACGAGGAATGCGGGGTATTGCGCTTACTGATACATTAAGATCACTCTGCTTTTGTTTTTCTGATTTAGTTTGCTGAACCGATGCCCTAAGCTGAAATCATTTTATTCCGACTCCCGATAGGTCTGTCGACGGAAAATTCTAGCGGTAGGGAGGGACGTCGGCATGGGTAGAGGTTTTACATTAGTAGGACAAATGGCTCCCTTTTATATCTTTCCGTGTGGACATGCCTTCCACGCACAGTGCCTGATTGCCCATGTGACTCGTTGCACAGTTGATTCCCAGGTAAATACAATGCCTTTATCTCGTTACTGTCATCTCATTGCGACTACTTCACATTATGGTACCTGAAAGTTTGTTTTTTCAGATTAGTCCAACACTGATGTGAGTGTGAAAAGCGATGTAACAAAGTTGAAAGGACACAGTGATCTTATCTTTAGTTGTAACATTAAAAAGAATGGATAGTTTTGAGAGGGGATATCCAAAACTCTGTTATTTTTCACAAAGTTAATTAAAATGACGCAAATACACTGCAAATGCTGTTTGATTTGGACCCTTCAACATGGGTTAATACAGTGGTCATAAATTGACAATATCGTTAGTTTTATATCCTAAAGAAATTTTATTCTCAAGTTTTGTTATAATTGTCATAACCTTGTTTTTCATGGCGTCAAAATGTTGCCCCCACCACAAACCAGTATATACTAATTCTTGCCAGTACCATCATTCAGATTGAATAATTTGGGAAAATGTTGCAGGCTGAGTATATACTGGATCTGCAGAAACAACTAACTTTGATGGGCAGTGAAACAAAAAGAGAATCCAATGGCACCCTTTCTCCAGAGGAGTCCATTCCTAGCCTGAGCACTGTAGACAAGGTTTGTCCAGAGCTTTCTTTCATGCACACCGCGTAGCATGTATTTGTAGTTAACGGCAGAAATTTATTGCTCAACATTGCATTTTTCTTGCAGTGAAATTTAAGTTTCAAATTTATTTTCTTGTTCTACCATTAAATGCTTGTACTTTGATGGAGTTACGCTGAATGTTCTGGTGTCAAATTATGTGCAGCTCCGGTCACAACTGGATGATGCTATAGCTAGTGAATGCCCATTTTGTGGTGATCTGATGATCCGTGAGATTTCTTTGCCTTTTATCCATCCCGAGGAAGAGCAACATCTGCTACGATCATGGGAGATAAAACCAAGCGCTGGAAACCAAAACCAGAGAAATATGTCGTTACCTATATCGACATGAGTTGTAATGTAATATGCTTGCTCTGCCGTGAATAACATTACTATTCACTAGAGTATGATTGATTGTCCCAGTTTCTTGCAGTGTCTGGTTGTGAATGTTTGAACCCTTGTTCTTTTTTAGTTTACATTCCGTTGCCTTTTTGTTATGCTGTTGAATCACTTATTTTCTCATTGCCAAAAGAAGTTTACCCCACTCCTCTCTGTAAAGTGTAAACCCTGTACTTGATTGTAACTCACGGTTGCATCCACTTTTGTGACCAGAAGGCATTCTCGAAAGTTCATTCAATTTCTTTAATAGTTTTTTTTTTCCCCATGGTTACACAATTCAAGCTAAACTTATTCTTTATATACTTTTGGTACTATTATTCAACCAAAGTAAGACTTAAAAATATTATACTCTCACGAAAGCTCCAATTTTAATAAAAGAACAAATCGAAAGCACCCTTTTATCTGTTGTCACTTTTTCTTTACCAAAATTGAGCTAATAAAAAAAGTCAGTCAGATTCTAACAGCACTTTAGTATCCAAACACCAAGAGATCAATAATCATTGACTAGTTACCTAGTTTCAATTGATGCAAGAATTAGAACACCGTCTTCGCCAAATCCTAAGTTTTTGTCTACAATTTGGAATCATGATTCATGTCTTAACTTTCTGTGCCTGGTAACTTGTTTCTGACATTAACTGAAAGAACTAAAGGTTTCTAAACTTGAGATTCTAGGAGCAGATGCGTTCTCAGATTCTTCTAAACCAAATTTTCTTTAACTAAACCACTTTCCTGTGAAATACAAACATACTTCCAGAACAAAAAGTAGAAAACCCGAAAATTTCAATCCTTAACTCTTCATGTTTTGGTTGTTTAAGCGTTAAATCAATTATTGCTCAAACATCATAATTAGAAGATATTTTGTTAAATTAAACTCAAAGTTGATGATGATAAAAGGGAAGCAGAGTTTGAATAATTTTAGGTATTCTTATTAATAAGTTCAGATCTCATCATCACCATCCACTCTGAGAGTGGGAAAAACCAGTTATCTTCTGTACACATACATAGCTACGTCATTTACAAGATCGCATCATTCCAAGTTCTTCTCTCCAACCGGAGTCATCCCCTCTGACCCGGTCAGGTCAACTCAGAACCGAACCCGACCCAAAAACAAGGGCCGGGCCACCATTTCCAGGCACCACTTTAATCTCCACCGTTGTCAACGCCACGCACGGTTCAGCCCTGGCCCCAGCAACTCAAGTACATCACTTTTCGCAGAGACTCGTCCGCTTGAGTCACCCTTTTCTCCACGTCAGGGCTCCCCGTCACAGCGCCGGCGCCGTCAGATCCCACGACGCCGGACAAGGGGCGAAGATCCGACAGAGCTCCGCCGGAGAAGAGGCGGCTACGGTTGTGGTGGATGGAGTTGAGCGCCGTCTTGCACTTGTAGCCAGGATCGGTGTGACCCTGCGCCACAGCCACGGTGGCCGCCATCCAAACACGGTTCAAGTAACTCATTTTTCTCTTCGTTTTTTTCTTTTCCTTCTGTTCTTAATTCGCAACACAGGTGAGAGAAACGTTAGTAGTGAAATGAATCGGTTGAGGAAGAGGGAATTTATAGAAGAAACGGGAAGCACTTGGGATATAATTTTGTATAAAATACTCATCACAGGTGGGCCCCATTCTCCACCTAAACATATAGATTAATACATATTAGAGATTTGGTGTATCATTATTAACTCTTCTTTAATACTAGTATTTTATACACACGTATTTAGATTGCGTGATACTATACACCATTCCAATTAAAATTATTAATTTTGTTTGGTATTCTAATACTAATCAGTGATAGTAGCATTTAACAAAGCTTAATTAAGTTTAAGTCATGTGTTTAATTTAATATAATTAATGGTGAGAGACAGTATTAGTATTGTTGAGTGTGAGAGATAAGAGTGGTGGTTCGAGGAAACAGGTGGTGGACTTATCCGAAAGAGACATAATTGTCACCTATGACTCACCTTTACCTTCACAACATTAATGTCCCTTTCTTCTTTTATCTTTATTTTCTCTCTCTTCAATTCTTCATTACTCATGGGTCCCACTCTCAGTTTGTTTTTTCCTAAACTCTGACCCAGGAAGAGTGTTGTTTTATGAAGGGGTAGTTTCGTCCTTTCATATGTGGCCCATTCTTTTTCGCCCTTTTCTTATTCATTTGATGGTATACGTGTTATGTGCGGAACTGTGGCGATGACACGTTGGTGTTGGTGGCATTCTCGGAGGATGGGCCTGCAGTACGATGATCCACTAGTTATGGGCCGTGGGCAGTGATCACGTGCCTGCGCATGGCTCCATTCTCTCTCTCTTGCTCTCTCACCGCCACGCATTGCACTTGTCATTTTTCTATTCGTTCTTTAAGATAAAAAAAAAAAACAGCTTTTACCCTTTTTCCACTTTTACACTTTACACCACCTTGGATGATAGCTTGCTTGAGTCACTATTGTTACTCACTAGTTTCTATATAAACTATTCATTTAAAAAAAAAATGGTTATTATTTTAAATCATGTATTTCTTTTATTGGATGACACTGAAAGATGTTTCACAAATTTTTTTTACCTTTCAACATGGTTTCGTTTGTACTTGGATGAACACGTTGAAAAAGAGACAAGTTTGTGGTCACTCTAACCGGTAACAGCTAATGCAATCATATGCAGAGAAGACGTTACTTTTTTACACTTTTTTTGGTAAAAAATCTGTGTGTATGAAGACACTAGAATTGTTGGAAAGCACGTCGTTTTGTTTTGTAGGGGATGAACTTGGCCTATTTCTATTTCTTGTGCAATGAATTACAACGTTCACCATTTATGATTTGAGAAGGAATCTATTCTATGTCCTTCATTCCATCAATCCAAAACCTGCTGCATTTGCTTGGTCACAGTTTATACTATCATATTGTTGTCTTTACCATCAAAATTTTCAATGAAATTATTACCACATTATTCACTAGAACCATTATTTACTGGAATGTTTTTTTTCTTTTATCAGTACAGAGTATCACTTGACTTCCACTTAACTTTTATCCGCAAGAACTTTTCATCTCAATATTATCTTTTATCCAAAAATATTATAATTTAAGGTCTAATAATTGATACAGCTCATATAATTAGTATGATTTAGTATGATTGATACTCAAATAATTCATTATTTTTTATCTAATATTTTGTGTTAACTATTTGATTTATATTTTTTTTGAACTATCGTATTTCTATTCTCTCATAATTTATTCTTTCTTCTATTTTCTTTTTTCTCTCTTTTATTATTTTTATTATTAGTTTTATTTTATAACCGTTAGAATAAATTCAGAATTTTTACTGTGTTTCTTTTTACCAGTCTTCTGTTGTTTTTTTATAAATTACACTGATAAACACTTATTTCAATATTTTAAAATATATTAAATATTTTCTAAAATATTAACATTAACATAGAAGACACAATAGAAAATAATAAAAAGTAAAAAATCTGAACTCATGTTAGAATATATGCGACGGACTAAAGCAATTAAAATTAATAAGTGTCACTAAATTGTTTAACAACACATAAATAATTTTTAATCTTTATAACAGATCTAATACTCTGCTTCACATGGCATATGAGTGATGGCAACCCCAGGATTAACATCATGATAAGCTCTAATAATTGGTACTTATATATTGCACTTTACAAAAAGGAGATATGCTTATTTAATTTTCAAAGTGGACCTACCCACTTTGTTTTGTTTGTTAAATCAGCATCTGTATACTATATTACAAAGACATGCCCTAAAAACATATACAAAATGACAGTGACTGATAGTTAATTATCTATTCTTACCAACTTTCCTGACTCATTCAAGACATAACCTCTATTCACAAAAAAAAAAAAAAAAAAAAAAATTTAAAATATATAAC
>Ga0214544_1006340_pt1 | contig 21912 bp, 9 predicted proteins | sample CNSS3metaG_FD_160074 | JGI IMG/M metagenome (GOLD analysis project Ga0214544, IMG submission 160074) | Root nodule microbial communities from cowpea collected in UCLA plant growth center, Los Angeles, California, USA - CNSS3 | ecosystem: Host-associated > Plants > Roots > Nodule | place: USA...
ATATATAATCTTCTGTATTTGATAGTAGTATTTGACTTAACATTAAAATAAAAATATGTCAAACCGTATAAACAACTCAAATACACTTCTGAAATGTGTACGAAACATCAAATAAACTTAACAAAATTTGATTAAAAGAACTAAATTCACGTATTTCGAAAGATGAAGAACTAAATCGGTCTAAAGTTTCAAAATTGACTAATTTCAAAATTTATTAAAAGTCAAGGGATCAAAAACATATTTAATCCTAATTGTTGTTGATATACTACAAAAAAAACTTCTAAATAGTAATTAATTTTAGTGACAAATAATTATTAGTAACTATAGTGACCAAATTAGATGTCAATTTACAAAACTAAAATTTATTAGTTATTAAAATAATCACTATTATGAATAAAAAATTATAATTGGACACAAAATTGGTCTATAAAACTAGCTATTATGATTTTGGCTACTAAAGAAAATTAATCACTAAAAATTAACTATTAGGTTTTGGCTACCAAAATGACTTGTTTCTAAATTGGTCTCTAACTAATTAGTGTTAATTTAGTGATGGATAGTAATTTTTTATTTATAATAATGACTATTTTAATAACTAATAATTTTTAATTTTGTAAATTGGTATCTAAATTGGTCACTGTCACTACTAAAAAATTCATATTTCCTGACAATTTTATTTGGAATTTTTTTTTGTAAAAAATACTTATAAATTTTGTTATGAAAAATATTTTGCAGGAAATTGTTGCCAATTTTTTGTAAAATATTTTGCATAAAATACTTTCTCAACAAATTTTGTAAGAAATACTTAATTAAAAAATATAAAATTTTGAACACTAAAAGATTTCAATAAAAAATCAATTAAAAATACTCATATTTATACATAAGTTAAAACTTTTTAATTAAATTTAAATTTTATTTTAAGATTTTTACTAACTCTCTTCTCATGTTCAATTCTAAAATTTGATGAGTTCAAGAACTTGTTCTACAGGCTCCAACCAACCTATCACCTTCTAAGAATTGGATTTGTATTCTTATAACATACTTTAAAGAAGCCGTTACTAATCAAAAAATGTTATTTTAATATAGTTTCTACGAATTTCAGTTGCTTAATATTAAAAATAGTTCATTACATAAATAATTTTTGATAAAATTATAAGGAATTCATATACCTACGATATGGATTAGAATAACATTTCTATTTATAAAGTAATATTGTAAAAAACTATTATTAAAATTACTCTGGAAAATTTACATTTGTTAAACTATGATTAAAATAATATATTTACAGATAAGAAATTTTTATAAAAAGAGAATTTCTCAAGGAAATTTTAAATTCTCTAGACTAAAATTTTATTTAGGTATTTTGAAATGAAATTTAAGAAGCGTTAAATATGTTTTTTATCCCTCAAGTTTGAGTAAAATTCGGAATTAGTCTATGTTCGAAACTTTTGACCAATTTAATCCTTTATCTTTAGAAAATCCATGAATTTAATCATTTTAACTAAATTTCGTTAAGTTTATCTGATATTTCAAGCATATTTTACGATAGTATTTGAATTGTTTACGACATTTGATATATTTTCTCTACAATGTTAACTCAAATATTATCATAAAATGCTTTTGAAATATCAAATAAACTTAACAAAATTTGGTTAAAAGAGCTAGATTCATATATTTCTAAAGATGAATGACTAAATTGGTCAAAAGTTTTGAAGAGGGACTAATTTCAAATTTCATTACAACTTGAGGGACCAAACTTGAGGAACCAAAAACATATTTAACTCATTTAAGAATTATCAATCTTTATAATATATTTTAAATTCATGAAATTAATTAATTTTCATCAATTACATCTCACTACCATTTAATTTCTATACAATTTAAAGTTATATATATGTTGTGCACATTCATCAATTATACTTACATGTATTTCAGTTTTAAATAAAATACTCACATATTTATTAGGTGAAATAACAAGAGAAAAAAATAAAATAGAGAACGATGTCATTATTTGATTAGAATGATAACATTTATTGTATTCTTTGTTCAAATAAACTATGGAAGAACATATATTGTTTTTCGGAGAAAGGTAGAATACTAAAATGAGTTGCCACTAATTAATAGTTATTAATAATTGTTATAATCACACATAGAAATGATTAAACTGTGTAGACAGAGAGATATATAAGATGATTGATAAATGGATTTATTTGTTTTTAATATAAGATGATTGATAAGTTGATTTATTCACAGAAAAGTGAATAAATTTCAACAATGTATGGTACACATGCATTTTTGACGGACACACTTGCCGCCGGGGAAACGTTCGGTGTTGCACACAGCTTCACAGTTCCTATCGCTGAAGCATAAACCCTTGAAGTTCTTGCTCGGCGTTGAACATTCTCTCGCCTCTGTTCTCTTCACGCCAACATCTATTTCATCACATCATTCATTAATTTCATCATAAACAATACTATTCTATAGAAGTAACAATTAAGACGCAAAATATGTTATAATGTTAATCTTCATTTACCAGTAGCGAAGACAAGGAAGAGCAAGAACAAAAACCCTAATGTTTTCCTCTCCATTAGATGATAGTCTCTGTGATTCAATAGTTGAAGCTCTGGTTATGACAGAAAGTGATGATGAAAATGTTGTGTTTTGGAGGTTCTTATATACAGTAAGATTGCAGTGACACAGTTTGGCGTATAACTACAAAACCACACTTTCATACACATGGCTGGATTATTGAAGGAGTAGGGCTGCCATGACTCCGTAATTATAAAATTATGTTCAATGATGGCTAGATGAAAGAAAAAAGTTAATTATAAAATTTCATGCAAAATTATTATTTAATTGTTTTAAAGATACAATTATGTTAAAGTTATTTTATTATTTCATTATTTTTTAACTTTTTCCATAAACTTCAAATAAATTATACATGATAATTGTATAACACTTACAAATATTCACTACAACAATTTATAGTTTAGACCACACTAAAATAGATAATGGTTAAATAAATGTAGCCTAAACATGTAATAAACAATATTTTTATAAATGATGTATAAATATCATGAAAGTCCATGATTATATAATTGTTGCTTTAAACTATGTGGGCAAAACTAGTAAAAATGTGGTCTAAAAACATAGGTAAGCTATAAAATCAACATGTCAAATTGTTGTCTATTGTGAGAATTTTAAGCAACGGTTTTAAAAATATTGTCATACTAAAAACCAAACCGTTGTCTATTATCTATAGCTACACTCACCTATACCACACCTAAAAAATTGTGGTCTAATCTTTAGACCACAGTTTTTATAATTTATATCATAATTTTATGTCGTTGTCTAAAGTCATTTTTGTTGTAGTGATTTTTATCTTTTAAATAAATTAAAACTATATTAATAATTATTAAAATTAAATTATAAATAATAATTCTATAAATTAAAATTGTATTAATAATTATTAAAATTAAATTATAAATAATAATTATATAATATTTATGAGCATTTATGTATTGCATTAATTATTATAGAGGTTTAAATTAATTTAATATTATAATTAACTATAAAATTTAATATTTATTAATTATCATAACCGATGATAACCTCTAATATAAATTAAAACTGTATTAATAGTTATTAAGATTAAATTATAAATAATAATTACATAATATTTATGAGCATTAATGTATTGTATTAATTATTATAGAGGTTTAAATTAATTTAATATTATAATTAACTATAAAATTTATAAAATTTAATATTTAGTAATTATTCATAACCTCTCTAATTGAAATGTTAGAAATTATTTTATTTTATTTATAGGACGAAGCAAAAACAATCTATTTAATAATTTATTTGATACACACTTATAAAAATTTAAAAAATAATTAAATAATAAAATAACAATATTTTAATACAGCTAAAAATGAAAATATAATTAAATGTAAAAGAAGAAAATTAATTTGAAGGAGTGACAAATAATATATCCACCAGTGCAGTAAAGGCTTTCTACCCTGATTATTTTCCACAATTTACCTCGGGTCTGGAACCGAGACTTATTAGCACCCGAAGCCATATATCCAATTTTATGCCTCAGTTATTTCAAAACCGGTGCCATATACCCAGTTTTCTGCCTCGGGTCAGATAGGACCGAGGCCATAGGGTAAAAATATTTTTTTTTTATAATTATCATAGATCTAAATGAAAATATGAAAATTATAGAATCCACGGGTCACTCAAGATGCAAGCGACATACAAGATCATCCAATCTAAACCCACACTTGTCAACGTTGTCTAATTGAGAGACCACAAAATCAAATTGACCCATCCCTCAACGTTCTATCTACTCCCTAGTTTCCAACTACAACAATCAAATTTTCAAATTTTTAAATTGAAGTTGTGTTTTCACGACAATCCTTGACAATACGGATAAATGTAGCCAGTCTTAGAGAGCTCCAAACCCTGACATAAACCCAGCAGTCTCGTTAATCACTGGGTGGCATCATCATTATCTTGCTCTACTTCAGAAGCTGGCTCATCTTCTTCTTCGAAACCATCGATGCCATAAGCTGCATGGCCACTTCCAAAAGCTTTAATATGGTCTTTAAGAGATCTCTTGTGCTTGAAATCGGAGTCACAGATGCAGTACCAGAGCTTGCCACGAGCAATTCATAATCTTGACAAAATTATTGAGACTCCCACTTCCGCCTAGCGAGCCTCTCCTTCTCCCTGCGGCGCTGTCTCCGGGACCGGTCCCCGCCAGGACTCCGCGGATTCGCGAAATGCCGGTAAATCTCCGCCATCAGTTTCTCCGGCGGCGATCCACTCTCCACCACCTCATCTCCGCAATCATCACTGATAGAACCCCTAAACTGCTTTTCCTCCACAACAAAGTGTGTTTTCCCCATTAAACTAACCTCCATAGCAACCAATTCGCTCTGAATCCTGCGTTCCACCCCGGGTTTTCCATCAGGATCGAGAAATGTAACCACGTCCCCATCTTCCGAGAGACTCATCCATAGGAAAGGCGTTTTGGTGACTCCATAGGCGAGGGATTCGGAAGGGGAAACCCTAGACGCAGAGATAAACGAGGGACACCATTCGAAGAATAGCAACAAAGGGGTTTCAGATCCGCTTCGGCGCAAGAGAGAGAGACGCGCGAGAGAGAGAGAGAGAGAGAGCGAGAGAGAGAGAGAGACGCGAAATGGAGGTTCAACACAAGGGGCTCGTTCGCGTGGTGGTTGTAATGGCCGGAGGTGGTCGAAGGTGGCCGGAGGGTGTGGTGGTAGTGGGTGCAGCGAAGAGAGAGAGAGCACGCGAGAGAGAGAGCGAGGGGAGTGAGTTGCAGAGGCGCAGGCGCGGGAAAGAAGAAGGGTTCGCGAAATTCAAACCCTAAATAAACCCTATGGCTTCAGTTGTTAGGGGAACCAAAGTCATAAACCCCTTTTGGCACTGGGTCTCCTTGGACCGATGCCAAACAGCTAACGTCCAGCCACTTTTTGGCTTCGGGTCTTACTGGACCGATGCCTATACCACTATTTGGCACCGGTTTTGGGCGAACCGGGGCCTATACCCCTCTTTGACTTCGGGTATTTGGAGAATCGAGGCCTAAAACTTGGCTCTAATTGCAAAAATGTCGTCGCGCCATTATATGCTTCGGTTCCTGGCCAATCGAGCCATATAAGGCGAGGTAAAATGAGAGTTCTGCACTAGTACTCATCACACTTAAAGAGTTTCTCTATTGAAACTTGAAAGGTTTGAAAGATCCAGTTTTTAATTTTTGCAACAAAAAAAAATCTCTTTGAAATTTATAAATTTTTAAAATTTGTTTGTGATGAAAATATTACATTTTCATGTAAAAAAATTTCCTTTTTATTTATAATTTTTTTGTCACTCTTTCAAATTATTTTTCTTTTTTTACATTTAATTTTATTTTAACTTTTAACAATATATAATTGTTTTATTATTTTTAACTTTAATAAGTGTGCATCAAATAAATTATTAATTAGAATTATATTTATTTTTGAACATTTTTATCATTAAAATAAAATAAAATTATATTTACAATGCTTAGGTCAATATTTATTTATTATTCTATTTCATAATTAACATAAAATAAATTATATTATTTTATGTTAATTATGAAATTGTACGTTTATATATATATATATATATAAATAAGCGGACAAAACAATGAGTTACTCTAATAAAAAAATAAAACAATAAATACTTAATTAAAAAATGTAAATTTTTGAACACTCCGAAAATTTCAATGAAAATTCAATTAAAAATGCTTATATTTATAAATAGCTTAAAACTTAATTAAATGTAAAATTTATTTTGAGATTCTTACTACCATTTAATTTCTAAACAGTTTAAAGTTATATGTTGTGCGCATTCATCAATTATACTTTACATGTATTTTAGTTTTAAATAAAATACTCCCATATATATTACGTGAAATAACGACAGTAAAAAATAGAAAACAATGTCTTTATTTGATTAAAATCATAAAATTTATTGTATTTCTTACTTGTTCAAATTAACTATGAAAGAACATATATTGTTTCCGGAGGAAGGTAGAATACTAAAATGAGTTGCCATTAATCAATAGTTATTAATAATTGTTATAATTAATCTATAACCATAAAGATAATTTCTCTTTTTTTTCATATTTTATAATATGCGTTTTATCTTTAATTATTTTAAAAATTAATTATTTTTAATTATTTTTTAAAAAAACTTTTTTCTTTTAAGTTATTATTTAAAATTTTCTTATATATATATATATTTTTTTAATTTTATATTTAATAATTATTCTAAAAATTATATATTTATTACTGATCTTAACTTAAATTTTTTAAAAATAAAAAATTACACTCGCACCTGTGTTCGCTAATGGCATATAAAAATGATTAAAATGTGTAGAGAAAGCCAGATATACAAGATAATTTATAAATGAATTTATTAGGATTTTATATAAGATGATCGATAAAGTGATTCATTGACAGAAAAATGAATAAATATCAACAATTTGGTTGGATACACATGCATTGTTGATTTTCACATCTGCCGGTGGGAAAACCTTGGAGTTTACAGATAATCTCACAATCCTTCTCGATTATGCATTGACCCTTGAATATCTTCGCCGTTACTTCACATTCCTTCGCCTCTGTTCTCTGCACGCCCTCATCTATTTCATCACATTTTTCATTCATTTCACATTTCTTCATTCAAAAACACAAAACAACTTAATCAATATAATATCTTACCGGAAGCAAAGATTAGGACCAGAAGCAGCATAAACCCTAATATTGTTTTTCTCTCCATTGACGCCGATTCTTCAAGCTCTCTAAAATCACTTCAAAGGACGGAAGATATTGAGGTTTTTCTCTTTTTCTCTTCTGCGCTTCTTTATATAATCAATGAGGTGATAGATGTAGTTGCACGTGCAAAGATGACACGTGTGTCCATATGGTAATTACTCTCACTCACACTGCACGTGTGTGCTTGCAACTCCATTTGGGAACTACTCCCACTCACACCTTTTTCATGCTGTTATAGAATTTGCGTTTAATAATAAAAATGTTAAATTATACTTTTGATTTTTTCTTTATTAAGAAATGTCAAGATCATCTTCTATTTTATTATTTTTCATGCTGTTGTAGAATTTGCGTTTAATAATAAAAATCTTAAATTATTCTTTTGATTTTTTCTTTATTAAGAAATGTCACATGATCTTCTATTTTATTTTTTTCTCAATTTGATTATGATTTTGTTAAAATTGATTTAATTTGGTCTTTCTCGTTAATTCTTTATAAACAATGTTAAAGTCAGTGTTACGTATCAATTTGTGATTTGTTTGAATTTAATACAATTTGTAAAAAACTAACAACAATGACCAAATTGAATCAATTAAAAAAAAATGAATCAAATTGAGACTATAAAGATTGAAGACCAATTAAGCATTTTTTGACAAAAATAAGAACTAAAAGAATAATTTAACCAGACAAAAACTTAAAACGGAAAACAGCTTTTATAAATTTTTGTGGATTAGAAAATAAAATACTGAAAACAAAAATAAAGTCCCGTGAACTAAAATTTAGGAAATTAAAACTTTTGGAATTAAAAATAGATTTAATCGGTGATTTGGTTTTTATATTTAGATATTTGACTCAATTTGATTTGTATATTTGTTTTTTATGCAATTGAGTTTAATGAATTTGTTTATCTATGATGCAATAAACAAAAACTAATATCTTGAATTTGTGATCTTGAATATAAAAGTCGATTGTAAATATGAAGATGATGTCAATAAAATTGTGTTGCCGGAGATAAAAGAATTTGAGAGAAAACAAGGTTTGGATTCACTTCTCTCCTAATGATGTTAATGTTTATTTCACTAATGAGGACATATTGTCTTTATTTAAACATTATAAGGATTCAATTAAGTAAGAAAAGAGACATAAGGATTAAATTAATAATTAAAAATTTTATTAAATTGATACGTAGTTATCTTCTTGGTGATATTAACGCTAATTTAATGGTCACGTCAATTCAAATTAACAAAAATTAAACTCAATTACTAAAATGTAAATACAAGGTACAAAATGAAAGAAAGACCTAATTATAAAGACAATATTGTTAATTAAGCCTTGAAAACATGTATTAAAATAACTTTCATAAAAGAGTAACATTAATATCCTTAACACTCCAATAACATCATACAATTAATTAATGTTTAAGTATTTGACCTTTAAAAATTATAAAATTGTTTTTTTAATAATTATATTATTCTCAAATGTGTTAATTTTTTTACATGTGAAATGATAACATCTTAACAAGAATGTGTCAAATGTGGTAAAAACTCAAACATTAACCCAAAACGTCACTTGGCATGTCAAAAAAGTTGAACACAATTGAGTTAAAAAAATTTATTAATTCATTTTTAAAATTTGAGGACCAAATTGTATTAAAAAGTTTCAAACATGAACGAATTTCAATTTAATATTAAAATTTAAGGATTAACAATATATTTTTATTTAACAAGTTCAAAAAGTATAATTATCACAAATCCTACTTAAATCAATCTTTTTAAACACAAAAAATCAATTAATAATAAGAAAAATTAAACATTAAATGAGTGTATAAATTTGCATTCATCACTTATGAATATGGGATACATGTATGACAACACAGCAATAACAACAAGGATTGTGCAGGTGTATTGTGATTGATAAAACGCCAACACACACTAGGTGTTTTTGGTTCATATAACTGACTATACCAACTCTGATGCATTACATCTTATATGAGGCCTAGGGTTTTCTTCTTTCAGTCTTTCTATATCTTATCTTTTGCAATATGTGAGAGATTGTTATAAAAACAAAGTTTATTGTTGTATTGCAAAAAGTTATTTAAATCTTCTAGAGGAAGATAAAGAGTACATGATAGTGGGAGATCTTCTTCACGAGATCTTCCGCCTTTTAGCGAAAATAACTACTTGTGCAGATTTGTCTGTTGTTCGTTTTGTCTCCATCGTTGATCATCCTCAGATCATGGAGAATGTTTTCAGGTTGTTATCGTTTTCATCCTCCGCAAGTTAGGGGTCTTCCGCAAGTTATGGGATTTCGGCCCATCTCAACCCCCTTCCTCTATCTATAAATAGATGTCTTTTGCCTCCTCCAAAAACAAAACTCATTCTTCTTCTCTCTCGTTCTCTCATTCTCATTTTCTCCTTTCTTTATTTTATTATCCTGGGTTTAGTATTTTACTCTTTTTAGAGTTCCTCGTTAGCTTTGAAATTCTCAAAAAATCCGGAAAGTTTCTATTGTACCACTATAAAAAATTTGTATATTATTTACAGAAAATTTCTTAGCTAATATTTAGTGAATTCTTTGCTAACAACTTTTGCTATAGATTAACTATGAAATTGCTAGGAAATATTTCATAACTAAATCCAAATAGCTAAATCCAAGTGATTCAATTTTGTACTCACTACAAAAAATCGTGTAAATTATAACAATTTTAATATGATAGTTATTTAAAACCGTCACTTTTTACATAATAATATGATAGTTTTAAAACTGGCATATTTTACATATAAAATATGACGATTTTAACGGTCATCTTTTGAACTGCCATATTTTACATGCAACATACGACCATTTTAATTGTCATATTTTAAATAAATATTATAAACAGTTTTTCCCAATTTTACTATCCCCTGAAAATTTAATCCAAACTTAAATGTTTTGGCCCTCCACTCTTACTCTTGTTCCAAAATTTCATTTTCCCCCTTCTACTAAACATTGAGTCAGACCAAACCCAAGAATCATTTACCTTCGTCTTCTCCAAAAGAGAACACTCAAAGGTTTTTTCCATTTTCATCTTCAACTCGCTGTACACTAGTACCAAGGCAGACACAATGTCGCTTGTCACTAAGGTCGTTGCCCTATCTTTTTCCACGCGACAAACATCTTCCTTCTCTTCGTCCACGCACAAGCGCAATTCCTCTTCCAGTTTTAGGTATATGAAATCTCTCCAACACTATCATTCAACTTCTATGTTCATCTTTCCTTTTTATTTTGTAGTAGAATGGTGGGGAACGAGAATATATTTAGGGTTTTACTCTTGAAAATTTGGTAATTGATTTAGGGTTTTCATAGATTATCACTACCAAAAGTGATTTGGAATCAAAGGAACAAAGTGAGATAGATGGGTGGTGCATTGTAATGGAGATCATGAGAAGCATGACTTTGGAGGACTCCTTTGGAAGAGAAGCAACTCACCACACCTGTAAAGCCAGTGCCGAGGAGCGCCCGCATTTTGGAGGTTCCCATCTCTCTATCTCTTTATCCCTCTTTTGTGGGGTTTTGTTTTTTTTTTTCTTCTTTCTCCACAATCACATATTTCTTCTATTCTTCTTAATTAGTTTTTGGTTGGAAGAAGATGCAAAGGCAGTAAATTGAAGAAGTATGAAGAAGGAGAGAAGGAAACGAGTTGTGATCATCCACTCATGAATTGTTTGTTAATATTCTTCTTTTAGTAATTTGAGTCTAGTTTGTTTTATTGAGTAACTATTTGCTTTATCGTTGTTGTGATATTTCTTGCACCCCTTTTGTTTCGAGGATGCACCATTTGGTCATCCTCCAATATCTAGAGTTGTTAATTGTCGCACCATTACTGCCATGACAATAAAAATATTGCCACTACCATTGAATTATTCTATGTTACAAAAATTTAGTTCATATGCTAGATTGCTAATAAGAAAGTTGTGAACAATATTATTTAAATGTTTCATATACTAGTCTATTTCGTGGACAACTCACTAATAAGGTTGGTTACATTGTATTTTGCAGGTTGTAAGCTTCATTTAGTAAAAGTGTTATTTTGCTTAATGCAACACCTTTTAGGAGGTTTCTTCGAATCCGATAAAAAACCCAAGACTAGTCAAAGTATTTCCATAGGTTGGAACATTTCTCATCCCTTCAAGTATAAACAATCTTACAAAGTTTTTATTTTGTAAGTATGGATTTATGGTTATTTATTGCTTCATTTCTTTATTTTTCACATGGTTTCAATATTTTAGTTAAGAACTTGTATACATATAAATGAGGTACTAAGGAATGTAGTAGAGCTTAAGCTTGAACTAAGGGTACATGTTATGTGAATTTAATTGAAAGTGTACATCTCACTACATTAAAATCTTTCATTAATATTGTATTTTCAACAATAGAGCAATATATAAAATTGTTGCTGCATATTCTTATACTTTTTTGTTTTGCAGAATTTAGGTTCCACTCTATCTTAGTACACTTTTTTAGGAGAAACTGATGGTGAAGGAATGAGTATTGTTTTGTACTTTAAACTTTCGGAAAGTTACTCCAAGGAACTTTCACTACCTTTTGAAGAAAGTATCAGATTAAGATAGAGCCTTCATGTGTAAATTACTTGCTCCTTAGCAATATGTTCTTCAAGTTGATTTGGAGCGTCTCTCAAAAGTTTAGAAGCTTTAAGCTTTATGAAGATCACTTGATAAAGAGATTTCACGTGAATTTTTTTTACATTTACATAAATTAAGAATGAGGTTTATCCATTTATTAGTAAGATATACTTTTGTTTGTTAATTTCTCTTTTTAGTGTTATAATTTTTTATATACTTTAAATTATCATCAAAAATTAATTTTATTGAATTATGAAAATATAAATGTTTCTAAAAAATAATAATAAAATATTAAATTACAACACTTGATAATGATGTAATTTATCTAAGAATTAATTATAATAATAATAATTAAAAATATTATAATATAATGATAATAATGTCAATTCTAAGCGTCATTTTTTTTCATTAAATTTGTTCTTTAGTAAAAATATTACGTCAATTATAAGTGACGTTATTTACCTCTTCAAAATGATGTCATTATATACATAGTATAAAATGACGGATGTTACGACGGTTCATCTAAAATCTTCATATTATATTTTATGATGACAAGAATTACAACGTTTTTAGAAACTGTCGCTCCAGTCAAATACAACGGTTAAAAATGACGCAAGATACATAATTAATTGTCATTATTTACATCTTTTTTTATAGTGACTTCCTCACATATTAACAACATATTAATTACAAATATTTTTCTTCATTAAATTCTCTAGTAAAATATCTTTTTGTAATAATCTTGGAAGATTCACGCAACATACCTCAAATAAATTTTTAAAGAAAATGATCATATACGCATCAAAATTCAAAATTTGTCTTTATTTTTGTCAGTTTTTACAATAGTCAATAATATATATATATATATATATATATATATATATATATATATATATATATATTCCTTTACAAAGAAGCGATCGAGTAAGCACGGGTGGACATGAAAATTAAGTAAAGTTTGAATAGAAAAACTATGGTTGGAGAAGGACATAATTAGAAGTTCTCATTAATTAATAATTTTTGTAACCACAACTGAAAATGACTACAAATGAAGTTTTTATTAATGAGAAATGTTGAATGAGTGAATTAATTTCAACAAGGTCTAACGCAGTGACACCGGAGAAGAAAGCCTTTACATTTGCCACTGGTAGCACCTTCCGTACGGCACACAATTGCACAATCGTTGTTGTTCACACATAAACCCTTGAAAGAGCTGCTTGGTGACCAACATTCCTTCGCCTCTGTTCTATTCACCGTCACATCTATTTAATCATTTCATTTGTCAATTTTTAATCATTTCATTTCATTCAGAAAAAACACACATCAATAGACATATATATCTTACCAGCTACTAAGACTACAAAGACAAGGAACATGGTAAATCTTTGCATTTTTGTCTCCATCGCACCCTAATTATTATACTTGTTCTCAAAATGATGAAGTTGGCTCTTCTACTTTCCACTTCTTTATATAACAGTTTCACATGCACAAGTCCCGCTTGAAAATAGAGCACCCAGCACCATTTGGGATCAAACTCTAATCTTTAACATATGATATCAATGTTTCTTATATCTATGATGCACGGATACAATATGTGTATCAGACACGATACATATCTTATACGTTAATATATTTATTTTGAAGAAGATAATAAGATATAATACGTGATAGATACGTGATATATGGATATTGAAAAAATGTATTGATAATTCTTAAAAACATAATAAATATATGATTATTATTGTGTGAATCAAAATTAAAACTATATGTACTAAAGTTGTCAACATAAAAAATATAAATTATTGTCATCATGAAAGTACCGCTACAATAAAACTTTTAAATAATTACCAATTTTAGTAACCAAAAATAGGTTAGAGATCAATTTCCTAATTAGAAACCAATTTAGAGATAAATTATTTTTGTAGTCAAAACCTTGGTAGTTAATGTTATTGCCTAATTTAGAAATTAATTATTTTGATAGTCGAAACCTTTGTAGCTAATGATAATGATCAATTTAGAAACCAATTCATAATGAATACTATTTTAATTATCTATTTAGAGACCAAGTATAATTTTGTGGAACTATTTTAGTTGCCAATAATTTTTAGTTTTTAAATTGGTACTTAAATTGGTCACTGTATAGTAACTAATTATATTTTTTTTCATAAAATTGGTCATTATTCAAATATTTTCTTGTAGTGTCCTATGACTTTACAAATTATATACTTCATTGATAAGTATCGATAAAGTATCGAACACGAATATGTGTTGGACACAAATACGTGACCCAAGTTGAAGTATCGGTGTATCATAGCTTATCGTAAATTTCACTTAAGTCCGTATTCATTTAAGTTTATATTCCGTCTAAATCCACATTTGAAAAAAGAAAACTTTTGAATCAATAATTTTGTGACTTTATTTTCACAAAAAACCACATAAAGTCAGTTGACTTTACATTTTATTATATAGTAACAAGTTTCTTCTGTAGTATATGTTTTATATTTATCATATATCATATATCTCTCATATTTTTATAATCTCTACAAATCCACAACACTCATAATATTTCATAGTATAATTATATGAACCATAATATCCTATATTATAATTTGACTCTTAAAATTTTATAAGTCCGCATTCCAATTAAGTCCGTATCAAACTCTCTGGTCCAAAATACAAACTTAAACGAATGTTTACTTATAATTAATTTTATAATGTTTACTGTAATTACTGCATTACACTTATTGCTTTTTTTCTATTATTAAGTTAAATCAGTTTTTGTTATCAATATAAACTAAATATTATGTTTAATGACGGGTAAGTAGTAACACTTGTTACTTTAACTGAAAACTTGAATTAAAAATATATTAAACTTTATTTTTGATGTTTTTTTTAATGAAATTTGACTATTATTTTTTATATTTTATAACGTTTGTTCCTTATTTCTTGGTTATTGTAGTATGTGTAAGTTACATTGATTGAGAAACAAGTACATTGACTAAGAAACAAGTAAACGCTACAAATTTTAAAAAATAATAATTAAATTCTATTTAAAAAGCATAACAAATAAAATTTCAGCATAGAGAATTTAAATTTTCTTGAGAATCAGTTTGTTATTAAGAATGTTCATCAATTAACATATTATTTTAGTGCAAGTTTGATAAATGTTTTTTTGGAATTTCAGTGAGAATATCTTGCAAAATTTCTTTGTAAATAAAACACTATTTTAATATAATGATTTTTTTAAATTAAAAGACATTATTATTTATGTAATAAAATATTTCTAATATTAAACATCTTATATTAGTGGAGACTATATTAAAAATATTTTTTATTAGTGAATAATACATGATAAAAATTTAATTTTTATAAAAAGTTGGATCTGACTGGCATATGTAAGACCATTTTTTTAAACAATTAATTAATGTAAAGGAAAAAAAGAAATACGAAAAGAAATATAACAATCATGAATTATTCAAATAGTAAAGAAAGAGTTCATCAACTTTTAGTATTAAAGACAAAAATTTAAATATTTATCAATAGATCATGCACACAAGTTAATCGTATTTTCCATCTTAATTGATTTTATTAACGTTAGAAAGATGTGTCGTTAAAATTAATTTTACTAACGAATTTAATTTGGTTTTGATAAAATATTATTTGTAATTACAACATTTGTTGTAGTTGATATGCAGGTTGGTCCTTCGTTGTGATAGAATTTTTTTCATCTTTATATAAATAAATATATAATTTAAATTATCTTAAAAAAATTCATATATTTTATATATTTAACATTCAAAAAAATATTTCTACATTTTTATAAAATTTGACACCTTTATAATATTTGTAAAAAATATGTCATTGATATAATTATTATCTTTATCTCGTGACTTTACATACTTGTCACCATAATTAAATTTATAATTTTATAATTATATCATTTTACAATTTTATAATTTCATAATTTATAGTTTTGTAATTTTATGATTTTATAATATTATGATTTTATAGATTATATAATTTTTTATTTCATAATTTTATATTTATATAATTTTATAATTTTATGATTTTGTAAATTTTTATTTTTATAATTTCATAATTATCTAAAGATTTAGCTCCCAATTTTTACTTTCATCTCTATGTTATATTAGTTAATAATGCAACTCAATATGCATTGCTATCACATCCTTTCCTTATGTTTGGCTTAAGAAATTTTTATTTGAAAGTGTTAACAGAATGGAGGAATAAAGGCAACCATTATGGAGGAAGTTGCCAATTAGTCTAATCAAGATTAGTTCATGAATGATTCAAGTGAATACTATTTTGGTCTGAAGTCTACTTGCTCAAAATGTTGTATATTTTGTGATTAAATCAGCAAAATGTCGTATATTCTGGTCTGAAATCTACTCGGTGATACTTCAACAGTCTATATTTTCACTTTTTTGTACATTATTCTTTGCTATTGAACTGACACTTCTCTTTTCAGGTCTCAAAGTCTTATATTGGAGTTGCTTTAAAGGTTTTAAATTTTGCAATATATCACAAACAACTTACAGAAATGGAGAAGTGAGACGGAAAACGCGAGACTGATCATAATAAAATGATGGTCCTAATCACGGTTCTAAAGATAGAAGGTGAGAAATAATTTAAACAAATTGGAAAATCTGAATATAATGCAAGCATCTTTTCGTTCTAATTACTACTATAATTAGATTACACAAAAATTCATTTATTGTCATATTCTACCACAAAAGTGTTTTTCTTTCTAACTCTCATAATTTAGCATCTTTGCACGTTTGTAAGCATTAAGCTTTTAAGTTGCCATGCAAATTTTGAGGGGTCAATGTGTCTACATTTCTTCAAATATATTTGTTCATTATGAACTAATAATACTAGTACTTTTTTTTTTCTAAATTAAGTTCATAATTGAATGCATGAAGAAAAATCTTAATCTTAATAATACTAGTTCTTGCATAACAGTTTGAAATTTGGAGTTATGACTTTAACTTTGTTTTAATTTTATAGAGTTTTGATAGATTAATGCCTCTAGAATAAACTATAATAATCTGATAAACAATTTTAGACATATAAGTTGGATTACTATCTAAAATTTTATCCTTCTCATTGTAGATTTATATTTTTTGTTTCATTTTTTCTAATTTCTAAATTTTAAACTTTATTTCACTTTAATATTTTTCTTTTATCATTTCAGATAGTTGACGATACAAATGAGTCCAAATTTATATTGAGGACAAACACTTTGAAAAAAAAATGGTAATGAATTAGGAAGAACAACAATAAAGAATCAATAATTTTATCTTTGTATAAGTAGGTTTAAACTCTAAACTCGAATTTTTTAATATTTAGAACATTATGTATTTTCTTTTTCCTAACATTATGTATTTTCTTTATTTATATTTACATTGTAATTGTTAATCATTTATCTAATAATTAATAAAATTAATTTTGGTTAATTTCTGTATACTTTACAAATTCATATATTTTGTTTATTTTTCATTATAAAAATAATTTTATTAAATTAATAAATAATAAATGCATATAGGCAATTACAAATAAAAGAAGTTTTAAACCTCTACAAAATAATAATCATTGATAAAAGAGGTTAAAACCTTTCATAAAACAATCTCCTCAATATAACTCAAATATTAGGGGTCACTTAAATCTCTACAAATAATTTGTGATGACTTCAATTGTGGAGGTTTAAAAAACTCCTGCAAATTAATTTACGGAGAATAAAAATCCCCGTAGATTAAAAAAAAAACTCCATTAAATAATTTTTTCAATTATATGAAATGAGTGCGTCATATTAATCCAAAAATTGTATGCCCATCACACTGCAATCCATTTTGATGAATCAAAACAAAAATAAATTGACCTGCATTATAAGTGAAAACCTTTTTTATTTTAAAGTAATTTTACAGATGTAAATACAGAAAATTAAATCCTATTAACTCATGAATTTAATTATTCTTTTTCTATCAATTACACTCTTACATTTCATTTAATATAATATATTAGGTTGTTGTCATTTTCCTCTTCCGCAAGTTGGAGGTCTTTCGCAAGTCATGGGATTTTGATCATCTCGACCCTCGCCTTCATTTATAAATTTCTTTTTCTTCGTCCAAAAACACAACTCATTCTTCTTCTCTTATCTCTTGTTCTCATTCTCATTTTATCCTTTCTTTATTTTATTATCATGGGTTAAGTATTTTCTAAAATTCTCGAAAAAATTCAAAAAGTTACTATTGCATATTGAAAGACGTATACAAGATATCCCGAATAAATTCTTAAAGACAATAATCATACACGAAATAATATATATATATATATATATATATATAGTCATATATATTGCTTTTTAAAAAGTGATGGAGTAAGCATGGGTGGACGTGAAAATTAAGCAAATAGAAAAACTATGGTAGGAGAAAGACATCATTAGAAGTTCTTATAAATTAATAATTTTTGTAACCACAACTGAAAATGACTACATATATATGAAGTTTTTATTAATAGAAAAGGTTGAATGAATGAATTAATTTGAACAAGGTCTAGTGCAGTAACAGAGGAGAAGAAAGCTTCTACATTCGCCACCGATGGCACCTTCCCTACGGCACACAGTTGCACAATCGTCATTGTTCTGACATATACCCTTGAAAGAGGTGGTTGGTACCCAACATTCCTCCGCCTCTGTTCTCTTCACTGTCACATCTATTTAATTATTTCATTTGTCAATTTCAAATGTTGTATTTCATTCAGACAAAACACACATTAATAGACATATATCTTACCAGCGACTAAAACTAGGAAGAGAAGGAACATGATAAACCTTAGCACTTTTGTCTCCATCACACCCCAATTGTTGTAACTGTACCTTGTTCAGTATGATGAAGTGGGATCTTTTTGCTTTTGCTTTCCACTTCTTTATATAACACTTTCACATGCGCAAGTGCCACGTGTGAATAGAGCATGCAGCACCTTGGTGAACCACCCAATTCACATCTTTGACATTAAATATATATTTATTGTTTTTTATTATTATTAAGTAAATGATATTTAGTTATTAATAATATAAATTAATATTGTATAATGTAAAATGGTAAGTAACACTGGTTACTTTAATTGAAAACTTGAATTAAAACTATATTAAACTTTATTTTTGATTTTTTTTAAATGAAATTTGACTATTATTTTTGTTTAGCAGTAGTATAGTAAGACACATATTACTTTTATTTAATACTGAATCATATTTCAAATACTTGAAATTCTTTATTTGTTTTTTTGTTGATTTATCTTTAAATCTTTGAATTTAAATAGTAGTTACTAAAATTAGCAAATTAATAGAACTAAAAAATATTTTTTTACTATGATAATTATATTACAATTAATAATTATTATTATTATATTACTATAGTGATATTGTTGTTATTGTTATTATTATCACTACAAGATATTATTATAGTGATATTATTATTATTACTATTGTTATTAGTATTTTTATCACTATGGATATTATTACAGGATATTATTACAGTGATATTATTATTACTATTATTATTATTATTATAGTTAAACACACATTTTACTTTTGTTTACTATGGGAGCTTATATAAATTATTTTCAAATTTTATTTATTGTGTTGTTTATTTATTTATACATCTGAGTATTATTTGAATTCAAATAAGTAGTTACAAGTAGAAAATAATGAAATTGAAAATAATTTTTTTATTGTGAAAAATTATTTAAATTTAAAAAACAACAATTATTATTATTATTTTTTTATTTTATTTAAATAAAATTTTAAAAACAAAAAGAGGACACTGAATATGTGTATCAATTTACATATATGTAGTTGATGTATTATTATTATTATTTTTTATCACGAGATATTATCATAGCGATATTTATTACACGAGATACACATCTTACTTTTATTTAATATGAGATCATATCTTAATTACGTGTATTTTTTATTTGTTTTGTTGTTGATTTATATTTAAATTTTTGAACCCAAAAAGTAGTTACTAACATTAGTAAATTAAAAGAACTAAAAAATAATTATTTATAATGATAATTATATTGCATTTATAATAATAATTATTATTATATTACTATATAGTGGTATTATTATTATATTATTACATGATATTATTATAGTGATATAATTATAATAATTATTATTATCATAGTTAGACACACATTTTGTTTTTGTTTATTACGGGACCATATTTTAATTATTTACACTTTTTATTTGTTTTGTTGTTAATTTATCTCAACATCGAAATAATTATTTGAAATAAAAAATTAATTACTAAAACTAGTAAAATGATAAAATTGAAAAGTAAATTTTTTATAAGAATAATTATTTCAATTTAAAAATAATAGTTTAGAAGATAAATTAAAAAATTTAAAAGAGGACACAAAAAATATGTATTTTTTTATATATAGTTATAAATTATTTTTGTTAATATTAGTCTTAGTATTAATATTTATATTAATAATTTTAGCATAAACATTTTTATTATTATTTTTGATAATGTTGTTATTATTATAAATATTTTTTTTAATTATAAAAAATGTTATTGTACTACATAATTTTATGAAATAAATTTTTAATTTTTAAACATTTATAATTTATAATTATTTATAATATAATTATTAGTATTTTTAATTATTAAATATACAATTTTTAAATTCATTTAAATAAATGTAATAAATATTATATTGTTATTTTAAAAAACACAGAAAAAAAATCCGTGCATATGTACGGTCACAAACTAATTTAAAATAAAAATTAATTCTAATTTTTAATAAAATTCGATGAATCAAATATATATATTTAACCCATAAAAAATTTATAAATATTTATAAATATTTCATCAAACTGTTAGTATTAAAGGCAAAACATTAAATATTTATAAATAGATCATGCACACAAGTTAATATGATTTCCATCTTAATTGATTTTATTAACATTAGTAAGATTCGTCGTTAAATTTTATTTTACTAACAAATTAATACTATGATAAAAATTATTCATAATTGTAGTTTTTGCTGTTTAATTTTTCTGTTGGGTGTTGGGTTTATGATGTGATGGTTAATTAGAAGTAAAGTGGATGTTAATGGGATGATACGTAGGGTACTCCATCATTGTGATAGAATTTTCTTTATCTTAAAATAAATTAATATATAATTTAAAATATTTTAAAAAATTTAATATATTTGGTATTTCAAATTTTTTTATATATTTATATAAAGATTTTAACATCCTGAAATATTTATTAAAAATTCGCTACTAACGTGACTATTCTCTTAGCATTTGTTACTACAAATAAATTTATAAATTTATAATTATATTATTTTACGATATTATAATTTTACAATTTTATAATTTTCAGTTTTATAATTTTATAAATTTATTACTTTATGGTTTTACAGATTACATAATTTTTTTATTTCATAATTTTATATTTATATAATTCTTTAATTTTATTAAATATGTTTTTTATTTCTGAAGTTTTAGTGAAAATTAAAATTAGTCACTCTTCAAAATTTTCAACCAATTTAGTATTTTATCTTTATAAATGAGTGGATTTACTCCTTTTAACTAAATTTTGTTAATTTTATCTGATGTTTCAAGCATATTTCACGATAGTATTTAAGTTGTTTGTCCCGATTGACACATTTTTGCTTCGATGTTAATTCATATATTATTATAAAATGTGTTTGAAAAGTCAAATGAACACAATAAACTTTGATTAAAATGATTAATCCACGCATTTTTAAAGTAGGTTGAAAAACTAAATTATATCAAAGTTTAAAAAAAAAAACTAATTCCAATTTTTATTTAAAATTAAGAGATTTAACCCCAAAATAAATTGACCTGTACTATACTTAAAGTGAAAACCTTTTTTTTTTTTTTAAAAAAATTTTACAAATAT
>Ga0214544_1006341_pt1 | contig 21911 bp, 12 predicted proteins | sample CNSS3metaG_FD_160074 | JGI IMG/M metagenome (GOLD analysis project Ga0214544, IMG submission 160074) | Root nodule microbial communities from cowpea collected in UCLA plant growth center, Los Angeles, California, USA - CNSS3 | ecosystem: Host-associated > Plants > Roots > Nodule | place: USA...
CTAATTTATTAAAAAAAAAAAACAAGTTCAGAATTCGGATCCCTGGGGACCGAATTCTGACTTGGAATAAAAAGAAAAAAAAAAGAATCATAAGTTGGAATTCGGCTGCCAGAGGACCGAATTCTCAACTGAAAAAAAAACCGTGCCATTCATGTAAAATTAATGTACAGTGTGCTATTCACGTAAAAAAAAAGCGGAACCGTGCTTTTTGGGAAAAAAAATCTCTATCTACAAGCTCTTTATGAAAAAATTTCTTTTTACATTCACTTATATATTCAGAGATCAGTGACATTTAAGTGATATCTTTTCTAATTCATTTTTCTCATTAGTTGATTTGGTTTCTACACGTATTTCAGTGCATTAGTGTAGTAGATTGCTATACTACTTAGTATTGTTTTTTTAATAGGTTAATAATAAACCTCATGATAAGTTAATAGAAAAATGTATGTTTATGTTGAATTCCAAAAACGATGGAATAATTCATGATTGGATTGAACTCGACATTCAGGCATAACCAAATTAATCTATATTTTTTTTTTCATTATGTCTATCATTTATTTCTCTTTTTGTTAATATTTACTCTTCTTGACACTTAAAAAACTATGGCTAAGTAATGATTAAGTACATTTTATCCTTCTTTTTAGGGTCAGTTGTTAATTATATGAATAGTATTGTGTTAAGTGATTACCTCATACTAAAACATGTCATTAATAAAGTTTTATTTTTATTTTTAATTTATTAAAATATGATTAGAGAATCAAAATAGATTTTTTTTACTCTCTTGTACATTTTGTTCCTTTCATTTTAGGTTAAATATTCCGTTGGGCATAGCTTTTGTACCAAAATTTCATAAGTCCTCAGATTTTTTTTTTTCTCAATTAAGTCTATATTTTTTAAAATGTATAACAATTAGGTCAATTACAATAATATGGTACTAATGGTATGTATCACATGTCAGCTTATCGGTTTTTTAATTTTTATTTATTTAAAAAAAATAAATTTTTTTAATTTATTTTAAAAAATTATTTTTGTCACGTGTCATGTCAGTATTGTGCTATGTGTCAAGTCAATATAGTGAAACGTGTCAAGTTATTTTCTCAATATCAATTTGTCCATATATTTGTTATTTTGATTCAATTTCAATCTCATTTTTTTTAAATATTTCAATTTCATCCCCTCCAAATTAATACCAAATTTAAACTTTTATATAAATATGATAATGATATTTTTATTAACATTGATATTTTTATTAAATATTTTAACAATATTAGGTTTATTTAAATTTATATTTTACATTAAACTTTATTTATATTTAGTTTTAAAATTTTAAACATATTTATTTTAACTTGTTATGAAATTGTTTTAAAATTTTACATTTGAATTTCTAAAATTATTATTTTTAAACCAACTCTAACTTTTTTATAGAAATTATTGATATATAATATTATAGAACTATTTGAAATACAAATTTATCGATCTATATTTATATTTTAAATTTTAAAATAAAGTTTAAGGTAAAATATAAATTTAAATAAATTTAATTTTGTTAAAAATATGTAATATAAATATCACTTTTAATAAAAATATCATTATAACATTATAAAATTTATATAAAAATGAAGTTTAGTCTCAATTTGGAGGGAATGAAATTAATTTTTTAAAAAAAAAAATTGGAATTAAAATGAAATCAAAATAACAAATATATAGATCAAATAGAGATTGAGACAATGATTTGACACGTGTCATCCTACTGACTTGACATTTGACACGATACTAACATGATATGTGGCAATTTTTTTTTTAAATTAAAAATATTAAAAAAAAATAAAAAAAAATAAAAATGAGAAGTTAATACGTGACATATAGTTAATGCTGATAATACTATATCATGAAATGAACCTAATTGTTACATATTTTCAAAAAAAATATGGGACTAAAAAGAATTTGGACACCTATTTAAAATCTTGGTAAAAAATATGATCAATAAAACTTTTTAACTTTCGTTTAGCCAGAAATAGAAGGTGGTAGAGGAAGAGAAAGAAGAACCTATTCTTGAATATAAGCTTTATTGTTTTTCGACTCGTTATTAAGATTTTGAAATTAATTTAGTTTCGGGAATACGAGTTTTAGGGTTCCATCTATTGATGTAGGTAGTAAGGTTTTGATTGTTCCTTTGGTAAGGATTATTGGGTGGGCGATAGTTAGGGTTTGGAAATTGGGATTTTGAAGGGTCATTATTAAGGATTTTAATTGTTCCAGAAATGGAGTAAGACCATTCTATCAACACATTTGACGATTCAATTTTTTTAAAGGATAATGATACTTTAACCTAGGACTCACTTTTAACTTACCATTCATATTACATCACTACAGAAAGTTAAGATAAATGATTTAAGGGTGATGAGAGTGATGGATTAAAAGTAAGTAAAAAATAGTAGATTAAAATATCATTTTCCTTTTTTAAAATACAACTTATCATATAATTCTTATATTGAAGACAGTAAATCAAATTCATTTTTTTTTCAACTTACATATCTATATAGTTCAAAATGATTGACATCACAATTAATTATGAAAAAGAAAAGTTTGAAAAAATTGAAACGAAAAAAAAATTCTGATAAAAAAAAATTGCTGAGTAAACTAAGTTTGATTTAGACGTTTATGACATTTCAGTCTTAATTTTGTAGCTGTAGAGAAAAACAAGGAAAGAATTCTCTAAATTGTTGGAGAAGTAAAAGAATTTGATTTTAGAAAAATTGAGCATTTACAAAAGAAAATGAAGAATGTAATGCATAGCTTTTTTTTATAACCTTATAAATTACTTTAATTACAGTATTTGTTATTCTAACGTTAAACCATTTTTCAATGCAATCCTTACAAACAACCTTATTGTGACATCTGAGAGACAGGTACCTAGATTTAATAAAGTGAGTGTGGGACCAGCTACTATGTTTTCAAAATTTAAAACACAAATTATTTTATTTAAAAATATGAAATTAATATTTATATAAATCTTAATTTTAACTCACTAAAATAAAAGTTTAAATATTTATTTCGTTCTATTTTTTTATTGAGTTTATTAAATTTAGTCTTAATTATTTTTTAATATATTTTTAGTTTTTGTTAATTTCATTCAATTTTTCTCGTCGATTTGTGTTTTTCTTTTATTCTTTTTTATTTTTAATTTTAAAAAATGTTGACGTGTATTAAAGAAGATCAACACACAAAATTAATATTTTATATTCAAATTTATATCTTCATTATTTTTATTTAATTTAGTTTTATATTTTTTAAAAGTAAAATAATTTTTTTTAAATTAAGACTAAATTTTACTTTTATATAAATAATATATTTATATTTTTATTAAATATTTTAATTTAAACTTATAATTAATTTAAAATTACAACAAAAATAAAAAAAAATGCAAAATAATTCTGTAGATTTAAAATTCTACTTTTTATAATAAGGATAATGATGATGTCATATAGTTTAATCAATTTATTCTGAAAAAAATGGGACTGTTTCGTAATAATATTTTTTAAAGTAATTATTATTGTAAATAAATCAAAACAAACAACACGTAAGGGTACATTTGTCATTTAAAGGAAACGATTCGAGAGCATAATACCCCGAATTCTCAAAATCTCGTTAACTTGCCAAGACTCGAGATTTTGTTTTGACCTATTTGGTCTGTTGCAGGATACAGTGAGCGAGTTATATTTTCCTACCGTATTTGAAAATAATTTACTGAAATTAATATTTTTATAAAATCCTTCCAAATTTCATGTAAATAAAATCCCCTGAAATTCATTCACCTCCCTTCCCGGCTCCGTCGCGGACACCCAAGAAACACCGCAAAATTGCTTCCGAAACAAGAACCCCAATTCGAAAGGGATTTATCTTTTTCCTTTCTTCTTTTTCCATTCCCTTGCAAGTGCAAGACCTAGTTAATCACTTGCACCAAATCCATCGTAACAGAAAAGGTCAGTGGTGATGGAAGCCCGATTAATTTTCTTGCAGTTTCTGGATTTGCATTTTTGGAATTGTATCTTCAATCGAATTGCACTCCCGAACCCTTTCTTGAGAACAGTGTCCGTTCCACCTCGTAAATAAATAACACCTTTCGGTTTCAGATTCTGCCCTCATTCTTCAATCTGCATGCGGCTTTGAAGTGCATCCTCTCTTAGCAACTGCAACTTCAACCGCTTTCGAGGTCTATCTTCTTCTTTCGGATTTTCGTTAGTTTCGTTTTATTCACTTCACTGTTTCGCTTTCTTTTATGTTCACTTTGCGCGAGCTCCAAGGCGTCGTCGACTTGCGACTTGCCAGTTCCTTTTAAATCTTTGCTTCTACTAAATGTTAAATTCGAGACTGATTAGATATCGGTTAGGTTTTACCTTAATCAATTACTCTCTCCGTTGCTATATACGCAGGAGAACTAGAAGAGTGACGCTTGTTTTGAATTCAATTCAATTTAGATTGATAACGGATAAGTTTCTTGTTAATACATAGTTTGTGTGGAATGATGTGGTGATGTTATGTTGTTAAGCCAGAGTTTGTGTTGTACGATGTGACGATGCAATAGTGCACAATGTATGTATGCTGCTGTTTTTTCAGGGATTGGTTTTGGAGTTTGTAGCTTATTGAGGACATTTTATGCACTGTAGTTTGTTATGTGCAGGTTGCTTTAGAAATATGGATTCGCGGAAGGGCAGATCTTCTTGTGGTGCATCTTCGCTTAGTGTTGCACATTTAAGTGTTTCAAATAAGGTGGATCAAATGGTGGCGCCCCCTGGGGATGTGGGAGTTGTTCAGAATGATCTGGATATAGACCTTAGGGAGGTTTACTTTTTAATCATGCACTTCTTGTCTGCGGGACCATGTAGGCGAACTTTTCTACATTTCAAGGAAGAACTTTTAGAGCATCAACTTCTACCCAGAAGATATCATGCTTGGTTTTCAAGAAGTGGTGACGTTGGAGGGGATGATGTCGAAGAAGACGATGATGGCTTCTCTTTACCTTTAGATTATAGCAATTTAGTGGGCAGGTATTTTTTTCTTTACATTTGATGATTTTATTTCCATTTTATTACCATATGTGAGGTTGTACTTTTTATGCATTGCTTTTCAGTATAGATACTTTTTTATGAGGGCATGATGTTGGTAAAATGGGAAACTAAATTTCGTTACACTTCACGTTGAAAGATGATCCACTTTTAGTATGTTTGTTAACTGCTACCAGAAACATGTATTATATCAGCCTGAGTTCGTTTTTTTCTTCCATCATATCAGTAAACGAGAAACATACTTATTCCCTATGTTTCAAAATATATGTTGTTTAAGATTATACACTGGGATTAAGAAGGTTATTATATGGTTAATTACGAAAACAAAATGTAGTTTTGTTTAACCAAGCTACTTATATGTTAAGGGTCCTTTTGTGATGGTTTTTCGTTGTAAGCTTTTAGATTTAAGAAACTACAACCAGTTTTCAGTTATAAAAATATAAATTTGAGTTTTTTCTCTTATAATTTTTTAGTTTTAAAAAAAGTTAGTTTAAAATTTCCATATATTGTTAAATTAGTTTCAAGGTATTTTTAAATGGTGGTTGCAATTCTCGTGATGATGATGAGAAGGGTCATGTGCCATAGGTTGCAATTATGTATTTTTGTTTAACAATAATCCAAATTTACAAATATTGAAATAGAGTTAAAAGCAATTTCAGCTTCATTTTTGTCGAACATGTTTTGTTTTGAAAACCCAAAACTTAAAACTCACAACCACCCCAAAAGGCCCAAAACTCTCAAAATATGATCACTTCATTAATGCAATCTCTCATTCTATTTAGTGGAGCTACCAAATGATAAAGCTAGAAAAACATCATACTATTTTCTTAATTTTTCAAGTGATAGAAATTGTAAAAAAACAAGTTTTCTGAAGTGCAGATGTTGTGATAAGGTGATCATAGTTTGGTGCATATACTTGTTAACATTGAAAAGACTCTTTTAAAATCCTATATGCTATATCCTTGTGAACGTGCTTAATGCATATGCTCATAGTATTAGTATTTAAGCAATTAATATATGTTAAACCATAAGAAACAGAGAGACATGGAGCTGAAATTGTATGTTTTTGTGACAGTACGAGTGCCTCGTTTATATTGAGAAAACGGAATAAATACAATAAATTGAGGAGATTTGATGTACTCTAATAATAAAGGTATGATACTAGAAGTAATAATTATGTTCCTAATAATGCAAATATATTCTTGATTATGAATATCTATTATCTACACCTTATTTTATAAAGATCCATAGTTATAACACTTCCTTTCAAGTTGGATCATATAAGTCATATGTGATTAGGTTGCAGCAAGTATGATTGGTCCTTGATGATCCTTTCTAATATGTCTGCCAACTATTCACTTTCATTGACAAATCTAGTGATGGTATTCTTAGACTCCTCCTTTTCTCTTATGAAATGACAATTTTGGTTCATTCATAAAAGATAGGATCAAAGACAATATGTAATGCTATATGGTTGTCAAATATGAGGTCCGTTTTGGAATTTTATTCAAATTTAAGCTCTTTGAGCAGTTGCTCTAGCCATATGAGCTCAAAGGTGACTAAACTCATTACCTTGTATTTTGCTTCTACACTGGATTTTGGCTCAACATTTTTGTTTCCTGGTTTTCCATGATATTAAATCTCCCCAACAGGAACCCAATACCTAGAAAGAGAGCATATATCCTAGGTGAACCTATACATCAACATTAGAATATCCAACAATTTGAGAACTCCTCTTATCTTCATAAATAAGGCTTTTGCTAGGGGTATTTATTTTGGATATATCTTAGGATTCATACAACTGCATCCCAATGGTCTTGACAGAAAAAGTTCATAATTTGACTTACTACAGTCGCTTTCAAAGGCAATGTCAAGCATGTCACAATGAGATAATTTAGTTTACTAAGTATTTGTACCTCTCAGGATTTGAATTAAACTCTCTTTGGTGTGGTACAAGTTTGATACTTGGATCCATTGGTAAGCTACCAAAATATCTAGAGCATATTTCCTCTGCGGTTTGACCAAACCACCCTTGGATTGAACAACTTCAATACCAAGGAAGTTGCACAATTTACCAAGCTCTTCTTTCTGGAACTTCTGAACAAGGTGTTTTGGATAGATTATACCCTCCTTATCACTACCTATGATAACAATGTCATCCATATATATTCACATACACAATTAGGTAGATACATCCATGGGAAAAATGATGTTAAAATAATGAATGATCAACTTTACTTCGTATCATTCCAAAGTGCTGGATGACAATACAAAAACATCCAAACCGAGGTGATTGATTAAGGTCATAAATGGACCTGTGAAGATGACACACCTTGTAAAACAACTCCCCTTGAACAGTAAATCCTAGAGGTTCCTCCATGTATACCTTCTCATCAACATCTCCTGGAGAATAAATACAGATATAGTAAATATACATATAAAGTAAATAAACCTTTATTTTCGTGAGTCAAAGTGTTAAACTTCAACATTTAGTGGACTTTGATATTCTCTGTACTATAGTTATCTCTGAATGGTTGACAGTTGACTGGTACTCTGTATTAGATGGGTTATCACTTGACCTTTAATTGCATATGAATGATTATCATTTAAAAAAAGGCTGCCACACTTTATGGTCAATGTCAGTATACTTAAATGTTTATTGCTATTAAGCATTTAGTGAGAATTTTTATTTATTTGAAGTTTGGTATATTGGAATTATTTGTTTTAAAAATAGAAAAAGAAAATAAAATTATTTTGGAAGTGTGATTAATATTCTTAGAGGCATCTCCATCTAGAGATTACTTTCAAATAGAGAATGCTTCATATTTTAATCCAAATATATTTTCTTGGTTCCGAAATCTTTTCTCTTAAGTGAGCTATAGCTGCTGTTTGATATCACCTAAGTCTTAATTATTGTTCATCTTTTTTTTGTTACTAGGTATCCTCACATAACTAAGGATCACTTGGTAAAGCTTCTGAAACAGTTGATGCTGAGTACGGTCCATCCTTTGCATGGAAAACTTGGAGGAAGTAGTCCTAATGCAGCTGATGTTCCTACTTTACTTGGACATGGTTCATTTTCGCTTCTTGATAGTACGTGATAAGCTACAGTAATCTTTTTTCTTGATCATTCAAGCTAAGATCGCTACTCATTATCGCATAAACCGAAAATAATGTCTACAATTTCAGTCTATTATATGAATTTAATGAATATGCTATTTATACATATTTATTAATGAGTTTCTGTTAGTTATTTGAAATATTCTCAAGGTAATGGTTCCTATGTTAGGACTTGCTTTAAAGGTTAGGAGTGGGTATATATCAATTCCTGTTTTGGTTTATATGCTTTGATAAAATTGATAATTGATTGAAGACATGAATCTTCAAGAATTATGTTTGCTTCTATATATGTACACGGTTTACAGTTGCCAATGCCATCCTTGGTCTTCTCCACCAAGATTGGTAATGGCATATACAATGTCATCATTGTGTGGCAAGTAGTCATGAGCATGTGTAAAATGGGAAGGTCCAAGATCCCAAACATTTAAAGACTTGATTAGGTAGTTGTCTAAGGTTTCAAAAGTGTTCCCTTTTGACAGATGTTGTTCTGGTTTGAAGCTTTTATTAACAAAGTTGGATTTAAATATGTCTTGAAGTTGCTGTAGTTGGCCATGCCCCCAACATTAATCACAAAATAGATATGTGGAGGAATGGGATACTTACTCTATTTTTATTCCTGTGTATGTACAGGTGATAGAAAAACAGCTGACAAGTTTGTGAAGACCCCTCCACTTTACATGCGCTGGCCTCACATGAAGGCTAATCAGGTTCAGGGGCTAAGTTTAAGGGAGATTGGAGGTGGTTTTACAAAACACCATCGTGCTCCATCCATTCGTAGTGCATGTTATGCTATTGCCAAACCATCTACTATGGTGCAAAAAATGCAAAATATTAAAAAACTAAGGGGGCATCGTGTGGCTGTCTATTGTGGTATGTATTGCTCTTCTTCCAAACTTACTATTAATATGGTGGCTTTATGCAGCTGGATTGTCTGAGTTCATGTTCAGTTATTCTTATGAAAGTCACTGCTTAGATGTGCATCACATGACACAAATAAGTGTTGAATCCAATGTTTTTATAGTATAATTGTTGCTTTCTCTTCTTAGAGTTTCCTTATGAGGTTAAATGTTGATTTGTTATGAATTTAGATGCATATAAATCATTACATTCGTAGCTGGACTTATGGTTTATAAATTTTTAAAAATGATTTTATCTTGCAGCCATATTTGACGGATCAGGGAGATTTGTTATTAGTGGTTCCGATGACCGTCTTGTCAAGATTTGGTCTATGGAAACTGCATTTTGCTTAGCTAGTTGCCGTGGACATGAAGTGAGTAAAAAATATAGTTTATGGAAGTAATTTTGACAAGTTTGTTTTCCTTTTATTACCATTTCGTCTTATGTTGTTTTGTTATTAAAATGAAGGGTGATATTACTGACTTGGCTGTAAGCTCAAACAATGCTTTGGTGGCATCTTCTTCGAATGATTTTGTCATTAGAGTTGTAAGTAGTATAGCTTACTTTTTATGTTGTCCTGGAAACCTTGGGCATCTAAGTTGACATTTGCTTTACAACAGTGGCGATTACCAGATGGGATGCCAATATCAGTTTTGCGGGGACATACAGGAGCTGTTAATACTATTACTTTTAGTCCCAGTGTTGTATACCAGCTGCTATCGTAAGTTTAAAAGTTAGGCCTTTGTTGCCTTTCTATCATTGTCCTAGTGATTCTTGAGACTCAGAATAGATAAGTCTTGATGTTAATCTATTTATTTATTTCATTCATAAATAATTGAATTGTAAAACAGTTGCTAAGCTCATGTTCTGTGTCATACAAAAATCTTTACTATTTTTTATTTGTTAAACCAAGTGTTTTGTTTGGGTATTTATTATTGTACTAAATAATAATTGATGGAGATTCCACATCAATTAAAGATATAGCTAAATTATAGTATATAAGTAAGTGCAAATTTCACTTAAAAGCTGGTTTTTGTGATGTTGAGTTGGAGTTAAAGTTATTCTTGTGAATTTAACATACTCCTTTGCATGACATTGGATCTCTTTGCCCCATTCCAAATGGCTTACAAAGTTTGTATGTTTTTTAGACTCACCAGACATGTGACAAACATATTTAATGATTACATTCTTCTGCAGATTAATTATTTATTTTTAATAAATTCAACTATGCTTAGTTTTTCTGTTTGAATATATGAAAAGTATTTTATGCTATTTTGTTCGTATATTATAGAATAACTTATCACATCTTAAATCTGTCTTCTAGGATCCTTATTCTTAGGGATTTATTTTATCTTTTGGAAGTTATTTGTTTCTTTAGGATTAAGAGTCTAGTATTGGTATAAATAAGGGTTAATACTTCATGTTTATCAAGTTATCATCAAATCGAAACCATTACAATATGAACAAAAATATTTTTCGAAGTCTTTCTTTTCTTTCCTTTCTTCAATATTTAAAACGTTTTGATTTCAACATCTTATCAGAATGGTGCTATCCCCGTGTCATTCCTTTGTCATCAAGTTCTGTAAATCAGGAGCTCTACTGTATTTGCATCTGTTTTCTTAGCAACTGATCATCTATTGCATTGTTTCCTGATTCCCACTAGTGTAGATGCTGCTCTGTTTTTACCATTGTCTCCATTGCTGTATCCACTTACCTTTGTATAGATCTGCGTCTGTGATCACATCTTCAACTTCAGACCTCTTTTCATTTTTTATAGGGGTGTGGGGTTGTGCTAATTTCTTCATTATTTTACACACATGTACATCATTCTAGTGTTAATAATCTAACTTTTATGACTTATGTAGGTCATCTGATGATGGAACTTGTAGAATATGGGATGCGAGGAACTCACACAATCCCCGAATATATGTGCCTCGGCCTCCAGATGCTATACATGGTCAGTTAATTGCTTCTATTTATGTTAACAGATCAGGCCTGGAATTGGAAGTGACTTAAATTTGATATGGTGGTACAATCTTTTCAGTTTTTAAGTTGGATCAATTACATTCTATTAAAATCTAAATCCAATATAAAAATAAAAAAGATTTTTTTTATATTTCAACATGTTTTTTAAATAAATACTACACTTGGAATACTGGATGGAATTATCAAATCTTGTTCAAGTCAAACTATGCAAGTTTAGACATACAAATGGATGACTTGTTACTTAAACCTTCCAGATCAGTAGTCTGACCTGCTGACTAAAATAATTACTCTTTTGTTATTAGGTTATTATTGATTCAGGAATTATAAACTTTTTGCAGGAAAGATCAATGCTCCACCAGCTAGTTTGCCGTCCTCAAGCAATGGTCAACAAAGCTATCAAGTACTTTGTTGTGCATATAATGCAAATGGAACTGTTTTTGTAACCGGTAGTTCTGATACTTTTGCCAGGGTAGGTTTATTGGTGTACTCTTCACAAATTTCGTATTTTCTCTCAGGAATACTATTAGCTTATTTAATATTTGCTTCTATGCTATGTTTATAATTACTGCTATTTGCAGGTATGGAGTGCGTTGAAGCCCAACACTGATGACCCAGAACAACCAATACATGAGATGGATTTATTATCTGGTCACGAAAATGATGTTAATTATGTACAGTTTAGGTTAGACATCCCGGCTAGATCTACACTTGTTTGTTTTGCTTTGCAATGATCCTTATTATGTTTGTTATTCTGCAAGCAGTGGTTGCTCTGTGGCTTCAAAAATTTTAACATCTGACCCCTGGAAAGAAGAACATACACTGAAGTTTCGAAATTTCTGGTATATCCTAGCACTTGTTATAATCTTTTCTACCCTGGTTAGTTTTATTTAATGTAACAACTGTACCCCTTCTGTCATTACTAAGTATATGTTGCATACCTATGTCATAATATTTCAGGTATTGTCATGATAACATAGTTACCTGCTCTCGTGATGGAAGTGCAATTATATGGGTTCCCAGATCACGTAAATCTCATGTGAGCTCCTTGAATTGGATTACCATGAATTTTGGTCTATTTTTATTCTTGAAGGCATTTTCTTTTCCAGAATTCTTTTGGGATCTATCTATGTGGCATGTGTAGGTTCATTTCCCCCCTTGCTTTCCATGTTAAATATATTTGTCTCTTCTGGTTCAGGGAAAAGTAGGACGTTGGACTCGAGCATATCATCTAAAAGTGCCACCCCCACCCCTGCCTCCCCAACCTCCACGAGGTGGTCCAAGGCAGAGATTGCTACCTACACCTCGTGGTGTCAATATGATTATATGGAGTCTAGACAATCGCTTTGTGCTTGCAGCTATTATGGGTAATGTTCTTGCTAAAATAAATACTGGAGCAGGGAAATTTTAACCGGCAAATTATACATTTTTTGTATACTTAAGTATATTAAATTGGTATAGCACCTTGTATACAAATCATGGTCAAGGTGGGATATACAAGTTTATTTTTTATTATTACCGTTTGATTATCTTTCATTTTCTGAAATCCTTTGCTTGACCCCTCATAAAGTAAATCACAATCAATTCACTTTGTTGCAGCTCTATTGTGTTAAATACTAACTCTTTGATATGATAACTAACTACAATTACATATTATAAAATTTATCTGGCATCAAGTACACTATATTGTTAGACTCACTACATTTGAGATATTGTTGCTTTTGGTCACATGGGCCTCATGATTTTGTTCTTAAAAAGTGTCTCTAGTGCTCACTGTTGGGCTCAAACCCTTCGTGGTTGTGAGTTTAAGCCTCATGGTAATTGAGGCCCAAACAAGCATCAAAGTGGACATTATCTTGAATACTGTGAGTGATTCTGTCAGTAAAACAAACTTGAGGTCTGAACAGCAGTTGAAATATTTAAAGGATCCAATTTCGCTAATACATCATTTGGAAATGGATTTTCTTATAAACAAATCCGCCACGGAGCATGCATATTTTCTACTTGCTACTACTGTGTACTACTGCTTGCTTCTGTCACATATATCACTAAGCATTATATTGCCACAAGATGTATGTTGGTTTAGTATGCAATTGAATTGATATTTTGTTATCACCACATTGCGTAGAGATTATTGGTTTAGTGTTACAATTGATTGTTTTTAATCCGTTGTGGATTGTGGAGGTAGAGAATATGCTTGCATTGTTTTATATATCACTAAGCATTATATACTATCTATGTTCCTTGGTTTACTATGCAATTGATATTTTATTATCCCCATTAGGCAATTTGAACTTGTACATCGTTTGCTTATGTGATATCCCCCTTGCTCTCATTTTTAACCAATGTAGGACTTCTTTTATTTGCAATATTATCCCATCTAGAATAAAAGTATGTACAACGTTTTATTTTTAACCAATGTAGGACCTGAAAAAGTTGCAGAAAATTAGAATAAAAAGTAACAATTTATTAAGTATATAGTCAAATTACACACAACAAAAAGAAAACTGCTCTTACAAACAACAAAAGTGTTATCCCACTAAATGAGGTCAATTTCATGAATTACATAACATCATTTGGCTTGGTTAAAGACCAAATGTTCAAAGAAAAAATTAACTGCACTTGAAGTAGAAAAATAGAGCGCAATTCATAAAGAAAACATATAGTGAAATATAGTTGAAGATGGATGCAAAATTATATTTACCATCACAATCGATGCAATTAAGTACTATTTCTCCAGCGCCAAGCTCTTCAACTGCTTTTGCTAGTTCATAGGCACCAATTGGTCGGCCTTCTCACCCTCCATTAACCTGACAATAAACATAAGTATTTGAGATTGGAAAATACTTCAGACAGTAAATAGTCAAATAACTATATTCATTTGACATAACATTTCACAACTTTGTGATCCCTTCACTTGTATAGATAATCAATCTTATGTTATTTAATGTGGAGAGAAGGTTGTTGCTTGCTTTAACTAAGTACTTGTCTTCTCTTCTTGAAGATTGCAGAATATGTGTTTGGAATGCCGTTGATGGAAGCTTAGTGCACTCTTTGACTGGTCATACTGAATCTGTAAGACCTAATTCTTTATTTATTTTTTGGCTGAGAATCTGCAAAATCTGTCATCTATCTTTCTCTACCCGCCATCCTTTCTGTATTTTGTATGGGGGTAATTTTTCTCCATTGGTAAACATGCTCAACTTGTATTCTTTGGACTAAAAGTTGAAATTTGGTCATACTTTTGTTATTGGGTTAAGTTCTAGCCTCTTGTTTTTTTCTTTCTTGATTTGAATTTGTACAGTTCTGTCATGACTAAATTGTGATTCTTCAATGGTTGGCAGTCTTATGTTTTGGATGTTCACCCTTTCAACCCTCGAATAGCTATGAGTGCCGGCTATGATGGACGAACCATTGTTTGGGATGTAAGCTTATTTTATTTGGGTTCTTAAAGTTCTTAAGGTTTAAACCTTTTTTTTAGACACATTAATTTATGCTTTTCTGGTATATTATTTTTCCAGATATGGGAGGGCATACCAATTCGAACGTATGAAATTGGACGCTTTAAGTTGGTTGATGGGAAGTTTTCTCCGTAAGTATCTAGAACAATTGTCTTGAATGGTTTTTTATATTTTTGTTTTTGATTTAATAATTCCATTCTTGTATCTATTTTTTTTTTCTCTTAATAGATTTTGGTTTGTTCCTCACTTTGGTGATACACAGTGAATGTCTTCCACACCCATCTGTCTTTCACTTTTCATAATCTGTTGGTACAGAAACTCATTAGGGAGATCCAAACTTTACAGCTATGTATTCCCTGTCAAGTGTTATAAATGCTGAAAAGTGAACTGAGTTAAGGTATCGCTATTTATAGCCGTACAAAGAACCTGAAAGTAAAACTACACTCTAAGTACACCACACAACTATTTTCCTCCTTTCATTTTTCAATCTAATTAAACAACTAAAAAGAAACAATTATTCTCGTCTTAATTCCATTTAACGAAACAGCTTTAAAATTCCACTTCAATTCATCCCAATTTCTACCATTTCCTATTTCTTTCATATTTTGATGACTATCCAAACAGGGTGCAAGAGAGTACAGCATGAAGACTGGAAATAAGGGAGACTGAATCAGCAAATAATTGTTGTAGTGACAATTATATTAATCCCATAGTCAAGGATATGAACCACTGCAGGACTATGTGAATAGACAAACAAAGAAGAATTACAATTTTGTGGCCTTAAATTAAAACTGTAAAATAATAGGCTATAGGAGTCCATTTGAGACCATAAAGTGCCTTGTTTAATTTGAATACCAAGGACTAATCATTATAAAGCCAGATGGATGACACATATATCTCCTTCTGAAGCATAACATTTAGGAATCTATATTTGACATCTAGCCGTTGTAAGACCACTAGAAAAGGATTAATCTTGTTAGAAGTCCCACATTGACTAGAGATAAGGCCAATTCATAACATGGTATCAAAGCCAAGTTAGAGCCTATCCTAGCGGAGGTTAGGCTTAAAGCCCACTTCTAACATGGTATCAGAGCCAGGTTAGAGCCTATCCTTGCGAACTTTCTTGAACATGCTGTTCCACCTAATATTGGGCCGCTAACGGACCACCCACTAATTTCTTGTCTCACGCACGAGATGAATATACCTCGGCGTGAGGGGGTGTTGGAAGTCCCACATCGACTAGAGATAAGGCCAATTCATAATATATAAGTGAGGTACAAACCTCACCTTACAAGCCGGTTTTGTGGGGTTGAGTTAGGCTTAAAGCTCACTTCTAACAGTTGTTTTCAACGTGTGAGCCACCTCTATTCTTTGTAGGTTGAAAAATCTCATTTCTAAAACCCTAGATTGGTTTATTCAAATGGAAGAGAATAAAGCTCTAATACCAAGTTAGGTTTAAAGCTCACTTCTAACATGGTATCAGAGCCAAGTTAGAACCTATCCTAGCGAGTTTTCTTGGACATTCTGTTCCACCCGCTATCGGCCTGCTAACGGATCACCCATTCATTTGTAGTCCCACGCACGTGATGTATATACCTTGGCGTGAGAGGGTGTGTTGGAAGTCCCACATTGACCAAAGATAAGGTCAATTCACAATATATAAGTGGGGTGCAAACCTCACCTTACAAGCTGGTTTTGTGGGATTGAGTTAGGCTTAAAACCCACTTCTAACAAATCTGAATAAGAGGAGATTATATGTAATTGATTAATTTGAAACACTACATTAGCCTTTATATATAGAGAATTGTGATCCTAAACTATTGATTAGAAAAATTCTAATAGTACACCTAATATCCTACTAACAAAACTTTCTCCCCTTACACTTAATGAAACGCAAAGAAAGTGTGTTTATAAATTTTATCCCAATTTATATTTAAAATAATTTCATAATCAATTTATAGAATTTTACATGTTCTGAATGTATTGTGTGTATAATGTAGACAACACAATATGTATTTATACTATTGAATAGAATCAATTACAATAAAGGCACCTAATAATTAGAAATCAATCACCCAAATTTACGAGATTATGTAACAGTTGATTTCCTAGAAATCTATAACCGCTGATTGTATTCTAACATTGCCCCTCAAGCTGGAGCATATATGTCATATGCACCAAGCTTCCGAGGGCTTCTAAGGGACTTGGTGAATACATAAGCCAACTGATTGCTAAAGTTGACAAAATCAGTAGTGATTTTTTTAGAGAGCACCTTTTCTCTAAAAACAATCAATTTCAATGTGTTTGGTTCTTTCATGGAAGGTCGGGTTTGATGTAATGTGGAGTTCAACTTGATTGTCACAAATAAGCTTTGTCTCATGGATGTCTCCTATTTTTAGTTGTAGTAGTAGTTGCCTGAGCCATGTAAGCTCATAAGTGGCTGCTGCCATGGCACGATATTCTGCTTCTGCATTACTTCTGGCACCTATATTTTGCTTCTTGCTTCTCCATGAGATAACGTTTTCTTCGATAAGAACACAATACCCAGAAGTGGATCTACTATCTGATGGTGATCCTGATCAATCTGTATTAGAGTAACAAGTGATCTTAGTATTGCCTTTGTCTTTGTACAATAATCCTCGTCTAGGAGCATTTTTTATGTATCAAAGAATACGTGTTACAACATTTAGAAATTGGCTTTGGTTATCACAAGGAGCATTTAGAAATTGGCTTACCACACTAACCTCGAAAGTGATGTCGGGTTTGGTGATGGTGAGATAGTTGAGTCTTCCTACCAGGCGACGATATCTTTCTGGGTCTTTCAATGGCTCCCCCTGACTCGGAAGAAGCTTGATATTGGGATCCATAGGAGTATCCCAAGGACGACAATCAAGCACAACAATTTCAGTAAGAATGTCCAAGACATACTTACATTGATTAATAACAATTCTAGAAGTAGATTGAGCAACTTCAATGCCTAAGAAATATTTTAGAGGGCCCAAACCTTTAATATGAAATTGCTGTGAAAGATGCTCTTTGAGTTGTCGAAATCCAGTCTCAAAATCACTTGGTGATGACAATGTCATCAACATAAACAACAAGGTAAATGCACTTGCTAGAAGAGTAATGAAAGGAGAAGACAAAATGATCAAGACAAAATTGAAGAGACAAAACCAAGCCCAAGGAGATTGTTTCAAAACATAGAGAGACCTTTGAAGCTTACAAATAAGACGAGAATCACAAGAAGCAAGAAAGCCAGGGGGTTGATCCATATAAACTTCTTTCTGCAAATTCACCATGCAAATTCACCATATAAGAATGCATTTTTAATATCTAGCTAGTGAAAAGGCCTATGATGAATAACAACTATATCCAGAAAGAGATGAACAAAAGTTATTTTGGCCTCGTGGGAAACGGTGTCCCAATAATCTAGACCAAAAATTTGTGTGTATCCTTTGGCGACCAAGCGAGCTTTTAATCGGTCAATATGACCATCAGATCCAATTTTCACTGTCTAAACCCAACAACAACTAACAATTTTCTTGTCAGGAGGTAAAGGAACAAGTTCCCAAGTGTCATTAGAATGTAAGGCTGTCATCTCCTCTACCATTGCCTGACGCCAGCCAGGATCAACCATGACTTCACCTGTAGTCTTAGAAATAGACACAAAATCCAAAGAAGAAACATGAGAAATAGGATGGAGACAAACGATCATAATTAGTGGTAAAAGCATAGAGGGTTGGGATTACGAGAGGAAGGTGTACTTTTTCGTATTGCAATAGAATGTTTAGGTGCAGGAGGCGTGGGTGGAGGGGCGGTTGAAGCATCAGATGATGCTTAAGGATTAGTAGAGTGAGTCACAATCGGAGTTTGAACGTTGAGGAAAAGCAATTACTTGAGCCGGAACAGAGGAGACTTTTGAAAATTCTACTATAAGATTGACATCTAATATAGTGGAAGGGTAGAAGGGGTTGTCTTGAAAAAAGTCACATCAGCGAAAACTATATAGCATTGAAGTTGAGGACAAAAACAACGATAATGCTTTTGAAGGCGTGAGTAACCAAGAAAAATACATTTGAGAGACTTGACAGAACGTTTATCTTTACTTAGAGTAAGAACATGAACAAAGCATGTACAACCAAATACATGAAGAGGAATGGAGTAAAGATCTTGTGTTGGATATAAGAGAGAGTGAGGAACCTGATTATTAAGGACGGAGGAAGGCATGCGATTGATCAAATAACATGCTGTCAGAATGGCATCTCCTCGAAATCAAGAGAAACATTTTGGTGAAGAAGAAGCGTACATGCAGTTTCAACTGAGTGTAGATTCTTTCTTTCAGTGACACCATTCTGTTGAGGTGTGTGAGAGCAAGATGTTTGATGGAGGATACCTTGTGAACTAAGGAAAGACTGAAATTGGGAAGACATATTCACGAGCATTGCCGGTGTGTAAAATTTTAATAGACGTGCCGAATTGATTTTGAATTTCAGTCAATGAAAGTAACAAAAGTAATAAAAGCCCAAAGTAGAACAAACACGACTAGGACCCCAAATATCAAAGTGAACTAAAGCAAAATTTGACGAAGAACTTTTATTAACTCTAAAGACGATCACTAACAAGACTTTCACTGAAAAGACGATCTGTTAGACAAATTGGGAAGCATGAGACGCATTTTGGTAGGACTAGGATGACCTAAGCGTTGATGCTCAAGAGCTTGAGACGCATTGGAGATACAAGCAACCGATTGTGACAGATAGTATAATCCTCAAGACTCATGTCCTGCTCAAGCGTTTGTCCGGTACGTCAATCCTAAACAAGAACAAAATTATTAGCAAAAAGAACAGAAAGTTGTGTTTGACAAATGCCATGAACTATTATTTAAGAGCCATTTGCTATGGTAACAAAAGATAAAGAATCCAAATAAGTCAGTTGAGAGAAAAAGGACTTGTTACTAGACATATGGTTAGAGGCGCTGGAGTCAAGAATCCAAGGTCCAAGGGAAGAGGACTAAGAAATACAGGCTACAACGAGTGACGGCGGTGACAGGTTGGGTAGGTTGCATGGCTGCCTTGTATTGGAGAAACTCATTATAGGCAGCAACAAAAATGAAACCTCATCTGATGGTTTGGAGAAATGACCTGAGCAATATTAGTTGTCTTGTAATGTTGTCGTGCCTTTCCAAGACATTTTGCCTTAGTATGGCCATATCGTGGATGAAAATTGCAACGAGAGCGTTGACCACGATATCCACCACGGTTTCCACTTTGTCCACCACAGTAGGAAGATTGAGAGTAAAAAGTAAAGGAATCAATTGGATGTACAGGAGAATGACCAAACATGTGAGGAACTGAGAGGCAAAGTAATTGTTCACTAATGGTGTCATAAGGTGGAACAACCGTTCCATATAAGATTTGATTGCGGACAGAATCAAACTCAGTAGGAAGTCCAACAAGTGCAAGAACCATAAAAAACTTGTCACGTTCAACATCTTGGTCTGCATCATTACTAAAAGGAATGAGTGACTCAAAATCAACAATTAAGCAATCGAGCTTACCAAGATATCTCTGTATATCATTATTTTCGAGCTTCACAATGATAAGGTTAAAGACAACATTGTAAAGGCGATGAACATCGTTGGAGTACACTCTCTTGGCTTTGTTCCAAACATCATAACATGTAGTAAAAGTGTGGTATTGAGGCTGCAATTTGACATCAATAGAGAACCAAGAAAACGTTACACAATGAGGCATGAATTTGTATCCATTGGGCTTGATCGTTACGGGAATGTCTTTGGCCTGTTTGGTCAAGTGGTCGGCACGAACTTGACCCTGAGACCATAGCAGCAACAACCCAGGAGTTATAATTGGTCGTAGAGGGGGTACTTGATTGTGAGCTTTCAGAAGCCATGAGAAAAGTACTTGAAATGGACTAAAAAAGGGTCGCCTTGGTGTGAGGAAAAGGTAGAGGGTGTGCCGACAAGTGGGTCATGCCACAAGAGTGAGAAAAACACAAGCTGAGATAGGCACGTGAGACGCACGTGTCGTAGGAGGAAGACGTTCCTAATCGTAGTGGGCACCATAGGAAAAAGGAGCTCGATGATAGCACAAAGGGGCACACAATGGCCATGGGTATTGTTAACAAAAAAAAATTCTGGATCGGATCCTTAAACTATTGATACCATATAGAATTTGTATGTTTTGAATGTATTGTGTGTATAATGTAGACCACACAATATGTATTTATACTATTAAATAGGATCAATTACAATAAAGGAACCTAATAATTAAATCAATTATCCTAATTTACGAGACGGTTGATTTCCTTGAAATCTGTAACTGCTGATTATATTCTTACACAAATAAACAAAATTAATTAAATTTAAATAAAATACAATAAAATAAATAATAATTAAATAATACATAAATAATTAAATACAAATAATAATAATAATTTTTATCTTGAAGGTAATTTTGTCATTATATAATTTTATCTATTAAAACAATTTTTATATCATCCATATCAATTAAATCATTTATAAACTTTTCCATTTCTCATCGTCTTTCTCTTAATCCTAACAATCTCACTTTCACCTCTCTTTTCCCTCAACTTCACTTATTTCAACTCTTCCAAATTCATCCTCTAATCCAAACACAAGCTAAGAGGATCTAAGATTCAATTTATATGTTTCAAGCTTGGTGCATATAATCTATATGCTCCAATTTGGGGGAGTGTTGAAATATAATGTTATTTGATTAGTATTTCCTTTTTGTATTACCCAACCACGGGCAGTGGGGGAGTGTTGAAATATAATGTTATTTGATTAGTATTTCCTTTTTGTATTACCCAACCACGGGGAGTGTTGAAATATAATGTTATTTGATTAGTATTTCCTTTTTGTATTACCCAACCACAGGGTTAGGGTTTTAGGCAAGTGACTTGCCTTCTTTTGTATCGTCGAAGACAACGTTAATAAGAGCAAACATTGTGATGTTTTAAATAAACTCAAACTTATTGTGCAAGTCTTTATTATAATTAGAGATAAAGAGAAGATCTTATATGATCCGGAATATTTATATTATATGTATTGTTAGGAACGTTTTTATTTATTCTCCTATCATATCTTCATATATTGTAAATTTTTTTGAAGTTGTTAATTTGTCTTTAGATGAATCTCATCTAAAATGTCTTTTTCAATGATGATGATAAAAGGGGATGAAGTGACAATATGGTTAAATTGTTATATTTGACTAACTTTGTTTATAGATGATTTTGATTATATATATATATATATATATATATATATATATATATATATATATATATATATATATATATATATATATATATATATTTTTTTTTTTTTTTTATTAACAAACAAGCG
>Ga0214544_1006342_pt1 | contig 21911 bp, 15 predicted proteins | sample CNSS3metaG_FD_160074 | JGI IMG/M metagenome (GOLD analysis project Ga0214544, IMG submission 160074) | Root nodule microbial communities from cowpea collected in UCLA plant growth center, Los Angeles, California, USA - CNSS3 | ecosystem: Host-associated > Plants > Roots > Nodule | place: USA...
TTTATAGATGCAGCCGAAGAGGGAGTGGTCACCGTCATTGTTGTTGGAGAAGAAGTCAATGTTTAGGGTTCCGACGTGGGTGAGGTAGAGGAAGGGGCGGCACTAGTGGCGACTGTGGAGGGGAGGTCCTGGGAAACTGAGAGTGAACTGAACGTAATCGTCAATGACTAAGTCTACAAAATGTGAATTTGGAAATGTGGGTTTGGAGTGAAGCGTTTCTGAGAGGGTTTGGTGAGTAGGAAAGAGGTGCGGGAAAAACAATTGTGGGAGGCAAGGTTAAAAGTCGACAAATTTTAAGCACCGAGAGGGTAAGTAAAAAGTGAGAGGGAAAGTATCAACATTAATTAAAAAATGACATTTAAAACGTCATATTTTACCGTAAACTGCCATATTTTACTCGTAAAATGTAACAGTTGTTCAAATGTCATATTATATCGTAAAAAGTGACAGTTTTAAACAACCGTCATATTAAAATTATCATAATATACATGATTTTTTGTAGTGATTGTCTTTCTTTAGATGCCACGTTCCCAACTTTGTCGTACTTGCATTAAAACTTGACAAATATCATGAACTGAAAGCAAATTATTTTGGACAGACATAATGTTCACTATTGCAATTATTTGTTAATGAAATGAAAAAACATGTTAACCATTTAAACTAAGGAAAATACTGCCATTTAAAGCTAAAGAATTAATAGTCTAAAACCAAATTTTATATTCAACTAAGTAAAGCTAGATAAATTTGATGCAAAGGCAAGAAAAACTAAAAAATCTACTTATTCTATCAATTAAAAGTCTAGACTAGGTCAATTAAGACTAAGACAAACTAAGGCAACACTGCTATACTCTAGATTATCACTAAACAAAGCCTAAAAACTAGTAATTAAAACAAAACGCAACTTAAGACCTAATTATCTAATCTACACTAGAATTGCCCTAAAATACAAATAATGACACTACATAGCCCTTAAAGAAGTGATTTTAAGCTTGAAAAACATGACCACTTAGGGACTCATCAAAGGAATATAAACATAATTTTTAGTTATCATTGAACTGAGAGAAATTCTCTGTTAGGGTTATTTCCTGAACCATTTCAATGTTATCAAGATTTTTCTATATCTTGTGGTGATCTTCGAGGCTTATCAAACCTCGTTGTTTGTGACACTTATTTTTATGTTTTTTTTTTATCTATTTGAAATTCCACAGTTCAAAATTTATAGTTGCCAAATTTGCATGTTTTAGGGTCACTCATTGGTAATATCATTCTCTAAATCTCATTTATGTTCATACAATTTCATTGGTATTATGAGATATGTTCAAGCCCTAGTTAGGTCTAAAATTCATTATGACTAAGAATAATTCTCATCATATGTGGCATGCTACATTAGGTCATGTAAACTCTGTATAGGTTCTGAAATTTCAATGATGAGGATTAATTAACTTGCATGACAAAAAAAGAAAGAAACTTGATATATGTGTAGAATATAAAATAACAAAGAAAACATATAATTGTGTAGAATGTCAAATTGAACTTCTAGATTTAATTCACACCGATGTTGTTGACTTAAATCAAACCAAGTCTATGTGTGGGAAAAATTACTTTGTAACCTTTATAGATGATTATTTTAGATACACCAAAGTGTACTTAATCAAACATAAGGATGAAACATTTGATAGGTGCTTTTTACACCTATAAATAAAATTAGTTAAATAGGAAAACTGAACAGACTAGATCAAATAGAGGTGGTGAATGTGCTTTTTTCAATGATTAATTTGTTAAAGATGATATTATTTACGAAACAACCCCACCATATTTATCTGAGTCTAATGGAGCTAAGTGAAAAAATAACACTCTTAAAGAAATTACGAAAGTTATTCTTATTAAGTCTAGTGCTCCTAATGAATTTTTAGGAGAAACATTACTTACCATATGTTTTTTTACAAAATAAGATACCAAAAAGTAAGAAAATTGCTAAAACACCCTATAAGTTGTGGAAAAGTTATCCACCTAATCTCAAATACCTAAGGGTATGAGAGTGTCTGGCTAAAGTGATGCTACCCGATCCTAAGAAAATGAAATAGGTTCTAAAACTTTTGATTGTATGTTCTTAGACTATGTAGAACATAGTGTTTCCTATAGGTTTCCTCTATTCAAATTTCGCTAGCTCTAACATCTACCCATAAGTTAGTTATTCACCAAATGGATGTTAAGTTTAAGAGTTAGAATCATAACGAAAAGAGAGTATAGTACTATCCTAAGAGCAATATTAAGAAACTTAGTAAGTTGGATTATTTTGAACTCAAACAAGTAAGCACCCTTTATGATGCTAACTCTCATTTAAAGAAAAATAGAGGATACTTTATTTCCCAACCTTAGTATGTCCAAACAATTGGGAACTTACTGCATCCAATGAACTTTTTTAGACAAGGCATTAAATATGCATTAGGTAGACTAAGTATATATTCTCAATGTCCTAATCAAGAACATTGAGATACACTTGAAAGTCTCAAAAAATACTTGGGGGGTAAAATGAATTATGTTATTGAATATAGTAGATATCCTGTTGCACTAGAAAAGTATAGTGATGCTAAATGAATCTCTTATTAAAATGAGATAAAATCCACTTGTTGTTATGTGTTTACATTTGGGGGTGGTACGATTGCATGAAGATCAACCAAATAAACAATTATTGAAAGATAAATAATAGAATCATTGCTTGTTGCATTTGAAATGGTTGGAAGTGAAGTTGAGTGGTTGAAAAACTTCTTAGCAAATATTTCACTAGGAATGAAACCAACCCCATCTATATGAATACATTGTAATTGTTGATCAACAATAGTTATAGTTAAAAATAAAACTTACAATGGAAGGAACAAATGTATACGACTAAGACGTAATTTGATAAAATAGTTGTAAAGAGTGGCACAATTTCCACTGACTATTTTAACTCAAAATAAAATTTACCAGTTCCTCTAACGAACCCCTTAAAAGAAATATGATTTTAGAAACATTGAGGAGAATGACACTCAACTCCTTTGCAAACAAAAATTAATGAAAACTCAACTTTTATGATCTACAATCATTTGAATAAAAATTAGTCACCTGTTAGTTTTGCTAGTGTTAAAATTAATTTTAAATCAATTCTCTCCATTCCTATGGTGGGTGAAAGTGCTAGATAATATATTATTGAGAGGATAAACTTTATAGTTAAAATTCTAAGTGTTGAATAGACTACTTGTATAAAATCTTAACAAAATTTTTAGAGTACTCATGAATACTAAAACATTCATAAATCTAAGCATATAGATGATTTAATCAAACATATCATTATATTAGATTGTCAATAATACCTTTTATTTGTATAATAATACATATATTTGGTGTTCACAACAACCAAATGGCAACTATAGGTATTTTATATATTATTGTTTAAACAATTGAATTGGTCCCATGGTCTAGTGGTCAGGACATTGGACTCTGAATCCAGTAACCCGAGTTCAAATCTCGGTGGGACCTGTATAATAATATTTTTAAAACTTCTTGCATCTGACTGTTAGCAAAAATTTAACTCACATGAACAGCTACACTTAAAAGAATATTGTTCTCCCATTCACTCTCAATGAATTGGTCCCATGGTCTAGTGGTTAGGACATTGGACTCTGAATCCAGTAACCCGAGTTCAAATCTCGGTGGGACCTTTGTCTAAACTTTTTATTATAACTTCTAAACGGAGGGCAAAAATGTAATCTCAAATCAACCGCCACACTTGAAGCATTTTCTTCACCCATTCACTCCCACACAACAACAGATTAGGCACGCACGCACACACTCACAGGGTGTCCTTTCTTCCCTGCTTCAATGGCGTTCACTCTCTCTCCCTCCTTTAACCTTTCCCTCACTCGTAACCGAATCACCTGCTTCTCCAAGGAGCACCGCCGCCAAGTCATCGCAAAGGTGTTCCATCACAACAACGCGCATTACAACTGCAATGGCACGTTTAACATTTCTGTCACGAGTGGGTTTTTACTGAACCTGTTTTCGGGATGGTGCAGGAAGCGGTGGGAGACGCGACGCGTGCCATTTCTGCGAGTGTTGTGGAGAGGATAATGAAACGGTTGAGGAGTGTGGTTCCGATGGTGATTGCGTCCGTTCAGATTAGCGCTATGGTGCCGTTGGTTGATTACGTGGCGTCTCCTGGTGCTGCCGAGGCAGTTTTGTATTCGCCTGATACGAAGGTTCCAAGAACCGGGGAGGTTGCTCTCAGAAGAGCCATCCCTGCCAATTCTAATATGAAGTCTATACAGGTCTGCTCGGTTTTGCTAGCGTGTTTAGTTGATTTTTTTTTTTTTTTTTTTTTGTGTGTAAAGGAAATAGTAATCGCTTTCTTTTCTTTTCTTAAATTAATATGAAAACGCCAAATTTTACATTTATTGGCTAAGATGCTACTTATGTTTATCTTAATTTTCCATATTTCATGTAAAAAACACTACATTTCTTAATAAACAATCCTTAACATTCTTCTTTAAGATGATGCTCATGTATTTTTGGAATAAGAACATTAAATGGGGTTATATTAGTTGGAATTTACATATATTTTAATTCACCAAAACGTAGGGACTTGTGTCCCTTATAATCCTGGTGATGCCAATTTGTGTCGTTCAAGATATCTGAGATGTTAGTCATTGCCTAAGCTTTAGTTTGAAAAAAAAAATAGTTTACCAAACTGAAATCATTTTTTTAATATTTTAATTTAGAAAAAGCATAAAAGTGTCGTTTGTTAATATAAGCAAGCATTTTATTAAGGGTAAAATGGGATAAATAGGTAATTACAGAGTTCAATGCTTACACGCTGAAGATACTTATTGTGGATTTTTTTTATATATTTAAATTCAGAGGAAATGTACGCGTTGTTGTACTCTAGACATATATTTCATTAAGGGCAAGATTGGACAACCAATTAATTTAAGAGTGCATTAGGAATGTACTTAAAATAGTTATATCACAAACTTATGATATTTAACATATTGTAATATGATCACAATGCAATCACATTATCCCTGTTTTTTTTTTTTTTTTTTTTTTTTTTTTTTTTTTTTTTTTTTTTTTTTTTTTTTTTTTTTTTTTTTTTTTTTTGTAATTAAATATAAAAAATAAATAAAAAAATTTATATATTTTATTTTTTTTTTATTTTTTAAAAATTAATTAATTTTTTTTTTTTTTTTTTTTTTTTTTTTTTTTTTTTTTTTTCTGTTCTTTGTTAATTATCTAATAACAGTTTATTTGCTTATGTAAGCTTAATAGAATAACATAACAAAATACATACTTATTTTGATAGAACTCTCCATCAACCTTGAAACAAGTTTAGAAGAGCTGTTGGAAAGTTAATATAAATGGATGCAATCTAGACTTGGGCTGTAGACCTCGAAGCTATACTGACTGAAGCAGAACATGAACAATGGCCCGATACAATGTTACAAGAAATTGCAGTCTTAGAAGCTGTAAGGACACTTGGAAGATCGAGAGGCTAGTGGCAATGGGTCTACAAGATAGAAGTACAATTCTATTTTAATGGTGGAGCGCTATATGTCCAAGCTTGTGACAAAAAGGTTCACTTAAGTTGGAGTTTTGGACTTCCATGAAACCTTTTCACAAGTAGCACAACTTTTATTGGTTACAGTTTCCACTTCAGTAATACTTTCGGAAAAAGGAGACTTAGTAGATGCTAGCAATTCATTTGTGCATGGTGATATAGAAGGGATATTTACATGTGTCTCCCCCTCGGCTTCAAAGCAGGTGGAGGTAACAAAGTTTGTTGAACTCAGAAGTCAATTTATGGATATCTTCAAGCATCACAAAACTGGTTTTTAAAGTTAACTGCAGCTCTGAAACGTTATGTATTTGTTAAGTCCCTTGCTGACTATTTTCATATCTGAAAGGCAAACTCTTCATTGGGTTGTTAGTATAAGTGCATTACATCTTACTAGCAGAAAATAGTTTAGACGCTTGTTTGGACTTCAAGAGTTATTTGGAAAAACATTTTCATATCAAGGATTTGGCGGTGCTCAAGTATTTCTGAGGAATAGAGGTAACAAGGTAAAAACAGGGAAACTTTGCGCAAAAGGAAAATAAAATGCATTGAACATAATATCACCTTGTGTACGTAGACCTGCTGAGTCTTCCATGGATGAGGGACAAAAATTGGGGCTAGCAGGACACCAGGAAATGAAGTATTACTCAGTTTATCAACATCTAGTTGGCAGACTATTTACATGATGATTACTGACCAGAGATGTTTTATTTCGCTGCATGTGTTGTCCTACTTTGCACAAGCACATAAAAAAGAACACCTAAAGATTGCAATGGTGGTAGTGCCTTACCTCAATGTCAATCCTTGAGAAGAGATATTACCGACCAACAATGATTTGATATAGTACACCTATTACGGGCACATTGAGATCCGTGATGGATACTTTGTCAATATTGGGAATCACCCATGTATTGGAAGACGAAAACTTAGGGCAATATATCCTATTTTTTAAGAAAAGCATAGTATCGGGATGGAAGCAGCCAGTAATGAGCTAATTTGCCTGAAGTCAATTCATCCTTGGGGATAGGTCTCAAATGACCTATTATGAGGTTGTATTGTGATATCAGTATGCTATAATCATAGTAGAAAATCATGTTTTCCATATTGAGATAAATTGTTACTGTGCAAGGGAGCAACTACAGGTTGAAAATATTGTGGTGATGACTTATGCCATCAGTTCATAGTTCCAACAGATAGACATATTCAACCAGGCTCTCACTTGACAATAATTTCAATTTCCACCGGTCATGCACCAACTTCAGAGGGTGGAGGATTACTGAAAGTAGATAGCTGCTGTAATTGGTTATAGATGATTATTGACAGATATTGGATTTGGAAAGTAAATATTTTGCTATAGAATTTATTATAGTTGGCCAGAGATGATTTTGGGATATGATACATTTTCATTTGATTCATTTGAATGTTACATTGATTAGGAATTTTTATATAAGGCAGGAGCTGCCCGTTTGTACATCTTTTCTAATCCATTCTGATTAATATGGAATAGGAGAATTGTTTTTCAGATTTTTGTTTGTCTTTGAACCTTTTAATGATCAGCATTTTGTTCTGTTAATGTCTTTTTCAGGACACTCTTGAGGATATTACGTACCTGTTGAGGATTCCCCAAAGAAAACCATATGGAACAATGGAGGGGAATGTGAAGAAAGCTTTGAAAGTATTCAATAATTTTTTTTATTTCCTGTTTCTTTCATCGTTTGTTCTTAGCTGTATTTGATTGAGAAACAAAATATTGATTATTAGGTGATGTAGTGATGTTGCATCTGTGAAATATTTGCCTTTCATTCTATGGACCGACACAGGTCAAATTTTGAATTTCATACATGATAACATGTGTGAGCTTTAGACCTATCAATTTGGCCCAATCCACATGGCTTGACCTTGACTTACATGGAGCATGGCCAAAAGGGTCCAAAGGACCAAAAACCCACATAAGACCAAAAAACCCATAGGGCAAATATGCCCACAAAAAGTCTTATGGGTCAGGGCAAATCCATGGACCATTTTTTTGAGGTAAAAAATTTTATTTAAAATGAAAATGAAGAAAAAAAATTTAATTAAATATCTCTTTAGACACGAAAAACATTTACTCAATGTAAATCCAAATTTAAGTCACTATGGGTAGGCTCCAATTACGCTCAAGTCAAGTTAGGCTAGGCCAAGACCATGTATAGTTGGGCCTAGGATAGGCCAGGCTGGGTGTAGGTTAGGTAGAGATGAATCAGATCTAACTCAAGCTGAGTTAGGACGAGCCCAAGTCGTGTTGACTCGGGTTGGACCTGGGTTAGGGTGAGTTTGGTTGGCCCAAGACAAGTTGAATCTAGGTCGGACTGAGTCTAGTATGAAATAAGTCTGGTCAGGATGAGATGGGCTCGACTTTGGTCAGGAAAAGTTAGGTTGGACCCATGTCGGGCCAAGTCGGGTTTAGCCGAGGTCAAATTAGGCTAAGTCTAGTTAGGCCAATTCGAGTTGGGTCTATCTTAGGCTGAGTCAAGTTCGGTCTAGGTCAGACATAGTTGAGAGTCCATGTCGTGCTAAGTCGAGTTAGGCCAAGCAGAGTTTGGGTCCAAATCAAGCCATGTCATGTTGGGCTAAGACAAACTCATTTGAGATTGAGCCCATGTCGAGCAATGTCAAGTTTGACCAAGATCAAGTCAGGCCTAGTTTAGACCAAGTTAGGTTAGTTCAATGTTAGGTTGGGCCCTATTCAAGAAAGTTTAAGTTATGTTGGGCTTATGTCATGTAAGATTGGGTTGCGCCCAACCTAAGTTTGGGTGAGGTTCAAATCAGGCTTTGTTGGGTTGGACTAGGTCAGGTTGAACTTGGGTGGGAAGAGCCCAAGTCAAGATGGGATTGAGTTGGGTTGAGCCTAGGTCAATCTGGGTTGGGCCTAGTAAGTCCATGTTAGGTTGGATCAAGCATAGCCAAAAACAAGATTGGTTGAGTTGAGTCGAGCTCAAGTTAGGCTTGGTTGTGTCAGGCAAAGATTAAGTTGCGTCCAAGTTAGGAAAGGTCTAGTCATGTAAGGTCAGGCAAGCTGAGTCGAGCTCAAGTCAAGCTGTGTCAAGTTGGGTCTAGAAAGGTTGGATTTGGGCCCAACCTGGGAATGTTGTAAATAATAAAAAATAATGACCAATTTGCAATTAGTATAAAATATTTAGAGATTAATTTGTTATCTAGAATACCATAAGGATTCATCCGATCCTGGGAAGTATTTAGGAATCAATTGAAGTCTTATTGTAATTTTGTTGTAGGCCAAACCTACATTGGTTTTGATAAAGCTTGCTATATCTTTTTTGTTGATTAAGAAATTGAGGCATATAACTAAGAAACTCCTTTAGAACTTATTTTGCCTTTGGATTTCTGTAGTATTTGTTGCACCTCAGTAGAATATCTTCTTACATCTTTGACATTGTGTTTGGTCTGTTGTTGATATGAATTTGTACTGTTGGCATTTGAGGACATTTAATTTTAGTAATTTTCTTCTTTTCATCAGTTAGCAGTTGATGAAAAGGATTCTATATTGGCCAGTATACCGGCAGAACTGAAGGAAAAAGGCTCTTTGGTACATGCATCCCTAATAGAGGGAAAGGTATTCTCAAAAACTGTATCTTCTGGAACATATGAATTTTAGTTTGTATATCCCGATATAATTATTGTCATTATACATGCTGGCATTCATGATCTAACGCCCTCCTCTATTTGGATAAAAGAGTAGTCATTTGCATTTCATTTAAATTGATTATTTGTACAACGATCTCAGTTGAATATTTCTGAGGTTATACTTAAGATTATAGTTCTTACATTACAAAATGAATATATTTTTCTATTGTCAATGTTTCTGATATGAAACTAATATACCGGGTACCTATTTCCAAAGGAATACTTAATGCAAGAAAAGAATTTTCAAATGTAGAAACTAGAATATGGATTTTGTCATGTTTAATATTGTTCTTTATGTTCTGTCCTCTGCAGGACGGAATCTACTAGAATATCTTAGAAGTCATAATTGACGAATTATGGAAATTAGTAGTAATGGTTCATTATAGAAGCTACATCAGTGATGTCAATATTTTGCAGGGGGGCTTGCAAACTCTTCTTCAATCTATAAAGGAACAGGATGCAGATAAAGTATCTGTGAACCTTGCATCTACACTGGACACTGTAGCAGAGCTAGAGTTGTTACAGGTAGCTGCAAACTAGATAATATGATAGAATCTTGAAATCAATGTAGTTATGTTCAATTATCCAAAAATACTTGAATGAATCTGTCCAACAACAATATTATAACCATATCTGGAATCTGAACTTGTTGCAACAGGCGCCAGGATTATCTTTTTTGTTGCCCGAGCAATATGCAAAACAATATCCACGGTCAGTGACTCAAATTAAAAGTCATGTCATTCTCTACCTTGATGTAATACATAGATCCGTGTATGGATATTTCAGTTTTCCACCCTTTTAAATGTTGGACATACCGTGGCCATTTGATATGAGTCTAACATAACAAAAGATATTCACTGAAATTATTCATAGCTCAATTCCTTAGGAAAAGTGAAGTGTGTAAACATTGGGGAAAATCAATATCTTGCCATTGCTTTTAGGCTTTCTGGGAGAGGAACTGTCGAGTTCACCATTGAGAAAGGAGATGGTTCAACATTTTCCCCAGTTGGTGGAGAGCAGAAAAATACAGCCACTATTCAGGTATAATTAATCCCGTAAGTTCCCCTTTGTAATTTGCCATTGGTTATTGATTTGGTGGGTTCAGGTGTCTTAAAGGATCTATAAGCAGTAAGAACAGATTCATTTTGAAGACTAAATCAAAATTGCAGTTTGATAAATGGAGCATGAATAAAAAAAAAACTGTTAATAATTGGTATTATTAAAGATTAACTATTAGACCTTTGTTTTCAGGTTGTTATTGACGGATACTCTGCTCCATTAACTGCAGGAAATTTTGCAAAACTGGTAAGGTAGTGGAACGTTACTTCAGACTTGTGAATTTTCCATATGGTTATTCTTTCCCTATGGCCATCCTTGATTTTAATCACTTCTGAGGGTTCAATCACTTTCGTTCAGATTTCCCAAGTTCTTTGAGTGAACCAAAGCACTATTTGAATGGTTAATGTCAGTTACTAAGTCCTATTTGCTTGAACTTCTCATACCATCGCTGGAAATAATTCGATCAATTAATATTCTTGTGAAAACTAAGTTCTTTGAGAACTTTATATTTATTTTGGCCTCTTGGTTTGATAGTTTGAAAATAGAAGAAAGATTCTGTTGAGACTGTAATGCATTTGGGAATGGATCCATCACTAAACTGAGAAAGTTGTTTAGGATGTCAAAGAGTCAGCAATGAACTGAACTTGTTGATTTATTGGAATATTGCCATTCTTAGAATATTTAGTTTCAATTGTACATGTCCATGAGAACTTGTATTATGCAGTATAATTCCTGTTTTTAATTGTTGGTGCTTTAAATATCAAGATTTTTAGATTGTATAGTGGAAACAACACTTACACACTCCCCACCCTCCAGGTGATGGATGGAGCTTATAATGGCGCAAAACTCAACTCTATCAACCAAGCTATTCTCTCAGATAATGGTGGTGAGAAGAACAGTGGTTACAGTGTTCCCTTGGAAATAATGCCCTCTGGACAATTTGAGCCCCTTTACAAAACAACATTAAGTGTGCAGGTATGTTCATAAAAAATTGGCAGCAGGCATTACAGGAATTTATGATACTGTTCTCTTATATATTTTCTGTGTTGAGGAAGGATGGAGAACTGCCAGTTCTTCCTCTATCTGTTTATGGGGCAGTTGCTATGGCTCATAACGAAGCCTCAGAGGAATATTCATCACCTTATCAGTTCTTCTTCTATCTCTACGATAAACGAAGTGTAAGTGCAATTTATTACTATTATTGATTAAGCAATTCATTTTTCCTCGTATTAATGTAACCTCTAGTCGTTTTCTTTTCCTCTTTCGTAGGCTGGTTTGGGAGGGATATCATTTGATGAAGGACAATTTTCAGTTTTTGGGTATGTTATCCTAGCCTGCCACATAATCAATTTTGGATATCAACATTTTTTCCAGTGTTTATTTATGGCATTAAACGATGCAGATACACAACCACCGGGAGAGATATTCTTCCCCAGATAAAAACTGGTGATATTATTCGTTCTGCAAAGCTAATTGAAGGCCAAGATCGTCTTGTATTACCGAATGAAAGTTGAGTATATTTGGTGGCGGTGTTACCCAAGTAGGAAAAATATTCATTCTTTTTAATATATATGTATATGTGGATGGCATATGGCATCAACCTGATTTTCTTGGAGTAGGTTGGGTTCTAAATTATGTAGAAAATGAGTTGAAATTTCTATTTAATAAAAATTCCATGGAACAGTCAATTAAATTCTCCAGAAAAGGAATCCCTTTCGGTGACTTAAATATTACTTTAGTTTCTTGTAAACGAGTATATCATATGGTTCGTTATCCACCTCTTACTAAAAGGATTATATATTATCTGTGCAGGCCAGTCGGTTTAATGGGTCTGCTGCCCAATAATGCAACGTTTAATAACTATTAGGAATTTTAGGTCAAAGGCATGGAATAACAATCTAATTTTTTTTATACTTGAACATGTTTGAAAAACTTTTAGAAAGACAAGTTAATTAGGATTTATAAAATACACATTTCAAAAGGGAGACATTTATTTAATTCTACATTTTTTGACTAGAAATTTTAGGAATCATATTAAGATTTTTTAACTATAATATTTAGCTTCTACCATAATGCCTGATGAAACATTTTGTAATACCTCATTTAAATAATAACTTTAATTAAATGAAATGTTACACAGAAAATTATATGAAGCAAGGTCATGGCGTATAATCACTACTTCTTACAGTTATCCAAAAGAAACCAAGAATGAACTAGGGCACATCACGATGCAAAATAAAGTCCAAGTCTAGCTTTAAAAGAAAACTCAAATCAGCGGAATTCAACCCGGATAGACTATGCAGCGAAATCTCTATTACCCTATTGACCACGAGGAGTTTTTGCATATGCTCCCATAAATAAATTGATGATCATCGCAAAGAGAGAAAACTACATAGAACATACAACAAGCGGAAAGGGTAAGCTAGAGTGGAAAACATTTTATCATACAATTGCATACAATTTCATAGTCAAAGATACATGCATCAACCAATCATGTGATGACTTACACACAATACACTAAAACTCAAGACACCACTTATCTAGATACATATAATTAGTCAGATTCACTGGATGCTTGCACTTTTGGTGGCCTATACTTCTCTGCAGAGCCAATTGGCAATGGATTTCACCCTACCATTCACCAGGTTAGCCTTCAAAGATCTAAGGCCTCCTACTACTCTCACCATTTGAGTTAGTATGCTCTACGTGAGACTAACTGACTCTTTAGAGTGTCAGGATGCAATCCTTACCTTGAATCCTTACTAAATTATATAATGAGGCACCACCACAAATTTCGTGGAATTACGTCCTAAGTATGAGGCACCACCATGAGCTCCCACTAACAAGGGTCATGGAATTACGTCCTAACCAAATGAGGCACCACCACGCAATCATCATGGAATTACGTCCTGACCAATGAGGCACCACCATGATATCTCACCTAGAGATTTATGGAATTACGTCCTGACCAAATGAGACATTACCACGAAACTGTCGTGGAATTACATCCTGACTATATCAAAATCATGTTCCTCCAACCAACATAAGTCATCATACATACGAATTTCCATGTCAACATTTATTACCAACCATCCCATACTTGTTACATGCCAAGATCATGCCAAACTCATCAATCAAGCCCACACAATCAGAGATTTCATGCATATCCACATATTTCATACTTTGAAGGGAACAAATCAAGTAAATCATGCCATAAAACACTGCAGCTATAGAAATATACAATCCTCCAAACACACTGTTGTTAACCTCGCTCAAGCTAGCAGCTCTCGCTCAGGCGAGAGGGATCCCTCACTCAAGCTAACAACATTAACCTTGGCGAGTTTCCGAGCAGTGGGCACCTCGACTTCTCGCTCAAGCTAGCCTATCTCGCTCAGGCGAGATTACACTCGCTCAGGCGAGAGGCCTTCGCTCAGGTGACAACTCGAAACAGAGGAGGGGGCAAGCCACTGTTATTCTCGCTTAGGCGAGAGCTCCTCGTTTGGGCGAAAGACACACTCGCCTAGGCGAGTTTAACAAGTCACTTCTATTTTCACGCGAGCATCATTCCAAAAACTCAGATTTCATGCACGCACAACATCAATCAAGCATTTAAAACACGATTCACCAATAAAATAAGCCATATGCCACAAAACTTAAAGAACCCTAGCTTCCCGTACCTGGAAATAGGCTAGTAAGGGACACCAACACTTAACAGTTGAGCAATATAGCTCCAGAAGCAGGTTTGCGAGCTGAAAAGATAATGGTATAGATTGAGCACGTGAACTAAGGTGAAACCTAACTGGACCACGAAAACAAACCAAAGAATAAAGGAATGAGTTGGGGACCAACTTACGTGGAGGGAGAACGAAGTTGAACTAGCTTGCAATGGAGTAGAGGCAAAACCTAGCAGAGCTTCTGAGAGTGTAAGGTGGTTGTTGGCAAAGTGAGAGAAATGAGAGAGTTTGGCTGCTTTAGGGTCTTTGGCACCCTATGAGCCAGCCCTAGGCCTAAACTAATTTAGGGCAGCCCTTAAACATTAGGGCAAAAACATAAGTGGGCCTTACACATTTAACGTTGTCTTTCCTTTGATTGAAAATTAGTATAAAACCCGTGCAATCTTTTGTGCGTGTGTGTTTTTTATTATAATAAATATAGGGTTAAATATGTTTTTGGTCTTTTAACTTTCAGTGAATTTTAGAATTAGTCTATTTCGAAACTTTAGACCAATTTAGTCCTTCATCTTTCGAAATACATGGATTTAGTTCTTTTAATTAAATTTTGTTAGGTTTATTTGTTGTTTCGCACACATTTCAGGATTATATTTGAGTTGTTTATACTGTTTGTACATTTTTGCTTTAATGTTAGGTCAAATACTATTATGAAACGCGTTTGAAATATCAAATAAACTTAACAAAATTTGATTAATAGGATTAAATCTATGTATTTCGAAAGATGAAGGACTAAATTGGTTAAAAATTTTAAAATTTACTAATTCTAAAATTCACTGAAAGTTAAGGACCAAATATATATTTAACCCATAAATATATATTATACTAGAAGAGATTTAAATGTTAAGAAAACAAATAATAAATACTTTTAATGAGATAGAAATGTTAGACAATATATTCATGATTTTAGGTACAGAAATGTTATATATGATATGATGTTAGACAAGTAGAAATGTTATACAAAAGTAACATACCGTAAACAAGCAACATAATATATATATATATATATATATATATATATAAAGAAATATTCTTCTATATCTATATTTCATTATTCTAATTTTACCTTTAATTATTATTTTAAAGAATTTATATTTAAAATGAAAATTAAAAAATGCGAACACTGACACTATCACGCCTGTATTATGAAAGTTAATCCCCAGACAAAATTAAAACAATATCAAAATGAGGTTACAGTGGCAGAACATATATATGATAGGGAGCCGTGGCTCCTCCAACGAATTTTTTATTTTATTTTATTTTTTATGTATTTTAAAAAAATATTTATATATTATTATTTTATTTAAATTAATTTAGTTTGAAAAAAGATTTTTTTTTAAATTTAAAAATCACTTTTTTCCTCTCTATTATAATTTGTTATATTTCTTTATTTGGTTTCTCTCTCTTTCGTATCTCCATCTCTTTCGCTCATCTTATTTTCATCTCAATTTTCACTATCAATTTCTTATTATTTTCAAAATCAAATTGCACTATGACAAAATTGAGGAGTTAAGAAATATTTTGGATCAAACAATTTATTTTTTTGAGTATGTTCATTTTTTATCATTTTTTTTCGAAGCAATATGTTTTCCTCTTGTAAGTAGTTTTTCCACACTCTAGGCGTATCTCTATCGGTTAGAGATAATAAAATCATGCTCTAATTGTTTATCAAACTCTTCTTTGTATAGATAAAGTTCTATTTTAGGCTTTGAAGTTGTGTAAGGGAAGTGCAAGATTAGGAATCTACTCTAAGGTAAGGAAAATTAATCATTTAGAAGTTATTAGTTTTCTTAAAATATTGAGTCTTGTTTTTAAGATTTAATTTGAAATATTCATAATTTTCGTTTCGTAAATAGGTGAGAGGTGACAAATTTATATTAGAAAAATTATGATAAAGAGTAAAAAAATTTATTCTTTTTTCAAGAGGAAGGTTTGTGATGAAGATGAAAAAATACATCTACATCATCTAAAGTTGAGAAATTTCATGAGAATCCAAAAAATGAAGAAAATGAAAAACAACTCTCTAAGGTTCCTAAAGTTACATATAATGAATTTGAAAATGGTTTAGAATGTGATACGGGGAAGCGTATTCAAAGTTGCTAGTACCCACCAAATCAAATTAATGAGGTATGGAGGACTTATCTAAAATGGGGTCCATATCAAATGCATCTAGAAAATTACTTGTTGTCTGGTAAAGATGATCATCCAAGAAGATTTTAGTATACATGGTTTAGCTTATTTCCTTCATGGTCAGAGTATTCACTATTAAAAGATGTTGCATATTGCTTACCGTGCTATCTTTTTAGTAAAAAACAAGTGGATAACCTAGCTCATATGTTTTCATTGTTACATGTAATTGAGTTGATTTTCGCGGAAAGAGATATTACAACTAGCTTTAGTTCTGATTCAATTATTGAAGATTTGAAGTCATTGAAAGAACGTAGAGGAGCACTCTCAGTAAAGGTAATTTTTTTAATATATTATTGTTGATGATAAACTTTATGTTACTCTTTCATATATATTATTGTCATAATGTTTTGGATTCTATTGTCATGAGTGCTTGTTTTGAATAGAGCAATAATGTAAAGAAATGAAAAAAAAATTAATTAAAAAAAATAATTTATATATAACAAATATAATTTGCCCCCCCTAAAATTTTTGTTCAAGTTCCGCCACTGAGGTTAAAATTAGAGTAATCCTTACAAAATGCACATGTATTGTGAAAGGAAATTTCCGTACAAATATAGAATAATAAATAGAGGTCATGCAAGATTAGGACACAATCTTTCAATTGAGTTACTTATTGGGTTGTAATCCGAGCATTCACAGATGAACAACCAAAATTTCTCACTAAATTAGATTTTGAGTCACTAGAAGTTGATGTAATTGGATTTTACTCTTACTAATCAAAAAATATTCGAATTAAAGAAGATAAGCTTTATATCTTTGGAATTTAGCATGTTTTCATTCCAAATTCAGTATTGAGATGCAAGAACAATTTTCAATTAATCACACATTAAACAATCAAAATCAACTTTTGTTGGAAAAACAAAGAAGTAGGAAATTGAACGGTGAGAAAGAAATGAGTAACGAATATATATGAAGAAAAAGAATTAAACTCAAAATTGAACTAAGAAATGGATGGACCTATGTGAAACACTCCAAGCACCAAGCTTCCTCAACATAATTTGGCCTCGTAGAACTTCCACAAAGAGAGAAAAATAAAAAAGACGAAACTCTGAAATGCTTTTTTTTTCTTCTGTGTGTAGTATTAGTGGTGTCTTGAACAAGCTTAATAGCTTTGCTTATATACATAAAATTAGTCCTATGCTACTGGTTATTATTGTAAGGCCCACTTTAATTCTGCCCTAAAGTTTAAAGGGCTGTCCCAATTAGTTGGGCCTAGGGCTGGCCCATATGGTGTCCAAAAAACCCCTAGAGCAGCCTAACTCACTCATTCCTCTATTTTTCCAGAAACAAACTAGTTCCCTTCTCTCTTCCTTCTCTCAACTGAGCTCTGCTAGGGTTTTGAATCCCCTTTCGTCTTCAAAACGAACTAGTTCCCTTCTCTCTCCCTTCTCTCAACTGAGCTCTACTAGGGTTTTGAATCCCCTTTCGTCTTCAAGTTAGCTCAACCCATTTTCTGCCCACGTAAGTCAATTTTCAATTCATACTCTTTCTCTTTCAGCTTATTTTTCATGGTTCCAACTAAGGTTCGTCTTGATAAGCCGTTTAAATCTGTTCTGCTATTTTTCCAGCTCTGGAATCTGCCCTTAAAGCTGCTGTACTCCGCTGTTTGGTGTCAAAGTCTTTGCTAGCTCTTTCCAGGTAAGGGAAGCTAGGGCTTTACTATTTTCATGAGTTATACGCTTGTTTAGTGGACTTTACGTACTGGGTGATTGATATAAGTTGTTGGTTGCATGAAAATGTGTTGATTGTACTGCTATGATGATGTGAATCTGTCTTTGCGTAAAGAGAGATTCGTGAGCTCTGCCGAGCTCGCCCAGGCGAGCGGGTTGGTCAATCAAAACGAAAGCTCTCACTTAAGCGAGGAGCTCTTGCTGAGCGAGAACAACAACAGCTCATCCCCTCCTCTCTATTTTGAGGGCTCGCCTAAGCGAAGGCCACTCACTTGAGTGAGAGTAGTCTCGCCTAAGCGAGAGGGGCTAGCTTGAGTGAGACCTCGACGTGCCCACTGTGTGCAATCTCGCCTAGGCGAGAACTGGCAGCTTGAGCGAGGGGTTCTCCTCGCCTAAGTGAGAGTTCCTTAGCTTGAGCGAGATTGACAGTGGTGAATTGATAAGTGTGTTTCAAAGGCTTGGTTTGGTTGGCTATCTTAACTGATTGAGTATGTGCATGATAAGTATTTTATGAGACACAATTGAGCTGAAATTGATGAGTTTGGCATGATATACGTATGAAATGTGGTTGGATGGTTTATAATATATTGGAATGAGATTGATACGCAATATTATTTCATATTTGGTTGGTGAGACATGATTTCTGGTGTGGTTAGGATTTAATTCCACGATGGTTTCATGGTGGTGCCTTATTGGTCAGGACGTAATTCCATGAATCTTTAGGTGAGATCTCATGGTGATGCCTCATTGGTTAGGACGTAATTCCACGATGGTTGCGTGGTGGTACCTCATTGGTCAGGACGTAATTCCATGACCCCTATTAGTGGGAGCTCATGGTGGTGCCTTATACTTAGGACGTAATTCCACGAAATTCGTGGTGGTGCCTCATTATATAATTTAGTAATGATTCAAGGTAAGGATTGCATCCTGGCACTCTAAAGAGTCAGTTAGTCTCACGTAGAGTGTACTGACTCAAGTGGTGAGAGTAGCATGAGGCCTTAGATCTCTGAAGGCTAACCTTGTGAGTGGTAGGGTGAAACCCATTGGCAATTGGCTATGTAGAGCAATAGAGGCCACCACAAGTGCAAACATCCGGTGAATCCGACTAATTATATGTATCTGAATAAGTCGTGTCTTGAGTCTTAGTGTATTGTTTGGGATTCATCACATGATTGGTCGATGTATGTATCTTTGACTATGAAAATGGTATGCAATGGTATGATAAAATTTTTTTCTACTCTAACTTACCCTTTTTGCTTGTTTGTATGTTATGTGTGTGGTTTTCTCTTTTTGCGATGATCATCAATTAATGGATGAGAGCAGATGAGAGAACTCCTCGTGGTCGTCAGGGTGATGGAGGCTCCAACATGTTCTCAACACACCATCATGTTCTTAACATACCAACATGTATTCGATTTCTTATCTTCATGATCCATAAAACAATGTAACAAAGTAGTTACTATCATGCATACAACATATCAACATAGTGTTCATAAATGGAGTACAAGATTATTGAACGTAGTAGTAAATCAAGAAACGGCATATGCATGATGTTTTCATTTCTATTAGTGTAATAGATAACAACGTATGAGAAAATTTGTTAGCATAGATAAATGGGAGAGACTTTAAATATAAAAGAACGTTATCTTTATGTAAATATTTTGTGTATACGGGTTAGGAACCCATTTCTCCTACTCAATACAATAGTTTTGCAGATAAAAAGCACCGAATTCCCATACTTAATTTTGGGGAGTAATTGTTTTCATTTTCTTGGCACATACCAGCAATGATTATAGAAAAGACAATGCAACCCATTTCATTTAACTTCTCCAACAGCCATCAAAGTATATGTTATGATCATTGTAGACAATCTGTTCAAAGTTCGTTAGTTCAGTCATTATATTCTGTTTTTTTTATCTGGATGTAACTGTAACAACAACATACTGCAGTTCAAACTTATTACCATGTTTATATTTGAATGGTCAATTTTTTCTTCACTTATGGAATGGCTTCGCAAAGTTTTGATTTATGTTTAATTCTCTCTCGAAAAACAAAATCTAGTCGTTTGGGAACACTAAGAGCAAGAGGGCTTTGCCTCTTTTTCTTCCCTGAAAAGTTGCCATATGTACTTTGGATAATGACCCACTAACTTCAAATTTGGAATGCGTTTGCCGTTTCTTTGATTTACAATTGTACACGCTGCTCGAATAAAACAAGAACCAGGAACAAAAAAGAAAATGAACAACACTTGAAAAATCCGATCCTTGCAATTACAGCCAATTTTTCATTTATTTTTTTCTAGTTCATAACATCCTTATCGTATATATATATATATATATATATATATATATATATATATATATATATATATATCCTCTCTCTATTTCCAACTTCTAAGAGAATTCTAAGTTTACACTAGCAAGTTAATTGACATGGCTATTTGCATTCGTCGATTCACTTTCCTTGCCTTCTTTTGGTTTGCTCTTCTCTTTTCTCTTCCAGGTTAGATTCTTCCCTCTTAATTATACTTGTCAACACAGAATCAAACGAGTTTAATTTTTCTGCAGTCTCAATGTAAAATTGTATACGGTCAATCGATAAAAAATTAAAGTAGATACTTTTAAAATGGTTATTTGAAATGATAAATTTATTATATATGATAATTTTTATCAAAAAAATTTAAACATATTTTTTATTTATATGATTTTCTCAATAAACATATCACCCATGTCTTATTCTTTTCCAATAACCCTAATATTTGAGCGAAATCTACCTTGCAACATTTAATGATTTTTTTTTCTTAATCATGTTTTTCTTTTCTCCATCCATATGGTTCAAACCTACTGTGAAGTTTGAGGTACAAAGCACCTCTCTCTCATTATAAGTATATATACAGAGTTTTTTTTTACATACATTTCATTTCATATTTTATTATATCCTACATAATAATACTGGCGATAATAATTAATATACCCTTGACTTAATATCCTAGATTCGCCATTAATGCAGGGATAAGCCGTTTTTTTAATTAACTTAAAAAAAATAAAGGAATTAATTTATATACCTTCATTTTAACTCTCCTGAAGCAGTGATTATCTAGTTATATTTATTTTCCTTGCTTGCAGAGGTTAGTATTGGTGCAGCAATCTGTGGGAGGCCAAGTGGAACATGGAGAGGGCCTTGTATAATCTCAAGCATATGCAACAATCAGTGCAAAGAGCGGGAAAACGCACAGGGAGGATCCTGCTGGGTTTTAGCCTGTTACTGTAATTATTTCTGTAACAACTGAGACTGGAACATTACACCATCATTACAATATCCACTGCGTCTTCTCTCAATAATGAGTTCAACATTGAAACTATCAGTTTCAGTTGCAGCAGCTATGCTACGGTTTTCCTGTTACATCTTTGGACTTTGTGATGTTTCAAATTGTGTTTGAAAGAGTGTGAAAAATTGAATTTAAATGAAATTGATGTGTGTTTGTGTATGTTCGGTCCACAAATCTTGAATATGTGGTATGATATATTTATTAGGGAATAGAGTGCAGTGTGTAGAATAAATTAAGGAACTAGAGAAATCATAAATAATGTTATGCATCTTAAGAAAATAGTAGGCTTTGAAATACGTAAGTCAAAGAAATATTATTTCAAAATATATTTGAGAAGGCATAATTATCTCAGAATAAACTGTATTTGAAAAAAATCAATTAATTTAAGGTAAATTAACTTCGGGAAAATTTAAATATAAAGATTGTTGTTCCTGCAGGGAACAAATAAGATAGGTTAGGTACAAGCGTCACCTTATCACGTAGTCCGCTATCTCCTTAGTTGGCCTCTTCCCAGTCGGTACATGTCGGCTTGAACCCAGGGGGTTACCTGCAGGAGAGTCTCCGAAGCTCAAGTCAGTCAAAGCTCTTAGAGAGTCAAAATCAGTGATTAATGAATGCGTACCTTTAAATGATGGGGTCCACGTGTATTTATAGAGCATTAATGA
>Ga0214544_1006343_pt1:0-5000 | contig 21910 bp, 10 predicted proteins | sample CNSS3metaG_FD_160074 | JGI IMG/M metagenome (GOLD analysis project Ga0214544, IMG submission 160074) | Root nodule microbial communities from cowpea collected in UCLA plant growth center, Los Angeles, California, USA - CNSS3 | ecosystem: Host-associated > Plants > Roots > Nodule | place...
AGACGACTCAGGGTTATCTTAACCCTAACTATTTTGTTCACTACAAACTGGCAATACTGAAGTTGCTAAAGTAGTGGTAATTTGATCGCCTAACGACAGCGATATCAAATTTGGCGCCGTTGCCGGGGAGTACGGTTAGTATTTCTTTTATTTTGATTATGTTTTTAAAACCATCTTTAATTGAATCAAAATAAAAGAAATAGATCACCAAGTTAGGATGCAAACAGTACTGAACTGTACACTTTCAGTCGATCAAAAACAGAGTTAATAGATTGATTTTACTAAACAGATTTTGTTCTGGTATAATCAATCCATTGAAACAGAAAAACAATCGATTGAAATACTGGGAAAAATGCATAAATGCGAATTTGAATTTTAAACCAGAAACAATGCTCAAGAATGATCAAGACCAGTTCCAAATGATTATACAAACATGCTCAATGTTGCAGATGCTATGAAAACATGTAAGAACATGAAAAATATTATTAAAGCACAAGTTCTTGAAACTTTAAAATGAAAATGCAAGAGAGAAAGGTTAGAGAAGAGAGGACACCACGAGATTTTATACTGGTTCACTCAAACCTGAGCTACATCCAGTTTGTCAAGGCAACCTTAGCTTGACTTTGCACTATTTCAAAAGTTTTACAAAGTATCCACCCTTACATTTCCAAAATATGCAAAAACACCACAAAAGACTCTTGAATCACACAAGAATCACACCAGCACAGCAAGAACCCTCTTGCAGACTTGGAAAACCACCAGGCACACACACAAAGCTTGAGAAAGATCAAACCTCAATGGTAGCACAACCTAGCCTACCACAAACCACTTTCTCCAAGGTTCAAACCAAGCCAAAATATCCAAGAATTGATCCAAGATCAATCTTCAATAGCTGCAACACCTATGATCACGAAGGAGAGAGTTTCCACAAGTTTCCAGAACCAAATCGTGCTCTAAAATGATCAACAAACTTCTTTTTCGAAAATCACAGCTTTTATAGTCAAACTGTTACGAAATTTAACAGGTTGATTTTCAAATCAATCGGTTGATTTCACTTGACTTAAGTGAAATCAGTCGATTAAAAACTAAATCAACTGATTGAATTTGTTGCAGTTTAAGACTACTGCAGCCAACCTTTTAACCTGTTGAAAAACCATTCAACAGACTAAAAGAGACATTTTATCCTGTTGAAAAACCATTCAACAGATTAAAAACACAATAAAGACCAAACTACATGTAATTAATGCTATAAGGTCCACAACATGAATTACAAACTTAAAATACACTTTCTAAATGATGTAACTACATGGAGAGCACACGTTCCAGCTTTGATCACCATGGATATCATCAAATCTCCTTTCCTTCATCAATGTAGGCTTCATATCAATGGTAATGGCTTCAAGATAGTTCAATAGAGCTTCATTAAGTCTTCATCAAATCTTCAAGAAGCAAAGCATCTTGCGACTTCTAGAATTTACATGTGGTATGTTGCGTTTGATGATTAATGTATAAATTGAATGGAAATGGGGTTGTATAATAAATCCTTCGAGCAAGGGTGAGTGAACGATCATGGGATCATACGAGAACTTAAAAGAGGATAACTAGGGACCTGATTCCTATGTCTAAATTGTCATTAATCATAATGATGTTGTTGGTGCATTGTACTTTCTGGATTGATTTTGAATTTAAGCTAATCATATGATAAAACTATGAAGCGGAAAGATTGAAGGAACTTTCGCACAAAGGAGGAATCTGGGAATTTCCCAGAACCTGATATGTCGCTTGGCGGTGCGTAATATGCCGCCAAGTGGTAGCGCGAGTTTGTCTGTCTTGCTTTATGGTTGAACGTGACGCGAGGGTTGAGTTTTATGGAGTATTAATATCGATTCATGTGGGCGAGAGTAGGACAGTGAACTTCGGTGGTTTAGAATGAGTGAATGAAAAAAGTATATGATGGATGCTTATTTAATGGTGTAATTTGGAAGTGATGTGGGAAGGGTACTGTAAAATGGAATGGATTTATTCTAATTGAGAGTGTAGGTTCTGAAAAATATAGCTTGCTTTAAGTATGTATTGTGGGATGCGGGAAGGTTACACAATAGAGGATTAAGGTATCATTCATATTTGTTTAGATGTAATTTGAGAATATTTGAGGGGAAGGTGTGGTGCTACTGTAGTGTATCAGAATCATGTGTTTGATAATGAGATAATGAGATAATGGATAATGTATTATTTTCCTAAGCTTGACTAAGGCATGGTGTAATGATAAAGTATTTGGTGAATTACAAGTCTTGTAATGGTGAAATTGTGAATATGAGTTATAGGTAAGTGAACCATGTATGGAGTGGTAATTAAAATCAGATTCGGATATGCAAGTGTGTATTTGGAAGTATTGAGAGTGAATAACAATCTATTTTGGGTGCCAAAACCAGCATAACTGTGCTATTGGTGTGGTGTTTAGCAGACTACTAATGTCTGCTAGGCGGTAGGACTCGCAAGGGTTTTCCTACAATGCATTTGCCTACCGGTAAGGTGTGACCCGCCAGGCGATGGACTCTAAGATAGTGGGTATGATTGAAGCCTGGTGCTTGGCAGTGAGGATGTCCCGCCAAGCAGTTTGCGTAGGATTTTTGCCTGGCAGCGCCAGGCGATAGCACTGCAGCCAAGAATTTTTCTTATTTTCGTTATCATGTTGTGGTGTGAGACTTGGATCAGGAGATATTGTGCCATGAGCGGGTAGGTTCATGGATGGTGGTGAACACGTGATGATATGAGCGGGGAGGTTCATATCCTGGTACTCTCGTGTGGGGATACGAGCGGGGAGGTTCGTATGTTTCGTGCTCACACTTGAGAGATTCTACGAGCGGGGAGGTTCGTAGCTTGTGGATCACGTGTGTTGAACTACGGGCGGGGAGGTCCGTAGAGTTGGACTACGAGCGGGGAGGTTCGTGTGAGCATCACATATCCTGATTTCATGGTCAATTATTTGTGTGAATTAAAGGTTGAAAAGCATTGGGGTATTAAGATCTTGGCCAAAAACTAACTGGAATAAAACATTTAGGTGTATTTTGATTTTATTAACTTATGTGTTAATTATTTATGAGTTCACCCTTTCGGTTTGTGTTTGGCGATGATCATGTGACTTATTGTAACATCCTGATCGAATATTACGAGTTTTTAATAAAATAAAATAGAGATAATAAAATAACATCATTTATTGTGTCTCAATTCCCAAAACACTGGGAATTTAAAATTTTTTATTACATAATAGAGTCAACTCCAATGTCAAAAATTCTTAAAGCCCAATAAAATACTAAATCAGTCTCATAATAGCTTACAACTTTATTCAAAACCATATATGATAAAAACTCAAATAAAACAGTTTCCCATGAGTTTCCTCCGCTCTGGCTCTATGCCTCACTAGAACCACCTGCAACAACATTTGCTCCCGTGTACCGCGTACACGATCATTGTCAACCACAAGCAGATAGGGTGAGCTTACAATACACACACACACACACACACACACACACACATATATATATATATATATATATATATATATATGTATATATATAAACAATACAATTACACCAAAGGAATTTTTATCCTTTGATTCCACACCACATGGCTACCACCATGTTACCCATGTTCTATGTCTTTTGATGAGTACCTCGAGATGTCTTGCTGCCACACCTACCAACCACAACTGGTAGAGCACGTGCGGGAAACCATGCTACGAACCACACTCCGTAATACCAGGTGGAGTTCCCAATACGAATATCATTCGTAACGTCCCAAAACTACCAAACTCGTTGGACTTATACCAACGAGGGCAATCTATCTGGACCTGCCGTATGAGCCACAACTCGCACACTCGAGCCACAACTCGCACACTCACACCAGCAACACTCGTCAACCCGAGCCACAACTCAAGAGTTCCTCGTATTCATTCGCCATCCCAAGCCACAACTCAAGAGATGTCATTCTAAGCAGCATATCAAGGAATGCCACGTGCTTAACCCCTATCCCGAGCCACAACTCAAGGTATACGTTCTGAGCCACAACTCAAGGAACACCAGCAAGCCGACCTTCAAGATATCACCAAAGTCTTGTAGACCACGCACATCCAAAGCAAGCGAACACAAGTTTGGCCTCTGCATTATCGCCTGGCGCTGCTCCTGAGCCGGTAGGCAAAAACTCTTCCAGACTGCCTGGTGGGGGACACGTACTACCAGGTGCCAAGCGCCTAGAAACCCACTAACGTTGCAGACATCGCTTGGCGGGACCACACTCACCATCAGGCACCATGCGTACCAAGTCTCCTTTGATTTTGTAGCTATCGCCTGGCAGTTCATACCTCACCGCCAGGCGCTACACCAGTACATGCACAATACCATTTTTAGTTCAGGTCCAAGCGCAATTGCACCCACACTACCCACGTGGTCACTCATCCAGAGTCCTATAACTTAGTTGATTACTGTCAACAATGACTTTAGTTGTCATAAATCATCTTGTATACATTCATTCCCTAAATGTTGTCACATAGGCAGCCCCAAGTATTCACACTTATCATTTCTTTATTAACTGATGCAATTTGTCCTTGACACTCCAGTTCCTAAGTGTATGATACCTTCCAATCTAGCAAAACTCTAAGTTACTTATGTCTTCATGGCAATGTTGTTATTATCCCAATTCTCCCAAATCTCAATTAACCCCTAATGAATTAATACTACTATGTCATAAATAAACTATCCTCATCCTTTGTCCAATGATCCATAATTTGTTTCATAAATAATACTACTTACCCAAAGACCTAAACTCACAACTATACCCAAGAGCCACGCAGATTCACTTGACTCTGCGCTGGCGCCTAGCGGCACATAGCCTTTCGCCAGGCGGTGCTTCAGTCCTGGGCAACCCAGAATTCTTCCCTACACTTGTGAGAACTCTACTTCTTCTCCCAATTCCATACCATCCCTTCATTCTTCCGCTTAATG
>Ga0214544_1006343_pt1:12500-21910 | contig 21910 bp, 10 predicted proteins | sample CNSS3metaG_FD_160074 | JGI IMG/M metagenome (GOLD analysis project Ga0214544, IMG submission 160074) | Root nodule microbial communities from cowpea collected in UCLA plant growth center, Los Angeles, California, USA - CNSS3 | ecosystem: Host-associated > Plants > Roots > Nodule...
AAATAAATATTGTGTAGAGACCATTTAGTAATTTCTAATTTGATGAGGGACCAAATTAGAAATATTAAAACTTAAGTAATTCAGTTTATAAATGATTGTGGTCCCCTCCTGAGAACACACACAGAGTCATAACGTACTTTTCCTGTTCCTTTCTCTCTATCCCCATCAAGAGAGAAAACCAAAGGGAAATAAGGGTGCTCTACAGGAGAAAGATCACTGATCAGTAGTGCTCTAAAGGACATCGTTATGGCTAATTCAGGTACGCTTCCGTTTACTGTTTACAGCATGATTATCAGTATAGGATATTGTGTATGAGTTTATGATTGATTATTAGGATCATATTATGTTTATGCTTACAAGAATGTATCATTGTTGCAATATATCAAGATGATTGGATATCATCTTTTTGTATAAGGAGTTTAATTTTGACCACAATGGTGATGTGGTTTTATCAAACAAAACCTTTTGTAACATATTTGTTGCAATATATCAAGATGATGTGGTTTTGACCACATGATTGGATACATAATTGAATCACAGAAAGAATCGTATTATCATTTTCATTCCATTCAGATTGTGTTTCTGTGGAAGACTTCTTCTCTTTTTGAGAAAGTATTACTTTCAAGTTTTGTTGTGTTAACCACAACCATCATATGAACTTGCCACATTCCAAAGTTGGTGTGTTCATCAAACAATTAAATGTCAAATTTTATAATTATAATTCTTAATACAAAATTTTACAAACCACTTTATGCTATGGTAATAGTTTGTTATAATAAATGTACAAATAAAATAGAAATGTAACTACACAAGTGGTTTAGTACATACACCCACTAGTAACAACAATTATTATATAAACCAGTGAAAACACTTCACTTTTTTTTATTTTAAAATAAATATAAATAACTTTTTATTTATTTTGTAGATAATTTATTTTATTAAAGATACTTATTTTAGTTTAAAAATGATTAATTTAAAATAAAAATTAAATGAATAAAAGTTAAATCTAACCAAACGGTAGATAAAAAATGAAAAAAAAATATTTTAATTTAAGAAAAAACAATTATTTATTAAAAAGTAAAATTAAGAATAGAAATATGGACACTAAAATGGAGTAGTATAGATATTTGAAATGAAAATAAGAAAATAATAATGATGATAACTCAACACTCAAATCCCAAAAGTTCAAATGCACACAAAGTACCTCATTATTTTCTCACCGATGTATGGACTAACACCTCTAAATAACAAAGAGAAATATAAATAACTAATGTATTTTTAAGACAGTAATACTATTATGTTACAACTATTGTTATTATTATATTCACAAATGAGAATGTCTTTAATGTATAAACATTGCATGCATGTGAGGATCATACATTACATACGAAGTGATATTTCTTCAATCCTCGCATATTATGTGTCTTTAGACTAAAAGAAATAATTAATTGAAAAGAAAGAAAGAAAAAGAATCATATTTAACAAAAGTAAGTTTTGGAATACCCTTGATTAAATACATCAAATATTAGTCTTATACTCATGGATAAAAATATTTGTTGACAAAATTAAGAAAGATTGAAAGCATACGAACTTACATGTCCTTGGTAATGGTGTGGATTAAGGACCAAAATCATGGTTTAGGATGGATGACTTTTGTTGGTTTTATTGAAGAGAGAAAGTAGGGTCGAGGAGCACGTGGGGAACGAAAAATCCAGTGTGGGAGATGACAGTAGTTGATCACTTGTCCCGCGCTGCCCTCACTCAGTCTCTGTGGATCACCATATTCACGCACACGCTTCTCTCCTTCGCACCATTCATACATTCATTCCACTCTTTCTCTATAAAAATATTTTCCCTCAAATTTCGCCACCACTCTCTCCCCGCTCCATGGACCTCCGCCGTCGATCCTCTTCCGCCGCCGCCAAGGCCTCCGACGCTCTCCCCCTCCCCCTCCACCTCACCAACGCCTTCTTCTTCACCCTCTTCTTCTCCGTCGCCTACTACCTCCTCAACCGCTGGCGCGACAAGATCCGCGCCTCCTCCCCCCTCCACCTCCTCTCCCTCTCCGACATCGCCGCCGTCTTCGCCCTCCTCGCCTCCGTCATCTACCTCCTTGGCTTCTTCGGCATTCACTTTGTCCAGTCCTTCGTTACCCGTCCTGCCGACGACGACGTAGAACCATCGGAATGCACCTCCCTCGACAAAGTCGACGGCCAAGAAAACGTCATGATGGCCGACTCAGTAACCAAGGGAGCTTCACAACCTTCTCCACTTCACTGTACGGAACCAGTGAAACTTGTTGCGTGCGGAGTCGACAATGGCATCATGGAACCGGTTCTTAAAGAAGTTGTTTCCTCCGTTGACAGAGTCTATCATGATGAAGACGACGTCGTAATCGACTCTGTCGTAAACGGGAATGTTCCGTCGTACTCTCTTGAATCGCGTCTCGGCGATTGTCGCAGGGCTGCGGCGATCCGGCGAGAGGCGCTTCAAAGGACCACGGGACGGTCGCTAGGAGGACTGCCTCTGGAGGGGTTTGATTACAATGCAATTCTCGGGCAGTGTTGTGAGATGCCGGTGGGGTATGTACAGGTTCCGGTGGGGGTGGCGGGGCCGCTGCTGCTGGACGGGGCGGAGTACACGGTGCCGATGGCGACAACGGAGGGGTGTCTGGTGGCGAGCACGAACAGAGGGTGCAAGGCGATCTACGCGTCCGGTGGCGCTACTAGTGTGGTGTTGAGGGATGGGATGAGTAGGGCGCCAGTTGTGAGATTCGCGACGGCAAATAGGGCTTCGGAGTTGAAGTTCTTTCTGGAAGATCCTCTCAATTTTGATACCTTGGCCGTCATTTTCAACAAGTCCGTGTTTTCTTCTATGGTTTTCTGTGTTGGTGGAGGAAAAGGGGATTGTTGTTTTCTGTTTTTGTTTTTCCATATATTTATTTATTTCTGATCTTAGTTTGAGTCTGGCTTGTAAATGTGGAGTTACCTAAATGGGAAGTTAAAGGTAATTAATTCCCTGAAAGTAGAATGCTTTTCTCCATGATTTGAACTTGTCAGAATTTAAAATGTTTTATTTGTTATGGTTAATGTGATTATACGTTTGATGTTGATTTTCTTTTATCTTGTTTTGGTTGATGGTTAAGAAATCCATTATTTCAAATCAGTGTCATTTTTTGTTTGTTGATTTGGGTCATGCTAAGTTTGATCTTGATGGATTTATCTCTGTCAGGAAACTAAGTTCTGTAACTTTTTTTGGTTGTTTCTGAACTTGCAATAATCTACACCCTAATTGACTGGTTGTTATTTGAAACTTGGATTTATGAATTTCCTTTCTTTTTGTTGACTTTCCATACTGCAGTTGAATGATATTTTGGGCTGGGAATCTTTTTTGAAGTATGGATTTAGAAATTTATTGCTGTCAATTTTTCTTTCTCTTTTCTGTCCCTTTAATTGTTCTGAATTTCTATTTATTTATGTTGAGTTTTTGGTGTTTGGTGAGTTTCATTACTCCAGTGCTTCTTTCTATGAATTGGGATAGAATAAATAAGGAATAAAGAGCTAAAACTGGATCTTTAATTAGTACAGGGTACAGTCCATTTATTGCAGTTTTGGAAACATTTATTTGTTTCCGGATGATTTCAATTTTTACTGAAACTGATGTTTGTTGCTTGTGCTACAGATCAAGTAGATTTGGCAGACTTCAAACCATTAAGTGCTCTATTGCGGGGAGGAATGTTTATCTTAGATTTACCTGTAGTACGGGTGATGCCATGGGAATGAACATGGTTTCCAAAGGGGTTCAGAATGTTCTTGATTTCCTTCACAGTGATTTTCCTGATATGGATGTTATCGGCATCTCTGGTAACTTTTTCCCTTTTTCACTTTACTGGGTAACCCTTATTGTTCATTAACAAACCTGATACTGTAGATTTCTTTATTTAGACCAAAGTGATCCTGCAATACACCGAAAATTTTTTTCTTATTTATTTCAGCAATATCTTTGAAATGACATGTATTTACTTTTCAAAATTACTTTTCTACTCATTTTATCTATTTTATTTGTTTCTTATATACAGAAAAAGGGCTATAGTTCGTTATCTGATTTGTGGTGACAGAACATTTTCCTAGTTAGAGTAATCGCATTAAATCTGTTGTCCTTTAACTTATCAACCATGAATAGGATCTGTCAGTTTGATGTAAGAAGTTGAACAGTCACGTCACTCCCGGACTCCGTCACCTGCTTCTGTATCGCGTTGGATTCCATTTGTGTGCTACTATAATACTATTCTCTTCTTTCAAAAAGTCAAACTCACTTTGGTATTAGCTTTTCCTCTATGCATGTATTCGTTGAATGTGTGATGAACCAAGCATCTCCGTTTAAAATCTTATCTCAGAATTTGCACTATTAAATGTAACTTTCATATAAAAGTGAAATCACAATTAAAAGTAACTTTCATTATTGTCAAATTGGAAAAGTTAGTGAAATAATCACCTTTATATCGAAGTGGACCCCATTAGCTAATCTTTGGTTATACCTTGGGTGTTGAAACTGTATTTGGTTTCAATTGTAATGATTAGTTATTTATTGATTTTATTATTCAGGAAATTACTGTTCGGACAAGAAACCTGCTGCAGTAAATTGGATTGAGGGACGTGGGAAGTCAGTAGTATGTGAAGCAACTATCAAAGAACATATAGTGAAAAAGGTGTTGAAGACGAGTGTGGCAGCTTTGGTTGAGCTTAACATGCTCAAAAACCTTGCTGGCTCTGCTGTTGCTGGTGCACTTGGTGGATACAATGCTCATGCCAGCAACATTGTTTCTGCCATTTTTATAGCCACTGGTCAAGATCCGGCCCAGAATGTTGAGAGTTCCCATTGCATAACTATGATGGAAGCTGTGAACGACGGGAGAGATCTTCACGTCTCCGTGACCATGCCTTCCATAGAGGTGAGTTTTACATGGAGTCTTTTGGATAAACTTCTCTTTAAGTACTTCAAGGAGAAAAAAAAAGAGAAAATATAAAACACATATTGTTTCTCTACAAGTTAAAATCACATACACTTCAACTTTTGGAGAATAACTTTTAGAAATGTGAAGTGCACAGTGGATTTTTGGTTCAACGATTTGTTCTATTCATATAACCTTCTTATTTTCTTCGCCACAAGTGTTTATGGAGAATTTTATGTAGTTAATGTACCAATTCTAAGTTTGTGTAAGACTCGTGATCCTTTCAGGTGGGCACAGTGGGGGGTGGAACTCAACTACCATCTCAATCTGCATGCTTGAATCTTCTTGGTCTGAAGGGTGCAAGCAAGGATTCACCAGGATCAAACTCAAGGGTTTTGGCGACCATTGTTGCTGGATCTGTTCTAGCAGGGGAGCTGTCACTGATGTCTGCTATAGCTGCAGGGCAGTTAGTGAAGAGCCACATGAAATACAACAGATCAAGCAGAGATATGTCTAGAGTGTCATCTTGAGAAGGAAGGAGGAGCATGTGGCTCCAGCCTTTACTCGTGATTTCAAAAGTGAAAGTGGGGCTCTGTTGATGGGTCAGGATTTTTGAGAGTGAAATGGAAGACATCACTTTGCTGACACCCATGTGAAGTTTCTTGGCTTGTATTGATGTCTGTAAATGTATCATAAGTTGTTTTGGTGAGCCCCTCGCGACTATTCATTCACCGTACAAGTTTGGTAGCCTAGTTGGTGAGTTATAGAATGAAATCTTAATCTTCTCCAAGACTTTAGATTTTTCTTTTGTTGTTCTGTACTAAGATTCTAAACAAATGTTCAGTATTGTATCATTTTCTCTTACTCTTCTGTTTCTAATTGGGGACCAGAAAGCGGGGTGGTTTCTTTTTCTCTTGTCTCGTTGCTAAGTGGAACCAATGAACTAAATTGGACCACTTATTCCATATAATTTACCATTTCTTTGGTGGATCTTGTGTTTGTGTTTGGACGAATTAATTTAAAAGAATAATTCATTTATTTGAAAATTTTGAAATGTTTCTGTGAAAAATAACATGTTCGAATGAAAAAATTAAAAATTGAAAAGTTTTAAAAAAATATTTTAAATAATTAAAATAGCAGAATTTGAAATTCAATTAAAAAAAGTAAGGAAATTGAAAATTTTCAAATTGTTGAATTGTTCATTGTTTAGGAAAAAAAAATCATATGTCCAAACAATCAAGTTGAGCTAGTTAAAAGGTCGGGATGATTTGATTCAAGTCGAGTCGACAAGAGTCGAAGGTCGAATCGAATCGGCACGGGTCGAAGGTCGAGCTAGATCGGGTCGAAGGTCGAACTGAACCGGGCTGGTTGGTTTGGATTGAAGGTCAAGTAGAGTTAGTTTGGACCGCAGGTCGAGCCAAGCTGGTCCAGACCAAAGGTTGAGCCTAGCCGACTCATGCCAAAGGTCGAGGCAAGCCGCCTCAGGCAGAAGGTCGAGACGAGATTGCCTTGACCCAACTCCACTTGAGCCAAAGGTTGAGCTGGGTCGGCCTTGACCAAATGTTGAGCCAAGTTAGCCCGGACTTAAGGTCTATACAAGATCATTCTTGGCTGAGTCTGTCTTGGCTAAAGTTCGAGCCAAGTCGGCCAGGGTAAAGGTTTAGTTGAGTTGTCCTAGACATAAAGTTTAAATCAATCTATCCTAGTTGAAGGTTAAATCAAGTCAACTCGGGTCAAATTGGTTTGAATTGGTTGAGGTCGAATCGATTCAAATTGTGTTGAGGTCGAATCAATTCGAATCGATCTAAGTCGAACTAATTGAGGTCAAACTAGATTAAATTAGACTCAAAAACATAGTTGAATTCGCCATAAAATAGAAATTAATTTGTTTTATCCAAATAAAAAAAATTAAAATATAAGATATTTCAATTACTTCATTCAAACTAATTATTTAAAAAGTTGAAAGAATTCAATTATTAACTATTTCCATTTCTTCAAATAGTTAAAATTCCAGTCCAAACACACGCTATCCATGTTTTATGTGCTAATTTTCAACTCTGCAGAAGTATTAACAATGATATTTATTTGACATGTTTCATTAATTATTTTTTCGTTTTGTCCTTGGAATTATTTGCCAACCCCGTTACCGGTTGATATCTTGTTTCATTAACTCGTAGTTTGTTTGAGTATGTATAAAAAAATCCAAGGTAAACACTTCCCAACAAATCTATCAAAGAAATATCAAGAGGTAGATCTGGATTTTCGCAGTTACTGGTATCTTTATCTGCACGAAACACTTACAAACAATAATAAGTTCATTTAATTTTGTTTCTATCAGTAAATTATTCTATTTTAAGATCTAGATATTTATCTCTCCATAAAGATACCCTGAGCTACGCTTGTGTCACATTTTTTGAGTTGGAGTTTTGTTTGCTTTCATAGTATCTGTATTAGTATTTGCACCCTGAGAGTTTTAAAAGATAAAATATATTTATTATGTAAATTTAAATTTATGAAATATAATTAAATTTAATAAAAATATTTTATTTTGTAAAATTGAACTTTATATTGGAAATATTTTTATATTTTTTCTTAAAATTGTAAGGTTCATTTTTATTTCATATTTATGGACTCAATTAAATAAAAAATATAAGATCAAACCAACCCAGTTTTTTTTTCTTCATAAAACCTTTCAATTTCCCGCTCTATTTTCTTCTCTCAAACTTTCTCCACTTTTCTCCCCTTTTTCTAACTCCGTAGCTATCATTCCTTCCAACATAGGCTGAAACCGAGATCGTTGTAGAGTTTTCTAGAGATTAAACCGAACCTTTCCTCCCTCCACGTAAGTTGAACTTCAAACCTCCATTTCCTTTTTCCTCTTCAATTTTGAAGTTTCTGGTCTGATTTGGATTATGGTCATGGACCTTACTGTCTTCTCTCTTTGTTCTTGTTTGTTAGCTCCTTGAGCTATATTTGTGCTGTGGTACTCTTCCATTGGGGCTTGTCTTTGTCAAGTTAGCATCCATCAAGGTAAGGGAAGTTAGGGTTTGTAAATTTTTTGAAGTATCTTGCTTGTTTTTGGTCCTGATTCATGTTTAAAATGCCTGTTTGATGTTTGTGTTTGTTTGGAAATGAATGGCGTGTGGTTTGATTTAGGATTCTGATTGTGCATGTGTGAGCAAGTGAGAGTCTGTTATTCTCTCCCAAGCAAGGAACCTCTAGCCCAAGTGAGAATAACAGAAAGCTCCCCTTTGCTTCTACACGAGTTGTCACTCAAATGAGAATTCTCGCGGAAGTGAGAGCAGTCTCGCCTAAGTGAGAACTCGTAGATGTGCACTGTGCCTTCTGTTTGAGTTCTTGCTCAGGCGAGAAGATTTTAGCTTAAGCGAGAGGGTCATGTTGCTTGAGCGAGACCTTCTAGCTTAAGCGAGAATGTGGCAAATTGGTTTTAATCCTCTGATTTGCATCTGTGATTGGTTGAATTACTTTTAAAAGCATGAAGCATGTGACCATGCATGTATTGTGGGATATTATGAACTATATTTAATGTGTTTAACATGAGATGATGACTATTATGAGATAACATGTGAAGTATGTAAGGGTTTCATGGAGAAACCCCTTTTGATGATAAAGTAGTGTGTGTAATGACTTAAGGGTTCAAGTAAGGTTGCATCTTGACACTCTAACGAATAAGTAAAACTCACATAAAGTAGACCAGTTCATGTGGTGAGAGTAGTAGGAGGTTCTTGCAGTGGCGGATCTTCAGCCAAAATTTTGGGGGTGTCAAAATTTTGGTTGAAATACTCTTTTGGTCTATCTTTTCGTTCAATTTGTTTGAGATTTTTTAAAAATTGATGTACTTTGATTTTTTTCGTTAAATCTTTTAAAGCGGAAGGAAAATCTTTCATAAAAAATTGATACTAGGATCATCTCAATTACACCAACAAATCAAATAATCATTCATATTTACAACTTCAATTTTGATGAAAAATCTGATTCAAAAAATTTAACGAAAATGACAAAATTACATCATTTTTTCAAAAATCGGAACTAGATTGAGAAAAAAAAACTGGAGGTCCAACTTGATATTTTTGAACGAAAATAGAAACCAAAAAAATAATCTCAAAAATTTTATATAAATTAGTAAAAACATTGTATTCACTTTTTTCATGATAATAAATAAAAATTATAATTATTGTTATTACTATAATTATAAAATTAAATATAAATCATTTTTATAATTTTATTATCATTAATTTTCATTTATAATGATTAAATTTAAAAAAATAATCAAATAAAAAAAAGTTAAATTACACAAATAACCATTTAAATGATAATATTAATAAAATAATTATTTTTATTTAAAAATATTTAAAATATAAAATTAAAAAATAAATGTGGACAACCCAAAAAAAAACTTTTTCATATATATATATATATATATATAAATATAGATGTA
>Ga0214544_1006346_pt1 | contig 21905 bp, 3 predicted proteins | sample CNSS3metaG_FD_160074 | JGI IMG/M metagenome (GOLD analysis project Ga0214544, IMG submission 160074) | Root nodule microbial communities from cowpea collected in UCLA plant growth center, Los Angeles, California, USA - CNSS3 | ecosystem: Host-associated > Plants > Roots > Nodule | place: USA...
GAAAATAAATTTCAAGAAAAGAAAAGTAAAGAAAGTGTAAAAGTAAGTAATTGAAGAAAATGAAGAGTTTAAAAAAATTTGGAAAAGTGAGAAAATAGATTTCAAGAAAAAGATTTTAAAAACTTTAAAAGAAGAACTCAATATGATGAGTAAAATTTTCCAAAAAAAAATTTCAAGAACATAATTAAAGATTTGAAAAGGATCAAGAAGTTGTTAAAATTTTAAAAAGGAAATAAAAAAGTTTTAAGAAAATAAATTTCAAGAAAAGAAAAGTGAAGAAAGTGTAAAAGTAAGTAATTGAAAAAATGAAGAGTTTAAAAAAATTAGGAAAAGTGAGAAAATAGATTTCAAGAAAAGGATTTTAAAAACTTTAAAAGAAGAACTCAATATAATGAGTAAAATTTTCCAAAAAAAATTTCAAGAACATAATTAAAGATTTGAAAAGGATCAAGAAGTTGTTAAAAACTTTAAAAAGGAAATAAAAAAGTTTTAAGAAAATAAATTTCGAGAAAAGAAAAGTAAAGAAAGTGTAAAAGTAAGTAATTGAAGAAAATGAAGAGTTTAAAAAAATTAGGAAAAGTGAGAAAATAGATTTCAAGAAAAAGATTTTAAAAATTTTAAAAGAAGAACTCAATATGATGAGTAAAATTTTCCAAAAAAAATTTCAAGAACATAATTAAGGATTTGAAAAGGATCAAGAAGTTGTTAAAAACTTTAAAAAGGAAATAAAAAAGTTTTAAGAAAATAAATTTCAAGAAAAGAAAAGTAAAGAAAGTGTAAAAGTAAGTAATTGAAGAAAATGAAGAGTTTAAAAAAATTAGGAAAAGTGAGAAAATAGATTTCAAGAAAAAGATTTTAAAAACTTTAAAAGAAGAACTCAATATGATGAGAAAATTTTCCAAAAAGAATTTCAAGAACATAATTAAAGATTTGAAAAGGATCAAGAAGTTGTTAAAATTTTAAAAAGGAAATAAAAAAGTTTTAAGAAAATAAATTTCAACAAAAGAAAAGTGAAGAAAGTGTAAAAGTAAGTAATTGAAAAAAATGAAGAGTTTAAAAAAATTAGGAAAAGTGAGAAAATAGATTTCAAGAAAAGGATTTTAAAAACTTTAAAAGAAGAACTCAATATAATCAGTAAAATTTTCCAAAAAAAAATTTCAAGAACATAATTAAAGATTTGAAAAGGATCAAGAAGTTGTTAAAAACTTTAAAAAGGAAATAAAAAAGTTTTATGAAAATAAATTTCAAGAAAAGAAAAGTAAAGAAAGTGTAAAAGTAAGTAATTGAAGAAAATGAAGAGTTTAAAAAAATTAGGAAAAGTGAGAAAATAGATTTCAAGAAAAAGATTTTAAAAACTTTTAGAGAAGAATTCAATATGATGAGTAAAATTTTCCAAAAAAAATTTCAAGAACATAATTAAATATTTGAAAAGGATCAAGAAGTTGTTAAAAAGTTTAAAAAAGATTTCAAAAAGTTTTAAGAAATTAAATTTCAAGAAAAGAAAAGTAAAGAAAGTGTCAAAATAAGTAATTGAAGAAGTTAATGAAAATGAAGAGTTTAAAAAAATGAGGAAAAGTGAGAAAATAGATTTCAAGAAAAAGATTTTAAAAATTTTAAAAGAAGAACATAATATGATGAGTAAAATTTCGCAAAAACAATTTCAATAACATAATTAAAGACTTGAATAGGATCAAGAAGTTGTTAAAAACTTTAAAAAAGAATTCAAAAAGTTTTAAGAAAATAAATTTCAAGAAAAGAAAAGTAAAGAAAGTGTAAAAATAAGTAATTGAAGAAGTTAATGAAAATGAAGAGTTTAAAAAAATTAGGAAAAGTGAGAAAATAAATTTCAAGAAAAAGAATTTAAAAACTTGTAGAGAAGAACTCAGTATGATGAATAAAATTTCGCAAAAACAATTTCAAGAACGTAATTAAAGATTTCAAAAGGATCAAGAAGTTGATGAAAACTTTAAAAAAGAATTCAAAAAGTTTTAAGAAAATAAAATTCAAGAAAAGAAAAGTAAAGAAAGTGTAAAAATAAGTAATTGAAGAAGTTAATGAAAATGAAGAGTATAAAAAAATTAGGAAAAGTGAGAAAATAGATTTCAAGAAAAATATTTTAAAAACTTTAAAAGAAAAAGTCAATATAATGAGTAAAATTTTGCAAAAACAATTTCAAGAACTTAATTAAAGATTTGAAAAGGATCAAGAAGTTGATAAAAACTTTAAAAAAGAATTCAAGAACTTTGAAGAAAATAAAATTAAGGAAAACAAGAGTAAAAAAAGTGGAAAATTAAGTAACTGAAGAAGTTAATGAAAATGAAGGGTTTAAAAAAATGAAGAAAAGTTGAAAAAGTCAATATAATGAGTAAAATTTTGCAAAAACAATTTCAAGAACTTAATTAAAGATTTGAAAAGGATCAAGAAGTTGATAAAAACTTTAAAAAAGAATTCAAGAACTTTGAAGAAAATAAAATTAAGGAAAACAAGTGTAAAAAAAGTGGAAAATTAAGTAATTGAAGAAGTTAATGAAAATGAAGGGTTTAAAAAAATGAAGAAAAGTTAGAAAATAGATTTCTAGAAAAAGAATTTAAAAACTTTTAGAGAGGTTCTCAATATGATGAGTAAAATTTCGCAAAAACAATTTCAAGAACATAATTAAAGACTTGAAAACGATCAAGAAGTTAATAAAAATTTTAAAAAAGAATTGAAAGAGTTTTAAAAAAAATAAATTCAAGAAAAGACAAGTAAAGAAATTGCAAAAATAAGTAATAGAAGAAGTTAATGAAAATAAAGAGTTTAAAATAATTAGAAAAAGTGAGAAAATAGATTTCAAGAGAAAGATTTTAAAAACATTAAAAGAACAACTAAATATGATGAGTAAAATTTCGCAAAAACAATTTCAAGAACATAATTAAAGATTTTAAAAAGATCAAGAAGTTGATAAGAACTTTAAAAAAGAATTCGAAAACTTTTAAGAAAATAAAATCCAAGAAAAGAAGAGTAAAAAAAGTTTAAAAGTAATTTAAGAAGTTAATGAAAATGAAGGGTTTAAAAAATGTTGGAAAAGTTAGAAAATAGATTTCAAGAAAAAGAATTTAAAAACTTTTAGAGAATAACTCAATATGATGAGTAAAATTTTGCAAAAACAATTTCAAGAACATAATTAAAGATTTGAAAAGGATCAAGAAGTTGATAAAAACTTTAAAAAGGAATTCAAAAACTTTTAAGAAAATAAAATTTAAGAAAAGAACAGTAAAAAAGGTTTAAAAGTAAGTAATTGAAGAAGTTAATGAATATGAAGGGTTTAAAAAATTTTGGAAAAGTTAGAAAATAGATTTCAAGAAAAAAAAAATTTAAAAACTTTTAGAGAAGAACTCAATATGATGAGTAAAATTTCGCAAAAACAATTTCAAGAACATAATTAAAGATTTGAAAAGAATCAAGAAGTTGATAAAAACTTTAAAAAGGAATTCACAAAATTTTAAGAAAATAAAATTCAAGAAAGAAAAGTAAAAAAAGTGTAAAAGTAAGTAATTGAAGAAGTTAATGAAAATGAAAGGTTTACACTTTTAATCCCCTTAAAGTGAAGAAGACAAGTTTCACACTCTAATCCACTTGAATTCAATCTCTTCCTCTCCCTCTCATCAACGCTTAGGGAGGGAGGGGTAGGAAGAGGGAAATTCCTCTATTATTCAATCATTTATGTTATGCACTGGTTTGAGAGTGATATCAAGCTTACAATTATGTCCGCAATTTATTTTTCAGCTTAATTATGAAAATGATGTCAAAATATGGCTTTTGAAATTATTTTTACAAAAATAATTAATAACGAAAATTTGAAAATTATTCTAAAATAAAGTTTAATAAGTAATTATTAAGTATAAAAAATTTTATTATGCTATTTTATAAATATTTTTTTATTAAAATATGATACTTTCATTTATAAATTTTAATATTTTTTTCTACCAAAAATCAAACTTATATAATTATAGTTTTTAATTATTTTTAAAATAAAGGACGATTTGGTAATCGTGTTTTTCTTTGATTTAAATATAATTTTTAATCTATCACATCCATGAAATCACTAACAAACTTTAACAAATTTTACTCTAAATTCATCAAATTTTTTCAACTTTAATCCACTTAAAGTGAACGAAACAAACTCCACACTCTAATCCATCTGAATTTATTATCTCCCTCTCCCTCCAATCAACGTTGAAGGAGAGAGGAAGGAAAAGAAAATTTCCTCTATTTTTCAATCATCTATGTTATGCAATGGTTTGAGGCTGATATCTAGATTACAATTATATCTGCAATTTATTTTTCAACTTAATTATGAAAATGATTTAAATATATGGCTTTTGAAATTATTTTTACAAAAATAATTAATAACGAAAATTGGAAATTGTTCTAAGAAAAGGTTTAAAAAGTAATTATTAATTATAATTTTTTTTATTACATTATTTTATAAATATTTTTTTAATAAAATAAGTTAATTTCATTTATACATATTAATTATTTTTCTACGACAAATCAAACGTATAATGATAATTTTAAATCATATTTAAAATAAAGGATAATTTGGTAATCTTATTTTTTCTTGATTTAAATATAATTTTTAATCTATCAAATTCATCCCATCATTGACAAACTTCAACAAACTTTATTCTAAATCAACTCACTCTCACCTTTGATCCCCTTAAAGTGAACAAACCAAGCTTCATAATCTAATTCACTTGAATTCATCCTCTCCTTCTCCCTCCAATCAATGTTGAGGGAGAGAGGGGAAAAAAGAGGGAAATTCCTCTATTTTTCAATCGTCTCTGTTATGCAACGGTTTGAGGGTGATATCAAGATTACAATTATGTCCACGATTTATTTTTTAGCTTAATTATCAAAATATGTAAAAATAGGGCTTTTAAAATTATTTTTACAAAAATACTTAATAAAGAAAATTTGAAAATTATTATAAAATAAGGTTTAAAAATAATTTTTTTATTACATTATTTTATAAATATTTTTTTATTGAAATATGTTATTTTGCATTTATACATATTAATATTTTTTCGACAACAAATCAAACTTATATGATAATAATTTTTAATCATATTTAAAATAAAGGACAATTTTGTAATCTTATTTTTTCTTGATTTAAATATAATTTTTAATATATCATATCCATCAAATTACTCACAAAATTCAACAAAATTCACTCTAAATACATTCACTTTCACCTTGAATCCCCTTAAAGTAAACAAGACAAGCTTCACACTCTAATTCACTTGAATTCATCCTTTCCCCCTCCCTCCAACCAACGTTGAAGGAGAGAGGGGAAGGAAGAGGGAAATTTCTCTGTTTTTCAATCATCTATGTTATGCAATGGTTTGAGGGTGATATGAAGATTACAATTATGTCCGCAATTTATTTTTCAACTTAATTATGAAAAGGATGTAAAAATTGGGTTTTGAAATTATTTTTACAAAAATAATTAATAACGAGAATGTGAAAATTGGTCTAAAATAAGGTTTAAAAAGTAATTATTAATTAAAACATTTTTTATTACATTATTTTATAAATATTTTTTCTTAAATATGTTACTTTCATTTATACATATTAATATTTTTTCTACAACAAATCAAACTTATCCAATGATAATTTTTAATCATTTTTAAAATAAAGGACAATTTGGTAGTCTTGTTTTTCCTTGATTTAAATATAATTTTTAATTCATCACATCCATCAAATCATTCGCAAACTTGATCAAAATTTACTCTTAATTTACCATCTTTTACCTTTAACCCACTTAAAGTGAACAACACAAACTTCAAACTGTAATCCACTTCATGTCAACCTCTTTCTCCCTCCAATCAACTTGAGGGACAAAGAGAGGAAGGAAGAGAGAAATTCTTCTATTTTTTAATCATCTTTGTTATGTAATGCTTTGAGGGTGATATCAAGATTACACTTAACTCTGAAATATATTTTTCAGCTTAATTATGAAAATGATGTAAAAATATGGCCTTCAAAATTATTTTTACAAAAATAATTAATAACAAAAATTTTGAAATATTTATAAAATAAGGTTTAATAAGAAATTATTAATCATAATTTTTTTATACATTATTTTAAAAATATATTTTTAATAAAATAAGTTAATTTCATTTATACATATTAATATTTTTTCTACGACAAATCAAACTTATATAATGATAATTTTAAATCATATTTAAAATAAAGGATAATTTGGTTATCTTATTTTTTCTTGATTTAAATATAATTTTTAATCTATCAAAATCATCACACCACTCACAAACTTCAACAAACTTTATTATAAATCAACTCACTTTCACCTTTAATCCCCTTAAAGTGAACAAGCCAAGCTTCCCAATCTAATTCACTTGAATTCATCCTCTCCCTTTCCCTCTCCTCCAGTCAATGTTGAGGGAGAGAGGGGAAAAAAGAGGGAAATTCCTCTATTTTTCAATCGTCTTTGTTATGCAATGGTTTGAGGGTGATATCAAGATTACAATTATGTCCGTAATTTATTTTTTAGCTTAATTATCAAAATAATGTAAAAATAGGACTTTTGAAATTAATTTTACAAAAATAATTAATAAAGAAAATTTTAAAATTGTTATAAAATCAGGTTTAAAAAGTAATTATTAATTATAATTTTTTTATTACATTATTTTATACATATTTTTTTATTGAAATATGTTATTTTGCATTTATACATATTAATAATTTTTCTACAACAAATCAAACTTATATGATAATAATTTTTTAAAATAAACGACAATTTCGTAATCTTGTTTTTTCTTGATTTAACTATAATTTTTAATCTATCATATCCATCAAATCACTCACAAACTTCAACAAAATTCACTCTAAATACATTCACTTTCACCTTGAATCCCCTTAAAGTAAACAAGACAAGCTTCACACTCTAATCCACTTGAATTCATCCTCTCCCTCTTCCTCTCCCTCTCTCTCCCTCCAACCAGTTGAGGGAGAGAGGGGAAGGAAGAGGGGAATTCCTCTATTTTTCAATCATCTATGTTATGCAATGGTTTGAGGGTGATATCAAGATTACAATTATGTCCGCAATTTATTTTTCAACTTAATTATGAAAATGATGTAAAAATAGGGTTTTGAAATTATTTTTACAAAAATAATTAATAACGAAAATTTGAAAATTGTTCTAAAATAAGGTTTAAAAAGTAATTATTAATTATAACATTTTTTATTACATTATTTAATAAAAAAAATTAATAAAATTTTTTGTTTTCATTTATACATATTAATATTTTTTCTACAACAAATTAAACTTATACAATGATAATTTTTAATCATTTTTAAGATAAATGACAATTTGGTAACCTTGTTTTTTCTTGATTTAATTATAATTTTTAATCCATCACATTCATCAAATCACTCACAGACTTCAACAAAATTTACTCTTAATTCACTCTCTTTCACCTTTAACCCACTTAAAGTGCACAACACAAACTTGAAGTTCTAATCCACTTGAATTCATCATCTCGCTCTCACCTTCAATCAACCTTGACGAAAAGAGAGGAGAATGAAGATGGAAATTCCTCTGTTTTTAAATCATCTCTGTTATGCAAAGGTTTGAGGGTGATATCAAGATTACAATTATGTCCGCAATTTATTTTTAAGCTTAATTATGAAAATGATGTAAAATTATGGCTTTTGAAATTTTTTTTACAAAAATAATTAATAACGAAAATTTTAAAATTGTTATAAAATAAGGTTTAAAAAATAATTATTAATTATAAAAAAATTTATTACATTATTTTATAAATATTTTTTTAATCAAATATGTTATTTTCATTTATACATATTAATATTTTTTTTACAACAAATCAAACATATATAATGATAATTTGTAATCATATTTAAAATAAAGGACAATTTGGAAATCTTGTTTTTTCTTGATTTAAATATAATTTTTAATCTATCAAATTCATCAAATCACTCACAAACTTCAATAAACTGTACTCTAAATTCACTCACTTTCACCTTCAATCCCCTTAAAGTGAACAAGCCAAGCTTCACAATCTAATCCACTTGAATTAATCATCTCCCTTTTCCTCCAGTCAACGTTGAGGTAGAGAGAGGGAAAGGAAGAGGGAAATTCCTCTATTTTTCAATCATCTATGTTATGCAATGGTTTGAGGTTGATATCAAGATTACAATTATGTCCGTAATTTATTATTCAACTTAATTATAAAAATGATGTAAAAATATGGCTTTTGAAATTATTTTTACAAAAATAATTAATAACGAAAAATTGAAAATTGTTCTAAAATAAGGTTTAAAAAGTAATTATTAATTATAAAAATTTTTATTACATTATTTTATAAATATTTTTTATTAAAATATGTTGCTTTCATTTATACATATTAATATTTTTTCTACAACAAATCAAACTTATACAATGATAAGTTTTAATCATTTTTAAAATAAAAGACAATTTGGTAATATAGTTTTTCCTTAATTTAAATATAATTTTTAATCCATCACATCTATCAAATCATTCACAGACTTCAACAAAATTTACTCTTAATTTATCCTCTTTCACCTTTAACCCACTTAAAGTGAACAAAACAAACTTCAGACTCTAATCCATTTGAATTCATCATTTCCCTCTCTTTCCAATCAACGGTGAAGGAGAGAGGGGAAGGAAGAGAGAAATTGTTGTATTTTTCAATCATCTGTGTTATGCAATGATTTGAGGGTGATATCAATATTATAATTATGTCCGCAATTTATTTTTCAACTTAATTATGAAAATGATTTAAAAGTATGACTTTTCAAATTATTTTTACAAAAATAATTAATAACGAAAATTTGAAAATTGTGCTAAAATAATGTTTAAAAAGTAATTATTAATTATAAATTTTTTGATTACATTATTTTGTATATAATTTTTTAATGAAATATTTTGTTTTCATTTATACATATTAATATTTGTTCTAGAAAAAATCAAACTTATATAATGATAATTTTTCATCATATTTAAAATAAAGGACAATTTGAGAATCTTGTTTTTTCTTGATTTAAATATAATTTTTAAACTATCATATGCATCAAATCACTCACAAACTTCAACAAAATTCACTCTAAATACATTCACTTTCACCTTGAATACTCTTAAACTGAAAAGGACAAGCTTCACACTCTTATCCACTTGAATTCATCTTCTCCCTCTCCCTTAAAGACGAAGAGAGGGAAGCAAGATGGAAATTCTTCTATTTTTCAATCATCTTGGTTATGCAATGGTTTGAGGGTGATATCAAGATTACTATTATGTCCACAATTTATTTTTCAGCTTAATTATGAAAATGATGTAAAAATTTGGCTTCTGAAATTATTCTTACAAAAATAATTAATAACAAAAATTTTAAAATTGTTATAAAAACAAGGTTTAAAAAGTAATTATAAATTATAAAAAATTTTATTACATTATTTTATAAATAATTTTTGAATCAAATATGTTATTTTCATTTATACTTATTAATATTTTTTCTACAACAAATCAAACTTATATAATAATAATTTTTAATCATATTTAAAATAACGGACAATTTCGTAATTTTGTTTTCTCTTGATTTAAATATAATTTTTAAACTATCACATCCATCAAATTACTCACAAACTTCAACAAAATTTACTCTAAATCCACCTATTTTCACCTTTAATCCACTTAAAGTGAACAACAAAAATTTCACAATGTAATCCACTTGATGTCATTCTCTCCCTCTCCGTCTCCCTTTTCATCTCCTTCTAATCAACCTTGAGGGAGAAAGAGGGGAAGGAAGAGGATTTTCTAATCATGTCTGTTATGTCTTGGTTTGATTGTGATCTCAAGATTACAATTATGTGTGCAATTTATTTTTGAAATATTGCTTTTGAAATTATTTTCACAAAAATAATTAATAACAAAAATTTGAAATTCTTTATTAAATAAGGTTTAAAAATTAATTATAAATTATAAAATTTTTTATTACATTATTTTATTACTTTTTTTATTAAAATATGTTACTTTCATTTATACATTTTAATATTTTTTTTTCTACGACAAATCAAACTTATATAATGATAATTTTTAATTATTTTTAAAATAAAGGACAATGTGGTAATCTTGTTTTTCCTTGATTTAAATATAATTTTTAATCTATCACATCCAACAAATCACTCATAAACTATACTCTAAATCCACCCACTTTAACATGTAATCCACCTAAAGTGAACAATACAAACTTCACATTGTAATCCACTTGATGTGATCCTCTTCCTCTCACTCCAATCAACCTTGAGGGGAGAAAGGGAAAGGAAGAGGGAAATTCCTCTATTTTTCAATCAAAATGATTTAAGACTGGTATCAAGATTACAATTATGTCCGCAATTTATTTTTCAGCTTAATTATGAAAATGATGTAAAAAAATGACCTTTCAAATTATTTTTACAAAAATAATTAATTAGAAAAATTTGAAAATTTTTCTAAAATAAGGTTTAAATTTTTTACAATATTTTGTAAATATTTTTTTAATAAAATATTTTATTTTCATTCATACATATTAATATTTTTTTTCTACAACAAATCAAACTTATACAATGATAATTTTGAATCATTTTTAAAATAAAGGACAATTTGGTAATCTTGTTTTTCTTTGATTTAAATATAATTTTTAATTTATCACATCCATCAAATCACTCACAAACTTTAACAAACTTTACTCTAAACCCACCCTCTTTCACCTTTAATCCACTTAAAATGAACGACACAAATCTCACACTCTAATCCACTTGAATTCATCATCTCCCTCCATTAAACCATGACGAAGAGAGGAAGGAAGATGGAAATTCCTTTATTTTTCAATTAATCCCTATTATGCAATGATTTGAGGGTGATATCAAGATTACTATTATGTTCGCAATTTATCTTTAAGCTTAATTATGAAAATGATGTAAAAATATGACTTCAGAAATTATTCTTACAAAAATAATTAATAAAAAAAATTTGAAAATTGTTCTAAAATAAGGTTTAAAAAGTAATTATTAATTATAAATATGTTTAATACATTATTTTATAAATATTTTTTTAATAAAATATGTTAATTTCATTTATACATATTAATATTTTTTCTACAACAAATCAAACTTATATAATTATAATTTTTAATCATATTTAACATAAAGAACAGTTTGGTAATATTGATTTTTCTTCATTTAAATATAATTTTTAATCTATCACATCTAGGGATGTCAACAGGGCGGGTAGGGTACGGGTAGTAGCTCCCCCATACCCTGCCCGCTGGATAAATATTCGCCCCGTACCTGTACCTATATTCGTCGGGTATCCGTTATGCGGGTACCCGTCTATTTTTTTCATATTCGCGGATATCCACGGGTACCCGCGGGTATTTACAAAAATATTTTAAAAAATAAATATTTAACCATAATTAGTGCTTAGATCAACAAGTCCCCTTTCTCCGATTGATTCTTGAAAAACAAGCAAATAAAAAATCACTATCAATTTATATTGTAGTTTATTTTTGAATAAAATATTAAAGAAATTACTAACTTCATCAATGTCTACCTCTTGCAACATTGTATAAAGTTTCATGGTTGTCCAATTTTAATCTAGAAGAGCCTTAAAACATAAGAAGTTCAGTAAAAATTTCTAACAATCACTTAATTAAAATATCTAAGTAAAACTGTTAATTTCTTTACCTTCCATGTTGGTCCATAACTAGTCTTAGAGACACATCAATGCCTCCACAATATATGGAAGTAATTTACTCATTTGTGGGGTAAGAATCTGACCACTGAATGAAGACAATATATATATATATATATATAAGGGTAAAGTTTAGCGGGTACGGGTATCTACGGGTACGGATACTATGATACCCGTACCCGCCCCGTTAACATGCGGGTATCAAAAATACTCATACACGCGGGTAGCGGGTATCCATTTTTAATATCCATTTCCTACCCGTTGCGGGTTTTATCCGCGGATACCCGCGGGTACGGATTTTTTTGACATCCCTAATCACATCCAACAAATCACTCACGAGCTTTAACAAACCTTACTCTAAATCCACCCTCTTTCACCTTTAATCCATTTAAAATGAACAACACAAACTTCACACTCTAATCCACTTGAATTCATCTTCTCCCTCTCCCTCCAATCAACCTTGACGGAGAGAGGAAGGAAGATGAAAATTCCTCTATTTTTCAATCATCTCTGTTATGCAATGGTTTAACGGTGATATCAAGATTACTATTATGTCCGCAATTTATTTTTTAGCTTAATTATGAAAATGATGTCAAAATATGACTTTTCAAATTATTTTTACAAAAATAATTAGTAACAAAAATTTGAAAATTGTTCTAAAATAAGGTTTAAAAGTAATTATTGATTATAAATATTTTTTTCTTACATTATTTTATAAATATTTTTTTAATAAAATATTCTATTTTCATTTATACATATTAATATATTTTTTTCTACAACAAATCAAATTTATACAATGATAATTTTGAATCATTTTTAAAATAAAGGACAATTTGGTAATCCTTTTTCTCCTTGATATAAATATAATTTTTAATCTATTACATTCATCAAATCACTCACGAACTTTAACAAACTTTACTCTAAATCCATCCTCTTTCACCTTTAATCGACTTAAAATGAACAATACAAACTTCACACTCTAATCCACTTGAATTCATCTTCTCCTTCTCCCTCCAATCAACGTTAAAGGAGAGAGGGGAAGGAAGAAGGAAATTCCTCCATTTTTCAATCATCTTTGTTATGCAATGATTTGAGGCTGATATCAAGATTACAATTATGTCCGCAATTTATTTTTCATCTTAATTATGAAAATGATGTAAAAATATGACTTTTCAAATTATTTTTACAAAAATAATTAATAACGAAAATTTGAAATTTTTTCTAAAATAAGGTTTAAAAAGTAATTATTAATTATAAAAAATTTTATTACATTATTTTATAAATATTTTTTTAATAAAATATTTTATTTTCATTCATACATATTAATATTTTTTTCTACAACAAATCAAACTTAAACAAGGATAATTTTTAAACATTTTTAATATAAAGGACAATTTGGTAATCTTGTTTTTCCTTTATTTAAATATAATTTTTAATCTATCATATCCATCAAATCACTCATAAACTTTAACAAACTTTACTCTAAATCCACCCTCTTTTACCTTTAATGCACTTAAAGTGAACAACACAAATTTCACACTCTTATCCACTTGAATTCATCATCTCCCTCTCCTTCCAATCAACCTTGAGGGAGAAAGAGGGGGAAGGAAGAGGAAAATTCTTGTATTTTTAAATCATCTCTTTTATGTTTAGGTTTGAGGGTGATATCAAGATTACTATTATGTCCGCAATTTATTTTTCAGCTTAATTATGAAAAGGATGTAAAAATATGGCTTAAGAAATTATTCTTACAAAAATAATTAATGACAAAAATTTTAAAATTGTTCTAAAATGAGGTTTAAAAAGTAATTATTCATTATAAAAAAATTTTACATCATTTTATAAATATGTTTTTTATAAAATATTTTATTTTCAATTATACATATTAATATTTTTTCTACAACAAATCAAATTATACAATGATAATATTTAATCATTTTTAAAATAAAGGACAATTTAGTAATCTTGTTTTTTCTTGATTTAAATATAATTTTTAATCTATCACATCCATCAAATCACTCACAAACTTTAACAAACTTTACTCTAAATCCACCCTCCTTCACATTTAATCCAATTAAAGTGAACAAAACAAACTTCACACTCTAATCCACATGAATTCATCATCTCCCTCTCCCTCCAATCAACCTTGAGGGAGAAAGAGGGGGAAGGAAGAGGAAAATTCTTGTATTTTTATATCATCTTTGTTGTGTCTTGGTTTAAGGGTGATATCAAGATTACTATTATGTCCGCAATTTATTTTTCAGCTTAATTATGAAAATGATGTAAAAATATGGCTTCAGAAATTATTCTTACAAAAATAATTAATAAAAAAAATTGAAAATTGTTCTAAAATAAGGTTTAAAAAGTAATTACTAATTATAAAATTTTTTATTACATTATTTTATAAATATTTTTTTAATAAAATATTTTATTTTCATTTATACATATTAATATTTTTTCTACAACAAATCCAGCTTATATAATGATAATTTTTAATCATATTTAAAATAAAGGACAATTTGGTAATATTGATTTTCCTTGATTTAAATATAATTTCACTATTTTTCAATCATATCTGTTATGCAATGATTTGAGGGTGATATCAAGATTACACTTAAGTCTGAAATTTATTTTTCAGCATAACTATGAAAACGATGTAAGAATATGGCCTTCAAAATTATTTTTACAAAAATAATTAATAACAAAAATTTGGAAATTTTTATAAAATAAGGTTTGGCAAGCAATTATTAATTATAATTTTTTTACATTTTTTTATAAATATTTTTTTAATAAAATTAGTTAATTTCATTTATACATATTAATATTTTTTCTACGACAAATCAAACTTATATAATAATAATTTTTAATCATATTTAAAATAAAGGACAATTTGGTAATCACATTTTTTCTTGATTTAAATATAATTTCTAATCTATCACATCCATCAAATCACTCACAAACTTCAACAAACTTTACTGTAAATACACCCACTTTCACCTTTAATCCCCTTAAAGTGAACATCACAAATTTCACACTCTGATCTACTTGAATTCATCATCTTCTTCTCGCTCCAACCAACGTTGAGGGAGAGAGAGGCGAAGGAAGAGAAAAATTTCTTTATTTTTTCAATCATATCTGTTATGCAATTGTTGGAGGGTGATATCAAGATTACAATTATGTGCGCAATTTATTTTTCAGCTTAAATACGAAAATAATGTAAAATATGGCCTTTGAAATTATTTTTACAAAAATAATTAATAACGAAAATTTCAAAATTGTTATAAAATAAGGTTTTAAAAGTAATTATAAATTATAAAATTTTTTATTACAATATTTTATAAATATTTTTTAAAAAAATATTTTATTTTAATTTATACATTTTAATATTTTTTATACGACAAATCAAATTTATGCAATGATAATTTTTATTCATTTTTCAAATAAAGGACAATTTGATAATCTTGTTTTCCTTGATTTAAATATAACTTTTAATCTATCACATCACATTCATCAAATCACTCACAAACTTTAACAAACTTTACTGTAAATCCATGAATTACACAAACTTCACACTCTAATCCACTTGAATTCATCATCTCACTCTCCCTCCCATCAACCTTGACGGAGAGAGAGGGAAAGCAAGATGGAAATTTCTCTATTTTTTAATCATCTATGTTATGTCATGGTTTGAGTGTGATACCAAGATTAAATTTATGTCTGCAATTTATTTTTCAGCTTAGTTATGAAAATGATGTAAAAATATGACTTATGAAATTTTTTTACAAAAGTAATTAATAACGAAAATTTTAAAATTTTTATAATATAAGGTTTAAAAAGTAATTATTAATTATGACATTTTTTATTACATTATTTTATAAATATTTTTTTAATAAAATGTGTTATTTTCATTTATACATATTAATATTTTTTTCTACAACAAATCAAACTTATATAATGATAATTTTTAATTATGTTTAAAATGAAGTACAATTTTGTAATCTTGTTTTTCCTTGATTTAAATACAATTTTTAATCTATGGCATCACATCCATCAAATCACTCACAAACTTTAACAAACTTCACTGTCAATCCACCCACTTTCACCTTTAATCCACTTAAAGTGAACAACACAAACATCACACTCTAATCCACTTGAATTCATCATCTCTCTCTCGCCAATCAACCTTGAGAGAGAGAGGCGAATGAAGATGGAAATTCCTCTATTTTTTCAATCATCTCTGTTATGCAATGGTTTGAGGGTGATATCAATATTACAATTATGCCCGCAATTTATTTTTTATTTTAATAAATAAGATGGTGTAAAAATATGACTTTTGAAATTATTTTTACAAAAATAATTAATAACGAAAATTTTAAAATTGATATAAAATAAGCTTTAAAAAGTAATTATTAATTTTAACATTTTTATTACATTATTTTATAATTTTTTTTAATAAAATATGTTATTTTCATTTATACATATTAATATTTTTTCTACAACAAATCAAACTTATACAATGATAATTTAATCGTATTTAAGTCAAAGGATAATTTGGTAATCTTGTGTTTACTTGATATAAATATAATTTTTAATCTAACACATCCATCAAATCACTCACAAACTTTATTCTAAATTCACCCACTTTCACCTCTAATCCCCTTAAAGTGAACAACACAAACTTCACACTGTAATTCACTTGATGTCATCCTCTCCCTCTCCCTCCATTCAACCTTGAGGGAGAGAAAGGGAAGGAACAGGGAAATTCCTCTATTTTTAAATCATCTATGTTATGCCATGGTTTGAGGGTGATATCAAGATTATAGTTATGTTCGCAATTTATTTTTCACGTTAGTAATGAAAATGATGTAAAACTATAGCTTTTAAAATTATTTTTACAAAAATATTTAATAAAGAAAATTTGAAATTTTTTATAAAATAAGGTTTAAAAAGTAATTACTAATTATAAAAAAATTTATTACATTATTTTATAAATATTTTTTTATTAAAATATGTTATTTTCAATTATACATTTTAATATTTTTTCTATGACAAATCAAACTTTTATAATGATAATTTTTAATTATTTTTCAAATAAAGGACAATTTGGTAATCTTGTTTTTCCTTTATTTAAATATAATTTTAATTTATCACATCCATCAAATCACTCACACACTTTACTCTAAATCCACCCACTATCACCACTAATCCACTTAAATTGAACAACACAATTTTCACATTGTAATCTACTTGATGTCATCCTCTCCCTCTCCCTCCTTTATATCATCTCTGTTATGTCATGGTTTGAAGGTGAACAACACAAACTCCACACTCTAATCCACTTGAATTCGTCATCTTCCTCTACTTCCAATCAACCTTGACGAAGAGAGGGGGATGGAAGATGGAAATTCAAATATTTTTCAATCATCTATGTTATGCCATGGTCTGAGGGTGATATCAAGATTACAATTACGTCTGCAATTTATTTTTCAGGTTAATAATGAAAATGATGTACAAATATGGTTTTTAAAATTATTTTTACAAAAATAATTAATAACGAAAATCTGAAAATTGTTGTAAACTAAGGTTTAAAAAGTAATTATAAATTATAAAAAAATTTATTACATTATTTTATAAATATTTTTTAATAAATTATACATTTTAATATTTTTTTACGGACAAATCAAACTTCACACTGTAATCCATTTAATATCTTCATCTCCCTTTCCCTCCAATCAACCATGATGGAGAAAGAGGGGAAGGAAGAGGAAAATTCTTATATTTTTCAATCATCTTTGTTATGCCATGATTTGAGGGTGATATCAAGATTAAAATTATGTCCGCAATTTATTTTTCAGCTTAATTATAAAAATGATGTAGAAATATGACTTATGAAATTATTTTTACAAAAAAAAATTAATAACGAAAATTTGAAAATTGATATAAAATAAGGTTTAAAAAGTAATTATTAATCATAAAAAAATTTATTACATAATTTTATAAATCCTTTTTTATTCAAATATGTTATTTTCATTTATACATTTTAATATTTTTTCTACGACAAATCAAACTTTTATAATGATAATTTTTAATTATTTTTAAAACAAAGGACAATTTGGTCATCTTATTTTTCCTTGATTTAAATATAGTTTTTAATTTATCACATCCATCAAATCACTCACAACCTTTACTCTAAATCCACCAACTTTCACCTTTAATCCACATAACGTAATCAACACAAACTTCACACTGTAATTAACTTCACACTATAATTAACTTGATGTCATCTTCTCCCTCTCCCTCCAATCAATTTTAAGGGCGAGAGAGGAGAAGAAAAAGGGAAATTCTTCTATTTTTAAATCATTTATGTTATGTCATGGTTTGAGGCTGATAGCAAGATTACAATTATGTTCGCAATTTATTTTTCAGGTGAATAAGAAAAATGATATAAAAGTATGGCTTTTAAAATTAATTTTACAAAAATAATTAATAATGAAAATTTGAAAATTGTTGTAAAATAAGGTTTAAAAAGTAATTATTAATTATAAATTTTTTTATTACATTATTTTATAAATATTTTTTTAATAAAATATTTTATTTTCATTTATACATATTAATATTTTTTCTACAACAAATCCAACTTATATAATGGTAATTTTTAATCATTTTTAAAATAAAGTACAATTTGGTGATCATATTTTTCATTGATTTAAATATAATTTTTAATCTATCATATCTATGAAATCACTCACAAACTTTAACAAACTTTACTCTAAATCCACCCACTTTAACCTTTAATCCACTTAATGTGAACAACACAAACTTCACACTCTAATTCACTTGAATTCATCATCTCCCTCTCCCTCTAATCAACCTTGACGGAGAGAGAAGGGAAGGAAGATGAAAATTCTGATATTTTTCAATCATCTCTACTATGTCATAGTTTGAAGGTGATATCAAGATTACAATTATGTTCAATATTTATTTTTCAGCTTAATTATGAAAATGATGAAAAAATATGAATTATGAAATTATTTTACAAAAAAAATTAATAACAAAAATTTAAAATTGATATAAAATAAGGTTTAAATCGTAATTATTAATTATAAAAAAATTTATTACAATATTTTATAAATATATTTTTATTAAAATAAGTTATTTTCATTTATACATTTTAATATTTTTTCTACGACAAATCAAACTTCTATAATGATAATTTTTAATTATTTTTAAATTAAGGGATAATTTGGTAATCATGTTTTTCCTTGATTTAAATATAATTTTTAATCTATTATATCCATCAAATCACTCACAAACTTTACTCTAAAACCCATTTTCACCTTTAATCCACTTAAAGTGAACAACACAAACTTCACACTATAATCCGTTGGATGTCATCCTATCCCTCTCCCTCCATTCAACCTTGACGAAGAAAGAGGTGAAGGAAGATGGAAATTCTTATATTTTTCAATCATCTCTGTTATGTCATGATTTGAGTGTGATATCAAGATTATAATTATGTCCGCAATTTATTTTTCAGCATAATTATAAAAATGATGTAGAAATATGACTTATGAAATTATTTTTACAAAAATATTAATAACGAAAATTTAAAAATTGATATAAAATAAGGTTTAAAAAGTAATTATTAATCATAAAAAATTTTATTACATTATTTTATAAATCCTTTTTTATTAAAATATGTTATTTTCATTTATACATTTTAATATTTTTTCTACGACAAATCAAACTTTTATAACGATAATTTTTAATTATTTTTAAAATAAAGGACAATTTGGTAAACTTATTTTTCTTTGATTTAAATATAGTTTTTAATCTATCACAACCATCAAATCACTCACAAACTTTACTCTAAATCCACCCACTTTTACCTTTAATCCACTTAAAGTGAACAACACAAACTTCACACTATAAGCCACTTGATGTCATCCTCTCCCTCTCTTTCCAATCAACCTTGAGGAAGAGAGAGGGGCGGGAAGAGGGAAATTCTTCTATTTTTAATCATCTATGTTATGTCATGGTTTGAGGGTGATAGCAAGATTAATATTATGTCTGCAATTTATTTTTCGGGTGAATAAGAAAATGATATAAAAATATGGCTTTTAAAATTATTTTTACAAAAATAATTAACAACAAAAATTTTAAAATTGTTCTAAAATATGGTTTAAAAAGTAATTATCAATTATAAAATTTTTTATTACATTATTTTATACATATTTTTTTAATAAAATATTTTATTTTCATTTATACACATTAATATTTTTTCTACAACAAATCCAACTTATATAATGATAATTTTTAATCATTTTTAAAATAAAGGACAATTTGGTAATCTAGTTTTTCCTTGATTTAAATATAATTTTTAATATATCACAGCCATCAAATCACTCACAAACTTTAACCAACTTTACTCTAAATCCACTCACTTTCACCTTTAATCCACTTAATGTGAACAACACAAACTTCATACTCTAATCCACTTGAATTCATCATCTCCCTCTCCCTCCAATCAACCTTGACGGAGAGAGGGGGAAGGAAGAGGGAAATTATTCTATTTTTAAATAATCTATGTTATGCCATGGTCTGAGGGTGATATCAAGATTATAATTATGTCCACAATTTATTTTTTAGGTTAATAATGATAATTTTTAATTATTCTTAAAATAAAGGACACTCTAATCCACTTGATGGCATCCTTTCTTTCTTTCTCCCTCCATTCAACCTGGAGGAGAGAGGGGGAAGAAAGAGAGAAATTCTATTATTTTAAATCATCTCTATTATGCCATGGTTTGAGGGTGATATTCTATTATTTTTCAGCTTAATTATGAAAATGATGTAAAAATATGGCTTCTAAAATTCATTTTATAAAAATAATTAATAACGAAAATTTAAAAATTGTTATAAAATAAGGTTTTAAATGTAATTATTAATTATAAATTGTTTTATTACATTATTTTATAAAAATTTGTTTATTAAAATATGTTATTTTCATTTATACATTTTATTATTTTTAGTATGTTAAATCAAACTTATATAATGATAATTTTTAATTATTTTTAAATAAAGGATAATTTGGTAATCTTTTACCTCTCCCTCCAATCAACCTTGAGGGAGAGAGGGGGAAGGAAGAGGGAGATTCTTCTATTTTTCAATCATCTATGTTATGCCATGATTTGAGGGGTGATATCAATATTACATTTATGTCCGCAATTTATTTTTCAGTTTAATTATGAAAATAATGTAAAAATATGACTTTTTAAATTACTTTTACAAAAATAATTAAGAACAAAAATTTGAAAATTGTTATAAAATAAGGTTTAAATAGTAATTATAAATTATAAATTTTTTTATTACATTATTTTATAAATATGTTTTATTAAAATATGTTATTTTTATTTATACAGCTTAATATTTTTTCTAAAACTAATCAAACTTATATTACGATAATTTTTAATTATTTTTAAAATAAAGGACAATTTGGTAATCTTCTTTGTTCTTGATTGAAATATAATTTTTATTCTGTCACATGAGTCACATCAGTCACAAACTTCAACAAATATTACTATAAATTCACCCACTTTCACCTTTAATCCCCTTAAAGTCAACAACAAAAACTTCATATTCTAATCCACTTGAATTCATCCTCTCACTTTCCCTCCAATCAACCTTGACGGAGAGAGGAAGGAAGAGGGAGATTCCTGTATTTTTCAATCATCTATGTTATGTCATGGTTTGATGGTTATATCAAGATTACATTTATGTTCGCAATTTAATTTTCAGCTTAATTTTGAAAATAATATAAAAATATGACTTATGAAATAATTTTTATAAAAATAATTAATAACAAAAATAAGATTTAGAAATTAATTATTAATTATAAAAATTTTTATTACATTATTTTATAAATTATTTTATTAAAAAATGTTATTTTCATTTATACATTTTAATATTTTTTTTTACAACAAATCAAACTTATATATTGAAAATTTTTAATTATTTTTAAAATAAAGGACATTTTGGACATCTTGTTTTTCTTTGATTTAAATATAATTTTTAATTTATCACATCCATCAAATCAGTCACAAACTTTACTCTAAATCCACCCATTTTCACCTTTAAT
>Ga0214544_1006347_pt1 | contig 21903 bp, 20 predicted proteins | sample CNSS3metaG_FD_160074 | JGI IMG/M metagenome (GOLD analysis project Ga0214544, IMG submission 160074) | Root nodule microbial communities from cowpea collected in UCLA plant growth center, Los Angeles, California, USA - CNSS3 | ecosystem: Host-associated > Plants > Roots > Nodule | place: USA...
GTTGGACTACGGGCGGGTAGGTCCGTAGAGCAGGACTACGAGCGGGGAGGTTCGTAGAAGCAGGACCACGAGCGGGCAGGTTCGTGTGAGCATCAGATTCCCGAGTCCAAGGCTAACCAATTGTATGGCTTGAAGACTGTTAAGTCTTGGGGTTAGGGTCTTGGCCAAGATTCATAGATAATGATTAAGATGGGTGAATGAACTATCTTGTGTTTACATGCTTGTTATTTTATTTTCTCAGCTCACCCTTTCTGTTTGTGTGTGGCGATGATTGTGTAACTCGTTACACGGGAGCAGATGTTGATACAGGTGGTGCTGAGGATGCTCAGATGGCGGAGTGAGGGCTAGCATGGGAGTAGTGCTAAGGTTTATGATAAATTGTAATTTATGTTTTAAATACAATTTTTGGTAACTTGTAATCAGTTATGAATTCAGTTATAAATTTTGGTGCGCTATCTTGTTAAATTAAAAATTTTCCCGCGTTGGGATTTTTATCGAGATGGCTATTAATGCAATTATTTATTTTTAATATTTATTTTTAAGTAATATTCCCTAGGGATGTTACACTAACAAGGGCCATGGGATTACGTCCCGACCACTGAAGCACGACCTTGAGAATCTCACCTAGAGATTCCCAAGGAATTACGCACTGACACGGACCAAACATTCTTAATCAGTCAAACGGATTCAGCATGCACACCCACAGATAGATACTTATACATCACATACAGTTCCTCATAATTCATCTATTTCGTATTCCCAGCCAAACCATACCAACTCATTATTCTCGAACCTTGGATATGGAACTCCAACTCATATTATTATCATGCCACATTGGTACCAACTCTTTCATATCTCATGTCGAACTCATACTAAACTCATCATTTCAATGCCATGATTCTTCTCATACAATTATCATACTCACATCATGTTACAACTCACAAATCACGACTCATACACCATCCCATTTAGTTCAGATGCCAAGTTCCCACAATACCCATCATTCACCATTCATGAATCATATCACGCATACATATCAATCCACTATATATATTTCTCATCATAACAATCATACCCAAACAAATATCAATCATCCAAGAGCAATAAAACAGCTAAACAGTGCACTGTCTCGCCCAGCCCCTCGCTTAAGCTGAAGGGTCTCGCTTAGGCGAGAAGCTCTCACTCAGGCGAGCCCCTTCGCCTAGGCGAGGGCTCGAAAAGGGGAACAGTAGCCTCATGCAGGATCTCGCTTAGGCGAGACCCCTCTCGTTTGGGCGCGATGCTTGCTCGCTCAAGAGCAACGTGAGTCGCCTGAGCGACCGCCCGTGTGAAACATCTTGGGCGAGCCTCTGTTGATCTCGCCTAGGCGAGACAGGCTCGCTTGGGCGAGAAAACCAGAGTTCACCACTGTTCTCTCGTGCATTACCACTCAACAAATCACCAATGGCTCAAAATTATCATACTCAAGTTCATATCAACATACTAAACATATTTAGACGGCAAAACAGAGGCGAACACAGTATCACTCAAAAGAAAGGGCGAACCCTAGCTTCCCGTAACTGAAAAACAAGCTAGTGGAACGCTCTAACACGCACACCGTGAACACAACTGTCCCTAGGATGGTCAACAAGGTGGAGTAGGAACTGGTGTGAGTTAGCTCGAAGAAGACCTAGAGCAAACCTTAGCAGAGCGTTCTGTGAGAGGGAAGTAAGGTGACGGCTGATTTTTCTGAAAGAGTGAAAGTGAAAATGTTAGGACAGACTAGGGTTCAACTTTATACTTTGGGCCAACTTTTAGACCCATTAGATTTCGGGGCAGCCCTTCTCGTTAAAGACATAAAAGAATAGGGCCTTACAAGGACTGAGCTTTATATTTTTCCAATAATATTAATAAATAGGATATCAATTAAAAATGTAAACTTTAGGAATTCATGTTTAACCTGTTGAATAAGAAAATATTCGTAATCGTTTGGCAGCATAAAGTGAGAATCCCGAATTAATTACAACCGGGTTACTAATTGTGTAATGGTTTTAAAACATTTTATACCTTCGTTCAAATACAAATCATTAAGCCTATAAAATATTACTCTAAAAAAATCTATAAAGTAATTATATATAAATCAGTAAGTTTATTATATTGTACAATAATTCGTAGTTTTTTTTTTATCATGATAATTAGTGCTATAGTTGCAGAAGAAATCTTCTAAAATCAACAGCATTATCATAACTTTCTTTTTCGTGTGCTAATAAATTTAAATTAGAATAATGGTGAGAATCAATGAGGTGTTATGACAAAATAACCATTGTAGCTAAAGCAATTGAATCCCAACAGCGACAGTTTTAGAATAATAAAGGATCGTTCCATAATGAGCGTTTGAATTTCAATCTGATTGTTCTTTTGCGTCTGGTGTAGAAAACCCAGAACCATACACGAATCTTGAAGAAGAAGGATTGATCATCATCACGTTCAAAAACTTCCATAGTTGGGTGAGTATATGTGACATTTCTTTATTCTTTTCTTTATTTGGAGTACTTATTTGAATCTTTTCTCTGGTATTTTGCTCTATCTATTCAAGAATAGTTATCAAGACTTCACCTAAAAGCATTCAAATATTTTGAACTGCAAGTTGTCTTTGCTTATCATTCTCTATCTTTTCATGCAAGGAGATTTTTTATAAAAGTAGAAAGGTTTGACTAAGAAAGAAACCATCTTGAACACAAGCACACCGTATTTTGGAAGCTAATCTTTGTAGAACCAAACCTTGAAATAGTTCCTTCTATTCCGTATTTGAATTTCTTGCTGCCATAAATAAGAAAGTTGAAACTTGAATTGGCTGCAGAATCAGATATGAGAAAGAAGCTTGATGGTTTTAACGTGTTTAGCAATGGGGAAACTGAAGATATAAAGGAAGCACATATAGAAAAAAAGGACCTGCAGTCTTTAAAATCTAAGCTGAAGTATGATTTGAGAAAGAGTTTGGCATGGGATAGTGCCTTTTCCACAAGTTCTGGTATCATTCATATTCCAGTGGAAATGTATTCAAATAATTTCATTGTTTTCACATTCATCACCTCATTCATCCTCAGGAATTCTAGAACTGGAGGAGTTGTTCAGTACTTCAAATTCATTACAAACTGAGAATGGTTATGAGATGTTGAGACCTGAACAGGATCATCATTTGTATTTCAACAATCTGAAACCTGAAATTAAAACTGTAACTGATGGATTCAATTTAAGGAAGAGTTTAGCTTGGGACAGTGCTTTTTTCACAAGTGAAGGTGTGTTTGATATGATTTATATATCAACCTTTTACTTCTTGTTGTTAAGTGTGTGTTCTTGATGTTTATACTTTTGGACTTTGGTTTATCAGGAATTTTAAATCATGAGGAGTTATCGCTTCTAAACAAAGGGCATAAGAAATCCGAAATGGGTATGCTTCCTCAAATAGAAGAACTAAGGATCTCATCCGAGTCAAATCGTACTATTGACAACGACGGATCATCATCAACAAGCCAAGAGATTTCGGTGCAGCATCAATCATCGAACACGGTTGATTCAGGTTGCAGAAACATTCAAAATGTTTTTTGTAAGTACGAGACTTTTATGTCATTAACCTTTTGTTAAAGAAAGGTTGTTTATATATTCTGCATATTTAGTAGGCTGTATATGGAAGCAACTTCCATTCTTGCATATGGGTTTTGTCAAAAATACTTTTTTTCCCTTTCTGCATTAGACAATATTGTTTTATTTGGTAATCGTCACTGTTTTTTTTTCTTTTTTGGCTCTTCATCTATCCTTTATATTACTTTTATGTTTTATCACATTTGATAGTAACTATAAATATTATTATATGAAAAACAAATACTCGTGGATGATTCATGCATTCCACTTTTACTCAATTATATTACTTCTTTTGGTTACTTTCAGCAACAAAAAGGATGGATGTGGATTCTGTCCCCAAATTGAAGGTTCGTTCTTTCACTAATATTATTTGTGTGAAGGACGGTTTTATCAGTTCATGCAAATACTTGCAAAGGGAATAGAGATAAATTTTTTTTTTTATTAACTTCTCATGTTCTACACGAGTAAAAATTTCTCTGAAAAAAAAGACAAATAAATTGAAATAAAACTGTAAATTTTAGAGATATTTTTGCCGAATAAAGATATTGGAACATTTTAATTTTAATAATCTCCTATTTATAATTCACCTTCAAGTTGGGAAATTATTTTCATCTTAATTATAAGATAATAACTATATGAATCGACGAAGTTTCTTACTGAAGTCTTATGAGTTGTGACTACCAAACTCATGTCAAAATTATCTTTCACGGAAAACGTGTCAATTTAAATATGTTTATTCGACCTTGTTGTACCAGATTATGAACAATGCTCATGATTATCTTATTATCATAAGTACAACTCTATAGGAATGTCAATTTTTATTTTAAGATCATCTAATATTATTTTTATCTTAAATCCTTCAAATACACTTTGAGCAACCCCTTAAAATTCAGTTTCTAACGAGATACTCTATCTTAATTTTAACTCTTCCAAGTGATCAAATTGTCTTTCAGAAACATGTTATACTCAGCTAAATCAAGCATACCATGCTCACTAAGGTTTTATACTGACAAATGACAATGAATTATTAGAAGTAATCACATGATGAATTCAGTTTGTTAATGGATGGAAAGATAAAAGGAATTAGCCTCTGTCTATATATTATGATATTATTATTTATTCTAACTTATATACAATATTCAACACTGCATTAAAAACATTGATCGCACGAATAAGAGAATTTGGATTCTTTTGTTGAATTTTTTTTGCTGTTATTCTGGTGTCTTTATTAGTCACAAAACTGACATATTTCTACTTGTGAAAGTTTTCTTCTCCAAGTGGAAGATCTGATCTCTCATCACATCTAAAGCCACCAAAGATACAAAGTCGAGTTAGAAGAAATACCCCAATAACTCCCACCAAAAGAATTCCTATGTTTCCAAATGAAGTGAAAGAGGGAAACAAAACTCTCAAAGCAAGTGGTAGGTTTCTAAACACAAGACAACCATAATTATTTTCTTACTATCCTTCATTCTGTGGAATTTAAAGCAAGGACTATTGATTGCAGGAAAGTGTTGTCACCTATCTTATTCATCTGTTGGAAAGAACTTTTGTTGCATATCACCTTTAGTATCCATTGATTGGTTCTCTTCTGCATCATCAGTGACTGAAAGCGTTGGTTCACATGTTTCATTTCATGCTTCGAGAACTGAGAAGCCTTCTGGTCTCCGAATGCCATCACCCAATATTGGATATTTTGATATGGTTAGTTGTACATGAATGAATCCCTTTTGGATTTTGATTTGAGTCGAAGTAAATAGAATTTTCCATTTTGTTTTTGCAGGATAATAATTTGCTGGTGTCTACAAGGGCTGTCTCGGAGATTCAAAGTGGACAAATGTTGAAAGATGCAAGAAATTCAAGGACTTGTACATGGAAAACTAGAGACGCCAATACCTCAAGAATTACGAAGTTTGGTCGTAGTGCAGTTTCAAAAGATGGTGAGGTTAAGGATTATTTGACAAAAGATGAGAAAATGATTAACTCGAGAGCACATGAACATGCGTTTGAAAGGAAAACATGCGCAAAAGTGGACAAGAGAGGCGTGGGGAATAAAATATCAAGAGAAAGAGAAGAACAATCTTGCCTAAAGAGCAAGGCTTTGGCTGAAAGAACACATCGGAGTAAATACTCTCTACACAGGAAATGATCGATGCGTTTAAACTTCACGAAAGTGAGAAGGGAAATTTTATTGATTTTCAAAACATAATCAAAGAACAAGTCAAGAACACTTAGTGAAAAAGCATTGGATTCAAATAACAATAATGAGAAACAGATGTTAACAAAACACTGTTGTATTTGTTGTTTTTTAAAGGGAGAAGAGATTTTCTCTAATTATGTGCATATTTGAGATTACTTTTTATTCGTTTGTCACAAAAATACAATATATGTATAAACACTTCAAAAAGAATTATTAATGGGGAAAATTTTATAGGTAATAGTAATATTTCGCGTGTAAAAGAAAATAATTTCTAATATGAAAGCAACGGTTAATTTTATCTAACAAATTAAAAACATTTATCCATAATTAATGAAAATTAAAATTTGTCGATAATTATCACCGATTATAAATTCATCTATAATTATCTATTGGTAATTATTGCTCCTCTCCCTGCACAAAACTTGTTGACCATTTTGTCGATAAATTTCGAAAAAAATTAAGTATCGACGAATTTTAGCGATAAAATTTACCAACGATAATTATTAAAGACAAGAACTTTGATGTCATTTTATCTATAATAATTATTATAAGATCCAAGAAAAATAATTAGTTTTAGTAGAATAAATGAGTACAGTGAAGTTTTTATTAATATTATTAGAGTGATTTATAATTAAATGGTTTTGTAGTTCTGATGCCTAGAGCTTGTTAATAAAGGAGGTCTTAAGTTCAATTCCCAACTATCGGGCCAAAAGTAAAGACGGGTTGGGCAAGGCTAAAGGCGAGGCAATCCGGTAAGAGCAATAGTTGGTGCACGTCGTCGTTGAGCAAAGGTGGTAGGTCGTCCTAGGACAAAGGTAGAGACGAACTGGATCGGGCCAAAGGTTGAGATTGTCTAACGGTTAAGATAGTCCAGTTTGGGCCAACGATCGATACGAGCCTTGCCAGAACAAAGGTTAAGGTGTGCAAATCCAGGTCGAAGTTCAAGACAGGTCGACTTGAGCTAAGCTAAGCTAACCATCGAGTCGATCCGAGTCGAACCGAAGAACAAGACGAGCCGATCCGGGATGAAGATCGAGATGTCATGCCCCAAGCGAAGGTTGAGACAATGTAGGTCAGGTTAATGGTTGAGATGGGTCGATCCAAAATGAAGGCTATGATGGGCGGACTTGGATCGATGTTCGAGAGGAGCTAAACAGGGCTAAGGTGGTTCAAGCATTGAGTCAAGTCAAGATGGGTTATCCCAAGCCAAAGATCGAGACGAACGAGCCTAGGCTGAAGCTTGAGATGGGCCAACCCAAGCCAAAGTTTAAGAATGACCAGGCCTGGCCGAAACAAGCACTTGTTGAGATGATCCAGGTGATCGAGGTCGTACCCGAACAAATAAAATAGTTTAAATATAGTACTCAGGAGCTAACTCATGGTCGTCTCCCAATGACCAATACTATCATTCAAAGGTTCCAAACACAACAAAGAGAGAGGGTTGTAGTTCAAACCGTAGTTCGAAACAAGAACAAAATTCAATAAAATAGTGATTAAAACTTGTTGACTCCTTGATTCAAATGCAATTTCACTTATCATTGGTTGAAAAATTAGTGATCTGTTAGGTTAACTCTTAATCCACTCGTTTTTAATCAACTAAGCGAAGATTAACAAAGTTTCATTATCCATCCAAGCAACGCACACATCAATTAATCCCACTCATAGAATAAGCAATCCATATTCATTAAGCATGAATACAAACTTACTTAACCATGAAAAAAACCCATTGCATCTTAAGCATACAAAGATTTCAAAATACCCAAGGAGATTAATTGATGAAAAGAAACCCATAGCATAAAACAATACCAAATTATTGAACCAAAAACCTCAAAGCTTATTCTTTTTTGGGAATCAACTACAAGGTCAACTCTCCTTGGAAATGGATTCCAAACAGAATATAACCAAAATGAAATACATCATTCAATGAACAAAGGAGAAGAAAACTCGAACCAAAAGAGTTGAAAATGGGAATTAGATGAGCTAAAACAAAAATCCCTAGTTGGGTGTTCTTCAAAATGCAGCAAAAACGAATTTCAGTAGCTATGACTCCAAAAATGTGAGAAGAAGAGACAAACTCTAAAATAAGGGTTCTGCTACCTACAACCCTAAACCCCAACGAAATCCCATCACCACACTATGTTCATTATTATAAAAATGTCATTATGGGAATCATAATTACAAAATTGCCATTAGACTAAAATAAACAGTGGCCCATCCTCAAATTTCCATTGGGTTAAAATAAACACTCGCACTAATGTGTTGTGCAGATGTGACACTCTTTCTCTTCATCATAAAATTAATTTCCAAGCCAAAAAATGCTTCACGAAAAAACTGCATAATAATTTAGAAACAAAAATTAGACTAAGCAAATCCCAATTAATTAAAATTTGAATTAGTGGTCCAATGAAGCCCAATAAATGAGAACACACTAACAATAGCAATTAATTACTAAACATCCATCAAGATGGATACAAAAAGGTAAAAAATAGAGGAAAATAATGATTCATCACCAGTTTGGGTCAAAGGTTGAGACGGGTAGGGACAGGCTAACGGTCGTGATGGAGTGGCCCAAAATGAAGGTTACGGCGGATTGACTTAGGTCGAAGTTTGAGATGGGGCGACCAAGGTGGAACTAGGCTAAATGTTGAGTCAAGCCAAGTTGTGATCGAGACGTGTCGACTAGGCCCAAGATCTAAAGAAAATGGCCTAGGTCGAAAGTCGAGATGGGTCGTACTAATCTATAGTTCGAGATGGGCCGCGTCAAGCCATTGGTCGAGACGATCATGGTCGAGCGAACGGTTAAGATAAGTTGACTTCACGAAGGTTGACATGGGTCATTCTCACGCAAATGTAGACACGGACTGAAGATCAGGATGGTCTGGGTTGGGACCACAGTCAAGACGGGCCGACTTGGAATGAAGATTGAGGTGGGGTTCTCGGGACCTAGATTAAGTTAGATTAAATGGTCGAGTTTGGCCAAGATTTGCAAAAGATTTAGACGAGTCTACCCAAGCCAAAGATCGAGACGAATTGGCTTGTTGAATGTTTAGACGGGTTATCTTGGGCCGAAGGCGTTCTTTACTGAACTACAAGATTGATGTTAATAATGGAACATGACTAATAACGATGTCGTTGACACGATCAAATTTCCATTACTTAACTATAGTAACTTAAGTATTGCCAAGTTAGTAGTGAACAAACAAGAGAGGGTTAAGCTAACCTTGAGTCATCTCCCAACAAACACAAAATTGATTTTCAATATCTGATTCTTATAATGCAATTAAAACTATACGAATGATATGCAAAAAGTATCAAGAAGAATTTGAGAATAAATGAAACCGCTAATTAAAAAAATATTAAAAAAAATTATAGTAAAACAGGATAATTTCACTATTTTCAAAATAGATTCATCACCGGTTATCTAAAGATTATTGTTAAATTAATTATTGTTGTAGATTTACAAATGAATAAATCTAAAGTCTAAATTCATTTGTTGGCGTGCTCACTTTTAACCAAAGTAAAGTCTCAATTAAGAGTGAGAACTTTTAGATTATCCATAGTAAACTCAACTAATGTACATCTCAATCAAATTTTATTATGTCTAATCATGTCTATTCCTTTGTTTCCTCACCAAATAAAAAACTTAATTGATCAAAGTAAAGTCTTGACTAATTTTAATTAAAGTGATTACCTTTAATCAAAATAAAGTATCAATTATTGATAAAAACTTATTTAATCACATGATAGTTTCTAAATAAAATCAAGTAAAGTCTCAATTGAATTTAAAAATCCTTCAACTCATATGATTAGCATGCATATAGATTTGAAATCATTATTTTCTATTGGATTAAGAATCAAAGGACATAGATAAATGAAAACCATAACAATAATCAAAAGAACAAAAAAACTATTTTATTTTAACTTCAAAATCCATAATAAAATTACAGTTGAACCAACCTTAAAAGTTTAGCCCCCTGTGGATTGGATGAAATACATGAAAAATGATGAATAAGAAAAAAAAGGATGGAAAAATAGAGATGTGGTGGATGGTAGCTGCCTAAATTAGAGAGTTGCCAAGTGTCTTTCTTTTGCTCCCTTGGTTCTCTTTACTTAGGCCTTGATTGGACTTGAATCTTATTTTTTTTGTTGCTGAAATCTTTTATCTTTTGATATAATTATTTTGGCCTTAATGGTGGATGAATATGAATGATGATGAAGGCACTGCTCGCATTGTGGTTTGCGTTTCTAGTGGATTCTCTACGCGTGGATGGAGGTGCTGTAATGGAAGCGCGAAGGTGGCTTCAAGGAGGAATGGTTCAGGTGCTTCATTTTCGAATTTTTTCACGTTACAGTGGTGATGGTGGTGCAGGTGCTAATGTGTAAAGATGATGTCATGAATCTCAGGTTCGTGGTGAGTTTGTTGGTTGCGTCAAGTCTACTCGCGGTGGATTCTGATTTGGTTTGATGTGCAGGTACGAAGGTTGCACGAGTTGGACACGTGAAGATGCGCATAGTACTCACGTTTAGGGTTTGTGAACTGTAGTGATGAAGATGGTGGAACTTGTGGGATCATTGAACGACAAAGTAGTGGTGGTTGAGACACAACTTCAAATGGTCTTTGTGAAAGCTTGCATGGCAGCTGCCATGGTTGATGGTTGTAGGTGGTTGTTTTAGTGGTGGCCCAGGCACAAGAATGGTGGAACGACGTTGATGGTTGTGGAGCGCGGTGGCTTTTGGTTTTGTTCAGGTGATGACGTGGCTATTGACGACGGCGGTAAAAGCTTGGTGAAGATGGAGGCTAGGGTTTCTGATTTGGGCGAAGGTTGAAGATGATGACATGGCAACATTTGATTGGGTGATTTTTGAGTGCTTGGATGCTGACACGTGTCATGTTCAGGCTGGTCAGTTTAATTAGTGGAGGATTGTCACATGGCATGATCTACTTGAGTTGAGTTTAAGAAATAGAAGGGAAGAAAATAAACAAAGGTAGGGGTGTAGAAGTAGGTTTTGAGTGGCCATCAAAAAATGGTGGTGCATAACTAAAAACCAGGGATGCATTTAGCTCTTTGAATTATTTCTCAAAAAATTTCAATTCCATACTTTTAATTACCCAAATTAAATTTCAACTGCATTAATAAATGTTAGAATATCCAATAATATTTTATGCGACTAAAATAACTTTTTAATCTATTTTTATCTCACGAACTCAATAAGCCCAATTATCAAAAATCCTGATTAAATCAATCCTTAAGCACAAAAATTCAATTAAATACCCAAAATTAAACATTAAATAAGGGCAAAAATATGAACTCATCACACCGCCACACTTATCCTTTTGCACTCCTGGCAAAATTGAGTAATTTCAATACTTTGTTCTAGGGTATTTTATTTCATATTTACACTGGATCAAAGGAATGAACATCATTGGAAACAAGTCAATCTCCTAGAAATCAAGTTACCATGTACAAACGGAAATATTCCATTTTTCACACGTGAGTTAATATTTTAAATATACATGAAAATTAAATATGAAAGATATCACTCAAGATTAAAATGTATATTTTGTCAAAATTCACTCAAGTGCTTTAGCTTGTGTTTTCACTCAAAATACTCATGTAAGTAAACACATGATATTTAACAAGACTCTCTAATATTCACAAACTCTTAGAAAACATGCAGCAAAAGATCACGAAGTCTTTTCAAAAGTTGTAATGGGGCTAAGGCGAAGGTAGGAAAATTTTTCAAGATTTTTGTGTTTTTGAAATATAAATATAGAAAGAATAGTGGAGCATAATTTCAAAAACAACTCTTTTTCATTTCTTGCTCTTTCTGATAAAGGAATTATTTTTCTATATTTTTTTTCAAAACTCTTTCATCACTTTTGTTTTCTTCATTTTTTCCATTTTCATTATTTTGTGGGCAAGATACTCATCCCCACACTTTATTCCTTAACCTATCCTAACATAATCCATTAGCTCCTTTTTTAGTCATAAGCTAAGGAGAAACATGATCTTTTCCTTTTTAAGGGTTTACATTGGACTTAAAACAAGTAGCTAAAAATAAGAATGCCTCCATCGTATGAAATCATACATATTCACGAAGTTGCAAAACAAAAGAATCAAGTTAAACATTTGAGAATAAATAAGCATGAGCAAGTCACTTAATAAAAATAGGAATGACAAATAGAGGTCCATCCTTTACCTTAAAGCTCAAATCACTAGGTCAAAACTCTTTCACAAAAGATTTAATCTAATAATTCTGAAATCAATTCAATTAGCAAATCATAGAAACAATCCATTCATATCAACACGACTTATATTTCTCTAGAATTATGATTGTCCCATGCAAATATGTTTATTGAAAACAGGAATTTAAAAAAAAATGCAAACAAAACAAATAGAAAACAAAAACAAAATCAACATAGGAAACAAAAATACATTGTTTCCCCACACCCCCACACTTAATCCATGCATTGTCCTCAATATATTCAATATATCTAGAATGCAAAGAAAAAATATGAAGGGTATTTAATTTCTCAAGGCCAGTGGCGGAGCTTTATTGTGGTAGGGAAGGGCCATGCCCCTCCTTAATTTTTAATTTTTTTATATTATATATATATATATATATATACATATTAATTTTTTTCATTTTTTAAATTATATGCAACATATATTAAAAATTGATAGAATTTAAATTAGGTATCTTTCTTTTTATTTTATAAGACATAATATTTAATGTTAATAAATAATAAAACATAAAATCAAATGTAACGAAGAATAAAAATATTTATTAAGATATTTTTTATTTTCTTTCTCATTTTATTTTTAAGTTTTCCACAACTTATTATGATTTCACACTCTCACATGTTTTTTTTTTCTGTTTTTAAAAAAAAAAAATAGTTAAATACAAATTTATTATTTTTGCTTTCATTTCTCATTTGTTCTTTTTCATTCATGAAGAGAAAAGGTAATTTTCTTGTATCACTTAATACTGAAATATTTGTTCAATAGTTAACATTATTTTTTACCACATGAGCCTTATATTCATTTCTTTTATGATTATGGGAGAAAAAAGATTGTACTATGTGTTTTCATAACTATCTTTTAATTGAAACTTGATTATCATTGATTTTTTTTTTCTTTTAATGACTCTTAAGTTTTTATTTTTTTAATTAAATTATGATAAATTATTTTTAATCTTAAACTTAAAAAGAAATAGATATATTGATGAAGAATAGAAGAATATATTTATCTTTTAAAGTTATAAAAAGAAAGTTTTTCGTGACGATGAAAACAATTCAAATTTAATATCATATCTTTACGTATCCTGAATCATGATACAAATGATCATATTGTTCAATTAGAGGAACATGCTTTATATTAATTCCTTGGAACGAGTTTATATTTACATTGAAAAATAAATAGTTGAAAATTTTAGTTTTGATTTAATTATTGATGAGTTAAAAAATCTGAAAGAATGAACGACAATCCTTTGTATATGTGTGATTTCTTGTGTAGGTACGGTTACACTAAATTAATTATTTACTTTTATTTTTATTTTTATTATATTACTGACAATAATTAAATATATAAATTTTGAATTTTGAGTATATTATTTTGGCTCCCCCAAAATTATTGATCAAGGTCCGCCATTGCTCAAGGCGGAAGGTATGCGGGAGAAGTCAAGTGCGTCCCATCCATCGTCTTATTCAACATATCTTGATTTTTATTAAATATTTGAAGACAATGTCCATTAACTTTGAAAATTCTTCTTTGATCTCCACTACTCCATAAGAAAATACTTGTGTAACAATGAATGGCCCTTCCCAAGTGGAGCGCAACTTACCACTGATGTGACCTATCTTAGATTTGTACAATAACACCTTTTGCCCTACCTGGAAATCTTTTCTAGCCACAAGCTTTTGGTCAAGGAATTTCTTCATTTTCTCTTTGTAGAATTTTGAGTTTTCATAGGCTATCAATCTAATTTCCTCTAGTTCTTGCAACTAGAGTTTCCGTTCTATTCCCGCTTTATCCAAGTCCACGTTACAAGATTTCACGACCCAATAAGCCCGATGTTCAATTTCCACAGGTAAGTGACAAGCATTTCCAAAAACAACCCTAAAAGGTAACTTACCTATAAATGCTTTGTAAGCACTATGTGCCCAAAGTGCATTATCTAATCTTGTGGCTCAATCCTTTCTGCTAGGCTTTACCAATTTCTGCAAGATTTTCTTGATCTCCCTATCAAAGATCTCAACTTGCCCATTATTTTGGGAGTGATATGATGTAGCAATGCGATGTGTCACCTCGTATTTCTTTGACATTGTCTCAAGTAGCTTATTACAAAAATGGGCCCCTAGTTATTAATGATGGCTTATGGTGTCCCTAACCTACATAAAATGTTAGACTTGACAAAATCCATGACAACTCGAGCATCATTAGTCCTTATAGCTATGACTTCCACCTACTTGGAGACATAGTCTACAACAAGCAAAATATAAGTAACACTAACACAAAATATCCCTATAACGTCACCCATATAATGTCTGTCTAGAAAAAATCCCACGTTAAAAATGACCGGTGGCATTTTTGTAAATTATTTGACTTTTTTAATGTCTGCCTATTCTATCACAGACGTAATTTAACGTCTGACCTACAGTACCCCGACATTATGTAAAAATTAACATCTGAGCTCTCTACCCCCGACTTAATTTAACGTCTGACCCACTCTGCCCCGACTTAATTTAACGTCTGACCCCGTCTGCACCGACATTAAGTAACGTCTGACCACGCAGCTCTGACGTCAATTTTTTTGTTTTCTCTGCGCGAAACGCAGAAACCCTAACTGTTTCGTCACGCCACCAATTTTTCGCGAAGCTTCTCCGCTGGTGACCACCATTCTGAGCTCCTCTAGGTAATTTTCGAACGTTTTTCACCACCAAACTTGTTGGGATTTGATTATGGATTGATTTTAGGCCTTTTGAACCGAATATTTTCCGTTTTCATCCCCATTTGCAGTGTTTCGCGATCCTTCCCGTCAGTGACCATTATTTCGACCTCCTCTAGGTGAGTTTCGAACATTTTTCACCACCAAACTAGTTGGGATTTGATTGTGGATTGATTTTAGGCGTTTTCAACCGAATATTATGTGTTTTCATCCCCATTTGCATCGTTTTAAGATTATTTTGCTTGTTATCTCTTTTTCATTGTATGTATATAATTGCTTGTATTTTTTTATTCGCAATTATAATTTTTATCTTAGACTATTTTTTTTATAGTTTTTTTGGCCTATTTCTTTTTTTAATTGAAACTTATAATAATATTTGTAAAATTATGAAATAAAATTATATTTGTAAAATTGGACTAATTGTATTTGATTTTTTAATATTATTGTTGCATTAATTTTTATTTTATGTATGTAGATTTCTTACGGATTCATTGTGGACCAAGGTCGATCTTCCATCTATGGATTCATTGAACCTCAAACCATTCAACCTTCGGGAAACTCACATGACCACATTAAACTTTATTTGCAAACTTGGAAGGTTGAGTCAAATAGAGAGATATACTTTGCGCTATACATTGATGTGTATGTGTTTTTGCTAGTAACATTTTATGAAGTATTATTAATTATTTATGTAAGTACTTGTGATTGATGGTAGGTATCATTGGCAACTATGTGTCATCATTCCAAGACAATGCACGGTTGTATGATTTTATTTATGCCATAAGAAGATTTCACCTACTTTGAAAAACATGTTACAAGAGTAAGTATTACTTTTTTCAATCCTAACCTATGTATCTACTTAGTTATAAAAACTAACATATGTTTTATGTTTCCAAAATTTCATTAGAATTGTGGGTAAGCCTATAGGCCAACAACTTAAAGTATTATATCCAAAGGTTAAAACTCATTTAGTTTAAAGTTATTAATTTTTGTATGTCAACTTATGACTTTGATATGTGTTTATTTTATTTGTAATGTTTAGTGTAACAAGCAAGAAGATTCATGGGAATTGTGTATATTAGCTTAGAATATATGTTGAAACTTAAGTGTTATTAGATATAACTGTAACTCCAGAATTGTGTTGAAATTATTATGAAACTGTTCTGGGAATTTGTTGATTTTCAGGTGTGGAAATGTTGTAAAAACAACCAAATTTTAAAAAAAAAACAGAGTAGTTTGACGTTTGGTGGTGCTCTGACAGACGTTATTTAACGTCTAAGCTTACCATGGCCGATGTTATTTAACTTCTGTCAGAGCCCAACAGAAGTCAAATTGCTTTGTTTTTTGGTTCCATTTAGCGTGAAAATTGACGTCTGCTGCTTTTAGCTTCGACGTTGGATAACGTCGGACCCCTATTGCCTCGACGTTAAATGACGTCTGTTATGTTTTTTGATGTTATTTTGACGTCTCCCAGTACGACGTCGGTGTTTGGACAGACGTCAAAGGTCAAAAATATCGGACGTTAAAAGGCTTTTTTGTATTAGTGTAAACCCAGAAGAATGAGTGATAATGTTGTCGTGAAACGATCAAATTAATACTACTTATCTATAATAACTTCAGTATTGTTAAGAAAGTAGTAAACAAAATAGAAAGAGTAAAGTAACCCAAAGTCGTCTCCCAACGAACACGAAATTGCTATTTAGCAAATGAGTTCTTATAAAAATTATACAAAAGAGTTATTCAAATAAAATAAAAAATATATATAAGAGGATTAAGATAAACAAAGAAAGAAATAAAATTTAAAAGATAAGAAGAAATAAAAACAATATTAAAGAAAATATATTGATTCCAATGCTTTTTCAAAATAGATCCATCATCGGTTATCTAAAGATTATTGCTCAATTAATTATTGTTGTAGATTTGCAAATTAATCAATTTAAAGTCTGAATTAATTTGTTGGCGTTCTCACTTTTAACCAAAATACTGTCTCAATTAAAAGTGAGAACTTTTAGATTATCCACAGTAAATTCAACCAAAGTACAATCTTAATCAAATTTTACTATGCCTAATCATGTCTATTTTTTTATGTCTTCACCAAATAAAAAACTTAATTAATCAAATTAAAGTCTTGATTAATTTTAGTTAGAGTAAATACCTTTAACAAAGTAAAGTCTCAATTATTGGTAAAAATTCATTTAATCACATGAAAATTTCTAAATAAAATTAAAGTAAAGTCTCAATTAAATTTAAAAATCATTCAACTCATGTGATCAACATGCATATAGATTTAAAATTATTACTTTTTACGTGATTCAAAGATAAAAGACATAGATGAATGAAAACCTCAACAATAATAAAAAGAACAAAAAAATTATTTCATTCTAACCACAAAATCCATAATGAAATTACAATGGAACCAACCCAAGAAGTTTAGCAATCCATAGAATGCAAAAGTAAAATAAAAATAGAAGAAGAATAAAGAGATAAAGGAAATAAAATTAGGCCCTCTTAAGGGTTCCTAAACTCCGAAGTCTTGAGCTTGTTCTTTCTGCTTCCCCCTTGGTCTCTTTATATAGGACTTGGACTAGACTTTTCTGTTGCTAAAATCTCTCAAATATCTTTTAAAATAAAGATAAAGATAAATATTCAAAAATATTTTGAGAGATATAGACTATTTGACAAATATAGTTGGTTGATAATATTAATATCTAATATAATTAAATAAATAAATTACTTGAAGATAGATGATAAATTATCAGCAACTAATACTTGTATTAAATTTTCAAATAAGCCCTTTTGAGATCTGATAGTCCAAATTTGCAGAGATATCCAAAAATATCAATATTCGCAATTAAACCCCTATTGTTTGACTATTTCACCATTCTTTACCAACTTTGATCAGAATTGTCCAGAGTTGACTATTTGACCAGCTTTGACCATTTTGACTATGCAATGGTAGACTGACATGTGGCATCTCCTTCTTCTCTCACATCAGAATAAGAGTTTGCTGCATTAGGGTTTTTATTGGTGCAATAGTGGAATCCACGTTGCTTCCATTGGCTTTGTTGCCGGCAGCGTGCGGCACCATGGTAGCTAGGGTTTCTGATTTGTGAGGGAGAGAAGAAGATGATGACATGACAAGCTCTAATTGGCTGGTTCATGAGTGCTTGGATTTAGACACATGCCATGTTTTGGTTGGTCAAATTTGAAAATTGAGGATTGCCACATGGTAGCATTTGAGTGCATCTAGTTTATGAGGGAAAATAGAGAAAAGTAGGGGTGTAGAAGTAGTTTTTGTGTGGCCCATATGGAAAGAGGGGAGTGTATATGTAATTTAAGGGGTGTAGTAGTGATTTTTGCAGAACTTGTTGATTTTAGCCTTATTTAAAGGTGTTTTGTAACATCAATCAATTTATTTTCCCACCTTTAAATGAGCTTAATCTTAACTTCAACTACATCAACAAACATTAAAATATCCAAAAATAATTTATGTAACTAAAAATCAATTTTTAAGGGATTTTTATAGTACAAGCTCAAATAGCCTAATTATCAGAATTGTCAATTAAATCACTCTTTAAGCACACAAATTCAATTAAATACCAGAATTAAACATTAAATGAGGGAAAAATGTGAACTCATCAATAGGAAAAGGACCCATAAAATCAATACCCCAAACATCAAATACCTCACAATATAACATAGGTTGTTGAGGCATCTCATCCCTTCTTGTAATGGATGTAGTTGCTCTTTGACATTGCTCACAATTTTCATACACTCTCCAAGTGTATTTAAAGATAGTAGACCAATATAATCCACAATCTAACACCTTCCTACTTGTCCTTTGTGTGCCATAATATCCACCAAAAGGTGATGAATGGCAGAACTCAAGCACATAAGGCATCTCGATATTTGGAACACACCTCCTTATGACTTGGTCACTACCAATGCGCCATAAGATTGGATCTTCCCATACAAAATACTTTGCCTCACTTTTCATATTGACTTTCTCAAACTTGGAGAAGGAGGGAGGAATAACAGAAATAACAAAATAGTTAACAATATCAACAAACCAAGGCTCAGGAAACATACCTTTTATAGTAGTCAAAGCTAGGATGACTTCATCAGGAAAGTCATCTTGAATATGAATCTTATCTTCTTCCTTTTCAATCTTGCTAAGATGGTCAACTACTAAGTTATATGCTCCACTTATTTGTTAGTGCAGGATTGCCACGCGACAACATTTGGTTGGCTAATTAAAAGTGGTGGATAGATGCCACATGTTAGCTTCTGATTGAGTCTTATTTTGTGAGTGGTAGGATAGGTGAAAGTTAGTAATTTAGGAGGTGTAATAGTGCAAACTGATTACGTAGCCCATTTTAGAGAAAAAAGGAGTGTATATGTAAAAACTAGGGGTGTATTCAGTCATTCTTTCCAGAATTTACTAACTTTGGCCTGATTTTGTAACTCTGAACAATTTAATTTCACACCTTTAATGAACCAAATATAACTTTAGTTGTATCAACAAAACGTTATAATATCTAAGAATACTTTATATAGCTAAAATCACTTTTTATGACATTTTTATCGCATAAGTTCAATAAGCCCAATTATCACAAATTATAAATAATTCAATCTTTTAAGCACTCAAATTCAATTAAATCCCCAAATTTAAACATTTAATGAGGGCAAAAATATGCATTCATCACAACTCTATTTATAGGCTAAGGTTTCTCAAAAGTTTGTAGACACAAAATCCTAAAAATCCTATCTTGGCACACAAAGGTGCAAGTCTAGAAATCTTCTCCATTGAGAGGAGGACATGTGGCGACTAACTTGTAGGAATCCTCTCCACTCCTAGAATGACATGGCCACTACTTTGGAAAAAGCTTCTCCACTAGGAACATGATATATGGCCACTACATATGAAAAATCTGCTTCATTGGGAGCATGCTACATAACCACTACTCTTAGTGTGGAACGCACTTTACTTTGTCCACCAAGCTAGGTTAAAACCATGGTTAACTTAAGCTAGGCACAAATCTTGGTCAACTATAAGTGTTGACTTTTGTTGACATAAGAAGAAGAAGAAGCCTCCCTTTAACGTTTTCTGCAAAGGATAGAAGAAACAACTTTGGACCTTCCTTTTGAAACCTTTCCATTTTCCACCTTCTCTGCCTTAGTTCAATTGAAGACCGAGGCATATCACCACCTTTTGCCTCGGTTCCTAACACCTGATGCCATAAAGTACAGAAAAAAAAAAAAGAAAAAATTATTTTGCTTACTAAGCTACATTTTTTGCTTCGGGTTCAAACAAACCGAGGCATAACTGGCTTTATTGCCTCGGGTTAGAAACAACCAAGGCATAAAGCTTTTGTTTCAAATCTAAAAATTACAAGTGGTGGGAAGGAGGAAATTTTAGAGAGGCTTTAGGTCTCGAGTCCCTTAGAACCGAAGCATAAGATTGGTTTTTGCCTCGGGTCAACTAGTAACTAGGGCATAAAACATTGCATAATTACAAAACTGCCACCTAGTGTTTACATGCCTTGTTTTCGCTATGACCGAGGCATAAAATCTGAGTTAGAAAGTCCAAAATGCACTAGTGATGGAGAGATGTTTGTAATGAATTCTCTTAATCTAGTTATTAAAACTCTTCCAATCCTTGAAACTGAATAGATTGGCTATCTCACTACATATACAGTGCCTAGAGGGCAACATTAAACTACATGAGCTGATCTATTTTTAGATTTGGTGCAGGTTGAAGACGGATTAAAGGAAAAAATTATGATTCATTTTCTATGAAGATTCTTCACAAAATTAAAGGTTAATAGGATTGATAATTTATGTGTCTTTGAAGGTGTACTGCACCTAGGCGAACTAATAAAACTGCACGGTTAAACCCGCCTACGTTATAAAACAAATAAACAAACAAGTATAAGTGGCTTAGGCTGCCTACTTCAGAGGACGAGACGAAATCCGTTGACCATTCCATACTTAGAATATGCCAGACAAGGCCCCTAGTACCAATAATCATTAACTAAGGGCCTCGGATAGGCCCAGGCCCATCTACGACCCAAGTAGTGGCCCAGCCCACGACAAGGCCAGACATAATTAATAACTCTATAAATATGCGTGGACCCTAGTAATTAAAGGTACGTATTCATTAATCCCTTAATCAAGAGATTTGACTTTCTGAGAATCTTTTAGCTGACTTGATCGTCAGAGCCCTTTCCGTATATAACTCCTCACGGGTCCAAACCGGGTATACCAACAGATGACATACGCAAGCCGAGGAGGAGCCAACTCGAGAGATTGCGGATTGAGGTAAGGTGATATTTGTGTCTGACTTCTCTTATTTTTTTTCGCAGGAACAATTGGCACCCACTATGGGACACGAAGTAACACCTTACCTAGCAACCCGCATATTGTCAACAATGGTTTCTACTCGTAGCAGAGATGGAGTCACGAAACAGCCTGAGGCGGGTCCTACTCCGCTTGCTAACATCACCCCGGACTTGGCCGCTATCCTTGAAGGCCAAGTCAAGATGCAACAAGAGCTCATTGACCTGAGGTAGCGCAATGTTGACGAAATGGAGGCACTTAGGCAAGAAAACTCACGACTAAGAAGGAAGATCGAGGCTGACCCTACCCAAAATAGGAAGGCCAAGGAATTGTCAGAAGCCCCCAAGTCTTCGGCCTACTAGCCCAGTGAGGAAGAAAGCGAGTACAACCCTACACTGCCCACCTTCACCACCACTCAGCAAATGTAACATCCCTATTTTTAATAAACTGTATTATTTATTTTAAATAAAACACTTAGAAAATCTTCTAGGTTTACTAATATTTCGTATTTTATTATGAAGTAGTTTAAACATTAAAAATATATTTTATCATGATGTAATTTTTACTTATTGAAAATAACAATAAGAAGAAAACAAAACTAATAAAATATGTATATATATATATATATATATATATATATTAAAAAATATATATTAGGTAAAAACATATTAATTAAAATATTATTAAATAGGTGTGTGTGTTAAAAAAAATCTAAAGAGATAAGAAGATAAGAAGAAAAGATAAGAAGAAAAAAAAAAGAAAAAAAAAAAAAAAAAAAAAAAAAATAAGAAATA
>Ga0214544_1006350_pt1 | contig 21888 bp, 15 predicted proteins | sample CNSS3metaG_FD_160074 | JGI IMG/M metagenome (GOLD analysis project Ga0214544, IMG submission 160074) | Root nodule microbial communities from cowpea collected in UCLA plant growth center, Los Angeles, California, USA - CNSS3 | ecosystem: Host-associated > Plants > Roots > Nodule | place: USA...
TATATATATATATATATATATATATATATATATATATATATATCGTCTAACATTTTTGTACATCTACTAATATATCATCTAATACATTCAACTTCCCTACCATCATCTAACACGTGCATTTCTCTTCACATATATTAAAAAAGCTCATCATCACTTAATTTGAATCTTGAATACAGAAAAATGAATTTTTAAACAAAATTGAAACCACTATTTTTACAAATTAAAACTTTATTTTAAAAAGGCATAACACGAAACTATAACTGTAAACTCTCTAACTAATCTATTAACACATCTCTTCTGCATTCACTACTATTCATCACTACTTGAGTTATCCTTTGCTCCTGTGTAACATACATCATCATCGCAATCGACACAAAAATAAACAAACAAAAGGGTAAACTAATATAACAAAGTGTAAACCATAAGGAAAATTAACACTTTGATAGTAACCACATCACAAACCATCACAGATTAACAAAAATCACATTAAGTACTGAAATATGGATCAAAACATCTCATTCATGCTCACATAGAGTCAATCCACATCTCCCTCACATAGAGCTACCAACAAACTCTCTCACCTAGAGCTAGCATGTCTCTTTGTCACAAAGAACTACCATTTTCACTCACACAAAGCTACCTAGTCTCTCGCTCACATGGAGCTACAATGTTACCAATGCACACACACAAAACCAATGTTTCTTATTCATAACATATGACATATACATTTATTCACAAGGATCACCGTAGTACATACATACATATATTGATTCTCACACTAACATATCTACTAATGGATATGATGATGATGCTCAATGTGAATATAAAGTTTTATCTATCAATGAGGATATGAGTAAAAATGATCCTTTTCAAGAGCAAAGTTGTGAGAATAATACAATGGAGGAACCAAATGTAGTAGAAGAACCAACAATATTGGAAGATACACCTAAAGCATCTACTACTACAACAGACTTGGTTAACAATGAAGCAACAAAGTCAAATACTTCAGGTGCAAATGGTTTTCCACAAGATGAGATTATGAGGATTATTGATGATTTGGTTAACCATCCTAATGCACCTTGATGATGCTTAACTTGAGTTGAACTTAAAGGTTCCACACATCAAGTTTGTTGATGTGAATGATGCAAATAAAATTTTAATGGTTATCTTTGTTGACGTGGCTGCGGAGAAAAAAGAAAGGTTGCTCCAATAGATTCAAATTCATTTTATAGCATTGTTGATTAAAAAAAAGTTATATTACATACATATTTATTTTCTGTTTCTAGCCTAAGTAGAAAAATATCAAAAATATGTGTTTTTATTTTTAACAAAAATAAAAATTTTAAAATTAATATAATTGTACAAGGTGATTTGAACTTGGCAAAATTAAAGAACATAAATTTTGACATATGGCCAAATTGAGGCAGTAGTCACATAATCTTTTGCCTTCGCCACAAAATAGGTTTATCAAAGGCAACTTTTGAAATAAATATGAAGGAGACAAATCATATTTAGGATTTTTGTTTTCTCTTTTTGTTTTCTATTTTCCAATTTCTGTTTTATTTTCATAAAAAATATTGATTTCTTTTGAGAAAATTGTGAAAGTATTAACTTTCTACTTAGTGAAACTTTTAAACAATGTCTTATAAGAAATCCACCAAAAATTAATTTCCTATTTTCAGTAAAACATATTTGTATTGGATTGGATTCAACAACTGAGACAATCATAATTCTAGGAAAATAGGAGTCGTGTTGTTATGATTGGATTGTTTATACGATTTGCTAATTGAGTTGATTTGAGAATTACTTGATTTAATCTTTTGTGAAATGGTTTTGACCTTGTGGGTTTTGAGCCTTAATGTAAGGATGAACCATCTATGTCATTCCTATTTTTCTTGACTGACTTGCTCATGTTTTATATATACTAAAAAAATTAAATCGACTATTTTGCTTACAACTTAGGTAAATATGCATGATTTGATATGGCTGAGGCATTTCTTGTTTTTAGCTACTTAGGCAAATAAGCCTACCTGATATTAATCTATTGATAGACCCTTTGGACTTTAAATCTCGTTTTCTTATTTTAAGTCTATTACAAAACCTTAAAAATAAAAACACCATGTTGTTTCTTACCTCAGGAAGAAAGAATGAGCTAGTGAATTATGTAAAGATTGGTTGATGAATAAAGTGTGTGGGTGAGTACCTCACCCACAAATAATAAAAATGGCAAAAAGGAAGAAAAATAATGATGAAAGAGTTTTGAAAAAAAAAATGTAGAAAAATGAAAAATAATTGCCTTCCCCAATAGTGTAGAAAAAAAAAGAATTATTTTTGAAAATATGCTCATTTATTCTTTCTATATTTATTTCAAAAACACAAAAATCTTAACACTTTTTCTACCTTTGCCTTGGCCCCATTACGACCCGTAAAAAGTCTTCATTATATTTCACCACAATAAAAATAGGAATTATCAACGGATAAATTTTGACGGATTATGATCCATCGGTAAATTACCATTATGACAGATATATCTGTCAGTAATGTTAATGAAAGGATTGTCAGGCATAGACCGACGAAATCATCCGTTGGTAATGTCCATATGAAATTAGTCCGTTATTTACTGATGAAAATTGACACATTACAAACGGATAAAATCCTTTGGTAAATAAATAACTAATAACAGAATCGCATTTCACTTTCTTCCTCCCCCAATTTCACTTTACCACGAAAACGCGAAAATGCGAAAACCACGAGCCTAAATCAATCGAACATCGCCGGCCACCCTGCCCCAATTTCACCTTGCCGGTGCCGTGACGTTGCTGCTGCCATTCACTATGCCGTCGACCATTGTCGTGTTTGTGGGTTGGGTTGAGGGAACACAGTGGTCTGTGTAAGTCTTCCCAGCCGGTGCGTTCTTCGACCATCTGACCGTGGTTGTGGTAAGTCTCACTGGCCATGGTCACTCTAGTTCTGTTATTGTTTATCTCTCCACTATGTTTCTCACTATAATCTGTGATTGGTAGGGGCTGTCGTTGGATTCTCGCATTGAAGCTGTTTTGGTGTGGGGCATTTTCCAAATACCATGGGCATTGCTAGGTGTGAGTATTTCCCTCTCTCTATCGAGATCCAGTTCATTGATTGCTTACGTTTTCTCTTGGATTAAATTGATTGATGCATTTGTTGGAATGTGATACCTTCTATTTCACTCTTTAAGTTATGCAATACTTGAGCAATATCAGAGTTTTCCCTTGCTTATGTTTCAATTGTTGCTTTCTCTTGCATGGCTTGTTATTGTCTTCCAATTGTTTGATATATGGCATATGGAATTATAATTGTGGGGTTTTTGCGCATGCTTCCCCTTTTCAAGGTTAAAATGGTTTTGTTTAATGTCCAAAAGAAGTGATGTATACTTGGTCAAGCATATAGTCATTCATTTGCATCTTGCAATGTCCAGTTCAGACTTTAGGCCTTAAATTCTTGCATTGTATTAGCTTAGAACAGATTGGTCATGGCCAACTCCTATTTTAGTGGCATTCTACATTTGTAAACTTTATTCTGCACCACTACGCTAAACCACCACTACACTGAAGATTGATCTAGTTGGAAGTATAAAAAAGGACTTCAATTCTCCCTTTTAGATTTTGATTGTTAATACATGTGAAGTCATTGCATATTTTTTCATCTATTTAAAACTTTATTGACATTGGTGTGTCCAATTGAATGTTGATTCTACTGAATTAATGTAGTTAATGGCATTAAAATTTTAGAGGAGCCTTAAACAAATTTTCTAAAGTATCCAACTTATCTTACAAAGCTACATATTTTCCTTCTTGATTCAGGATTATCCCCTTTCATCACCTCTAATTTGGAAGGATCCAGCAAATTCAGTGTTGTTGCTTGGCCATACAAGGTACCCACCACTCTCCCCAAACTGTTTTCAAACATTTTACTCTTTCCTCTGCTCTGTTTGCTTGAGTTATTCCTACTACATCTTTAGCTTGTAGTCTAGCTAATGAGTTCTTGCATGAATCATGGATTGTAGCTAATATATGTATCATATATTAGCTCCCATTCACATAAACAAATATAATGTGTTTTCTAAACTGTGCATAATTTGGCATAAGAGTGGTGTTTAGATGTCAAAAGGAGCAGGAAAACTGCATAATACCAGTTTTCTGCTTCAAACATGTTGTCATGCGCCACCTTTGAACTCTTTCTTGTGCTATGAAAGTTTCTTCTCCCTACTGCTAGAACATGCCGCATCTTGTTTAATTCACCTATATAAAAAACAAACTCATTATCTAAGCAAAGTCTAATTGATAAAAGAATGTTGAAAACTAGGATAACCACTTCAATTAAAAAGAAGTGCAAAATTTCACCTAATCAAACCTAGAATGCATTTCATAATAAACTAAACATAGAGTTGTAGTAAACTAATGAAAGAAAATATGAACAAAGTTTCTAAATAAGTGTAAAAAGGAAAGAGCAAATGCAGGAAAATTAATGCTACTGTAAACTAGTACTCAAATTAATATGCAAATCATGACGAAATGCTATAATATCCACCATGAACCTATAGAACTCTGAAGAGACATTAATGGAAGAGGTTTCATACCTCAATTCTACCTAAAATGTCTACTTAAGAAAAATGTGTTATAGCTCCAATTTCCCAAAATCATGTGTTGAACAAAACTTGGCAGCACATGCAACAAAATTGGTGCAAATTTTGTGCACATTTTACAGCATAAGAAATTTGGTGCAAATTTTGTGTTCTGAATGAATATGATGCTTCCATTCATGGTTTAACCATTTGAAGATGTAAAGTATGATGCAAATTGAGTGTAAACACAAGTGTTTGTACAAAATATTAAGGAAGTTGAAAATACATAATTATATAGAAACATATGAACCTAAAAATTAGTTAATGGGCAAAATGCATGAAATTGAGTCATAGATTATTCAAGGATATCCTATACACTAAACCAACATACTAAATTGCAAAGAATCATACAAATTCATAGAAAAGAAAAATCAAAGATGAAAACAAATTTAAGTGATAAGGACAACCTTGGTTAAGTGAAACAAGTCTTTCAATACCTCTCCAAATGTCCCTTAACCTTTCATCATGTGCAATCAAGTGATATTTAGGGTCTCCAACAATCAAACCTTGATTTGGAGCATTGACTTCAAAAGTCAACCTTTGGGTCAACTCTCCATCCAAACTAATTTTCAGAGTGCGTACTCTAAATCTTTTTCTTTTTGCATAGTAGTCCCTGGTGGGTCAAATAAAGTTTTGACCAACCTTACTTTCACTAAAACTCATTGTTTCATTAATGGTTATGCCTATGCTTATGCCTGCCAATTCATTAGAAATCTGTTTTTGAATTTTTCCTTGCATCTGAATGTGTTATGTTGGGACTTGACTGTTGTGAGTTGAATACCCAATCTGCATTTGTATTCACATTTCATATTCATACAAATTTAAATCTAATGTGATTCTAGGTTATTTTAGTCTGCTACTGTCTGGTGCTGGTTGTAGCTATGTTGCTAGTTTGTTGCCATATAGTGTTTGAACCTACATTTGAGTGATTTAATATTTCTGTTGTTAAGGTGTAAGACCCAAGAAATTTAATTAATTAAATAAACAATTAATTAATAAATGCAGGTAATAGGAGCTCTTATGAAAATTAATGTTAGCTTTTATGGTGTGTAATAGTACTAGCTCAAGTGGTTGGGAGTACTTAAACATGTGGAAAGGACTTAGGTTTGAGTCCGGTGTATGCCATTTGTGTGTTATTTTAATTGCTTATTATTTTAATAATAAACGCTTGGACATGATGAGTGATAATAAAATCCTAGATTTATAGGAATTATTTCTAAACATGAATTGGTTGAATTGGTTGCGCACTTGCTTCGAAACTTTGTGATTGTGTGTTCAAACCTTGGCTAGCGCATTATGTTTCTTTTATCGTTTATCATTTTTTTGCTACATTGGAGAAACTCTAGAAACCCTAGCAGCTGTAAGGGAAGCCAAAGAGGTGAGGGCTGAGTAGTTACCTAACATGAAATCACAAGTTAATGCCTTTAATGATCATTTTCGTTTTTTGGCAATCAATGGACTTAATTCTTAGGTTAGGAATTAGTTAGAGAGAGGGAGAGTGTGGTTTGTGAGTGCCAATTCATGGGGACTGCTAGGGAGGTTTTTCAGAGCATGAAAATGTGATCAAAGGAGATTGTGCAAAGGTTTGAGAGATTAACAACTGGACGTAGGGTCTTTTGATCCAAACCAGTATAAATACTTGTGTTCAATCTTCTTCTCTATCTCTTTATTTCATCTATTATTGAGTTTAAAGAAATTAATTATTGATTTAATTGATAAATTTTGGAAAAAATTTTAAAGTATTAATTTTATTACTTAAAACCAATTTACCCCCCTATTGGTTTTGTCTGCACGCTCAAACATTCCGTTACGCGATACCAACATTTATGTGTATAATTGTTTTATGATGTTTGTGTAGTATAATGCATGCATGTGGTGCCTTGGTATGATCAAAACCTTCGTTGATTTCACGTTTCTGGAATTTTTCCAGAAAGCGCCTGGCGGCATTGAAGGTTCGCCAGGCGATGCATGAATTATGTGTCGCTTTCTGGGTTTTTGTGATGAACCGCCTGGCAGCAAGGGTGACTCCGCCAGGCGGTGCGAACACTTTTCAAAAACACTAGTTATCATAATTTTCACGCAGTAGGAACCGTCAGGCACTAGTTTTATACCGCCAGGCGCCGAGCTTTTGATTTCTGGACGCTAGGCGCCACAAGTTTTTCTAGTTTGTGCAGTTTTTGTAAAACTGCATTTCCCCATTCGTTAACCGTCTGATTTAGGTGAAATTTTGACAGGTGGTCCATAACATGTTGTTCTTCACTTTGAACGGTGGAGATTTGATTTGGATGTCCGTAGCTAGAGATATAAGTTACTCATGATTGTTGGTTAGGAAGTCTTTAAAATGCATGAATAAACTCTTGATAATTTCAAGTAACTACTAATGTGGCATGAGTTGGAAGCATGAGTGGGTTATGTTGTAAGTCTCTATGAATTTGAATGTTTCTTTGGGTTAGTCACATGTTGAGAATTGGTTTATTGGTGAATACATGTGTATCAATATAAATTAAATTGTTGCATAGGAGGTGTGAAGTGCTATATTAATTTGCATTGGTGCATAGAATCATGTGCTTAAGTTGTTAGAGGATTGCTACTTTATATTTGATTTAAGCATGCATATTCATAAGTTGAAATTGAATGCTAACATGTATTTAAATGGTGGAGTATATATATGAATAAATGAGTCATGTGCCTATTGTCTTATTATTTTATAATTTCATATGAGCATGGTTTACTTTTGGGTTCAAATTGAATGTTGGCATTGATTTAAGATGTGAGTATATATGAATTATAAAAAAGAGGAATGTGTACTTATACTTGAAAGATGCATATGTGTTGTGATGTTGTAATTTGGAATATATGAATGTGGATGTTGATTTCTGGATGTTGAGAATTGAATGGTTGAATGCTAGGAAATGAATTAGAGTACCTAAAATCAGTAGTGTCACATTACTGGTGTAGCGCCTAGCGGTGTACGGTGGACTGTTAGGCGGTAGTAAGAAACAAGGAAATCGTGTGAGTTATGGCGCCCGACGGTGATGTGGAACCATCAGGTGGTCTGCACTGCCATTTCTCCTAGCTACGCTACGCAATGGTGCAGTGGCATGGTACGTTTGTGATATATTTTGCATGGCTTGTTGTGTTGGTCCTGGTATGGGATATGCTTGATCTTATCATGAGCGGGTAAGTTCATGACTAGTGATGAACACGTGATGATAGGAGCGGGGAGGTTCATATCCTGATACTCTCGTGTAGGGATACGAGCGGGGAGGTTCATATGTTCCATGCTCACACTTGAGAGATGTTGTGAGCAGGGAGGTTCGCAGCTGGTGGTAGGGGTGGCAAAATGGGCTGGACCCAACGGGCCAGCCCGTCAGCCTGTGCTAAAAGGAACGGGCTGGGTTGAAGATTTCAACCCGTCAACCCGTTCTGGCCCGTCCTGTCCAGCCCGTTAACTTGACAGGCCAAAATACGGGTCAGCCCGTCCTGACCCGTTGGCCCATTTTAAAAAAATAAAATAACATAAAAATAATTAAAAAGATTAACTTTTTAGATTATATATTTTAAATGTATAAATATATAATAGTATTGTAATTTAAATCATTAACACCTACAAATTAAGTTTGAATTATTAGTTATAATTGAATAATTTAATATGTAAATTTAATAATTATTTTAACTTATCTAATTAAAAACATTAACTAATCAATTAAAAGTTAAAATAATATTTTATTTGATTAAATATGACTTTAATAATAATTTATATGTATATATAAACAAATTTAAAAAATAAAACAAATTAAAAAAAAACTAGACGGGCCAACCCGGCCCGGCCCGTTAGCCCGTCCTATACGGGACGGGTTGTGACAATTGGCTTGTTTTTGTTTGACGGGCCAGCCCAGCCCGACCCGTTCTTTTGACGGGCCACATACGGGCTGGGCCAAAACGGGCCAGGCTGGCCCATTTGCCACCCCTAGCTGGTGGATCACGTGTGTTGGACTACGAGTGGGGAGGTCCGTAGAGTTGGAGTACGAGCGGGGAGGTTCGTAGAGTTGGACCACAACGGGCAGGTTCGTGGAAGCATTGGAATCCCTAAGACTAACTTGAGTATGTACCTTGTGTAGCGTAGTATGCTTTTCTTGTTTTTGTTATCATGTTATGATGTGAGACTTGGATCAGGAGATGTTGTGCCATGAGCGGATAAGTTCATGGATGGTGGTGAACACGTGATATGATAAGAGCGAAGAGGTTCATATCCTGATAATCTCGTGTGGGGGGGGGGTGTTCGTAGGTTCTGTCCTCACACTTGAGAGATGTTGCGAGCGGGGAGGTTCGTAGCTGGTGGATCACGTGTGTTGGACTACGGGCGGGGAGGTCCGTAGAATTGGACTACGAGCGGGGAGGTTCGTAGAGGTAGGGCTACGAGCGGAGAGGTTCGTAGAGGAAGCATCATGATCGAGTAGGTTCATGGGAGCATCATATATCTTGAGTCCATGGTCAATTATTTGTCTAAATTGAAGGTTGAAAAACCTAGGGAAATTAAGGTCTTGGCTAAGAATTAACTAGAATAAAATAGATGGGTGTATCTTGATTTTTATTAACTTATATGTTAACTATTTATGAGCTCACCCTATCTGCTTATGTTTGGCGATGATCGTGTAATGCGTTACATAGGAGCAGATAATGTTGTAGGTGGTGTTGGTAAGGTATAGCATCAGAGAGAGGGTTAGTTAGGAAAAGCTTTTACTGGAGTTTATCATTATTATTTGTATGAACTTTGTAAACATTGTTTTACTGAATTTGTTCATCACATATGTCCAAGGGCCATTGTTGGAGCATACTATGCATTTGTTTCAGCACTTATGCATAATTGAATGAATTAATCTTGATTCACTTCTTTCACAGAGCAAGTTCTACTAATGTGTTGTGTAAAAATCACTATGGTCATATTCTGAGCATTATTCTGCTATTGCAGTTTTGAGCATGTGCAAAAGTTGCATGCTTTTGAGTTGGGGTGTTGTCTTTATTAGAGTAACACGTGAATTTTTTATGTGTGAAATGAATATTCACTGTAGTTGTGTTTTGATCCCTTCTATAATATGATTCTACATTTTAGATTTAGTTAGAATAGACTTTCATGTATTAGTGTTAGTTCCTTATATACAAGAAAACTAGGCTAAACTAGGCTAACTAGTTAGTCTCAAACTACTAAAAAGCATATTAAAGGTTAGTTGTTAGTAAATGGAAATCAAAATGTACTCTAAAATGATTCAATAATACTAATGCAACAATGCAAAACAACAAACACATATCACACTCTCATCTTAACTTTTAAAGTCTTAAAATGAGAATTTTTCTTCAAATTGAGTGTGTGGGATTTAAAATATAGTATGACAATGTTATTTTCATCCTTTGTCCATGCATAATATGATGCAAGTGGACTTTAGAAACAAACAAGTGAACAAAATATAAAGAGAATTAAAAAATGACTAGTTCAAGTAAAGTGAGTGCAGAATGGCTTGTAAAGAGTGCCTAAAAAGCATATGAAGGCAGAAAATGAGTTTCAAGTGTTGTTAATGCTTTGAAAATATTTCAATATGATGTAATAGGTAAAATAAACAGTGAGGACCCTCCAACAATCTTAGTTTCATGAAATCACTATCCAAACCCCACTTTCAAGTAAGAAAACTAAGCCAATTATGCACATGCTTGTATGATCATGGGTCAAAACGATTAGCAGTGTGCAAATTCATGATTCTACCATCTAGACATGGTTAATATGATGCTAATGAGTTACTGAAACAATGAATTTTCCTAAAGAACTAATGGAGAATAAAATTCCTAGTTCTAGGTAGTCTAGAAAACCTTCAATGAGCATATCACACTCAAAACTTGTAAAATGCTTGGAATGAGATAATTGAAGGCTTAAACATGTTTCAAATCACTAAACCAAAATTCTAAAACGCTCAAACATTGATTTGGAGCTTTAACGTGAAAATTCAACCTTTGGGTCAACTCTCCATCAAAAGTGACTTTTATAGTGGGTGAAATGTGAACCCTTGCTGAATTTTTTTGGTTTTAATTGCTGGAGCTAATTCTTTGGTTGTAATTGTTGGAAATAATTGTTTGGTTTTAATTGTTGAAACTAATTGTTTGGTTTTATTGGTTATGATTTGTGCTAATGTAGGTGTTTGTGAGTAGGGTTGTTGATTGGTGGTGATTGTTCTCCGCTGGAGCTTCAAAGTAAAGGTGAGTGGCTTATTTTGCTCTTCAATTGTTTTTTTTTGTCTGTTTATGCTTTGAATTTGGTTTTGGATCCATTTTACTATCATTAGGTAATTACTATCGGAATTCCTCTAACTAGGTAATTTCAATCAATACTTTTGGTCTGCATAGTCATGGGACTTGCATTCCAATTAGGACAATGATGTTTGGTTACTATTTGGATATCTTACACAATAAGTGAGATATTTCCCCACATTGCTCCACTTAATTCCAATTCTCCCTTTAACAATCTAATTTAAGGCCTTTATTGTTTTATAGAATATGGGTGAACCTCCTTTCAATCGTGCTTGGATGTATGATCGTTGTTATAATGGTAGAAGGGGGTTAAAGGAGTCTTTTGTCTTAGATGTTGAAAATTCTATCCGAGTAGCAAGACAATCTAGATATTTTGAACTTGAAGGTGGGATTAGATGTCCTTTCATTAAGTATGATTGTACAAGGATTTTGACAAATGAGGTTGTCAAAGTTCATCTTTATAAAAAATGGTTCATACCAATTTATTGGATTTGGACATTACACGGTGAAGATATGATAGTTGTTGATTTACATGAAGGTGATAATTATGTTTCTAGAGATGGTGTACATATTGTTGAAATGGAGCAATTGTGTGAGAGGTGGTCAATAACGCTTTGTGTCAATTTCAATCAACCCAATAACCCATAGACACTAACTTAGAAGAGTGTCCTAATGAATCCACACAAAGGTTTTATAATTTGTTAGCAGAGGCAAATCAATCTTTATTTGAAGGGGCGAGAGACTCTAAATTGTCAGTATGTGTTAGACTTCTATCTTATAAGTCTAATTGGAATATTCCCGACCAATGCTTAGAGGCTTTCACCAAACTTTTGTTAGATCTCACACCACCAAATATGAGCTTGCCAAAGAGTTATTATGATGCTAAGAGGTTAGTATCAAAGTTGGGATTGGAGGCTAAAAAAATTGATTGTTATATGAGTGGTTGTATGCTCTGTTATGACAATGATAATGGAAAAAATATGCGGCATTGCTTGAATGTAAATTTTGTCACAAACCAAGATATCACCCACTTCATCAAGGATTAAGGCGCAAAAAACAATTACAGTTAAGTCAATGTTCTATTTGCCTATAATTCCAAGATTACAAAGAATGTTTGCTTCTATGCAAACCACGCCACATATGACTTGGCATAATGAAAACCAAAGCCAAGGAATGCTACGCCACGTATCTGATGGTGGAGCCTAGAAGCACTTTGATCGTAAACATCCTACCTTTGCGTCTGATCCACGCAATGTGCAACTTGGTCTATGTTCAAATGGATTTAACCCTTACATTCAGGCTTCACTTCTCCATATTCTTGTTGGTCCGTGATTGTTACTCCATACAATCTTTCTCCTGAAATGTGCATGTCAAAACCTTATATGTTTTTGAGTTATCTAATACCAGGGCCATCCAATCCAAAGGCCTCTATTGATGTTTACTTGGAGCCCTTAATTGATGATTTTAAGAAGTTGTGGGTTGGTATCTTGACCTATGATGTTTCAAGGAAACAAAATTTTATGATGTGGACTGTTAATAATTTCCATACTTATGGGATGTTATCTGGTTGGGGCACACATGGTAGATTAGCCTGTTTGCATTGCATGGAGCACAATAAGTCATTCACGTTAAATTATGGTCGCAAAAGTTGTTGGTTTGACACAACATCGTAGGTTCTTACCTAAGGGCCATCACTTTAGGAGAAATATTAAAGCCTTTCGAAAAGGGCAAGTTGAAACAGATGGGCCACCTCCTAGGTTGACACCATTACAAGTTTGGAGAAGAGTGAAGCATTTTCCAAAAGTCACTGAAAATGGTGTAACACGGATAGATGGATATGGAAGTGGCATAATTGGACAAAAAGAAGCATTTTTTGGGATCTTCCATATTGGAAAGATAATTTGTTAAGGCATAATCTTAATGTAATGCACATAGAAAAAATTTCTTTGAGAACATATTCAATACTATTATGAATGTGACAGGAAAGACAAAGGACAATGAGAAAACAAGAAGGGATTTAGGATTGTATTGCAAGCGAAAAGACTTGAAGTTGAAGGTTCAAGATAATAGGAAAATATTAAAGCCTAAAGCGAATTACACCTTAACTCCAGATGAAGCTAAATCAGTTTGTTGGTGGATAAAGGAACTTAAGATGCCAGATGGTTATGGTTCCAACTTGGCTAGATGTGCTAATGTAGAAAAGGGAATAATCCATGGAATGAAAAGTCATGATTGCCTTATATTCATGGAGTCATTACTTCCTATTGCATTTGGTGTTTTGCCCATTCATGTTTTAAATCCTCTTACTAAAATTAGCCATTTTTTCAAAGATTTATGCTCTGCAACATTAAAAGAGGAATCTCTAAGAAGAATGGAGGAAAATATTCCAATTATTCTCTGCAAATTAGAGAGAATAATCCTTCCTGAATTGTTTGATTCCATGGAACATCTCCTTATTCATCTCTCCCATGAAGCATTGTTAGGTGGACCAGTGCAATACAGATGGATGTATCCATTTAAAAGGTACTAAAGGACCTCCCTATTCATATTTATAATTAATTTTGTCATCAATTTTTTTCATCATGATGTATTTTTTTATTTGTATAGATTCATGGGTGATTCAAAATGATCAATAAAAAATAAAGCAAGAGTTGAAGGTCCTATTTATGCATCTTATTTACACCGTGAGACAACATATTTTTGTTCTCATTACTTCAACAACTTCATGTTGTCACCAAGCAATTGGAGGAATGAAGTTGAATGTCAAAGAAATGTGTCAACGTTGTCTATTTTTCAACAACATGGTCAACATGTAGGGAGAGAATCGATTCATTGGTTAACTGATGTCGAGTTCAAATCTGCTCATATTCATGTGTTAATCAATTGCACTAAAGTCAAACCATATATTGAGTAAGTTATATCCTCCTTTGTCAACAACTTTGTGGTCAATTTTATATAAGCCTCTAAAAATTTACCCTTGGAATTTATTTTCACTAACTCATTCCTTATGTGCTTGCAAATACTTGAGACTAGTGCTTCTACTCGTATTCATTAAGACTTTCCTGAATGGTTCCAATATCAGGTATGTAATGTACCATTAAAAAGAAGAAGAGGAAGAAGAAGAAGAAGAAGAAAGGGAAGAAAAGGAAGAAGAAGAAGAAGAAGAAGAAGAAGAAGAAGAAGAAGAAGAAGAAGAAGAAGAAGAAGAAGAAGAAGAAGAAGAAGAAGAAGAGGAAGAAGAAGAAGAGGAAAAGGAAGAAGAAGAAGAGGAAGAAGAAGAAGAGGAAGAGGAAGAAGAAGACAAAGAAGAGGAAGAAGAAGAAGAAGAAGAAAAAGAAGAAGAAGAAGAAGAAGAAAAAGAAGAAGAAAAAGAAAAAGAAAAAGAAGAAGAAGAAGAAGAAGAAGAACTTAAGAAGAAGAAGAACTTAGGAAGAAGAACTTAAGAAGAAAAACTTAAGAAGAAAAACTTAAGAAGAAGAACTTAGGAAGAAGAACTTAAGAAGAAGAACTTAGGAAGAAGAACTTAAGAAGAAGAACTTAAGAAGAAGAAGAACTTAAGAAGAAGAACTTAAGAAGAAGAAATTAAGAAGAAGAACTTAGGAAGAAGAACTTAGGAAGAAGAACTTAAGAAGAAGAACTTAGGAAGAAGAACTTAGGAAGAACTTAGAAAGAAAAACTTAGGTAGAAGAACTTAAGAAGAAGAACTTATTTGCTCTTCATGTTCTTAGGAAAAACTTTCTTCAACATGTACTAAATTAACTTGTGTACTATTATTCTTACTTGGTATTGATCGTGCTTATGTAATATTTGACAAACATACATGTGGTACATATTATTTTGTATGTTTTATAAAAAATATAGTGTGTCATCTGATATATATTATGATGGAGTTTGATAATGATACAATATTTGATATAATGGAATGTTGGAATGTTGGACTGCTGGATTTATCTGTGTTGGAATTTTCTATATGCAGGTATTGTAGAATGTTAAAAAAGCAAATAAATCGAAACAAAAATTTTACACTTACCGACGGATTACCGACTGCCAGATCCGTCGGTAATAATCGACGGCATGAACGACGAACTTGTCCATTGGTAATTACCAGTGGATGTTTATAATTCGTCGGTAAAGTAGTATCGACGATGAATTTTTTGTCATCGAAAGTCCATCGGTAAAACATCATTACCGACGGATTATGGCCATTACCGACAGATTCAGACCGTCGGTAATAAGAGTTTTTCTTGTAGTGTTTGATTGCATGTTTTTTCAAAGTTTGTGAATATTAGATTCTTGTTAAATATCAGGAGTGTTTATTTACATGAGTATTTTGAGTGAAAATACAAGCCAAAACACTTGAGCGAATTTTGGTGAGAAAATATACATTTGAAACTTGAGTGATATTTCATATTTGATTTTCTTGTAACATCAAAAGATTAGCTCATGTGAGAAAAATATTTTTTTTGTTTTTCCATTTGCATGTACATGATAACTTGATTTCTAGAAAATTGATTTGTTTCTAGTGATGTTCATTTCTTTGACCTAGTCTAGATATGGAATAAAAAGAACAGAATAAAGTTTTGAAATTACTCAATTTTTCCTATGAGTGCAAAAGGATAAGTGTAGGGTGTGTGATGAGTGCATATTTATGTTCTCATTTAGTCCTTAATTTTAAATTATTAATTGACTTTTTGTGTTTAAAAAATTGATTAATTAGGGTTTGTGATAATTAGGTTTTTTGAGCTTATGAGAAAAAAAAAATCTTAAAAAGGGTTATTTACTTGCATAAATTATTTTGCGATATTCAAATATTTGTTTATGCAACTAAAGTTGAGTTAAGTTCATTGAGGGTGTAAAAATAAATTAGTTAAGTGACAAAACACATTTAAAAATAAAGCCAAACTCTGTAAACTCTAGAAAAGTATGTCTTACACCCTCTAATTTACTTATATACTCCCCATTTTCAACAATAGGCCACACAATCAGTTATCACTATTACACCCCCTATCATGTTATTTTTACACCCATTCTAAGACTCATATAAATTAACCCAATCAGAGAATGCCATGTGGCACTATCCTACATTCACAAAATTTATGCAATCACATCTTGACACGTGGTCATGATCCTTGCACACATATTTGCACCAACCATAGGATGCCATGTGTTAACCCCTCATTGCACAGTCAATGGATCAAAGTTGGTCAAAGTTTGGTAAAAACTCAAAACTAGTCAAAGTTTGGTCAAATGGACAAAACAAGAGGAGTTAAAATACAAATATTGATATCTTTGAATTTCTCTACAAATAGAGTAATTATAAAGGTTGAATTGGACATTAATGCAAAAATTAGTTGTTGATTATTTATTACATGTTTTTAAATAATTTACTTATTTAATTATATCAGTAAATATCAACAAACAATCGTTCCCAAATATTTTTAAAACTGGCTAGATGTCTTCAAATCCTTTTAGATATTTATAACCACCACAAAGATAAATTATATTTATGATTATTTAAAAGATATTTGCAGAATATTATATTAACAGAAAGGAGATTTCATCAACAAAAAAGCTAGATCCAAAGCTCAATCAAGTTCTATATAAACACCACAAGAAAATATCTCATTAACAACCAATTTTAGTGATCAAAAGTTGCTAGTCACTATAGTGACCAATTTAGACACCAACTTACAAAATAAAAAATTATTGGTTACTAAAATAGTCACTATTATGAATAAAAAATTATAATTGGTTGCTAAGTGAAAAAGGGGAATGGATCATCACGCACTTGCACAAGTGAAATAAATTGTTTCAAATGTCTTGGTAGAGGTCATATAGCATCTCAATGCCTCACCAAAATGACCATGATTCTTAGGGGTGTTGATAGAATTAGTAGCCAAGATGAAAGTGAGAGTGGAAGTGAGGAATCTAATGAGTCTAATGTAGAAGATGTTCATCCTTGTGATGGGGACCTTGTAATGGTTAGAAGGATCCTCAACAATCAACCTAGTCCACAAGCACTAACACAAAGAGAGAACATTTTTCACACAAGGTGTAAAATTTGGTAAAACACTTGTTCTCTAATTGTGGATAATGGATTGTGTGTAATTTTTGCAGCACTAGGTTGCTTGACAAGTTATCTTTGAATCTCTTACCTCTAACAAAACTTTACAAACTTCTTTAGCTTAATGAAGAGGAAGATTGGGCAGTCAATCATCAAGTGAAGGTAAATCTTTTCATAGGAAAGTATGAAGATAGTGTACTTTGTGCTGTAGTACCTATGGAAGAATGTCATGTCTTATTGGTGAGACCTTGGCACTTTGATATGAAAACCATGCACAATGGTCTCTCACCAACCATATTACCTTCACTCACAAGGATAAAAAGTTTGTTCTTCAACCTCTTTAACCATCTCAAGTTGTTGAGGACAAGCTTCAAATGAAGAACAAAAGAGAAGAAGAGAGAAATGAAGACAAAAAAAAGGTCCTCAAAATGTTCAAAAGCTAAATAAAGATGAATTTGAGGTGGGAGATATTGGTGTTCCTTCTCCTAAGATCATTCAATATGAGAACATTTTAATGATGATATCTTTGAATCAAGTTGTCAATGTTGAACAATCTTCATACCTCCTACTATGTAAAGTAACACTCACATGCACAGCCACATCTCTTGAGCTTAAGAATCTACCTCCTAACATTGAAAAACTTTTGAAAGAGTTTGAGGATATATTCCCTAAGGAAGGGCCTATTGGCCTTCCTCCTTCAGGGGATTGAGAATCTAATACATTTAGTTCTTGGGAAAAGTCTTCCAAATGGACCACCCTATAGAGTCTCAAGTGCAAGAGTTGTTGGAGAAGGGTTGGGTTCAAAAGAGTCTTAGCCCTTGTGTTGTGCCTATTTTGTTAGTGCCTAAAAAGGATGGCAAGTGAAGGATGTGCTGTGATTGTAGAGCTATAAATAACATCACCATAAAATATAGGCATATCCAATTCCTAGACTTGATGATATGCTTGATGAGTTGCATGGGTCTCTCATGTTTTCGAAAATTGATCTAATGAGTGGTTATCACCAAATAAGAATAAAAGAGGGTGATGAGTAGAAAACCACTTTTAAGGCCAAATTTGGATTATATGAGTGGTTGGTGATGACTTTTAGGCTTACTAATGCACCTACATATTCATGAGGCTAATGAATCATGTTGTTAGAGATTTCATAAGAAAAATTGTGGTTGTTTACTTTGATGATATCCTGATATATAATAAGAGCTTGCATGGGCACATAGATCATCTGAGGTTTGACCTTGCCATTCTTAGAGAGAATAAATTGTTTGATAATAAAGAGAAATGTAGATAGTGTTATCTTTTTAGGATTTGTAGTGAATAAAAATAGGGTTCATGTTGACCCTACAAAAACAAAGGCCATCCAAGAATGACCTACTCCTTAAAATGTTGGAGAAGTTAAGAGCTTCCATGGGTTGGCAAGCTTTTATAGAAGGTTTGTTCCTAACTTTTATACTTTGGCTTCACCCCTCAATGAGCTCGTCAAGAAATATGTATCTTTTGATTGAGATGAAAAATAAGAGTCTACTTTTAAACAACCAAAAGAAAGACTCACCAATGCAACCATTATTGCCTTACTAGACTTTTCAAAAACTTTTGAGCTAAAGTGTGATGCATCAAGTGTAGGAATAGGTGTTGTGTTGCTACAAAGAGGACACCCAATTGCTTACTTCAGTGAAAAACATAATAGTGCCTTCCTCAACTACCCCACCTATAACAAAAAGTTGTATGCCTTAGTTAAGGCCTTTCAAACTTAGGAACACTATCCAATGTCCAAAGAGTTTGTCATTCATAGTGACCATGAGTTGCTTAAATACTTGAAGGGCCAATGCAAGTTGAATAAAGGCATGCTAAGTCAATGGAATTCTTAGAACAATTTCCTTATGTGATAAAGTATAAGAAGGGCAAATGTGGTGGCTAACGCCCTGTCTAAAAGATACACCTTGCTTTCAAAATTAGGAGCCCAAATTCTTGGATTTGATCACAATCCATAAATATATGCTCAAGATTATAAGTTTTCCTCTACTTATGCACAGTGTATGGAAAAACCTGAAGGAGGTTTCTATGTGAATGAGGGGTATTTATTTAAAGAAAGAAAAATATGTATTCCCCAAGTTTTGCAAAGAAAACTCCTTGTACAAGAAACACGTGAAGGGGGATTGATAGGTCACTTTGGGGTAGAAAAAACCTTAGGATTGATAGGTCACTCTTGGCCCTATATAAGGAAGCATGTCCAAAGATATTGACAAAGATGCATCACTTGTTTACAATCCAAATCTAGGATAATGTCTCATGGACTTTATACCCCCTTGCATGTTGCTTCAGTCCCTTGGGAGGATATGAGTATGGATTTTGTCTAAGGACTCCCAAGAACCCAAAGGGGTTGTGATTCCATTTCTGTGGTGTTGGATCGCTTTAGCAAAATGGCACATTTTATACCCTGCCACAAAGTGGATGATGCTAGCAACATTGCTAAGTTAGTCTTTAGAGATACTGTAAAACTTCATGGTATACCCCGAACTATAGTTCTGATAGAGAAACTAAGTTTCTAAGCCAGTTTTGGAAAAGTCTTTAGTCAAAGCTAGGAACTAAGCTTAATTTTTCTACTTCTTGTCATTCTAAAATTGATCGGCAAACAGAAGTTGTCAATAGGTCTCTCTCTACTATGCTAAGGGCAATTTTGAAAGGAAACCAGAAATCTTGCGATAAGTACCTTCCCCATATTGAGTTTTCTTACAATAGAGTAGCTTATAGAACTACTACGTTATTTCCTTTTGAGGCTATTTATGGCTGTAATCCTCTCACTTCAGTTGATTTGATGCCACTTCCCACATCTTATGACTTTGTTCATAAAAAAGGAGTAGCAAAATCTAATTTTATCAAGAAAATTCATGAGAGGGTCAAAAGTCAAATTCAACAGCAAACTAAGAGATATGTCAGATACAACAATTGGGGAAGGATAGAAGTTATTTTTGAATAAGGGGATTAGGTTTGGCTTCACCTAAGCAAAGATAGATTTCCTAAGAAAAGAAAGTCCAAACTTAGCCCCTAAGAGATAGTCCCTTTAAAGTGCTCAAGAGAGTAAACAATAATGCCTATAAGCTAGAGCTGCCCGAGGAATATAAAGTTCATGCCACCTTTAATGTTACTAACTTAATTCCTTTTGCATGTGGAATTAATGATGAGGTAGACCCTTCAAATTTGAGCACAAATCCTTCTCAAGCAAGTTGGGATTTGTATTTTGGGCCTAATAGAATAGGGTTTTCTTTGGGCAATGTATTAGGCCTTGGAGGGCTTTTAGGTCTTGGAAGTGATTTGGGCTAAATGATTGGGCCTACCTTTGGACCATGAGTGGAGCGCTCCACCAAAGGATCTAAATCCTTCTTTGCGCAAGCTTGTCCACCAAACTATTCCTTATGTGCCTAAAAGCAAGTTCCATGTGACTTGCTTAGTTGGCAAGTCACACCTTCCTCGTGCTCTCTTTTTTTTGCTAAATACAACCTTCTAGACCCTTTTTCCCTCCCTTTTTGTAGGCCACCTAGCTCTCCTTTTCTCCTATAAATAGACAATTTAGGACCTTGTAAAAATCAGACATGAATATAGTAGAGAAACTTTGTTGATATGACTCTAGACACCTCTCCTTTTGTGAACCAACTTAGAATAGAACTTCCCTTAGTGGCTTGCTCAAGCTTCCTTCCTTGAGTGTTAGCCTAACTTCACTTCAGAATCTCCTTCAAACATCATAGTCGAACCTCCAAAAATCCAAACTTCAGTTTACTTGCTCTTAATAACATGTAACTTCATCATATGATAATGACTTGAAACATGTCCAACACATAGCAAATGATAAACATAATTATTAATAGTCGTTTTCATGATATGACAATAACATGAACACACTTCCACACATAAACTATTGACAAAAACTAGCTAATAACATATGTCTTCACCACATTTATCAATCATGAATACTTTTCTTTTTCTAAGCATTCAACCCTCCCAATGCATTCATCAAGTTAAATCTAAACTTTAGTTTATTTTCATACAAAGCAACACGTACCTTCAATAAATGATAGCAACGTAGACACGGTTGAACATGTAATAATGATAGAACCCGAATGATATCACACATTTTATCACATGATAATGAAACAAACACACAATTCAACACAAACATTTAACCTAGTTAGCTCCCGTTACTTGATCTTAATGAGTTATTTGTAAGACCCACTAAATTTAAATAATTAAATAAATAATTATTTAATAAATGCGGGTAGTAGAAGCCTTTATGACATTAAATGTAAACCTTAATGATGTGAAAAAGTACTAGCTCAAGTGGTTGAGAGTACTTAATTGTTTGAGAGGACTTGTGTTCAAGTCTTATGGATGCCAATTGTGTGTACTTATTTATTATTATTTTAAATATATGTTAGTCGTGATGTGAAATAATATAATACTTGAATTTTATTAGTTAACATGAAACATAAATTGGCTTGATGGTTGTACATGTGCTTGGTAATGGGCATGGTTGTGGGTTCAAACCTTAGTGAACCCAAATCAAACTTTATTTTTGTTAAACTTAGTTTTGGTTTGAATGTGAAAGGGTGGATGAAACCCTAGCAACCAAAGAGGGCTGGGAGTTCCTTCGTTGTTTTAAATTGTGATTGCTACGTAATCATGTAATGTATGGAATTGTTAAAGCTTGCATCTCGGTTAATGTCGAGTTCAGTGCTGGAAAATATGGGCAGAACCCAGTTGTGCATGCACCGCCTGGCGGCACAAGAACTACCGCCAGGCGGCCGGGCAGTACAGCCTATTTGGTTGATTGGCATGGATTTCGTGTTGTGGGCTATTTAATTAGAAATTCGTTATA
>Ga0214544_1006352_pt1 | contig 21884 bp, 13 predicted proteins | sample CNSS3metaG_FD_160074 | JGI IMG/M metagenome (GOLD analysis project Ga0214544, IMG submission 160074) | Root nodule microbial communities from cowpea collected in UCLA plant growth center, Los Angeles, California, USA - CNSS3 | ecosystem: Host-associated > Plants > Roots > Nodule | place: USA...
TGACAATCAAGCAGCCCTTCACATTGCCTCCAATCCGGTGTTTCATGAGAGAACAAAGCATATAGAAATTGATTGTCATTTTGTTAGAGAGAAATTACTATCCAAGGATCTTGTTACTGAGTTTGTCATCTCTAATGAACAACTTGCAGACATTCTAACTAAATCTTTAAGAGGGCCTAAAATTCAATTTATATGTTCCAAGCTTGGAGCATATGATCTATATGCTCCAGCTTGAGGGGGAGTGTTGAAATGTAATGTTTTTTTATTATCATGTATGGGATCCCTTCTTTAGGGTTAGGGTTAGGACTGATGACTCTTTGTATTCTGCCTATTTTTTCTTATATAAACAATGGTAAAACAGTAACAGTGATAGTTTTTTCACTGTTTTCATTTATCTAAAACCTCTTCAAGTGAGACTTTGAGACAACTGAAGTTTCACTTGCAGAACAAGCTCAAATGATAATTCATACTAAAGTTCATCGCAAACCTTCCAAGATCAAACTAGGTGATTTGATGCATCTAGAAATTTGGCCACATAGATGGAGTTGTGTCTAACAAGCTTCATCCCAAGCTGTCAACATGTTACTATGGATCATATTTGGTTCTTAAGCAATCAGTCTTTTAAATTACAATTCCTGCATCAAGCTCAAATGCATCTTATGTTCCTTGTATCTCAGCTCAAAAAGGAAATAGGGGATCATTGAGTGGAAGCTGCGCTTCCATTAGAATTTCAAGGACATATGTGTTAATTCCGGCTTACATTTTAGGCATCGAACGATCGGTAAAAAATGATGAACCAGTACAAGTGTCAGTGCAATGGAAGGGAAAAACATTTAAGGAATCCACGTTGGAATACTATACCAAATAGATTTCTTGATTCTAACCTTAAAGAAGTTATTTCTGAGGGTGGTATTGTTTGGCGAGTACAAGCACAGCAAGTTGATAACTAGACATGATTGTAGGTTTATTATGGGAGGTTTAAAAGAAAAACTAAAAATACAATTATAAGGTAGTTAGCGTAAAGCAGCCCTTTAATAGAAAGCTTAGAGAGAAAAGAGGAGTGTTTTTGAGATTTGAGAGACTTGTAATTGAAATGATCTAGTGGAAAGGACAGTGTTTCTTGCTAACATTTTTGGTATGTTTGGTGAAATAAAGAAGTTTTTCTTTTCATTGTTCTTTGAAAATAATGTTAATTTCTAACAAAAACACTTGCTTGAGTTACTATCAGTTGAGGCAACAAGTCATGTTCATTGCTTCTCTTCCATGACAACATAGATTGGTGGATGTGCTTGGACAAACTTTTCCATAAACACTTTTAAAAGAATAAAAAAATTAAAATTAGTTTGTCCACGAGCTAACATTAGCTTATAATATATAAGCTCATTTTAGCTTACGGAGAACCTTATTACATTTGTTCTTATTTTTCTCTCCTTGAAGTGCTTAACGGAGAATCTTGTTCAGGCAAGCTTGAGGTCTATTATCATATATATTACATTATTTAAAAGGAAAGTGCTGCACTTTTGAAAAACCAAATAATTGCAAGAGTTTACTAAAATAGAGTATGATCGACCTCTTTTGACAAAACTCATTATCCAGATAGCTAATATGCGAAGGTTGGATTTGCTAATTTACATAGAGACACGTCTTAGCTGCCCCTCATCTGCTTGATTGTCTTCACAGCTACCCAAAGATTATTATGCTAATAACGAATGGTAACATGAAATTTTCCTATGTAGAACTACCTGCTCATATACTTCAATACACTCAGTATTTCTGTTTAATTTATTTTTCTCATAAATGCTAGAGACATGCCCTGGCAATTGATATATTTATTTCAATATTTAACCTTACTAGCTTGTGTGGTACAAAAGATGATACACTTTGTTTACGTGTTGGAAAAATACTGTTCTTTGTCATTCATGATCAATTTCTGAGTTGATATCTCTTTCAGGTAGTGACGAGCATCTTGAAAGGAAGATTCTAGATCCTGAACGCTTAAGCAGAGTGAAATCAATTTTTGGCAATCTTTCTGAAACCATTCAAACATATGGTCCTTGGGCTTCTGCATGGGTAGGAGAAGCTGGTGGGGCATACAACAGTGGTGGCAATCATGTATCTAATACTTTTCTTAACAGCTTTTGGTAAGTGATTTCCTTCCATCATTTTCTGTTCCTCTTCTTCATAGCTGAAGCACAGATTATGTTGTTACATTTAGCAAAAACAATTACCAGTGATGTGATTCTTTGTAAGTTTTGAAATTGAAATGACTTAGGTACTTAGATCAACTTGGAATAGCATCCAGCTACAACACTAAAGTCTATTGTAGGCAGACCCTAATTGGAGGGAACTATGGACTTCTTAATACCACCACCCTCACTCCCAATCCTGACTACTACAGGCAAGTACAAATAGATAATTGTAAAAAGAAAAAAAAAAAGGAATACCTTTTATTTTTTCTTCAAGGTCACTTGAAGTTTTGTGCTATCATGTTTGAGCATATCTAAACCTGGTTTCTGGTTTTCTTCCTAAACAGTGCACTTTTGTGGCATCGATTAATGGGAAAGAAGGTTCTTGCAGTTTCAAGTGATGTTTCTTCTCCCTTTTTACGCGCATATGCCCATTGTTCAAAAGACAGGGTAAGTTCCCTAGTTTTAGTTCAACTTGGATAGCTATTGAATCACATTACTATCTGGTTTGCTTTTCTATATATGATGTTTTTATTAGCATTCCAACTACCATAAAATCAAACATAATATAACATCATATCAAGCTTAGCACACTTACACCTGATATTCAAATTTAACCATTAGAGTCAAGAATATGTCACATGAAGTTATAGACTCGAAAGTTTTTAACAAATTGAATTTTAGCCCATCCACCTAGTAAAATATTTGATTCCTTGTCTTTGACGGCTTGTTATATACAACATTGTTGGTGATAAATTTTGGAAAATTTGTGTAGAGGTGTGTGACTCTGTCACTCTTATATATATATATACTAGAAATTCTTTTTAAGTGGAATCTGCTAGGACCTGAGCTTTATAGTATATGACTTAACATTCTATAAGGCACATGAAGGATGTATTCTGATATGGTAGGTTTTTAGCATATTTCTAGTTCTTATCAATTTCATTCTACAGGTTGGTGTGACATTACTTCTAATCAACTTAAGTAATGAGACACGTTTTACTCTCACTATTCGAAACCCTGCGAGTGCAAGTATTGAAAATGAAGTAGCCAAAAACATCCATAAGGAAAACTCATTCTTTGATAAACTGAAGAAGACATTTTCTTGGGTAGGAACAAAAGGGTCAGAGGTCACATTTAGGGAAGAGTACCACTTAACTCCAAAAGATGGTTATCTCAAAAGCCAAACCATGGTTCTTAATGGTATTCCACTGGAGTTAACAGATGAAGGAGATCTTCCAAGGTTGGATCCAGTGAGTAGTAATGTGAGATCTCCAATATACATTACTCCTTTGTCCATTGCATTTATTGTATACCCCAACTTTGATGCTCCAGCATGTGCTACACAGAGAAAGCATTAGTTGAACATTTCTATAGCAAATAACTTGGCACTGGGACTAATGAAATTGCAAGCTCATGGTAATTGTAAGTACTGAGCTATTATTGGATTCACATGAAAGTTAACACCTTGCAATAATTTAGATTTGAATGAACATGCAAGTTGTATCATCTAGTTGTAAGTAAACTGTTTGATAAAATTTAGTTTGAAGTCCAATGATGATGAAGTGATTTTGTTTCACTCTTAGTTAGGAAATTCCATTTATGTCCATTGGAAGATATCAACATGGTTGACTAATAATTGTCTTATTAGTGTGGTTAAGAGTTTGTAATCAAGTTTGTGAGTATAAATAAATTATATTAATTTTTTATTCTCTTGTGTGGAATCTCTTGGATTAAAAAAAAAATCATCTATTACGGACATAATGAATGGAGATTGAGCTAAATGTGCTATTGGTTCTTAAAAATGTCGTGATTATGTGTTCTTTCTGAAAGATTTGTTCATTAATTCGTATATTAGTCTCTCTAGGGGAACTAAAAGTCAGTATATTGAGATTAAAATCACTCACTTTTAGAGTTTGAAAATGAATAAATCTTTGGCTTAGTAGTATTTATGATTTTATTATTTGTAATAATGATTTAATATTTTTCTTAATTTATTTTTGACTTAGTATGGTTTTTATATGTTTTAAAATTACTTAATGTGATATTTTTCGTTAGATTAGTATTAATGTCATTGTTTCCATTTTGTTTTTCGGATTGGACAGCCCTTAAAAAGAGTGAGTGATTACGTTAGTAGATTTCAGTTCATCTAAAAGTAGTGGATGATTACATTAGTAGATTTCAGTTAAAAAATTAACGTTATTTAATGGAAGAGACTGTATTGAGTATTTTTAAAAAACAAAAAAATTACATTGAGTAAGAAAAACAGAAAAAAAAAATTAAAGTATTGTTAAAAATATAGAACTATAACGAGTATGTGATTGGTGTAGAGGTTTTAGGATTACAATCTACAAATTTGTATTCGAATATACAATTCAAAATACAAATTTGTATTTCAAACTGCACACTCTAGAAAGTCTCCATATTACTTAATCCAAACTAAACCAAATTGCACATTCTAGAAAGTCTTCATATTATATAATCTGAAATTAAAAATCCTAAACCAGAGGACAAATTTGGAATGTTCAAGTTTATATGTTGAAATTATGGAGGTGGAGTTGGTCCTATGTATGGGCTTAGTAAATACGGAGCCCATTATAAAGTTAAATATAAGCCCAAAACCCGAGACAAAGGTGGCACAGCACAACCAGACTGAGAAGGCATGATTTTAAATTTTATTTTGTTAAGATGTTAGATTAGCATGTTTCCTATGGTTTAATTTGAAATTTGGAAATTTATCGCAACAAGTTAACAAAAATAATTTATTATTCAGATGGAATACCAAGAAGAGAAAATTGATTTGAATTTCTGGAAAGACCAAAGCACTGAAGAGCAAAACCACATGATGTTATGCCAAAACAAAAGGAGAAATAGAACGAAGAACTCCTCATAGTTAAAAAACTCTTCAAGACAAAAATATTAATTTTTTGTGACAGAAATATGAACTTCCTGGTAAAAAAAAAAAATACGAGTTATATAGAATGAATCATGCCCAGAAAAGGAATAACGATGTTGATGATAGAATCATAAATAATCTCAGAAATCAATCAATACTATATATATATTTCAGAGACAAATATCTCACAAGCGGATTGTACATTACTATATTTGAAACCAGTATCCTGGAACATGGAAGCTCCTTTAATTGAAAAATGCAAAGTAAAAATGAGTATGAGTCTCATGGAATACACCCCTATTTCCCAAGCAAACGACGGCCACGTTGATTTGCACCATTCACACGGATCACCAACTTATCCATATCATTGTCAAAATCACCCAAGGCACCATTTTGCCTGCAACATTACCAAAACCAGTATAAATTATGACATCTTCAAATAAGTGAAACGGTTCTGAATAATCATTAACTAGGAGTACTTCCTGACCAAACATTGTTGCCAGCGTCAAAAAATCTCTGTTTGGTAAAATTAGAGAGATCATAGAATCTAATAAACTTACCTCTCAAGTTCAGATCCCATGTCAATGGCCATGTCTTTCAGTTCTCCCAAGAGATCACTTATATCTGACAGTGCATCGTCTTGCTTTATCTTTTCAACCTGTTCAGGACATTCTAGTCATTAGCTGAATTCGATGCTGACAAAATTTCTTACAATATTGTACAAGGCAGATAGAAAGTCACAAAGCAAAAATTAGTATCCAGAGTGCACAAACATTGACTATAGAATAAGATTGTTTATGTGCTGAAATAGTTGCAAAACTGTCAGTGTTTTTAAACAAAATGGTTGGCTCCACACTAGTGATATGGTGGTCATCAAGAACAAGCAGAAGCATAACAATACTACAAGAACATATATTCAGATATTAATCACATTTCGAAGTACTAAGAAACTGAAGCTTTGTCATGTTCAGCACTTCAAATGACTTCAACACGAACAGTTAAATGTTCATCGAATCAATACGAACCTCAACTTTTTCAATTGCATTTGTTGACTCAGAAGGTGCTGCCCGTGACTTCGATTGGCCTTTAGTGGCAGAAGTCAATCCTAACTTCTCTCTTTGCTCCAAGTGATTGCCCTTTCTTCTCACAGGATCATCTACATCGTGAAGCACATAACAAATACAATTATCATGCAATCCAAATCAGTTGATATTAAAAAGATGAAAAGAGAGAAAATGCCAACCTCCAAAATTAACTGGGCCAGTTATCACACCCGTCTTTTTCGGTTTCCATGTTTTGGAAAACATGCCACCAAGACTTCCCAAAAGTTTTTCTCCCTGTAAATACATCAACGAAACAGTCAAAAGAGTAGTGCAGAATACCAATTGAAGCAGCAACAATTTTTTTCAGAAGATGAAGAAGCTGTAACTGAGAAAATAACAAACTGAGAAAATAACAAGATCGATACCCGACTCAGATCATGATCAATATCAGCAGCAACATGGTGGCTCCTTGTAATCTGCTCCCCCTGTTGGTGCAGCATCACCAGAGTCTTGGTAGCATCCTCCCTCATTTCCTCAGCAATCTTCAAACAACTGTTCACTGATTTTGTGGTCTCTTCAGCCTTGTAAACAGCATAGTTCTCCAATTCCTGGACAGATTGACTCTCCAAACCCCCGGAATCGCGGAAATCGTTCTTATACCTATTTCTATGTGCAGAAGAAAGGCCATAGGAAGATGATGAAGAGTGGCCACTGACTTCAACATCATCATCAAAGGGGTTGGCGTTGGTTAAAGTCTTCTTAGAGGAATTATACTTTTTATCTTTTGACTCTTCATCAGAATCAAAGGGGTTATGGACAGGACCAACAGAGCTAGGTTTAGCCTCTCTCAATGGAGTTTTCTTTGAACCAAACATCCTCTCTCTCTCTCTCTCTCTCTCTCTCTCAACGATTTTGTGTATCAATTTCACCCCGGGAAGACAAACAAGCACAAATCCAAAGATCAAAATCAAGTTCTATACCGCGAACCCTCTACTCAAAATTCAATTTTGAAATTACGATGAACCAAGTTCATAGAATTTATGCTGAAATAATCAAAATTGCAATTAAAACCGAAGGAGAGTCACAAAATTGAAAGTGAAAAACAGATTAAAAAAAAGATACAAAGAATGGCCAAAACAGAAGGTAGAGGGAGAAAGGAAGAAACTTTGGTACCTGCAGAAGATAATGTAATTAGACGAAAGAAAGAAGAAAATGAAGACAACGAATTTAAGGTTAAGAACGTTGGATGGTTTCAACGCGGAAGCTCTGCAAAATCGCGTTGAAAATTCACTGTTGGAATTGCTCGCCGCTGATGAAAGCGCTTGTTTGAATTAATATTATATCATTATATCATTATTGCATTACATTAATGTCATCAACAAATAATAGTTGTCAATTTTCTTACACTACCTTGTTTTCTATTCATCCTTGTACTTTCAAATTGGTAAATTAAAGCTTTCAAGTTTCAAAATTTGTGATTTTAATAACTTTATAATTATATTTAATACTTAGTGGCAACTTTTAACCATGACAAAGTTGATAAAAGAATTGAATTTATATAAATGATATGTGTTATTTATTATACTTAAATTTAATATTTAGTAATGATTTTTTTTCTTACCATAAAAGGACTAAGTTTACGTAGTTTTAATCCACGAGAACTAATTAATCTAAATTTAAAGTATATAAACAAAAGTTGAGTTTGATGTAAAAAAGAAAGGCAAAAATAAACGTATTTGAATCCATTTTAAATTTATAAACATGTTAATAGTTTTGAAAAAAACAATTGACTAAAATGTGAAATACATTGAATGAAGGTCATAACTTTTTTTGCTATTGGTTCTTTTATTTATTAGAGAAAGAAACATTTAAGTATATTTATTTCTATTAAAAACTAAAATATATAAAGATTTTTAATTATTATTTTATAAATAATTTATTTCTAACTATTATTCTAAAAATTTTTTGTCTTTAACAGTAATTTTAAAAAATAATTTTTCATACATATTTTATTTTTTTTAATTTTTTATTTAACAATTATTTTAAAATTAGTTATATTTTTTTATTTAATTCTGTATAAAATTAAAAAATCGAACTAGGTGATAATGTTTGTATTTTACAAGTATGATAATAATATTGGAAAAGAAATATTATTCATTTCTAATTTATTTATTTAATGCTTTATTAAAAGGAGTAAGTTTATAATTCCATAATGTTATAAAAAAAAGGTAACATATGAAATTTCAGTATATATATATATATATATATATATATATATATATATATATATATATATATATATATATATATATTTAAATAAAAAGTTTTGGGTGAAGTTTTTGAGTTAGTTTGCACATACAAGCAACTGATTTGTAGTTTATTAAATACAAATTATTTACAATTAAATTAATTCACAACTATTGAAATATTATTTTAATACTTTTTAATTATGCTATTAATCAATTTTTCCCTTTTGAACTAATCTACCGTAGACCTTGTAAGAAGTAAGTGGGTGGATGCCGTCTTAGACTAAAGGTCGTACATAATTTCCCTATTTTTACTTATAATAAATTTGTCTAAAAGTTATGTCACGTGTTTATATTTTGGAATTATTTTTCCCACTTAATACAGTTGGTTTTTTTTTATAATAAATTTATATTTTTGTAAAAATAAAAGGTTATTCTTTTACTTTTCAACTTTCCTTTTTCTAAAATGAAGGGATTGTATTTGCAAAATAATTAACGCATCTATTTACATTTATTATAATAATAATAAATCTTTTTTATCATAATTTTTGTTATAAGCGTGTTTTAATTTTTATTATGTATACATTTTTCTTTTGCAAAACATACGTATGTGATTTCATTTAATATTGATGTAATTAGCGTTATTAAACAAAAATATGATTAAACAATTTGACTTGTATAAAGAAAAAATTATGCAATAATTTATGGATTTTCAGACTGATTAAGTGTCAGATCCAGTATGATTAATTACTTGAGAATTATTATTATTGGAAAATACTTTAATGTTGACTATTTTCATAATTATGATTAGGAAATAATGAAAATTTTGATTTAGATAAATATTAGCAATTTAATTTTTATATTTAAATTTTTTATTTGTTTGGTTTTTTATTTATTTTTTATTTAATTGAGTTTTAATATTTGTATCTTCTGTAAAATTGATTGTATTGTCATTTGGAAGATGATCATATCTCTATCTAATAAAAGATTTAATTAGTAATTTAGTTTCTCTATTTAGGCCTATGCTTCATTTTGTTTCTATATTATTTTTTTATCTATTTGAGTTCCTATATTATTTAAAATAGAGATAATGTGATCCCTTAGCTGAAATCAGTATTAATATCATTAGGAAGTGACTACCTATGAGTCCAAACCCTTTTTCTCCCCTTTCCAACTCCTTCTTTGATGACATAATATCATCAAGATCGCTTAGAACATAGATCCAAGATATTTATTTGCATTGTCAGAAATAGGCACATGAATCCAATTGTGACTTGGGATGTTTGTTCCTAGGATTCATGGAAGACAACACTAACGAAAAAGAGACCATATTGTCTCCATGTAAAAAATAAAGAGACTCAATTGGGTTAAAAAAAATATAGAGATTAAATTACTAATTAAATCTTTTATTGGACTAGCACGTGGTCATCTTCCAAATGATATTAGTGTCAATTTAATCCATATTGACTCTATTTAACAAATATTGAGGCTCAATCAAGTCATAATCAAACATGGAAACCAAAACAAATCAAAGACTTAAATACAGTGACCAAATTGCTAATTATGTCAATGTTCTAATTTTATTTAATTAATTATTATAAAAAATAAGAAAAAGTAAAAGTGGAGATAGATTTTGTTCCTAGACTTTTTTCTTTAATTTTTGAAAGATGTTTTAATTTTATACTTAGTTTGCAAGAACGTTAAAAAAAATTATAAAAATCATGGTTAATGGTTGGTGAGATTAAGAAGTTAAATGATCATATCTAGACATGCTAATTTGGCCATCTCACATGGCTTGGCCCTTGACCACATGGGTGAAGGTAGAAAAAGTATCCAGGGCAAAAGGACCACATAAGAAAAAGCTCACAAAGCCAAAATAGCCCTTAAACCCTCCATGGACCAACTTATTTAAGTAAGTCTAAGATCAAGATAGATAGGATTGAATCAAACTTGGGTTGATTTAGCTCTATCCTCGTTGCAAGCTGACTCAGTTGGACCCTTCGAGTCGGGCTAGGTTGGAATGACTCTTAGCACGAGTAGAATCTATCAACCTTCAACTTGACATATCACAATTTGATAAACTTTGAATTTGTTTGAAAACTAAGAATGTTGTCCAAGATTAGTTCATCATTTGTGTAAAGTAAAAATAGAAAAGAAAGTAAAATAGATAAAAACACATATGATTTTGTATTGATTTATATGAACATAATACTATGTCTAATTCTTGACTACTTTTTAAGTTCAACTAGCATGTAGTAAATGCAACACAAATATTCTTAAATGTCACTATGTTAGACTTGGAAAATATATCTCAATGGTAATCTAGTATTAATTTTCTAGTCTAGACTTGATAAGAGTTAGTCATCTAAGTGTGTTAGTCATAATAATTAAGTTTCGACAGACTAACCATGTCCTCTCGTGTATGATAAGGATAAAGATGATTTTTCAAAACTTAAGGTATTACATTATCTATAAGACTATCTAATCAATTATATGTTCTTCGAGAAATCACTACATGACATATGAAGATATAAGAACTTTGAGTAAGATGCACTACAATATAAAACATTATTTTTTGCAAAATTGTTAGACCATCTAATGCTAGTAAAGTTGACCTGTTTCTTTTGAAGTACATCTTGACACAATAATATAACTTGCAATCAAAGGACTTTGTACATGTATGCTAAGAATATGTTTATGTGAAAAAAAAAAAAACAAGCCAAAAACACAAGGATGGAGAGTTAAACTATGTTTTTAAGCATTTTTTAAATTTCACAATGTATCATATTGTGATGTATAATTAGACAATAATTCTATTTTACAAATGATATGTAATTTTATTTTATTTTTATAAAACTTGGTTCATAAAGCTCTCCATCTTTCGTTAGAGCAATACAATAAAATACAATGAACAAAGAAAATGGAAAGGAAGATTTACGTCATAATTTTATATTGGTTTGTCTGAAAGTGAAAACTACATCTAGATCTTAATCAATAGATTGAGTTTCACAATGTAGACTATTACTACAAGTCACAAATTGAGTATTATCCAGAACTCAGTCACTCTTGAGTAAAAATCTAAGTATTATTCGGACATGCAACCATTGTTGGCTAAAACTCTGAGTATTGTTTAGAGTGTAACCACTGCTAGCTCCGAGTATTGTTTAGAGCATAACCACTCATAGCTAAAAGCCTTGAATATTGTTTGGAACACAACCTCTACTGGCTAAAAACTTATGTATTATTTGGACATCAACCACTTCAAGCTAACCCACTGAGTGTTGTTTGGAATGTTGATACTTTTGGCCAAGTATGGTTGGGACAACTACTCTTTAACTAAACAAGCTGGGTTCACAAGATTCGCTCACTAGAGATTATCAACGACTTACGAAGCACATAAAGTATAAACACTTTATTAAGTCACCAATGAACACAATAATGATATTTAAAAAGTCTTTATGGGTACAAGAATATTTTAGTAGTGTTTAAGCACTTAGCAAGTCCTTCTCTTCTTTTCTTCTTTGAAGGATAGATTTATATAAAGCATGAAAGAAAGACCTCTTACAACTCCTTTTCTAGACAACTCATCTTTTCGCATTTGATGAGTGTGATTGTATAGATGCATTAAATGTGTTCCTTGCAACATTAAATGTTAATCTCTTCTTCAAGCAATATCCTATTAGTTAATAATACTTATTGTTGGACTTTAAGAAAAAAGTTAACTCATGCTTTCTAGTGGAGCTAAGTTTTTGTGACAATGTTTGAAGTAAATGAAGCTAAAGATGTATTATTTGTTATAACTTTTATTGTATGTTTTAGTCTTACACATAAGATAAATCAATTAGTTGAGTATGAGAGAGAGGGTAAATTGAACTCTTTTTACATTTAAAACAAATTTTGAAATTTTGGAGAAATTTTGTATGAATCAATCTTGATCAAATAAATTGAGATTTTAATTTAGAAAATTAAAATCAAAGATCAATTCAATTTTAATGCATCCAATAAAAAATCACAACAAAAGCAAATTACTTATTTGCGTGAACAACAAACATACTATAAAGTCTTTATTAAAATGCAATAAGAAGAAACAACAAAGACTAAAAAGAACCAATTCAATACATTAAGCTCAAAATAAAATATCAAAGGAAGAGAGAAAAATGCACACAAAATTTTTATACCGGTTTACTTTTCAAAAAGTTATATCTAGTTTGTCAACCAACACTAGCAAGACTTCCCACTTGATCTCAGTCAATTACAAACACACAACTTTAAGAACAATACAAGAACACCACTCTTGAACCCTATAAGAGTTGTTATCTAAACCAGTAACACCTTGTTATTGTATTGTCTTTTGAAAAAATTATTGAAAACCAAACACACCTTACAAGAAAGAAAAAGATAAAAGGAACAATATCACTTGATAACCAAGAATGCACACAGAAATAAAAACTCAAGTGATCATGTGTTGAGTTTCCTCTCTAAGCACCCAGTTGATCTTCAAAACACTTCGAGAAGATCCTCATGAAATTAACTCTCAAAATGATTGCACATGTTTTAGAAAATTTTCACTCAAAACATTTGTATAGAAATAGGTCAGAACAATGAGAGTTATATAAACTTGAACGGTCCATTTTAATAGATTAAAACTATATTTTTAAACTATTAATTTCGCTTACTCATGAAATCAATGCATAATGTTCTAATCCTTCTAGAAACCCTAAAAAGTTTAATCTGGTTAAAACAAGTTTTATCAAATTAAAACTTCTTTTCAGAACTGATCATGGTTCTAAGTTATTTTAATCAATTAAACTGAAAACTTAATCAACTAAAATGTCTTTTGTTGAAGAGATGGTAACATTTTATAACATATTAAAGTAATATTTTTAATCAACTAAAATTTCCTTAATTCCAAGTTTAGTACAAAAAGTAGTTCCAAAAATTTTCTTAGGAGTTTATCATATTAAAATCTAACAAAATGAAAACTGAGCACCAACAAACTCTAAACAATACTAACTAGATTTCTTAGCTCAAAGACATATCATCTTTGTTCTTCAAAATCACAAAACATAGTGCAAATCACAACCAACTCTAGAAATCCATCACACGATTCTCATGCTCATTAGACGATACATTCAACATGCATCAAACAATAGATTGTAGCATGTAATAGACGATAAATTATGACATTTATCAAACGATAGATTACAACATGTACAAATAGACTGTGACATGTATCAGACAATAGAACCTTTTCAGTTCTTTTCTCTATTTCATTTTAATTCGTCTTTGCTTTCTCTTCTTCAAGATCCATTGATTATAAGGTTGGACTCAACAAATCTTCAATTCTTTATGTACCAACCTTTTTTTGTCAACAACTCGTTCAATGTGTAAAACATTTTTAATGGCACAAGGGAAGAGATTCTGATAGAGTGAGTACCTAAAATCTTACCCTTGTTAATTCCTCCAAAGGCAACATTTTCTTCGTCATATTTTCCCAAGTTAAGGAACACAAACTTTATGATCATTATGTGTCACAAGCATTTATTGTCCAATAACATGCTTAGTACAACACATATACAATAGGAATCATAAGTTCTTCTAGTTCCCAAATCTTTTTGGGTCATTTCCTATTAGTCTTACAATTTTGTCTCTTATGATTGTATTTGGCACTAGTATGCCTATATTTTCCATAAGGTTGGCAAACACCTTTAACATTTTTATAAAACCATTTTTTTCTTTTTATGACCTATAAACATTGTAGACTAGATTTTTCATACACATGTCTATAGGATAAAAATAAAAGTTTTAGAGATTTTAGATTTTTTTTAAATCATTCTTTCAACATGTGATTTTTCTTTCTAGATTTTCAATTTTCTTAACATTCGATTAACGAGTTTGTTTTAGGGTCAATACTTTCTCATTAATTGTAATTTCAGTTTTCTTAAGCTTTTAATTTTTTAAAAGCAAACTTTAAACTTTTGCTTTAGTTTTATATATTGTTTTAATTACAACTAGTTAGTCGATTTTCATAGGATAAGCCATTTTCATTTTCTTCATTAGATGATGAATTTGATGGGCTAGGAGCAATTTCAAAATAAGATTGAAAAGTAAAGGTTACATCGTCATCTATATTTGTCATGAGACATATATTGGCTTATTCTTCATCTGACCCAAAGTTTGATGCTAAGTTTGAATCTTCCCACATAGTCATCAGTGAATGCTGAAGAATCAACAAATGGGTTGTGGTTAAGGGTGAAATGCCACTCGAACCCAAAGCTAGCTGGTTCTCCTCAAAATGCATTAAGGCGTAGTAATTGACTAGACATTTAGGGGTAAAGCACGGTTTCAATGTGGGTCGCGAGAACGTACCAAATCGAGGCAAACTTTGAATACTAGATATAACCTCAAAATAATAAGGGTCAAGGTCGGTCGGTGAGACGATGAGGGATAAACTTCATCGTCGAGAGGAAAACAACCCAGATCACCAACTAAGGACCCTAAATGAATACTCAATGATAAAGGTGGTAGGGGTCAATGGCGGAACATCATAGTGACGTAGGGGAGCCATGGCTCCCCTAATTTTTTTTTGAAATTTCTTTTTTTATATATATTTATATATTTTTTAAATTATAATTATATATTATTTATATTAAATTTATATTATGGAAAATAATAATAATAAATAAAATAAAAATTTAATGGAAATATTGATTTATAAAAGAGATTAGGATTTTGTTTTTACTATAAGATCTTTATGTCATGTAAGTTATTATGAAAGTGTATAAAGAGAAAAAAAAATACAAAGAGATAGATTGGGAAACAGAAGTTGGAGAACAAATAGATTGAGATTGAAATATACATCTTTGCCTAATCTTTCAGATATCAAGGTTAGTATCTTATAATGATGTATGTATGTTAGATTTATGATTCTTCTTAATATGTTTATCCCAAATTAGTATAAATCTTAATTATTATTTTAGGGATTCTTTTATGAAATTGGTATGAACCCTAATTATAATTTTTTCCAAATTAGTATAACCATTAATTATGAAATTTAGGGATTTTGTGTTTTCCTGTCTATGGTAAAAAAAAAATTAAATTTTGAATTTATAGAATGTTGTTTATTTAATTAAAGTGGTATGAGTTTTTTTATGTTTTGCAATGTGATAATTATGAGTTGTAAATATAAATTTTATCATTTTCTTAATAGGTAAAAGGTGCTAAATTTATATTAGAAAGATTATAATAAAGAGTAAAATAATTTATTCTTTTTTGAAGGAGGAAAGTTTGTGATAAAGATGAAAAAATGCATTCACGTTAACTAAAATTGAAAATTTTCATGAGAATCAAGAATTCCAGACAATGAAAAACAAATCTCTAAAGTTCTTAGAGTTACATATAATGAATTTAAAAATTCATTACAATGCGATCTGGGAAAAACGTCATCAAATTTCTCAATACCCATCAAATCAAATTGATGAGATACGAATGACTTATCTAAAATGGTATTCATGGTTTGGTATCATGATATAATAGCGAATGATAAACATTTTTTTTTCAATTCTACTATTATGTGTGTTTGTTTTAAGCAGAAGAAATGAAGAGAGAAGATGAAGAGCTTTTTTTTTTAACTAAAAAAAAATTATATATAAAAAATATAATTTGGCACCCCTAAATTTTTTGTCCAAATTCCGCCATTGGTAGGGGTGTTGAGACAACCAATAAGTTTGCCTAGAAGTGGAAAGTTCAAATACTATAACATTGGAAACATCGTTTCAGGAGTTGTGGCTACGTTTAATTCTCAATTTGGAAATTTCTCAACTTGAAAACGTGACTACAATGGATTTGGACTTTCTCTTTATCATTTCAGTTGGATTATAGGATACTCTTTATGAGTAACATTTAATTCAAAATATATTTTTCCAATTAAGGATTAGGTATTTTTAATTTTGGTAGCCACAATTTAGGGTTTTGAATTCAAAATTCAATATCATTTACATGCCTTATATGCTTTACACACCTATATATTTGGTTTGTAGTTTACCTTTGTGTTCAAATTCTAACTTGCTTTGATAAGTTTGATATTTTGTATACGATTTACCTTGATCTTCACAAAATTTAGAACCATATGCAGATGAACATGCAAACACCTTTTCATTCCTTCTTTAAAATTACTCTAGAGAAGGAAAACTGAAACATAATGATTTTAAGGTTGTGGTATGTGTCTGACTTCACTAAACACGTCTCATTCCTCATTAGAAATGGTCTCACAAAACATTGAGGTAATATACTTAATTCATCACTAATATGAATGTGTTAAAACTTTTTATGAGTTATATTTTCTAATATTTCTATATGACTCAAGTCATTGATAATGTTTTGTAATTATTTATTTTCAGATATCATTATCCTAAACTTTTTTATGCTTAATTGCATATGTGTTTTAAGAACTTGTGCATATATCTGTTTTACACTTCAAAATTCTTTTAATAAATCTGAATTTAATTTATTTCATTTTAATTTTTTATAATATTTTAGTTTTAGTTTATAATTGTTTTTCAAAACAATATAGATGTATGTGGAATTAAGTTAATTTTTTTTCATAATGTATAATAATTTCAATAGAACGTATTATATTATTGTTGTTTTTGGTAATATAGAAGTGTTATCATAAAAACAATTAAAAGGAAAGAAAATTTTCGAGAAAATATTACTGTTGGGAAGAACACAGTTGAATGGTTTGAAAAATAAAATATTTGTAGTAAATTATTTGTAAATCCATTTTGAGTTGATAATTAACGTTTTAAATTTCATTAAAAGTTAATTATAAATTTTTAATAGTAATATTAACGAAAATTTATGCAAACTTTAAGTATTATTCTTATTATTGCGTATAAAAAAACTAAGAAATCAAAGAATCAATTAATATATAACCATTTGAAACATCTTAAACAATATTTGTATATAATAAATAATTAAATATTTCATCTAAGGTAATGTAAAATAATAATTAAATAATGACCATTATAAATAATGATTGTATTGAAACATAATAAGATTAATAATTAATAATTTGAGATTAGTGTATTAAATAAAAATTAATAATTTCAACAAATATTATGAAATGGTGAATCAAATCTTATCAATTAATATATGATATATTAAAAATAATTAATGTATGAATTTTGAAAATATAATTAAATTTAATTAATTAAAGAAAAAATTAATCATACAATTTAATTTGTATATGCATATGTATGATACTAATAGTTATAGATTGATGTATTAAATAATAATTAATAATTCAACAATTAATATTAAATTGTGAATAAAATTTTATCACTTAATATATGATATATTAAAAAAATTATTGTTTAAATTTTGAAAAATATAATTAAATTTAATTAATTAAAGAAAGAATTAATCATACAATTTAATGTGTAAAATTGCAAATATGCATGATACTTAATAATTTTAGATTGATGTATTAAATAAAAATTAATAATTCAAGGATTAATATTAAATGGTGAATCAAATTTTATGGATTAGTATATGATATTTTAAAAATATAATTAATATTTGAATTTTAAAATATTATATTTTAATTAGTAAAATTTGATTCATCATTTAATATTAATTGTTGAACTACTAATTTTTATTTAATATATCAATCTAAAATTATTAATTTATTAATATCATACATATTTTAAGTTACAAACGTTAAATTGTATGATTATTTCTTTCTTTGATTAATTAAATTTAATTATATTTTTTAAAAGTTAAAAAATAATTACCTTTTTAATATATCATATATTAATTGATAAAATTTTATTCATCATTTGTTATTTATTATGAAATTACTAATTATTATTTAATACAGCAATCTAATATTATTAATATCAGACATATGTACACTTATACAAATTAAATATTGTAAGATTAATTCTTTCTTGAATTAATTATATTTTATTTTAATCAAATATTAATTACTTTTTTAATATATCATAATTGATAAAATTTGATTCACTATTTAACATTATTTATTGAATTACTAATTATTTTTTTAATACATCAAACTGAAATTATTATTAATTAGTCTTATCTTATTATGTTTCAATACAATCATTATTTATTGTATTCATTATTTATTTATTATTTTATATTATCCTAGATGGAATATTTAATTATTTACATATGTTTCAAATTATTATATTAATTAATTAATTGATTTCTTAGTTTTTTTATATGGAATAATAAGAATAATATTTAAAGTTTACATACTCTTTCGTTCAAATTAATATTACATATATTTTCCAAACTATTTTCCCAACAACAATGTTTTGTCAAAAAGTTCTCTGTTTTATTTTTAACATTTTTCGTAATAAAAGTTTTATATTATCAAAAACAACAACAATATAATACTTTCTATTGAAATTATTATACATTATAAAAAAATAATTTAATTTCACATACAAATTATATTATTTTAAAAAACAATTATAAACTCAGATTAAAATATTTAAAAAATAAGATTAAAATAAATAAAATTCAAATTTATCAAAATAATGATGAAATTGAGTATTTGATCTATTTATCTTTTATGACCGATATATCTAATAAGAGAGGAGACTTGTGTTTAGTGGAAGTCATACACGCATCACCATCTTAATAACCTTACAACTAATGTTTAAATTTTCCTTTTTTTAGGGTGATTTCATTCAAGGAATTAATTGGCTTTAGCATATGCTTCTAAATGTTGTGAAAACCCTAATTTAATTAATCTATTCAAACAAAATATTTTGAAAATGAGAAAATTTCAAACAATTTTATTTTTTTATCAAGTTAATATCAATATTGATATTAAACTAAACAAAAATCCATTTATGAAAGAGGAAAGAGATATGATACTTATGACCCACTATACTCATGGGACCAGGTGGATATTCAGAGCCAAGCTTTTTCAAGAATAAATTATAATATTAGGAAGAAAAAAAAAAGATATTTTATTCTCTTTACTTGATCCTTTAAAAGCATTTTTCTCAATTATAATAGAGCAAAATAGAGCATTGTTTGGGTTAGATAAATGAAAAAAAAAAAAAACATATATCATTCTATTATACCAAGGGCTTATATAATAAAGAAAGTGACATCACTTTAAAGTCACTTAAGAGTTCTTAGAGTTATATGAATTTTTGGTCCATATTTACCATCCTTCTCAAACATTTTTTTTTTCAAAAAAAGTTATATATTAACTAATGTAGATAATTTTGGATTTCTTAATAAATTGTTGTTTGAGAAGTAGGAAAATGGTCAACAAAATTCATAAATCTCTTAAGTAACTCTTAAAAACATTGAAGCAAATGTCTTTTCTTCATTCCAAAAGTCCTTTCATATAATCTTGATCAATGTTTTAATCCATTTTCTACAATCAAACAATGCTTAATCTCATTTTGCCCTAATGTGATTTGAATGATTTTGCTAGAGGACAATGTGTTTGAACCAATAGTAAATAAAGTCTTTGAAGATCTCAACTTTGATTGCTTCATTAATTTTCTTACCTTAGAAACATGCCACTTGTTGTAGTTCATAGTATATTATTTAGAAAAAGATGGCTATGAATACCCAACTAGCCCCAAAAATATGTAAGCCCTAAGTATTTTATCTCTCTCTTTCTTAAATGAATTTTGGTTATGTTTAAGATCAATTAAACAACTTAATTTTCATTTTATGTGAACAAAAGTAATGAAAACCCATAATTGAAAAACATTACCAAACAATTTTAAATATATATATATATATATATATATATATATATATAAGAAAAATAGTAAAACACTAGAATTATAACTTTATTCATATGCAAGCCCTATTGTAATTAAATTAAATAATTTCTACAAAATATTGTTGATTTTATACTTTAATGAAAATTCATAATAAAATTTTAAAGACAAGGATAAAATATATATTTGCTAATAACTTAAAAAGTTATATTTACCTTCTCAATTAGATCAGCAACTTCTTGAACAATAAGCATGTTCTCAATTAAACCTTCACTAATATAATGGCAAATTTATCTTCAAATCTCATCAAGATCTCAACCTGTTTAATTATAAGCATACTAAAACATATGAGAACCCTTTATGCATATAATATTTTTTTTTTTTATCTTCAATAATGAATATCAATAAAATGTGGGAATATTAAATTGTGTTGTATATGGATACTTACTTCATTTGGATCAGAATATGTTTTTTTCTTCCAAATATTCCTCGTAAGTTACTGTTAAAAATCATAGAAACAAAATTAACTTAATTGGTGGATAATTAAAACTGATAATAAAAGTTGGAAAAAGTCAAATAATATTTTAAATTTCCACTTGCTTGTAAAACTCGGTCAAATACCTTCTCATCAAATCAAATTTATCCAAGTGTTAGGGCACCAGATGAAACTCAAAAAGTTTGGACAAATTTAAAATTTGATAGTGAATGCATATTTTTAGAATTTGCAATTAATAATTAAATCATAAAAAATAGGGATTTGGGTTGTAAGAAAATTACATAATCAACTAATTAGATTTAGAACCATAAAACAATATTGATATTTTATGAAAGAAAATATTTCATTCTATGATTTTAAACATTATATCATACTACACACCAGTGACGTTGAAAAAAAAATTTAAGGGTGCGAAAAAGTATGAAAAAAAAAAAAGAAAAAACAACAATATTTTTACACAACCCTAAACTCTATCACTGCTGTAAGGTAAGAAAAATCAGTAAAAAGTAATATCATGTGTGACAAAAGAAATTTGTTATTGGTTCGTTCATGGCTGGATTTGAAAAATCTACACACTACACAATGATCTATCCTAACCAAGAGACAAAAACATGTTTTTACGAAAAACAATTTTGGTTCTTGAAGGAATAACCTATGCAAAATTGAATGCAATCATAAACAGTACAATAGTTTAAAATAAAGAGTTAAAACCTATAGAATAAAAAATGGAACAAATAATTTGATCCATTTAAAAGAGCCAAACTATTTTTTGTTCAGGGAAAAATGATTTACAGCATAAAACTGTGTTGATTCAGATCATGTAAAAGATGAAAAAGAAAAGACTATATTGTAGGAGTGAAAGCAAAAGCTATGGAGAAAAATAAGTAAAAGATCTGGGAAGGACTCTAGTATGTAGTGTGAAGAGAAGAAATGGATCTTCACAATGAAAGGAGACATTACAATGTAAATGAAATCAAGTGTGAGGAAAAGTTGAGAGAGACAGACTTTATAGGGTAGATAGATGTATGAAGTTTAGGGTTTGTGAGTTTGTTTTCAAGAAAAATTTGCATAGATAGAAAAGATAAGAAAAAATTAAATTTTTTTATAAAGTTAAAATTAATATATGTATTATTAAAGTGGTGATATGTAAGCCTAATTCAACCTCGCTAAATCACTTTGGTAAGTTAAGGTTAATTTCCATATATATATATATATATATATATATATATATATATAT
>Ga0214544_1006353_pt1 | contig 21882 bp, 6 predicted proteins | sample CNSS3metaG_FD_160074 | JGI IMG/M metagenome (GOLD analysis project Ga0214544, IMG submission 160074) | Root nodule microbial communities from cowpea collected in UCLA plant growth center, Los Angeles, California, USA - CNSS3 | ecosystem: Host-associated > Plants > Roots > Nodule | place: USA...
GAAAGATTAAAAATTGAAAAATTTGAATTGCATGGTTTAAGTAAAAGAAATAATTTTTTTTAATTAAGAAAATTATATATAAAAAATATAATTTGGCACCCCTAAATATTTTCTCCAAGTTCCGCCATTGCTACCAAGTAAGTCCGAGACTTGATATGATAATTAAATTTTATTTAAATCGAGTAAAAACTATAATTATCAAGTAAAGCATCATGTTAAGTCTCAGATTCGCTTGATAAATAATATAGATATATTAAAATTTAAAATTAAGAAAAAGATATTAATCCAATTTAAGTTTTTTTTATAATTTGTTTTATAAAGAACTACATAACCTGATTTCTTATTTTGAATGATAATACGTAGGAACAAGGTCAAATACCGTATTAGGCTAAAATAAAATTTAAAAAATATTTTCTTTATTCATATTTGCATGTTTTGTTTGATTTTTTGGAAAAACAAATATTTTAAAACTACATTAATCTTGTACACTTAATTAAAGGGAACCCATTTTAAGACGAACGTGTGGGTGCTAATACATTCCCCACACGTAACCGACTCCCGAACTTGATCCGGTTCTACAGACCATTTATTTTTAGATTTTCCATAATTTTCCTAAAATTATGGTGGCAACTCCTTTTATTAAATTTATATATTTTAGCATGTTTTCTTAGGTTCGTCGTCTCGTCACAATTTTTTCTGAGATTACGACAAATATCATTTCATTAGGGATTATGTAGTCAAGGAAAATGTAAAATTGAATATATAGATACCCTAAATTAATTAGTGACATTGTCACCATGCCTTTATCTAGAGAGAGATTTTATACAATTAAAAATGAGTTAGGCATTTTAGACATTGAACAACTTAAAAGTATGCAATTTTTATGTTTATGCATATATTAATCGTTCAAATAATTAACTAATTATTAGTACTATGCCTGATTGCCTTAGAATTATTTTTGTAATAATCGATTATGTTCAAATTTAATCAATTAATAATATGTTCTTTGTCTACTTGGTCTGATTTGTTTCTGTAGTAATCAATTATCTCATGGTTTAATCGATTAAATTATATAATTCTTTTATCTGTTGTTTGTAAATGTTTTTGTATTAATTGATTAGATTAGTTTCTATATCAATTAAATTCTTGTTTTTTGCCATGTGTCCTGCTCTACTATACTCTATGCTATTTTGTTTGTGTGATTGATTGCTTAATATGATGTTTTATATAGCTTTGATCAATTTTTCCTGCATCACATTTATTCCTACTAAATGAAATTGACAAAAATTAATTACTTTTCCAAAACCACTTTGAAACTATTTTAACGTTTTCTGCATCACTTTAATCTCACCCACTCCATTACACAGACTCCATCATTCTCTCTAACACGTTCTTCTTAATTGTAACCCTAACATTCAGACCCAAAATTCAAACTTTTGTTGCCTCTATTTTAATATTGTTGTGCTCGTGCATCCTATGTGTCGCTGTTCACATCTTCTTTCACATTCTCTTCTCACGTATCATTATCATCATCTTGTGCAACATCATGGTATCTTTTTCACGACCAAAACGAGTGAAAAGAATTACTACTAAGAAAACTCAAGAAGCTAACTTATAAGTAGACATGTCAAAGTGAGCCAACCCGGCTCACACGGGTTGGCTCACCATGAGCCGGGTTGAAAATGAGTGAACCCAACCCAGCTCACTTTATGGTGAGCCAGAAATTTTTTAACCCGGCTCAACCCACCACAGGTTGGTGGATTAAGTGGGTTGGCTCACCAACCCACCTAAAAAAATTATTTGTTTATTTATTTTTTAGTATTCAAATATTTAAATAAATTTTTAAGTAATCCATGAGATGACAATCATAGTAAAATCAAGAACCAATGTTTTGATCATGCTCATCACTAATATATGAAGAATTATTTTCAAGAAAGTATCCATATAATCTAAGAAAGCATGGCTAATATTACAAATTTTCTGTCATGCTATTCAACAAAATATAAATAAAAAAACTATACCTTTTTTTCATGCTAATTTAGAAAAAAGTTGTTTATAAGACGGTTACTTGAGTAATTTACTATAAAGATTATAGTTAAAGATTAAAGTATCAACATATATAACTTGACAATCAAATTAATAAAACATTCAAACTATTCAAATATAATTAAGCAACATTCTAGCATTTAAAAATATGAAATTGTGAACAAATATAATAGGAGTAGTAAATAATTATTAAAAAAAATTTTAAAAAAAATTAACAAAAAATTTATAAAAAAAAATTAACAAAAAATTTAAAAAAGTTGTAAAAAAATGTTGGTGGGTTAAGTGGGCCAACCCACCTTCAGCCCGGCTCGAACCCGTTTAACCCGTGGGTTAAGTGAGCCGGGTTGAGTTCAACCCACTTTTGAAAAAAGTTGAATTTTTCTCAACCCAACCCGGCTCGAACCCGTGGTGAGCCGGGTTGGCTCACGAGTTGAAACCCATTTTGACATCTCTACTTATAAGGATGGATGAATAGGAAGGACAACAAAACTTTGTTATGTTTTGGCATCCATGGAACTTCATTAATCACAAGTACATGGAACTGCAATTCTATTGTTCTAATTGTAAGACCCGGCAAAAATAATTATATTTCTAAGATAATAATAAGATGTGAGGAATATTAATTGAATTAATATGTAAGGACATAAATAAAAGTGAAGAGTAGCATAGTTAGTTAGAGCCTTGTTATGTTGATTCCTTAATTTAAGTAAAGAAGATATTAAGTAAAGGTGATGGGTATAGCATAGTTGGTAAAAGAAGCTTTGTACATATTTTGGATGTTTGGTACGTGTGAACATGAAAGAGAAAATGTATAACAATTAATTGAATTCAAAAATTACAATAGAAGAATGTAATAAAAGTTGAAGAACTTGAATTAACTATTGAAAAATAGAATTCAATGGAAAGAAATTCAATTACATCAAGAAGTTGCACCGACCAACCAGAGATGAGCATGAACAACACTTGAGAGTGTGGGTGTCTTTAATCCAGGCAAAGAAAAGAGAGGAAAAAGGAGTGATTGTTCGAGATCTATGAAATGCACGGTGAGAATATGGGAGATGAAGTGAAATGTGGTGTGGTGAAATTAAATGGTTCTGTTTGTCAAATGTGGAGTTGTGTCTCATAAATTTTTCATTTTTTTTTTTCTTTCTAATTTCAGCTATAACTCCTAACTACCAATTACAAATAAAATTGAAATTAATTAAGTAACTCCTAAGTCGAATTCAGCTTGTAGAATCATTTAGAATTGATTACTTTTTGTATATTGTACATAAAGCAATTGCCGCACTTCAAAGTAGATTTAAACAATTTAAAATATATGAAAATATTGTTGATTTTTTATTTAGTATTAAAAAATTAAAGTCACTAGATTGTACAATTTGGAAAGAAAAATGCTTAAACTTTGAAAAAACTTTAAAACACGATAATATGTTGGATATTAATGGATTTGACTTACTTTCATGATTAAATATCTTCATAGAAATTATAGGTTTGAAAAATAATAAATCAATTGACATTCTTAATTATATAAAAATAATATATTGTTTTCCAAATGCATATATAACTTATAAAATAATGTTAACAATTTAATTATAGTTGTAAGGCCCACTATATTTTCTCTAATTTTTATTCTACCCTAATTTAAAGGGGTTGCCCAAATCAGTTGGCCCAAAGGGAAACCAGACCCTAAACTGCCCTAACGCTACTAACTCTTCTCACTTTCAGAAATGAGCTGCCTTACTCCTCTCTACCAAGAACTGTGCTCTATTAGGGTTTCGAAGTTTAATTAGATTCAAGTTTAGCTCGACCTCGTTTCTGCTCACGTAAGTGTTCTTCAACTCATAGTTTTTCCATCTCTGGTCTAGTTTCGTGGTCATTGTTATGGTTTCTGTAATAAACCCACTTTTGCTCACTGTTTCCAGCTCACAAATCTAATCCTAGAGCAGATGTGCTCCATGGTTCAGCGTCGAGGTCTTGTACTAGCTCTTTCCAGGTAAGGGAAGTTAGATCCTTATGTATGTTCCATGAAATCTACCTATTTTTCGTTTATTTCGTGATTGAATGGACTGTGTGTGAATATGCACTGTTGGGATTGCATATTTGAACTACTTGGGTGTGTGTGTGTGACTGATGCACGAGAGAACAATGGTGAGCATTGGTTTTCTCGCCCAAGCGAGCCTGCCTCGCCTAGGCGAGATTAACAGAGGCTTGCCCAGGCAATTTTACGTGAGTCGTCGCTTAGGCTACCAACTCTATTTTTGAGCGAGCGAACGTCTCGCTCAGGCAAGGGGAGTCTTGCCTAATTGAGAATGCACTTAAGGTCACTGTTCATGTAAGTCGAGCTCTCGCCTAGGCGAAAAGAGCTCTCCTGAGCGAGACCTTTCAGCCTGAGCGAGGAGCTGGGCGAGTGTGCTTGACTATTTTGTTGCTTCTCTATTCTTGGATAGTTGGCATTTGCTTGAATTGAATTGTTATGTTAAAAGCATGAGATGAATGATTATGCATGAGTGATATGGTTCATGGATTATGAATGATAGGTTTAGTATGATCTTGGCATGTGATTTAAATGGGATGGTTGGTTATCAAAGTGGCATGGTGTCAGTATGAAATACACTTCTATATTCATGGATTGGGAAGGATGAGTTGGAATGGATTCAACGTGGAATGTGAATGAGGATTGATTATAAAGGTTGGCATGAGATTTATATGCATGATAAATATTACTTGGTTGGTTGAATATTATTGGCATGTGGTCAGGACGTAATTTCATGAGCCTCTAAGTGAGACCTCATTGTGGTGTTTCAGTGGTCGGGACGTAATTCCATGACCCCTGTTAGTGGGAGTTCATGGTGGTGCCTCATCTTTATGATTTAGTAAGGATTCAAGGTAAGGTTGCATCTTGATGCTCTAAGGAGTCAATTAGTCTCATATAGAGCAGACAGACTCTTGTGGTGAGAGTAGCAGGAGACCTAAAATTTATTAAGGGCTAAACTTGTGTGTGGGGGTTGAGACATTGTAACACTTAGCTCGGGGGTGAGCAGCTCGGTAGAGCAGGGAATCCACCACAAGTACAAGCAATTGCTGAATTTAACTAAATTATACGTATCCGGATAAGTCGAGTCGAGTCTTAGTGTATTGTTTGGAAGGTCATAACATGCTTGGGTGATGTATGTATAATTGACTATGAAAGTGTATATGATTGCATGATAAAACTATTTTTTGGCTCTAGCTTACCCTTCTGTTGTTTGTTGTATGTCTTGTATGTGTGGTTTTCTTTTTCGCCATGATCATCAATTTATTAATGTGAGCAGATGCGAGGAACACCCGTGGTCAACAAGGAGGTGATGGTTCCGCTGCGTAGCCCACCTGGGCTGGATGCTATTGTGTTGGGCTTTATTATAGGGCTATGGCCCATGCATTAGTTTGTCCTTTAAATTTCAATTGTGTTACTGTTGAACTTTGTATCTTGTTTTGCTTTGGCATCGATGTGTGCCTTGAATATTGTAAGGAGTAGTGTTTATGCTCCAAGACCGCGCTACTATGTTATCTGTGTGACATTTCCTTTAATTGGGATTATTGATTAAATGGAACGTTACAATAGTTGTTTCGAATGAGAGGAATTTATCAAAACTAAAGATAATAAAAATTTATTTAAGATCAACATGTCTTTACAAAGATTAAATAGATTACTCTTATTATTTATTGAAAAATAAATGTTAAATAGAATTATTAAGATAATTTAATAGATAATTTTAAATGAATAAAATTAAAAAATAAATTTTAAATAAAATGTCTTATTTTTAAATTTGTTTTAGGTTTTTAAAACTCTTGATTTATCTCTAATGAGGAGAGGCAACACGATGATAACAAGATGTTATCATGTGATGAATGCATAAATGGTAAATCTACTTACCAAATAAGTTCATGTTAAACATTAATGTTGTTAATTTTATTAAAAAAAATAAAAGAAAAAAAAAACATGGAAACAAGTGGTAAGTCTACTTCATTATTGAATTTCATTTTAGTTTTGAAATTTAATGTTTCGCACAAAGTAGTTGAAAATCTATTTTGTAGTTGAAAGTCTAATCATCATGTCATTTAGACAATTAGACATGCCATTAGATTGCAATTTATGAGTACCCAACATTATCACATTATCTAGATTGCAATTTATGAGTACCCAACATTATCACATTATCACGAGGCTATCACTAAAGATGTCCAAACTATATGGTGGAGATAATTTAAGGTGCCTTCACATCATAAATTTAATGAATTAGTATATTAAACATTTTTTTATTGTGATGAAATTGATTTATGCCTTTTGTTTTTAACTGCATTTGTACATACTAAAGTTACTTGGACACCTTCTAATGAGTGACAAATTCAAAAGTTTATGAGACTAACGTTGAGATAAATTTTAAATTAAAATAAAAGGTTATTATAAATTTTGATAAATAAAAAGTTATATTCTAAATATTAATATATCAAAATAAATTATTTTATAAAAAGATAGTTTTTAAATTAATTTATTTATTCTATTTATTTTTATATTTCAAATAAAGTTACACATATGTGTAAACTTTGACATCTATTATTTTTATTTTAATTATTTATTATATTATAATATAAAATATAAAAACTTTACTTACATAAAATCAATTATGTTAATCATATCATTTATTGTCAATTAATAATATATATTTACAGAAAAAATTGAAAAGAAAAATTGGTGTCCCATTACTTTATGTTTTCTTACTTTGGTTTTCAAACTTTTCTTTTACATCTTTGAATGCAATTCATGTTTTGTGGTTAGAAACACACATGACTTTAGTCTGTATTCAATGATCCGTTTTCCAAGTCGTGCGAGACTATTAAATGTAAACATCTACTTTTCAAGTCTTCCTTACAAATGAATGTGAAGTTGTAATACTTATTAATTTTCTATTATATATATATATATATATATATATATATATATATATATATATATATATATATATATATATATATATATTAGACATTCTTTTTAACTTATTTTTATTTATCATAAATTATTAGTTTTTTAAAATAAATTCGTGTTGCTATGTCATACCAAAAAAATTATAAAATAGCTCTAACTTGAATACACTATTGTTAAATAAATAATTATTTTATAATTGATTAGTGTCGACTAAACTCATACGAAATTTAATTAACTTAATATACGTTACCTAACTTAGGGTCCAATTTTTCTCCCTTCTGTGTGAATTGTTGACTGACGTTAACACGTTATTTTGAATTAGAATAACTTTTTCTTCTGGTTCATGCTTAAAGTAATTATATATAAAGAAATAATTTATTCATATTAAAAACACATTTCTATTTTGAAATTAAATAATAATACAATCCTATATTTTTCTAGAAAAATAATATTTTCATGTTTTTCCTTTTGTTTCACTCTATTAAAATATAAACGTATATAATTTGTTAATAATAAAATTAAATAATAATTAAATCTTATATTTTCTTACGAAATGTTAAAATTATTCTTGTGAAAAATACTCGATTGACTTTTTATAATTTTTTTAACTTTAATTTTTTTTTATAATTTAAATGTATTTTCTTTATCAAAACATTATAAAAATTGTATTTTATCTTTAAATTAAATTATAAAATATTTATATACTTTATAATGGATATTTAAATTATAAAATATGCGTGGCAAGTAGCATAGAAAATCTTTCTATAGCAATTGCGTTGCCTTGTATATTCTATAATGTGCATTAAATGAAGGAGAAAAAAGTATTTTCCATTCCTTCTTTTATCTCTTCTTAGGAAGTAGCCCAACCTCAAATTCAGTGGATACCATTTGTTTGTTATCATATCCCAAAGTTCAGATAGAGCCTCCTAAGTACCTTATAAACTTATCATGCATAATAGGATTGTACCTTAACGTGGGGGAGAAGATAACATTTTTCCGTTCCTCGTTGTGTTCCTAAATTAAAGAAGATAACATCCTTGTATCTTAACTTTGTCATTTTTTTTCCATGTGAAACTTACATTACATTTGGAATAACTACAAATAGTTTTAATTTTTTCTTCTTTTATAGCGATTCATACTTAGAATTCCTAATATCTTTCTTTTCACTTCTCATGTCATGCAACCATCTCTTTCTTCCTTCTGTTACAAATTCAGATATGATGTGTTCCTTAGTTTTCGAGGGAAAGATACTCGCCATGGTTTTACAGGAAATCTCTACAAATCTCTTTGTCATAGAGGAATTCACAGCTTCTTTGATGACCACCATCTTCCTAAAGGGGACCATATTTCCTCTGAACTTGAGAACACAATCCAAGACTCCAGAATTTTCATCATTATCCTCTCTGAGAACTATGCATCTTCCTCTTTCTGCTTAAATGAACTTGATTACATCCTTAGGTTTATCAAGCATAAGGGTCGGTTGGTTTTCCCAGTTTTTTATGGAGTTGACCCTTCTGATGTGAGACACCACATGGGTACTTTTGGAGAGGCATTGGCTCATCATGAAAAGAAATTAAATTCTTATTACAACATGGAAAAGCTTGAGAGATGGAAGATGGCTCTGCATCAAGTGGCTAACTTGTCTGGCTACCATTTCAAACATGGGTACACCATTCCTCTCCTATTATTTTCTTTTAAAACTTTTCATATTGATAAATTTGGAGCACAAACATTAAAAAAAGCATATAAAGTGTTTAGCTTGACTTCTGAAAAAATTTTGTTATTGAATAGGGAAGGATATGAATATGAGTTTATTGAGAGGATTGTTGAGTTGGTTTGCAGCAAGATTAACCGTGTTGCTTTACATGTTTCGGATTACCCAGTTGGACTAGAGTCACAGGTGCTACAAGTAAAGATGCTTTTAGATGTTGGATCTGATGATGTTGTCCACATGGTAGGATTCCATGGACTTGGTGGAGTAGGAAAAACGACACTTGTTGTTGCAGTTTATAATTCCATTGCTGACCATTTTGAAGCTTTATGTTTTCTTGAAAACGTGAGAGAAGCTTCAAGTAAACATGGGTTACTACATCTCCAAAGCACCCTTCTTTCTGAAACAGTTGGAGAGATTAAGTTAACAAGTGTTAAAAAAGGAATTTCTATAATACAGCACAGGCTGCAGCAAAAGAAGGTTCTTTTGATTCTAGATGATGTTGACAAAGAGGAACAACTACAGGCACTTGCTGGAAGACCTCATTGGTTTGGTCTAGGCAGTAGAGTCATTATTACAACTCGAGACAAACAATTGTTAAAATCTCATGGGGTTGAAAGAACATATGAGGTTAAAGAATTGAATGAAGAAAATGCTCTTGAATTACTTACTTGGAAAGCTTTCAAGTTTGAAAATTTTGATCCAAGTTACAAGGATGTTTTGAATCTAGCAGTGACTTATGCCTCAGGCCTTCCACTGGCTTTGGAAGTGATAGGTTCCAACTTATTTGGAAGAAACATAGAACAATGGAAAAGTGGTTTGGATCAGTACAAGAAAATTCCTAAAATGGATATCCAGGATACACTTAAAGTGAGTTATGATGCTTTGGAAGAAGATGAACAAAGTGTTTTTCTTGACATTGCTTGTTTCTTCAAAAACTATGACTTGGCAGAGGTTGAAGACATACTTCGTGCTCATCATGGTCATAACATTAAACATCATATTGATGTGTTGGTTGAAAAATCTCTCATAAAGATTAGTTTGGATGGTAAAGTGACACTACATGATTTGATAAAAGACATGGGTAGAGAAATTGTGCGTAGAGAATCACCCAAAGAGCCTGGGAAACGTAGCAGGTTATGGTTCCTTGAGGATATAGTTCAAGTTTTAGAAGACAATAAGGTGAATAAGATTGATTCATGTGCATGTTTGGCTTTTCATCTTTAACTTGGAACTATCCTTTTGCATATTATATGATTACTTGTATTTTATGCTTTATAATGTGTATGTACACTTCTCTATGTATGCTTGTTGAAATCCTAATATTGAATCATGTCTTGTGGTTGTTTAATGATTTTTCTGTTGAAAGGGAAGTGGTAAGATTGAAACCATATGCATGGATTTCCCTTCATTTGAAGAAGTGGAAATAGAATGGGATGGAGATGCCTTCAAGAAGATGAAAAATCTCAGAACACTTATTATCAGAAATGGTCATTTCTCCACAGGTCCAAAACATCTTCCTAATTCTTTGAGAGTGATGGAATGGTGGAGATATCCTTCACAGAATTTTCCACAGGATTTTCATCCAAAGAAACTTTCTATATTCAAGTTACCATACTGTGAGTTTACATCACTAGAGTTGAATGACTTAGTAAAACAGGCAAGTGTATTGACTTCATTTCCTGGTTATATTTATATTCATAAATTCTCTTTTACTTTGTTGATTTTCTTTTTTTTTTTCTATTTTGCAGAAGTTCGTGAATATGACAAGTTTAAATTTTGACGAATGTCGATATTTAAAACAAATACCTGATGTATCATGTCTAACACATTTGGAAAACTTGTCATTTCGTTGGTGTCCAAAGTTATCTTCACTTCACTACTCAGTTGGGTTCTTGGAAAAACTTAAAATCTTAGATGCAGAAGGTTGCTCCAAGCTCAAGAGTTTTCCTCCAATCAAGTTAACCTCTCTTGAGCAACTCAAACTTCGGTATTGTCATAGGCTTGAAAACTTTCCAGAAGTATTAGGAAACATGGAAAATGTAAGAGAACTTGAATTGAAAGAAACTCCTATAAAAAAATTCCCACTTTCATTTCAAAATCTTACTCGACTGCAAAAGTTACATCTGTGTTTGAGTGTTGGAGTGATGAAAAATGGTTGTGATGGGGTTCCCCTATCAAGCATTTGCATGATGCCAGAACTGGTTGATATTGCCGCAAATGAATGGAAAGGTGAGCTTTTTTGTGAAGCCAATGAAGGTGTAGAAAAAGTGAGCTCAATCTTCTATACAAATGTTCAATATCTTCAACTCAGATGTTGCAACTTAACAGATGATTTTTTTCCGACACTTCTCCCATGGTTTGCCAATATGAAGAACTTAGACCTATCAGGGAATAATTTCACTATCATTCCAGAATGCATCAAAGAATTCCACTTTTTAACTAGGCTTAATTTGAACTTTTGTGAACGACTTCAAGAAATCAAAGGCGTTCCTCCAAACCTGAAATATTTCTCTGCAATAGATTGCATATCCTTGACTTCCTCATGTAGAAGCATGTTACTAAATCAGGTATTGATTTTGCACATTGGATAAGAACAAGTAAGTTAAACAATATATAAGAAGAAATCAATATATCCCAACTTAAAGTTTTGAGTTGAAGGTGGTGTTTTTAGTATCAGAATTGTATATCATGGGTCTAAACTTGATAAATTGTTTATGATTAATAGGAACTGCATGAGGCTGGAAGCACCTTCTTTTATTTGCCAGGAGCCAAGATTGTAGAGTGGTTTGAGTTCCAAACGTTGGAAGTGCCAATTTGTTTTTGGTTTCATGGCAAACTCCCAGCCATGGTTATTTGTCTTGCAATGGAACGAATGTGTGAGTATTCCTCGTCAAAAGGTGGTAAATACAGACCCTTGGTGATCCATAGCACATTTAGACTCATGTCACCCATTGTGATCATCAATGGCAACGAACATTTGTTACAAACTTGGGAGATGATGGATGATTGTACTTGTGTTTTTGACCTGAGGGAAACAAAACTGAAAAATGATTTTGATGAACAACTTTTGGAAAATGAATGGAACCATGCTGAGGTTACATGTCGATATGTCAGTTTAGGCCAAACCTTAATAAAACATGGAATCCATGTATTGAAACAGGATAGTAGCGTGGAGGAGATTCGATTCACTGATCCTTGCAAAAAAAGAAATCTTGATATAATGAGCTCAATAGCCCAAAATCACAGCAGCAACAATTGTTGAAAAAACAAAGAAGTTGGCAAAACACAATTTGTGTAGTAGGGAAAATTGTCCAACACTGGTGTTTCTCATTTTTTCATGCTTGAGCAACCAGGTTAATGTGAATAATTCTACTATCATATGTTAGTATTTAGTGGGCAGTGTCACCTTTTTCATGGTCTAGACCATACATATGATAGTTTAGAAATTATTCTCCTATAATTTAACCTATTGATTTCTTGTAATTTTCTATAACTAGGTTTCTTATAATTGTTGTGTATAATTAGATAATTAATGTTATTACAATACTTTGTTTATATATATATATATATATATATATATATATATATATATATATATATATATATATATATATATCATCTTAAACTTGGTTGTTGTTTATTGTTTCTTGAGCTACTTTGTCAACACTCCTAACTATTGTTGTATAACTTCATGTCTGCAATCAGTTGCTCCACAACTTATTAGCATCTTTCTATTTCTCTTAAAAGGGTCATACAAATTACTTCTACGTTTGGAATGAGAATTCAAAGATAATAATTTATTTTTATAATTTTAAATCTTTTGTCACAAAAATATGTTTCGGTAAAATTTTTTAAATGAAATTGAAATTCTAAATTTTATGAGTATTTAAAATACTTAAAATTAGATAATTTTATAGTCATCTAAAAATAAAAATTTGAAATCTTTACATTTAGATATTTATGTCTCTTCTACTCTTTATATTCTCTAATCTACATTTAATGTTTAATTGAGATTAAAACATTGTAGATCCAGGTTTGAGTATCATAATTCAACATTGTTTATTAATAAATGTCATTGATTATTTCTAGCATGTTACGATAATGTTTATTAATTTGGATTTTTTACTGAATTGTTCAGTAATATTTTTATGTTATCACTGATTTTGAAATTTTAAATCCTTTTAAAAAAACATTTAAAATATCGATTGTAACGTCCCATTTAAAATATAATATAATTAAATGAAACATTACACAAAATAGTGATAGAAACAAGGTCCTGGAGTAAAGTCGTTACTCCTTACGATTATCCAGCAAAAACATAAATGAACTAAGGCACACTACGATGCTAGTAAACAAGTATAGGAAATGATCAACAGTAATTCAAAATAAGACCCAGAGACAAGACACTACATGGGCCATAGCCCTAGAGAAAAGTCCAAATAAACGGAAATCCAGTCCAAGCAGACTATGCAGTGGAACCTCCATCACCCTGATGACAACATGGAGTTCTCGCATCTGCTCACATCAATATATTGATGATCATCGCAAAAAGGAGAAAACCACACACAGGAACACAAACAAGCAGAAAGGTTAGCTAGAGCAGAAGATAGTTTATCATACAATTATATACATCTCCAAAAACCAAAATGCAAATATCACCCAATCATGTTATGAATCACACACAATACACTAAGACTAGGGGTGGCAATGCGGGCCGGCCCGGCCCGTTTAGGCCCGGCTCGCATAAGGCCCGCATAACGCGGGCTGGCCCGCCCCGCCCCGCATACTTTATGCGGGCTGAAAATACTGGCCCGCCCCGCATACTCCTTGGCCCGCTTTTTTTTTATTTTTTTTATTTTTTTTTATTTTTTTTTAATTTTTATGATAAAACTTTCAATGTTTAAAAATTGGAAAACTTTAAGAAGTTCACAAAATTAAGTAAAGACTTTGGGGAATTAGATGATAAATTGATAATTCAACATTTTCATCATATTCATACTATGACATACACAATGTATTCTTTAAATTTTAGCACATTAAAAATTACATAATACTTGTCTTTTTCAGTTCTACAAGAATTTGAAATGTTAATGCAAAAGTCCATAAAAGAAGTAATTAATATACACAAGTGCAAGTTTTTTTTTATGTGGGCTTGCGGGCCGGCCCGCGCGGGCCGCGGGCCTATGCGGGCAGAGCCCGCACGGGCCTGCGGGCTCACTATCCTGGCCTGCCCCGCGTTTTTTCTGCGGGCCTGGCCCGCGGGCCAGACCCTAATTGCCATCCCTAACTAAAACTCGAGACACGACTCATCTGAATACATATAATTAGTCAGATTCTGCGGATGCTTGCACTTGTGGTGGACTTCCCTGCTCTACCGAGCTAATTGTTACAATGTCACGTCCACCACACACAATGTTAGCCCTTAATGAGTTTCAGGACTCCTACTACTCTCACCACTAGAGTCAGAAGATAGTTTATCATACAGTTATATACATCTCCAAAATCCAAAATACAAATATCACCCAATCATGTTATGACTCGCACACAATACACTAAGACTCGAGACACGACTCATCCGAATACATATAATTAGTCGGATTCAGCGGATGCTTGCACTTGTGGTGGACTTCCCTGCTCTACCAAGCTGCTCTACCGAGTTAATTGTTACAATGTCACATCCCCCACACACAAGGTTAGCCCTTAATGAGTTTCAGGCCTCCCACTACTCTCACCACAAGAGTCAGAAGACAGTTTATCATACAATTATATACATCTCCAAAATCCAAAATGAAAATATCACCCAATCATGTTATGACTCGCACACAGTACACTAAGACTCGAGACACGACTCATCCGGATACATATAATTAGTCGGATTCAGTGGATGCTTGCACTTGTGGTGGACTTCCCTACTCTACTGAGCTGCTCTACCGAGCTAATTTTTACAATGTCAAGTCCCCCACAGACAAGGTTAGCCCTTAATGAGTTTCAAGTCTCCTACTACTCTCACCACTAGAGTCAGTACGCTCTACGTGAGACTAATTGACTCTTTAGAGTGTCAAGATGCAACCTTACCTTGAATCCTTACTAAATTATATAGATGGGGCACCACCATGAAATCTCACTAACAAGGGTCATGGAATTACATCCTAACCAACTGAGGCACCACCATGAGGTCTCACCTAGAGACTCATGGAATTACGCCCTAACCAATGAGGCACCACCACGAAACCATCATGAAATTACATCCTAACCACATACAAGTCGTGTTCCAACAACCAAGTAAATACTTATCATGCATATCAATCTCATGCTAACCTTTATAACCAACCTTCATTCATTTTCCATGCCAAAACCATACCAAACTCATCATTCTTAATCCATGAACCAATCCATACATGCGACATCACTCAAAACATACTTTAACATACTAATCCGACCCAAACAAGTGGCATACATCCAAGAACAGAGGAAAAGTATAACAAAACACTCTCTTGCCCAACTTCTCACTCAGGCAGAAAGGTCTCGCTCAGGTGAGAGGTTTCCCTCGCTCAAGCGAGCTCCCTTCGCCTAGACGAGAGCTCGAAAAGAGGAACAAGGAGCATTCCCGTTCTCTCGCTTGGGCGAGACCTGCTCGCCTGAGCGAGATGACTCTCGTTCAAAACAAGAGTTCGTCGCTTGAGCGAAAACTCGCGTAAACTCCAGGGAAAAACCCCTAGTGCTCTCGCTTGGGCGAGACTGGCTCGCTTGGGTGAAAATTGTAACATCCCTAAGGAATATTACTAATATTTAATAAATAAATACGAAATGAAAGTAAATACCTCATTAAATAGGAATACATTTTCCCAAAAACGTGGGAAAATAAAAAACTTTAATATACATGTCATAAAACTAAAACAATATTTACATGGCTCCCAAAGAGTTAAATATTTATCTCAAAATCAAAATAATAATATATAAACAAAATTTCCAGCCATCCCTCACTCCGAGTCTATGTATCTCCTGGCCCACCTGTCAAATCATCTGCTCCCAGATAACGAATCATCTGATCATCGCCACACACACACAGAAAGGGTGAGTTATGCACAATATATAAACAAAATACATGAAATAAATATGCCACCCATCCCAAAATAACATAACTAATATTTCATGATTTTCAATTAACCCAACCATGACCTCATAGTCCTTCATGAGTCATATACATGAACTAGGTCTTGGGACTTCCCTGTGCTCCCACGAAACTAACTCATTCGTGGTCTAACCCTATGAGTCTATCCCGCTCATAGTCCTGCCCTACAGACTCCTCGTCTGTAGTAAAACATCCAAGTCTCATACTTGGACCCTGGCACGCACGAAATCACCATACTATGGACTCCTCGCCCAATAGTAGCCGACGGGAACATATCAGTTCCTTGCCCATCGTGTGCTCGACACATGTAATCACCATACTAAGGACTCCTCGCCCATTAGTAGCCGATGGGAACTCAACCAGTTCCATGCCCATCATGTGTCCAACCACCAAGCACATCCCAGACCCCTATTGGACTTAGTCCTTCAAGCCCAAACACCACACCACAAGCATATACATCCTATACTTAGAATAAAGCAGCCAAATCACACACACAAGCACACACAACCATGGAACTTCGCATAAACTCGCTTAAGCTAGGGACTCTCGCCCAAGCGAGACTGAGGGTCTAGCTTAGGCTAGTCCACCTCGCCTGAGCGAGCTTTAAACAGTGGCATAAACACGTTATCTCGCTTAGGCGAGATGATCTCGCCTGGGTGAGCCATACCATCGCTCAAAATAACCCACACCTCGCCTAAACGAGGATTTCAAACAAACAAATGTCATGTCTTATCGCGACCTCGCTTAGGCGAGTCGTTCTCGCCTAAGCGAACACCCTGTCGCTCAGAACCCCAATACGTCTCGCCTAAGCGAGATATCGCGCTAAAAAATGGTTCAGGTTTCCTCGCGACCTCGCCTAGGCGAGTGTCTCTCGCCTGAGCGAGAGACTAAGTCGCTCAACCCCATCCAAGGTCGCCTGGGCGAATATTGTGAACCAGGACCAAAACGAGACTCTGCAACTCTCGCTTAGGCGAGATGGAGTCGCTTGGGCGAGACTTGCAGGGTTTCAAGTTTGATCACGCGTACAGTTCACTCTAACAATGCACAAACATACCAAAACACATTCTTATTCTTACCAAACCAATTTACACACATTGCAACAACACATAGGCACAATATAGACTTCATAAAATTCCCAATCTCCAAGTTTCACACCATTCCCGTATTTATAGTGTATAAACCCTTTTTCTTCATGCATTTAGTCCAAAATTCAAATAAGACAGTACCAACTCACAACCCCCGAATTCCCTCATGTGTATCACGAATTTCAGTGCATAATATACCAAAAACTACACCATATAGGGCCCAATTGAATAACAAAACGTAGCAACACAAGCAATATCAAAACACACATAATTTCAGCACCCCTAACCTGGATTCTTAATTGAATTAGCGAAGAGACCAGGGATTCCTTGGTGCACCAAATTCTTTGCTTCCACCTCTCTCTTTCACTTAGTCCTTGCACTCTCAATTCAGCCTGTCACTCTTCCAATTTCCGCTCTCCTCTCACCCAAAACGAAAATAATTGCAAAAAACCCCTTTCCACCTCAATCTAAAACGAATTTAGGCTTTTTGGTGTGGTTAAGTCTAATTTAATTATCATTATAAGATGATTTCCAGCCCCCTCCTTGGCTGCCCCTTCTAGGTTTACTGTTGCCCTTTCATATTCCCTCCAAAACTACACTAAAAAAAATAAAGTTCCAATTTCATTACCAACCAAGTTTGAACCCATGACCATTTAGTCACCATTCAAGTGTATAACCAATTCAACCAATTCATGTTAGTGATAAGATCACAATGCCAATTCCATACCCATACATATTATTAAAAATTAATAATAAAACAATCAACACATAAATGACATGCATAGGACTCAAACCCAAGTTCTCTCATACAATCAAAGTACTCTCAACCACTTGAGTTAGTACTTTTCCACGTCACATAAACCAATAATTAATGCCATAAAGGCACTTTCTACCCGCATTTATTAATTAATTAATTATTTAATTAATTATTTTTCAAGGGTCTTACAAAAATACCAGGGGTTCTCCACTATTCTTGCGCGTACAGCTAAGGATTCACAACCAAACAGAGTTATAGCATTTTTTTCAAGCACTCACAACATCAAATAAGCCACCATAACCTAAAACCACACCAAATCAAGCATAAAAATCAAAGAACAGGCAAAACCCTAGCTCCCCTTACCTAGAAGGAGCTAGTATAAGACCTCGACACTGAATCGCGAAGCACAACAGCTTTAGGAATAGGCTTAGAAGCTAGAAAATAGCGAAACATTAACGGAACGGGGTTACTATGGAACCCTAACTGGAAATATGAAAATACGAATGGAAAGGAGAGGCATGAGCTGTAGAATACTTACACGAAGCAAGAAAACGAGGTTGAACTCACTGGATCAAGATTGAGGTTAAACCCTAGCAGAGCACGACTACAGCTTTAGGAGAGAATGAGGGAGCTAATTTTTCTGAAAAGTGACAGAAATGAAAGTGTTAGTTGGTTTAAAGTCTTTGATTCCTTATAGATCAGCTCTTGGCCCAACTGATTTGGGACAACCCTTTTAAAATAAGAGCATATAATATAAGTGAATTTTACATCAATGCAATATATTTTTAATATTCAGCATACGACAGCATAAAAAAAATTAGTAAAATACCTCGGTATTTATTTTTCTACCAATATCATTAAGATTATTTGATTGTTAATCTAGGCTACAATTATTTCCTAAGCAACTTCAATTAATATTTTCTTAGTCAACATTAACTATATTTCTAAGTTGATATCAAACTTGTTCTTTAGTTGTTTTTCAATCAATATCACTTGAAAGATATTTTGTACATAACGGAGTTTAAAATTACTTCTCGATTAAATAGTTAAAAACTATTATTATTTCACATTTTGCATAAAAGTCAAAATTTTCTCGGGAGAAGAATATTTTTTAGCAATATTATAGTGTTATTCTGTTTAAAATTAGCTCCTATGTACTTATGCAATTTTGTTATAGTCATTACTCTAAATATATTTTTCATGTTAATTAACTTTTTTTATATCATAATTATTTTACTTTCTTTATCAAAAATATGTTTTTAGGAAACCTTGTAATTCTTTTGTCACACGAGTAACAAATAACCAAGGTTAGGTTTAAAAGTATTCTATAATAATAATAAACAAAAGAAAAAACGTATTAAGTTAATTAGAGTCATGTGTTGTGTATTGACTACACGACTTTTTCAGTAACATTGTCGTGTTGATATAGCACAATTTTAACTTTAGTGTCAAAAACTTTGTCCACATTTGTATTTTTTTTTTAAAACTATCCAATTTGATAAAACTAAAACGAATTGCACTAGTTTGGCAAAAAAAACAAATTTTTTTATCTTCCATTGACGTAAAAAGAAATAAACGAAATTTACTTACTTGTCAATATAAATTGTTCGGTATAGAAAAAAAATGAAGAGATACAGAATTGTTTAACGTAATTTAAATTGTCGATCTTGGTATACTATAGTTTAAGGAATCTTCACATCATGATTTTAATGAATTACCATAGTAAGCATTCTTTTATTGTGATGAATTTGACTTATTCATTTTGATTTTTACACGTTTCTGTTGTTACATACTAGAGTTATTTGGATAATGACTAACAAATGCAAAAGATCCATGAAACTAAAATTAAAATAAAAAATTATTATAAATTTTAATAAAGAAAAAAGTTATTTCAAAATAATAATATATCAAAATAAATAAAATATAATTTTTAATTTAATTTATTTTATTCTATTTATTATTAGATTATCATATTATTTTTATTATTCATTGTATTATAATAAAAAATATAAAAACTTTACATACAAATATAATCAATTGTATTAAATATATCATTGATTATCATTAATAATATATATTTACAATGAAAATTTGGTGTCGTTTTTCTATGTTTTCTTACTTTGGTTTTCAAACTTTTTACATCATTCAATGCTATTAGAGATGTCAACTCGTTCTGTGGGTATTGTCTGAACTGTTTCCGTTTCGACGGAGAATTTCTGCATTATCTGGATATGGTGATGTACATATTCCCGTCATAATACATGTCCATGCCATATCTTCGTCCACGTTTAAATTATTAAAACATTATGATAATTAATTAAGTAACCACATATATATATATATATATATATACTTTCTATTTTTTATTTTTTCTAATTATTTAGTTTGTCATGAAACTCATTTGCATCTCCAATATATTTTTCATTTTATCATAATCTTTATGTAATTGTGTTAAAATGTTGTATGTTAATTAAAAAAAATATGTCTCACGTTTGAATATTTCTATTATTTTTTAATATTTTTATTTATTGTATATTTTCCTTTCACATGAGAATGTTTAATACTCTCGATTTAAGTGTTTAATAGCATAAACATTTCATTTACTAGGTAATATAAAAAAATTATTTACTTATTATTATTAATTTTTAATTTATTTGAAGAACTCTTTTGTTTCTCTAAAACAATTTTTATTATTTCTCAACCATTGAGTATATATGTTGATATTTGAAAAGTTTTCTTAGATCTCTAAGGTATTTTTCATCTTATCATACCCTTAATTATACATTTGTTTTTCTTTGTGCAATTTCTTTCAATAGTCTCTCAAATTATTTATAAGACACACATGTGTTAATTTTTTAATATTTTTATTTGTTGTTTATTTTAATTATGCAGAATACTATTTCAATATATTTTATCTAATTATTTTTTATTTTCTGACTCATTATCAATCATATTGTAATTTTTTCACTATAATTGTAAGTAATTTTTATTTACTATAATATAAAATTTAATGTAATTGTCATGAATATTTTTTTATCACCATCCAGCATATATTGAAGTTCAAAAGATATCAGATCTATGTTAAAATTTTATTATTATGTTTATTATTTATTTTTTGCGTCATTTTGATATGTTATAATTTTTATTAGTGTATAAAAAAAATTCATTAAAGTTAAAAAAATTGAAGTAAACAAACATTTAAAATATATTTTAATTTGAATATTTGTTTTCCTTTTATATTTATTAAAAATATTTTTAAATTTTATCTAGGTTTCGTTAATGTTTACAAATTTAATAAATGTTTTGGTTCTCGTGAAATTTTATTTGATATTCTAATCTAAAATGTAAACAATTATAATTTATTTCAAAGTATTTGATATCGAAAAAACAACCATCATGCTAATATTGAATATTTGATAATATTATGTTTCCTTTATCTTAATTTTTAATTATTTTATAAAATTAATTAAAATTAATATTGAAGTAGTAAGAAAACAGGTACGGTATGAGTATGAGATTATACCTGTTACCCGGGAATGGAGACGAGGATGGATTTTTTCTACAGGGATGGGTATGGGATAGTGAAACTCGTCCTCACCCGACCCTGTTGCCATCCCTAAATGTTATCCATGTTCATTGGTTAGATACAAACAGAGCTTTAGTCCATATTTAATTGTAAACATTTACTTTTCAAGTTTTACCTACAATTGCGAGTGAAGTTGTGATGAAGGATTATCTTGTTCCTTTTTAAGATTATTGAATATGGTGTGAGTTGATTAAAAAAGCTAAGTGAAATCCCCACTGGACATTAAGATAGCAAGCTATCTAGATGTGAAGGTTACTTTCTCAAAGCTCAAGAGAAGAAGATGATGGATTGATTCAAAATGAAAAGGAAATGGAAAGCACATAAACCATAGAAAACCAAGAATAATTAAAGGAAGAAGGAAACATAAAATGGAAAGGAAAGGAATGGTAAAAATGTGAGAAGCACACCACTACAAGGCTAGGCTAGAAGCCATGGCAACCTTGAAGATGAGTGGATGTGTGCCGCCACTTGTTATGCAAGATAAGGCTTAAAAGTATTCACTCCCTAGGGAGGAAACTCTCACAAATGGTTGAGACACAAGAGTGTTTTTACTTCAAAATGTTCAACCCTTTTACATGTCTAGGAGCACCCCTTATATA
>Ga0214544_1006355_pt1 | contig 21874 bp, 25 predicted proteins | sample CNSS3metaG_FD_160074 | JGI IMG/M metagenome (GOLD analysis project Ga0214544, IMG submission 160074) | Root nodule microbial communities from cowpea collected in UCLA plant growth center, Los Angeles, California, USA - CNSS3 | ecosystem: Host-associated > Plants > Roots > Nodule | place: USA...
ATCTATTTTGAAAAAGCAATGGAATCAATCTATTTTCTTTACTATTGTTTTTATTTCTTTTTATCTTTTAAATTTTATTTCTATCTTTGTTTATCTTAATCCCCTATATTTTTTATTTTATTTGACTGACTAACTCTTCTATATAGTTTTATAATAACTAATTTGTTAAAAATCAATTCCGTGTTTGTTGGGAGACGACTTTGGGTTACTTTACCCTTTCTATTTTGTTTACTACTATCTTAGCAATACTGAAGTTGCTATAGTTTAGTAGTATTAATTTGAACGCGTCAACGACAACGTTATCACTCATCCAAAACCTAACAAACTTCATTGGCTTAATGAAGATGGGGATTTGAAAGTTAATCATCAAGTGAATGTCAAGCTTTCCATAGGGAAGTATGAAGATAGTGTGCTATGTGATGTAGTACCTATGGAAGCCTATCATATCTTATTGGGGAGACCTTGGATATTTGACAAGAAAACCATGCACAATGGTCTCACCAAATGATGAATCAGGCTCAAGCCCAATCCAAGGCCCAAGTTCAATCAAAGGACCAATTACTAGAAGTATGATGAAGAAGATACAAGAGGGCCTAGATCATCAAGAGTCCAATAAGCTTTATAGGCTTCACATGCTATTTTCTTGGGCTAAAGAATACATAAAAATATGACTGGCTTAATTTAAAGTCGTAGAGTAGATTTCAAGGGGGCCAATTGTTTAGGCCTTGCTTTCTAAATAAATTGCAAAGTACTTTGTCTTTAGTTTTTCAAATTGGGCCAATTCAAGCCCACCTTGCAAGCTAGTTCGAGAGCTCCTCCTAAAGAGCACATTTCACTTATTAAACACATGGGAGAAAAGCATGGGAAGAATGACTTGCCACATGTCATCCAATCCACCATTCACGGATCTAGATGCATGAACCTTGCTTAGCTTTGCATTTCATTTACATTTAGTCGTGCATGTTCATTACTGATGGAGGCGTGGCTCGGGATCGTCAGAGCAACTGATTGAATCATGCCCAAGACCTTTAGAGAGCGATCTCAGATTAGCTTTAGATCGTAGAATAAGAACTCTTTTATAATTTTTGTAATGTTTTTGTTTGGGCTTTATCGGACCTTTAGTTGTGTTGGGCCTTTTGGTGTTTCGGCCCATAGTATATAAGCCCTTGTGAGACATATTTGTATCCAGATTTGAGTTATATGAAAACTTGAGTTTTCTCTCAAGTCTCGAGGTTCTCGTTAGAACCATCGATCCTTATCTTTGAAATATTGTATTGGCATGTTGTTATTGGTGATTCCGAAGTGAAGTGAAGCGAGACAAACTTCTGGAATCTTCAAGCCAAGGGGTACAAAACGGTGCAAAGAAGAAACAAATTAAGCACATTGCTGTAACATCTATTCTCTTCTGCTGACTTCATCAAGCAACAATAATCAATTTTGTTTTTGGTAGCTTGGAGTTTGAGTGACTGTACTATGAATCGTGGTGCCTTCACATCAAATATTTTTGGTCCAATTGGTGCAGCAGATTGGAATTCTTGGTGCAGTGGAGTTCTGTTCGAATATGCCACATAAGTTGTTTGAATTTATGTTACTTGAAGTAGTGGCAACACAAGTTGCTTGTTGAATTTCCAAGCCTGGATGCTAAAAGCAAGTTCTAAATAGATAGCAACAAAGAATCTGACTCAAGCGGTGGCAATCAAAACTAATCAATATTTAGGTGTGGATTCAGTTTGAGTTGGTGAAAGTGGAGTTCGTAATTTTGGTACCCTGTTGTAGGTGTCCCAATCTCATTTAAATGCATTGATTGAGTTTTTTTTTCTGAGTTGGACGCATCATAGAATGTTCTGATGTTGAGTTTTGCAAGTGCTCTTGGCAATAAACTAGTGCAGAGCTAGTGCATAATTTCAGTTGGTAGCAACTAATTATTATTCTGAATCCTTGGAGCAGTGTTTGTGTGATCCATGTGGTGTCGACCACTAGACCAGTTTTGAAGTGGAACAACTGGTACAGATAATTCTTTGGGGCAGCAACCTTTCGGTGCAGTGAAGTTTTGGATATAGGATTCTTTGATTTATATCCCATGTGAAGTAGGCATTGGCAATTGTTTGTAGTGGTCGCAACAACTGAGACATTTTTGGTTTACTCAATAACAAAGTAGTGCATATTCAAGGTGGAGGTGGCAATTCAGAACATGGTGGCGATGAGAGTATAAACCTTCTTTGGATTAAATTTTGTTGCATAGGACAACATCAATTGGCTAAATTAAGTGTTGAATTCTAGTGGTGAGCGTGTTGCTATTTGAGGCAGAGGAAAATAGTTTTGTAAAGCATCTTTTGGCTTGTTGCAATTAGCTGGCACATCCAAACATTTAGGGCCTTTTTGTGCAGCAAGCCTGTGTTGCTGCTAAAATTCATTCATCTAAGCGGTGCAATGGTTTTGTTGTCTCGTGATTGGCCCCATCATCCAAGTGGTAGCAACGAGAACCACCTTGTGGCAGCAAAGTCAGTAAGGATTCATTGGTTACAACATTTTATTTCTTTGCTTTTGGAATTCTTGATGTAGTTTGGATTCTTGTAGCTAAACTTCATACCAGATTGGTGAGTGATGTTAAAGGAGGGACTACTTAAGATAGCTAAACGATGCAGCTGGAACAGCAGGCAAAATTTTTTTTCACAAGCGGTGATAGTAGGTTTTTTTTTTCTGGTTCATTGGTTAAATTCACGTGAATTTTGGTTGGATTGGCTTAATCTTTTAGAAGCTTTGATTGGATATCTTGTATTGGTGCATTGGTGAGAAAACATAAATTTTGTGTAGTGCAAGAACCCTTTCTTTATTTCACCTGGTGGCAGTAACTTAGTGATTTCTAAAATCCTAGTGCAGTTTTGTTTAAGCTGCCACGTGCGTCATTGTGGTCATTAGCAAATTGAAGACTTCTTTTTGTTCTTTGTCGGCACAATTTGGTGTAACACCTCTTTAGTTCTTTCGGTGTTCCTTCGGTGGTGGATTTTGGAGCAGCACTTAGTGAATTTTGGAAACCAAAACTCCACACTATAACAACCATTGTGTGCAGTAAAGTTGGCAACATCCACGCTCATTGGTCCATTCCAATACATTCTAGCCAAACAATTGTGGTCTTTTAGTGCTCCATTCTGCAGTGTAGCGTTGGCAGATTCAAATTGGCTAGCACTAGGAGTCCAACGTGAAGTTTTTTCTTAAGTCCAAGCGGTGCCTACCAAGCTGCTGGATTTGAGGTTTGATGCGGACATTTGATCTAATCGGAGAAGAGCAGCGTTGCCAACCGTAGGCTGATCCAAAACTAGCCCCTGCAGCCACATTTTCATGACCGCAACTTGCCTAGGCCATTTGGTGCATAATTTTTTTTGGAATGTGTTGGTGCAGGTCTTTTTGACCAAAGCCGTGATTCTAGTGCATTTTGGTAGCTTTGATGTGCATAATTTGGTTGAGGCAACGTTTCCAATTATTGGCAGCCTCTTATTTATCCTCACAGTAGCAGAATTTTGTTTGATTCGGTGCAGAGTTTGTTTGGACAACAAGTACTATTAGGTGCACCAGGTGTGAAGGTTATGGACACAAAAATTATCAATGTCCTAATTGGAATGCCAAGTACATGACTCTTCAGGAACTCCAAGATTACATTTTATACTTGAAAGCGACGAAAAGGAGTGTTAAGAAAAAGCTCGAAGTCAAACAAGAGCAACAAGCAAAAAGGGAACGTGAAAAGGCGAAAAGAACACTAAAGGAAATGTGGGAAAGGGTAAGACAAGAGAGAGAGTTAAAAGAGAAACAAGACCTAGAGATTAGAGAAAGAAAAGACAAAGAGCTAAAAGAGCGAGAAGAGAAAGAGCGACGAGAAAAGGAAGAAGAAGAACAAAGAAAGAAACACGAGAAGGAGTCTCTCCTCACACCCTTAACATGCATGGTTGAGATGAAATCCTTAAAGGGGGATGATAATGCGTTAAATTGTTGTTCCCATTCACATCATGATTTTTCATTTTCATTGGGAACACTTACTAACCCCTCTCTTTTTGTCTTAATGCCTAGGGAAGACGTAAACATTAAGGAGCAATGGCATAAGAAATGGGGTGAAGAAAGGATGATAGAAAAGGCGGCAACAACATTGACAAAACATGAACCTGACTTTAATCATCTGCTTATCTGTTTGTTCTATCATGAAAATCCTAAGGGATTTCAGGGATACTCTTTTTCTGTTCTAGTTATTAGGGGTTCTTTTCCTTTTTGTTTCATTGTGGATAGTATAGTTGTGTTGAAACTCTTTGATGTGTTCCGCAGGTTTATCTTTGATCCCGAAGGACAACCTGCAAGCACCTTGATCATAAGAGATTGGCCTCTTCCATGATTCCAATCTCATTTTTTTATAGCATTTTATTTTTGTCTTTAGACTATTCTAGTTTTGTGTGCTTTCAGCACTTATGTATGTGTGTTTGGTTGTAGGTAATAAAATGCTAAAATTCGAGGTCGAATTATATCCAACCTGGAGGCAATGATGGAGGCGTGGCTCGGCATCGTCAGAGCAGTTGATGGAATCATGCCCAAGACCTTTAGAGAGCGATCTCAGATTAGCTTTAGATCGTAGAATAGGAACTCTTTTATAATTTTTGTAATGTTTTTGTTTGGGCTTTATCGGACCTTTAGTTGTGTTAGGCCTTTTGGTGTTTCGGCCCACAGTATATAAGCCATTGTGAGACACATTTGTATCCATATTTGAGTTATATGAAAATTTGAGTTTTCTCTCAAGTCTCGAGGTTCTCCTCAGAACCACCGATCCTTATCTTTGAATCTCTGATTCAAACTGGCGGATCTTCATCACTTATCTTGGAACCTCCTCCAAGTGGCGTCATTTCCTCCCGTTCCGAAAACCCTAAAATCGACATCTTCCATTTTTCCCCCTTTTCGTTTTAGGGTTCATACCAATTTTCGTTCCAGACGAATTTCCCCCCAAATCCGAGACGGTCCTTCATCAATTACATTTAAAGAGTGTCTCTCTACTATAAATGAGAGGCTCCATGCATTCTAAATGGTTACTCTTGATTTGAATAGGTAAATGACTTTTGTTAAGAACGCTCCAAACTTTTGCCTTATTAAGTCATGGTTAGGAATCTCTTTAGTTTCCTCTAGCCACCTTCCACTAGGATAGCCTTCTATTCCTAGACTTCTACCTTTCACCAAGCCACATCATTGCTGCAAGAGCCTTCAAACTTGCTTTCACTATTTCCGCTGCATCTCATAGAGCTTCTTCCTCTTCTCTACCGTGAAAGGAGTTGTATCACCAACGAGATTGCCTTCATTCACAAGGCTAAAAAGTTTGTTCTTCATCCTCTTTTGCCATCTCAAGTGGTTGAGGACCAACTTCAAATGAAAAACAAAAGAGAAAAAGAGAGAAATGAGGACAAAAAACACGTCCTCAAAATGTCCAAAAGCTAAATAAAGATGAATTTGAGGTGGGAGAGATTGATGTTCCTTCTCCCAAGGTCATTCAATATGAGAACATTTTAACCATGAAATCTTTGAATCAAGTTCTCAATGTTGAACAACCTTCATGCCTTGCCGACAATGTTCTGATTGTGGCTTGTGAGAGAGGAAGAAGATGGTGCACATGTGGCATCTTGTCATTGGTGCATATTTGTGTGCAAGGATTATGGCCACGTGGCAAGATGTGCTTGGACAAATTTGTGAGTGTAGGATAATAGACACGCGACAACCTGTTATCGGGTTTGATTTTGTGAGAGGTAAAAGGGGTGAAAGTTACTAATTTAGGAGGCGTATAAGTAATGTAAGGGGTGTTGAACATAATTTCCTGGAACTTGCCGATTTTATGCTTATTTGAAGGTGCTTTGTAACTTTAATCAATTTATTTTCACACCTTAAATGAGATTAATCTTAACTTTAGCTGCATGAACAAACATTAGAATATCCAAAAATATTTTATGCAAGTAAAAAGCACTTTTTAAGACATTTTTATCTCATATGCTCAATAAGCCTAATTATAAGAAATCTCGTAAACTCTAGAATACTATGACAATCATCTTAAATGTCTAAAACGAATTTGTGATTTTCATACAAAGATATGGAAACTTTAAACAAAACATAACTGAGTCTTTCAAAAGAATTCTAAATAGAAAAAATAAAATCCTATACTACACAAGTGCACTATCACCTCCCTCCAAAGGTAGCTCAACTCCTATTTCATCATTTGTTCACACCATAAAGGTGATCATTGCAAAAGAAGAAACAACAAGAGAAAACACAAGTAAAAGAAAGGGTAAACTAATGTACAAATAATTTACCACAAAATCATAACACGAGTGAGATTGATAAATTAAGTCAATAATACAATCTAAGAAAACTAGTCACATCAAAAGACTCTTCTAGACTCAATCATCTAGATAAAACACATTAATGTTAGACTACAAGAAATTTTTAGCACTTCTGATGGGTACCCTACACCTATAGGGTTAACCCTTGACCAAGACCTTCTTCCACTATCAACCCTTATCCATTGTCCTCTATGTGAGTTTGAATGACTAGTAGAGTACTAGAATAACTTCCTATTTGAGTCCCTACTTTAATGAACACCTTAAAGAACAAGATTCATAAGATTTTTCCCTTGAAAAGTCCATTCATCTTCACAAACCATAACTTAACAAATTCTAGATAATTCATAGCATTAATAAACAAACATCTACACATAAATATAAATCAAATAACACATTGTGAAGTTTAGAAAATAGATTTCAAATCCCTAAACACTTCCCAGTGTGACCTACTACCGCCCAACACTACTCAAATAGAGAAATCCTTGGAAGAGTAGTGCCTAGCGCTTGCCTAGGCGCCCAACGAGCCTAATTATCGCCTATAACATCTCGTCCGGATATTACAGATTTTTAGTAAAATAAAACAGAAATAATAAACAAACGTCATTTATTTAAGTATCATTTCCCAAAAACACGGGAAAATTAAACTTTATTTCATCATAGAGTAACATAAATCCATACTTATAAAAAAATTTAAATACAATATCCAAGTCTAGATCATAAATGTTTACAAAATTATTCTGAAACCATAAAACATAAAAACTCTAATAAATCTTTTCTCCCTGTCTAGCCCTGCTCTGGTTCTAGGCCTCACCAGATCCACCTGCAACATCATCTGCTCCCGTGTACCGCGTACACGATCATCACCAAACACAAGCAAATAAGGTGAGCTAACAATTAAACAACATATATATAAAACATATATATAAACAAACACACCAAAGGAATTCCATCCTTTGATTCCATATCACATGGCCACCACCATGTCATCCATGGTCTATGTCTTTAGACGAATACCTCAAGATGTCTTGCTGCCACACCTACAAGCCACAACTAGAGCACGTGCGGAAAACCAGCTACAGACCATACTCTGTAACACCAGGTGGAGTTCCCAATACGAACATAGTTCGTAACGTCCCAAGACTACCAAACTCGTCAGCCACATATTGAGGAGGACAATCTATCTGGACCCATCCATACGAGCCATAACTCGCACACTTACACCGGCAACTCTCGCCAACCTGAGCCACAACTCAAGAGTTCCTCGTGTTCATCTGCCATCCCGAGCCACAACTTAAAAGATGTCATTCTGAGCCACAACTCAAGGAATGTCACGTGCTTAACCCCTATCCCGAGCCACAACTCAAGGGATACATTCCGAGCCACAACTTAAGGAGCACCAACAAGCCAACCTTCGAGGTATCACTAAAGCTTTGTAGACCACGCACCTCCAAAGCGAGCAAAACATATTTTCTGCCTCTGGAATATCGCCTGGCGCTGCCCCTAAGCCGCTAGGCGCAACGCACTTCCAGACCGCCTAGCAAAGGATACGTGCCGCCAAGCACCAAACACCTCTGATCCTTCTGCCACTACAGGTATCGCCTGGCAAGACACACCTCACCGTCAGGCGTCACACGTAACAGTACTCTTCTATTTTTGTAGCTTCTCGCCTGGAGGTTCCAACCTCACCCCAGGCGCTACACCAATACAGTGAACTTGTATTGGTTTTGCAACACTTGGTCTCATTTTAATCCTCAATCATGCATTTGCACACCTCCAAGGTATCAATTACTCCGATATTCAACACTCCATGAGCTCCATATTTTACTTATTGGTTTACACTTGCCTTTCTCCAATTATTCAATGTTCTCAATTAAGTTAATCCTAATTACCATTCCATTTCTTCCTGGTTCATACCACAATCTCTAAAGAATCAAATCCCAATTCATGCGTGGTGGCCCCAACTCCAAGGGCTATGCCTAATAGTAGCAACATCCTCAATTCCCGTCTTAATAGCATGAGTCGCTTGGTGGCTTTGAATGCCCGCTAGGCGGTTTCTGGAAAATTTCCAGAAACCCAGAATTTCAACGTGACAGGAAATTATTCATACATATACATGCTATTCATAAAGCAATTAAACTTAAAACACAAAACAAACGAGTTCTAGCTCCCCTAACCTGAGTTCCTTGCTCCAAAAGTATGCAAATCTTTGGGTCCTTGATTTCAATTAACCTTAGCTTGTGATTCCTCCTTCAAGACTCCCTCTCAACTCTCACTTCTCCCTCTTTGCATTGTGATTCACTCCCTTAATATGTATTGTACTACACCTAGACGGCTTAGCCTGACTATAGTCGTAAAAACCGTCTACATAACTCCCAAGGACGCAAATAATCACCATATATATGTTGAGCGAATAAGAGTAAGAGTAACCAGCCTAAGCCGCTAAAGAGTAACTGGCATAAGCCGCTAAAGAGCAACCGGCCTAAACCGCTAACTTAAGAAAATTAAGCGAGAACTTGACAAATTCAGATAATTACCAACAAAACCCCTACTGCCCAAACAGGGGCCCAACCCATGACGTGGCCAGACATAATTAATAATCTATAAATATGCATGGACCCCAGCAATTAAAGGTATGCATTCGTTAATCCCTTAATCACGAGATTTGAGTTTTTGAAAGTTCTTTGCTGACTTGAGCGTTAGAGTCTTCTCCGCAGGTAACCCCTCTCGGGTCCAAACCAATCCAAACCGACATACCAACAGATATCATACGCTAGCCGGAAGGAAGCCTACTGAGGAGATTGCGGATTGAGGTAAGGTAACATTCGTGTCTGACATCTCTTATTTGTTCTTTGTAGGAACAATTGACGCCCACCGTGGGGCACAAAGTAATACTTTACGGACCAACCCGCATTCTCTCGAAGATGATTTCTACCCGCAGCAGAGTAGGAGTTAACAAGCAAGTTGAAGCAGGTCCTGTAGCACCTACTACTACCACTCCGGACTTGGCCGCTATCCTGGACGGCCAAGCAAAAATGCAACAAGAACTAGCTGATTTGAAAAAGCGCAGTGCTGATGAAATGGAGGCACTACGACAGGAAAACTCACGTCTCAGGAGAAAGATCGAAGTCGATCCTACTCAAAAAGGAAAGGCAAAGGAAAGATCTGACGCCGCAAAGTCCCTAGCTTTCCAGCCTACTGAAGAAGAAAGCGAGTACAATCCTACCCCGCACACCTTCACCACCACTCAACAAACTCCCATCCTCTCAACCCATCACACACACTTCCATCCCACCCTCCCAGGAAAGACTACGGCTCCTACCCCCGCCGCCACCCTTCCCACCACCCATATCCCACCTTACAACATCCCTCCCACCCTCCCCACCACCCATATCCCACCTCACAACTTTACATCAACCTTTTCCACCCTCATCCACCATCCTATCCCCCCTCACTCGCTACCATCCACACAACCCAGACGCCATCACCCTTTTACTGATTTCATCACCAACACCCCTCTCCTTGCCTAGTGGGAACCTTTCACACTGGACCGTTATATAGGCGAGACCGATCCAGACGAGCACCTCAAAGTCTATATCACTCATGTCACCCTCTACACTTCTCACGATGCCATTTTCTGCAAGGCCTTCCCTACCACCCTCAAAGGCCCCGCCCTCGAATGGTTTACCACCCTACCACCATACTCCATCGACTGCTTTGACACCCTCCCCCACATGTTCACTACTCACTTCGCCAGCAGCCACCTGCATCAAATTACAACCATCTCTCTTCTTTGCGTCAGACAAGAACAAGACGAGACGCTCCAGGCTTTCATCGACCGCTTCAGTAAGGGTGCCCTCTGCACACCACACCTTAACCAGGAAATGATACTTCAGTGTATGGCACTCACTCTCAAACCTGGCCCCTTCGCCAACAACGTCTACCTACACCCACCCGCCTCCATGCATGAATTGAAGCTCCGCGCCACGGACTACGTCCGCATGGAAGAGATGCAAACTCTCCACACAAAATTCTCCAACGACTATACACCATCCGCGACAACCCCCCCTAAACAACCTTCATGACCTGATCCTAGACCCACAGAACCCCGACAACCTCGCTTCACCAGATATGCACCCCTAAATGTTCCTCGATCCCGTCTCCTTGATGAAGCTCTACAGGCCGACCTCATCCCACCACCATGTAAGACGTCCACTCCCCCCAACACAGACATGACTAAATATTGCCGCTATTACCAAAACAATGGCCACACCACAGAAGAATGCAAAGGACTCCAAGACAAGATTGAAGAATTGGTTCGTGCTGGCCATTTCCGCCGCTTCAACCCACCAGCCTTGACCCCTAACCTGCTCGCACTGATATTGTCCCGACCGACCCGCCACTACCCGACACCATTAACACCATCTTTGGTGGCTTGGCCAGTGGAGGATCCACCTCATCATCAAGAAAGAAACATCTCCACCACCTATAATCCATCAACCACATGACCCATTCCCACCACAGACGCCGCATGCCTCCCATAACCTTCATAGACGATGACTTCCATGGCCTTGATCACCAGTAGGATGACCCCATGGTCATCACGGTTGAATTGGAAAATTATGCCGTCAAAAAAGTTCTCATCAACCAAGGCAATTCAGTCGACATCCTCTATTGGGCAACATATCAGAAACTCCAGCTTCCCACCATCACCATGGTTCCATACGATGAACCCATATATGGCTTCTCGAGGGAGAAGGTCTCCAGCCGCGGCTACATCGACCTCCATACTGTCTTTTGCGATGGCGCTCAAACCAAGACAATCCCTTTGCGCTTCCTTGTCATAGACGCCCTACATCATACATTGTTCTTCTCGGCCGGCCATCCCTCAACACTCATAGTAGGCCATCTAAATGACGAATTCCAGATTAAATACCCTACCCTCCTACAATACTATCACCTGGTCTGAAACGTCATCCAATCTGCTTTTGAACGAGTGTGCATCCAACACATCCCCAGATCTGAAAATGTAAGAGCCCATATATTATCCAAACTGGCCAGCATTAAGCTAAAAACTGACACTGATCACTCTTACAACAAACACTATCCGCACCTTCCACAACAAACACTTGCCATAACCTAACCCAACACCAACCCGACAATTGGACAACTCCCTACATCTAGTACCTCTGAATCGGTAATCCCCCACCTGATGCCAACAAGAGTTGGCTAGCTAAAGCTGCCAGGTATACAATGATAGGCGATGACTTGTACAAGCGGGGATATGGCCAGCCGCTCCTCAAATGTGTCACCGCCGAACAAGCCCAGTACATCATTAAGGAATTACACGAAGGCATATGCAGCTATCACTCTGACGCAGGCTACTTTTGGCCAACCATGGAGGTTGATTGCCACACTTTTGTCAAAAAATGCATACCCCTGCCAAAAGCATGGTAACCTCATCCATCAAAAGCAAGAACAACTCCACTCTATACTATCCCCGTGGCCTTTCACAAAGTGGGGAATGGACATTCTCAGTCCTTTTTTCTCTAGGAAAAGGCCAAGTAAAATTTCTTATAGTAGCCATCGACTACTTCACTAAATGGATAGAGGTCAAACCATTAGCCACCATTACAGCCCAGCAAGTCCAATAGTTCGTCTAGAAAGATATTATATGCCGATATGGCGTTCCACATACGATCATCACCGACAATGGTCGACAATTCACAGACAAAGAACTCACTAAGTTTTATACCGGCCTAGGCATCAAACATGTAACCAGCTTTGTTGAACACCCACAGACCAATGGGTAGGCCGAAGCAGCCAACAAAGTCATACTAGTAGAATTGCGCAAACGGCTGGATAACGCCAAAGGCCGATGGCTAGAAGAATTAGTGGAAGTGTTGTGGGCCTACAAGTGTACCCCTCAATCAACAACAAATGAATCTCCTTTCAACCTAGTATACGGCGCAGACGCCATGATACCAGTCGAAATTGGTGAACCATATCTGCGCCGAGAATTGTACGACCCAGTTCAAAATCACCAAAACATGAGCACCCATCTCGACCTCCTATCTGAATTAAGAGATAAGGCCCAAATATGCAACTTAGCAGCCAAACAGAGAGCGATCATAAGGTATAACGCGAACTTATGCCCAAGATCATTCGTTAGAGGAAACTTAGTTTGGAGAATGGGCAGCAACGCAAGAAAGAAGGATGACAAGTTCTCCACCAATTGGGACGGCCCATACCGAATACGCGAAGATGCCGGAGGAGGAGCGTATAAGCTTGAACAGTTATCAGGCGAAGAGATACCCAACACATGGAATGTGTCCCATCTCAAATTTTACTTCAGTTAAGATACTATTGTACCGAATACTTGTAACCTTGAGTGTACTCTTTTTCCTCACCTGGTCTTTTTTCCCTAAGGAGTGTTTTGGCCAGGGAGTTTTTAACGAGGCACCCCAAATTTCATGAATAAAACAAAGGGTTCTTAATCTCACGTCTACTCCTTGGCACACTTTGAAATCGCTTAAGTTTCCCACCCTTACCACAAGTAAGCGGCCTGGGTCGAACACTTGTTACTTAATTTTAATCGCTTAAGTTCCCCACCCTTACCACAAGTAAGCGGCCTGGGTCGAACACTTGTACTTAATTTTAAATCGCTTTAAGTTCCCCACCCTTACCACAAGTAAGCGGCCTGGGTCGAACACTTGTTACTTAATTTTAATCGCTTAAGTTCCCCACCCTTACCACAAGTAAGCGGCCTGGGTCGAATACTTGTACTTAATTTTAAATCGCTTAAGTTCCCCAACCTTAACATAAGTAAGCAGCCTGGGTCTAAAACTTGTTACTTAATTTTAATCGCTTAAGTTCCCCACCCTTACCACAAGTAAGCAGCTTGGGTCGAACACTAGTTACTTAATTTCAATCGCTTAAGTTCCTCACCCTTATCACAAGTAAGCAACTTGGGTCGAACACTTGTTACTTAATTTCAATTGCTTAAGTTCCCACCCTTACCACACGTAAGTGGATCAGGTCGAGTACTATAACTCACATAGTATACACACAAACGTACTCTCATTACCCTACAAACGTCAATAATACTCATCCAAGTGAAGCAGCATATGGAGTAACATACCGAATACATAACAACATCATTTAACAAGCGCGTTCCTATCACATATACTATCGTCAACCCCACACAACAGATATATCCAGAATATGCATCACATTAAAAGCAAGGAAAAATATTGTACAAGTTATTACAGACTTAGGATTAATCGCGAATAGAAAAAATAAAAATTGTATCCTAAGCTACTTGGTCATCACCACCCTCCACGACCTCTCCAGCAATCATATCCTCATCAATTGTCGTCTTTTCTGCCTCCTCCTCAGGACTGCTTCCGGCTTCATTGATAAGTTGGTCGTCCACTACATCCTTATTCACATCGAACTTGGGATCCGCCACATCCACGTCTTTATAGAAAAAGGACGCCTGCCTCAAGCCTTTATGGAACCCATTAATATGCTCTTGGATGATGCAACCTTTAAGGTCCTCGAGCTCAACTTCTAGGCCTTCATGCTTTTCCTTCAACTCATTGTAATCAGCCTCAAGGTCAGCAATATTCACTTTAAATTTTTCCTCTAAATCCAAGCAGTGTACTTTCCAGGTCCCAAGCCTCCTCTTCTCTTCTTTCCACTCTTCCTTTTCCTTCTCCCACGCTTCCTTCTCCTCCGCAAACTTGTCAACTTTACCTTGCAATTCCGCCAGCCTATCCCAGTTTCCCTCCTTTAAGTCCCGTTGATATAACGACCCAACCCGATGCCCCAATATCAGCGCCTTGCTACTAAATTCCACCATAGTTCTCACCAGATGATTAGGCTCCATGTTATCAATTGAATTAATCAACGTCTCCGACATATTGATCTCAATATCCTTCCGAATAGTCATTTTTGGCAGCTCAATCAAGCCAGCCTCCGGTCCTTTTATGCCACTAGACGACCCCGGCCCTAACAAAGCGGCCCGCACTTTCTTCACATCTTTGGCTCTGCCAGGCCTAGCCGGCAACTCGGCCTTTCTCTTCGTCCCACCGTGCACGTGCACATCCACCAACGACTCCTACAAATTAGGAACTTCAGTGTTCCCAGCGGCTTTGGCTATAGCCAATTTCTCCTTTTGCAGTGTTTAGAAAAGTGTTAGATTCTTTTTTCCCATCTGCACCATGTGACTTGTAAACAACAACACACATCCATCAGACCACTCAAACACAGTGTAACACTGAAAAATACAAAAAGATACCTTCAATATCAATAATCGGATGAACCAAATTATAAACCCTAACTAAGCCCTTAGTGGGCATCTTATCGCTAAAAAGCATCACCGCATCCACCACCTCCCAGTCAGCCACCGACAACTCCTCCCTCGCCATCCCCTTATATCTCCAAGGGTTGCCGGTTCAGAAAAATGGAAATTTAAAACTCCCATCGTTGGTGTAAAAATGTGAACATCCAACTTCCTTTACCACCACTTTAAAGAACCCATCTTTAAAATGTTTGAAAGATTGGGTAAAACCATCCAATCTGTTAATTCCAAGCCGACTTACAAGCGATAACAACGTAGTCAGACTTTTCGGCCTCGTATCAAAGAAGTAGAGGTATGCCCGCGGAGATGGTTGCAATTACAAGGCCATACACAACAACCGGAACGCTTGCAAGTATGCAGTTGAGTGGGAGCAACATTCAACAACCGCAATACTCCCAGGGTGAACTCGTCAAACGGCAATCGGAAGTGCAGTTGTGAAAAATGACACATGTACATATAAAAGAACTCCTCGACAACTCCATCTCGGCCGTGGTAGACAGATTCTACGACACTTACCCTCTCTGGCACCATAGTATCCCTTCGAGCGCCCTTCTCAAAGATAGGAATATAATTCAACCACGACTTCAGCAATCGCGACCACCAGAATATTGAGTATTGCGTCCGCACATCCGCTGCAACCCACTCGTATCCCACCTTCGCCGGCCAACTGCTCTCCACCAACTCCTTTGGCGGATCCTCCCTAACTTCAACTGTTCTCTCCATCGGGATCCTCCCCATATTTCCTGGCTGCTCCCTATCATTACTACCCGACTGACTACTCCCACTTCCCCCTGACCGCTCACTACTCGAACTCCACAAGGAAACCCTATCACTACTACTAGACATACCTATTCTTTTTTAGGATGACGGTGGAAATAAGGAAGATATCGGACAACTCTAACGCACACAAATAAGTGATCTCATATTTCTTACAAATGAAGCAACGTGAGCACACTTTTAACAACACCCTCATTTATAAACATGATTCCCAAATGCTACAACTTCTTCCCGCCAAAAGTCATAAGCCATACGAAGCTTCTCAAAGCACACCAAGGCTCACCAACCTTAAAATGACGGTGCACAACCCCTTTGACTAGACCTCTGACATCTGCCACCCCTCCACCTACCATAAACCTATTCAGATTCCAAGCCTTAACATTGTTCATCACACTTAAAGGTTGGGGGACTGGTGTACTACACCTAGCCGGCCTAACAAAAAACACACCAACACTTCTCATCCTTTGCCGATATAGATACACCGACAAAGGCTGGGGAACTAGTGTACTACACCTAGGCGACTTAGTTTGACTATAGTCGTAAAAATCGTCTACATAACTCCCAAGGACACAAATAATCACCATATATATGCTGAGCGGATAAGAGTAAGAGTAATCGACCTAAGCCACTAAAGAGTAACCGGCCTAAGCCGCTAAAGAGCAACCGACCTAAGCCGCTAACTTAAGAAAATTAAGCGAGAACTTGACAAATTTAGAGCATTACCAGCAAAACCCCTAAGGCCCACGATAATCGAACTAAGGGGCCTGGGCTAAGGCCCAGGCCCACCTATTGCCCAAAGAGGGGCCCGACCAATGACGTGGCCAGACATAATTAATAATCTATAAATATGCATGGACCCCAGCAATTAAAGGTACACATTCATTAATCCCTTAATCATGAGATTTGACTTTCTAAGAGTTCTTTGCTGACTTGAGCGTCAGAGTCTTCTCCGCAGGTAACCCCTCTCGAGTCCAAACCGGTCCAAACCGAGATACCAACAGATAGCATACGCCAGCCGAAAAGAAGCCTACTGAGGAGATTGCGAATTGAGGTAAGGTAACATTCGTGTTTGACATCTTTTATTTGTTCTCTGCATGAACATGTACCAATGGCAGCCTTAGCAAAAATCCACTCTCTCACCCTTAATTCTCACTAAATTTTTGTCTTAATTAGCAATGAAGGGAGGAAAACAAAAATATGTATTAAGGCTGAACTTAATTGTTATTCAAAGTTCATTAGTGGTTGTTTTTCCAGCCCCTCTTGACTGCCCATTATTAGCTAGGGTTTCTCTACCCTTTTACATCCACGCTAAAACTAATTTTAGCAAAAAGAAAGCTTAATTTGGATCTACCAAGGTTTGAACCCTTAACCATGCCAATGTCAAATCAATGCACAACCAATTCAACCAACTCATGTTTCATGGAACCTATAAATGCCAATGTCAAATTAACACATAAATGGCATACACAGGACTTGAACCTAAGTCCTCTTACATAACTAAGTACTCTCAACCATTTGAGCTAGTACTTTTCCATGTCACAGTCAATATTTAATGCCATAAAGGCTTCCACTACCTGCATTTATTAATTAATTAATTATTTAATTAATTAAATTTTGCGGATCTTATATCTCCCAACGAAACGACCCCTAGAACTCCCAGGTTTTATTTGATTTTCTAGCGCCCGATAAGCATAATTGATGGCTAACTACGCGGAGTTAGTTAGCTCTCTACTTTGGTGTCGCCCAATGATGGCCAACTCAGAGGAGTCACTACCTTAATGACGCGCGACGCTATCAGAAAATTTCTACTTCTCTTTTTGAGTTTGATTTGGGTAATTTAACTCTCCTTGAGCTAATTCTAAATGTTCAAATACTTCAATGATCACAAAAAATCACGTTTCTTGACTCTACCAGTGCCACATTACCCAATTCATTCTCAAAAAGGCATTCTCAATAGTACATTGATCAATTTCAAGCTTTTTACTATCATAAAACTTATTACACAAAATTTTGCACAATTCCACATGCCATAAAAGTTCAAGATCAATTTAACAATTCGGAAATACAATTTTTATCACAGATTCAAAAAATCATCAGTTAACCATTCTAAAACATCAACTTCACATTTCAACAACAATTAACCAACTCAATATACAATAGCTAGAAATTTAGCTTCCCTTACCTTAGCAAAACAATTCATAAGCTCTAATAAGACCATAACCCCTTTAACTATATGAGATGATCTATCTACTCATAGAAATATCACAAAAATGATCAAGACATACCAATATGATCACTCATCAGCAAAGACATATATATATGAATAAAAGGACACATGCAACTAACATTCACAAGCAAGATAGTTTGGACCTAGAGATGGACACAAAATCAGCTTACTCAATTTGAGAAATTGATGGGTTAATCTTGAAGAGCTCACCGTCAAGAGTAATCCTACGATGTAGGTTATTCAAACAAACAAACTAAAAGTGGGATAACTTAGAAAGAAGTAAGATAGTTCTAGAAAAGTGGTTTCTACATAAATGATGAGTTTCAAAATAATAAAACTCGTTTATGAAAATTTTATTTATATTTAAAGATTTTATTATTAAAGTAATCGAATCTTACAATATTAAACATACTATCAATTCTGTACAATTTCTTGTACATGATTTATGGTTTCGAACTCAAATATGAAACAAAACAAAATCTTGTATTTTCCAAAACTTTCAACACAAAGTAAATCGGTATAAGATTCACAACCTCGGTATTTAAGTCACATACATTATAAAAAATTAATATGTAACAGCAACACGGAAGACTTCACATGTGATTAAGGAGGAGGCAACGGTTACAAAAGAAAGATTGAAAAACTGACTAAACTTGTTAATAACTTTAATGACTCAATTATCCACGTGGCAGAGGAGAGAGAATCACATTAATTAGAGGTGGTCCAAACTAACTTTATCCTCATTTTAGTGCATGTTTATGTCTTATTCTTTTTTTCAAGGTGAGATATGTGTCTTTATTTCATACTCATTTCTTTTGTTATTTTCTCTATATTAGGTACATGTTTCTTATTTCTAGCTCTCAAAAGAAAGATCTTTATCTCTTGTCTCTATATTTTTCTCGAGTAATCTCATTTCTTTTTTGTTATCTCTCTTTTTGAGTTAGTTTTTGTACATTTTAATCTCCTACAACACACTTTAGCTATATTAATTATAAAAAATTCTTCAAGAACTTAGATACAAATTTTTAGCTTTTTTCTTTCAAACAAAATATAATCGAATAAATAAACTTCCAACACTTTTAAGCATTTCAAGTTTATTTGAAATTTTAATAACTTTACTTTGCAATTAATTCAAGGTTTTAGTCAAACAAATTTGTTAATACTTTGGTGTGGTTTGGATAACATATTGTAATAAGATTCAAATTAATCTATAACATTCAAAAGAAAGTAGTGCATCAAAGACACTTATAAAGATGGTTCAAAATATAACATTGACCAATTTATATTTATTTGTTTTTTTTTGTCTCCCACGTTGAGTTCTTTGTCTTTTATTATATTTTGCTCTCTTGAGGTGATTTTCTTTTCTCTCATTTCTATTTCTCCCTAGGATTGTGTCTCTTATTTTTCTTTCTTAAGGTGAGATATGCATATTTCTTTCCCTCTCTCACATAACTCTCTTTTGTCACTTATTTCTCTTTCTTCATTAACACTTTGTCCATTTATCAGTCCATGAACCATTTTATAATTATCTTAATCACAATCAAAATTTTCTAGAAAACTTAAGATTTCAAGTACAAGTGCATAATTCAAGAATTAAGCCAAACAATAATATTCTTTTAAGATGTCTTAATGAGAGTAAAATGGATCAATCTTCACAACTGGTTAGGCATAGTGGAACTATAAAGGTGGTCCAGAATAACATTCATTCTTTTTTTAATATCCCTTCTTTATCTTTCTCTCTCATCAGTTCTTTACCTCTCTTTCATATTTCTCTCTTTTAACCTAAAACTCTTTCCTTTTATTTCTAACCCATTTCTCTTTGTTGTGTTTGTGCCTCTTGTTTCTCCTTAAAGGTGAGAATTTTATGTCTTGTTTTCGTTTTTTATCTACTAGTTTTTTTCTCTTATTTTTCTTCCCGATTAGCATTTTGCCCTATGTCATCTCGTTATCCACTTTTTAATTAGTGTCTTAATTGCAATCAAAATTTCTTGAGAAGCTTATATACTAATTTTAATTTCATCACTCTTAAGGATTTCAAGCTTCACTTTTTCAATTCAAAGATTTTTCTTTAGTTTGTAATTTAATGTTTTAGTTAAACAAATTGTTTGGGTGTTGAATAAATTTAGTACAGTATGCATAAGATACAATCGCGGGACTCAATTGCATCTACCATTGAAAAAATGTGATTTATCATAAACATTTTTTTCTCTGAAAGGATTTTTTCTTTTTCATCTTTCTCTCTTACAAGATGAAGATTTTTGTTTGATTTCATATTCTGTGTAAGATATGTGTCTTTTATTTTTTTCTCTTTCAAGGTGAATTCTAATCTTTTAGATGAGTTTCTTATTTCTCTCATGATTTTAATGTTATATATACATTAGTGTTAATTAAATTTTATATTGATTTCATTGTGTGTTCAGATTTCTTGTGGGCTGTTGAATTATATTATCATTGATATTCTATGCCTCCAAAACCGACATGGAAACATAAAGGTTTGTACGAGGAGAAGAAGCACCACAGGAATGAATTTCCTACCCGACAGCATGGATTTACTAGGTTTCAACAAGCTGGTGGTGGAGGTAAGCTTTAAATACACAGATTTAGATGGACAAGATACTATTACAAAATTTATAAAATTATAACAAACATTATGATTTTTATTTGAAAAAAATTAATAGTATATTATTGTCATTATTAAATTGTGAATAAAATTAAATAATAAACATCAAGAAACATTTTTTGTTTAAAACTATAAATGTATAATTAATAATTATCCATTGTACATTTAGTATAATAACATTACAAAAAAAGTTATATTTATAAAAGTACTATATATTAATGAGAATTATAAAATGCATTAATTTTTTATTGTTTTAATTATATTACTATCATATATATATATATATATATTGCATTTATATGAACAATAATAATTAAACGAATATTTTTTAAATATGTTTTATCATTCAAATAACAAAAGCTAAAAAAATTATGCTAATTTTTATAAAAAAATAGTTTCGTTATTGGTTTTAAGGTTATTACAAAATATTTTAACATAACTAAATTCGTTAATTTTGAGTAGATAAAATATATTTATTTAGTTAAATTTAATTATATTTTTATAAATACTAATGTAAAAATTAAGTTTCAACGGATCATATTAGTTTAATTTCTTATTTAAACATATAGATACACATTTTAATAAATAAAATGTTATCTATCATTTCAAATTTAACTGCATACTTTTAAATCTTTTTAATTATTAACCTGTGAAACAAAATACTATTAAATTAATCTTCATAACGATTAATGAAAATTTGTGCATTTAATATAATTATATAAATTGCATAAATGCGTTTTAAAAATATTTATTTAAGTATTTATACAATATTATTTAATAGCATTGAGTGTTATATTAATAACATTAAGAATTACATTAATATTTAAGTAATAAATATGTGTGAATAATTAAATTCTTTCTTCATTTAATTTTAGATATTTTTTATCATACAAACTATATTTCATCACAGTTTTGGACTTGTAATTTTATCATCAGGTTCATTCTGCGAAAAAGAAATTTCAATTTTCCAAATTATGAACCAAATTTAGATTTTGAATAACTTATAATTTAATTAAATTCCAATATTGTAAATATATAAATTATATAACAAATATGTACAATTTTTTTTTCTTCAACTGTGAACATGATGCTAGAGCGCAATGTACAACTCATACATATCCTCTGTCCAAAGTCAAACTAGTATTTAATGTAAATTATTAAATATATTTTTTAATATTAATATTTTATATTTTAATTCCTTTTTAATGAAAATACTATATTTAATTGTATTTTTTAAAATTAAAAATATTATAACTTTTTTTATACCCTTGTATTAAAAACTGTTTGTTGTGAAGTTAAATGAATATAATACATTTTTTATTTATTTAATTAAAAAAAAACTTAAAAACTCTATTACATAGAAATAAGATTACTAATTGATCTTTATTTCCATCACTTATATGTAACATATTATATAAATATATATTCATATATATTATTTGGTATAAGTGAATGCCATCAAATTTTCTTCTTCTATGGAAATCATAGTTTATACTTTGCTAGAATATATATATATATATATATATATATAT
>Ga0214544_1006356_pt1 | contig 21873 bp, 11 predicted proteins | sample CNSS3metaG_FD_160074 | JGI IMG/M metagenome (GOLD analysis project Ga0214544, IMG submission 160074) | Root nodule microbial communities from cowpea collected in UCLA plant growth center, Los Angeles, California, USA - CNSS3 | ecosystem: Host-associated > Plants > Roots > Nodule | place: USA...
TATAATTTTTATATATATATATATATATATATATATATATATTATAAAAGTTTTATTATTTTAATTTAAATTATTTTTTAATTTTATTTTTACTTTTACTTTTACTTATTTTATTGATATTATTATAATTATTTTATTTTTATTTTTCATGTATATTATTTTATATTTTATTTTTATTTTTTAATTTTGTTTAAAATATAAATATTTAATTTTAATCAACTTTTACTTTTTTAATTATATATATTTTTATATTTTTAAATTTAAATTTATTTTTGTATAATTTATTAAAAATGTAATAAAAATACAAAAGAATTAAAAAATGATATTTAAAATAACATATATAAATAATCAAATTTAAAATAAAAAAAATACGAATATTCTTAAAAATCAAATTCCATTGATATGTAATTTATTTTTAATTTGATTATTTATATATTATTTATATATGTTATTTCAAATATAATTTTTTAAATTTTTTTATATTTTTATTAAATTTTTAATAAATTATATAAAAATAAATTTAAATTTAAAAATATTTAAAAATATATAATTGACAAAATTTTAAAAATTTAATTAAAATTAAATATTTAAATTTTAAGCAAAATTAAAAAATTCAAATAAGATATAAAGTAATATACATTAAATATATAAATAAAATAAATATAATAATATCAACAAAATAAATAAAACTAAAAAAAAGTGTAAATTAAAATAATAAAACTTTAACTAAAAGCAGAAAAAAAAAGAAATATATATATATATATATTAAATTTAAAGTTTTATTATTTGAATTTAAATTGTTTTTTAATTTTATTTTTAATTTTTTATTTAGTATTTTTATTACTTATTTTTTTATTTTTTAAAATTTATATTTTATAATTTTTAATACGTGTTTTAAAAAATAAAATAAATTAAAATATCTAATATTTTTTATATACGGAAGTCGATTTCCGTATTGTGTTTTGATTTCCGGAAGTCGACTTCCGGTGATGATTTTTGACTTCCGGAAGTCAATTTTCGGTAATGATTTTTGATTTTCGAAAATTGACTTCCGGTGTTGATTTTTGACTTCCAGAAGTCGACTTCCGGTGATGATTTTGACTTCCGGAAGTCATATATTTTGACTTCCGAAAGTCGACATCCGGAAGTATTTTTGGGGGTGTGATGTCTGTGAGTTTCTTTAAATGGTCAAAGGGTATTTTGGGAATTTAAAAATTTTTTGGAGGTGCAGAAGAAATGCTTGGAGGTGTAGGAAGAAAGACCCATTAGTCAATTGCACCGAACCGTCAGTGAAATGAAATATATTGAACAAAATCGGATCCAAATCAAACTATATCAAATTAAACCAGACCAAACCAAATTAAATTAAATCGAACTGGACCAAATTGAATCGAAATGAATTATGATAATCAACAATTTTTTTTTTAGGGTATTGGGGTCAATATCATGGAACAAATAATTTGATTCTATGTGAGAGAAAATGTTAACTTTGATTAGCTTAGTGTCAAAGAAAAGTCGCTTTCTTAAAATAGGTCACACCCAAAAGCCTTTTTAGACCCAAAACCACAATCATAAGGTTCTTAGTAAACAAATGGAACATAATGTCATTCCCTGCATTAAATATAACAAGTATATAAATAATAACATAAACGAATTGTGTACTTAAAAAAAAAAATATCTAAAGGACAAACTTAAATTAGTCTATATTCACCTTTCTAAAAATAACTATTTTGTCAAAGCGCATAACGTAAAATTTCAAAAATGGTAAAAGCGTAAAAATTGAAGAAAAATATTTTAAAAATAAGAGAAAAAAAATTAAATGGGAGTGGTGAAACATTGAGAATAAAAAGATGAGAATAATGCAAAAAACATGTAATAGAAGGATAAAATGTTATGGTTAAGGTTCCAAAAAGGACATATCAGTTAGGTGGAGTGCGGGGTGTTAGAATTACGGTGAAGATGGTGAGGTGGGACATTGAGAGCAAGGGGGAAGGGGCGACATGGCCTTCGACGACAGTGACGATCTCTATCTCGACGATGATGATTGAATTAGAAATGGAGTGTGCACAGTGTGTTTAGGATAAGACATCATCTAAGATAAAAGGGGCAAATAGAATACACAATTCAATTAGTGAGCAATTACCCAATAGAAGTTGTGTTTTTTAAAAATGAACTATAAAACAGTACTGTTTAATTTTTAATATAGGTTAAATCATGTATTTGGTTTCCATTTTCGAAGAAAAAAATCAATTTGGTCCATTTATTTTTATTTATCTCAATTTGGTCTCTATTATGGTAAATTTGATACAATGAAGTCCTTTACGTTAGTGATGTATTAACACCGTTAAAGAGGTGTCATGTGTCAGTTCTTGATTTTTTGATTTTTGATTTTTTTTTAATCTTTATTTATTTTTAAAATTTTAAAAAATAAAAATTTACTACGTGTCAAACTAGCATTGTGCCATGTGACAATTATATTGTGATGTGACGTGTCAATGTTACGTCACATGTCATTTTCTTATTATCAATTTGGTCCTTATATTTTTTTTTTAGGAATTTAGTTCCAATTTTTGTAAAAATTTACCAATTTTATCTTTCTCCAAATTGAAATCAAATTTAATTTTTATATAGATGGTATGCAAATGTTTTTATTAAAATTATTGTTTCAATTAAATATTTTTAACAAAATTAAGTTTTTTTTAAATTTATATTTTACATTGAACTTTATTTAAAATTATTTTAAAGTTTTTAATAGAAAATAATGCTAGTAGAAAAAAATTAAAATATCTGTGTTGATATTTTATTACACCGTTTTTTAATATTTTCTTTATTTGAATTTATATTTCAAGTAATTGTATAATTTTAAAATGTGTAAAGTTCAATAATTTGTAATCAAATATTTGAGTTGTTGTAAAAATAACAATTTTATAAATTTAAATGTAAAATTTTAAAATATTTCTAAACCATTTATATAACAGCTTAAAACAAATAAATTTAAGATTTTAAAATAATTTAAAATAAAGGTGAATGTGAAATACAAGTTTAAAATAAAAATATAATAAATATCAATTTGACTAAAAATATTAAATTTAATAATAATATTTGTATAACGTTTATATAGATTTTTTTTTATTTAGAGAGGGGCGATCAATTTTTGCAAAAAATTGAACTAAATTGAAATATAAATAAAAATATAGGAATAAGATTGGGGATGAGGAAATGACACTCTGCGTAACAACGACATGTGGCGCTGGCACTGCACATCATATATCACTGTCATGTGGTAAATCGCATCAGACCGTCGATAAACTAGATCGATCAGAACCAGACCAAATTGAACCGCATTGAATCAAATTATTCTGAATCTAACCAAACTTAACTAAATTGAATAAGACCGAATGTAATCGAATCGAACCAAACCGTATCAAATCGAAAAAATTTGAATTAAATCGAATTCAAACTATTTTGTATTGTGTTGAATTTTAAAACACCTTGAAAAAAGGACAAAAATTAGTACCCAACGGTCAATTTAATTATTATTTTATTTTTTATTATTATCATAAAAATAACTCTCATTAGTTATCATAATGAATAATGTATATATATTTTTTCTTTTTATTTCATATATCGAAATTTTTGTTCTAATATACTCAATAATTTATATTTTAAAAAAATAAAAATAAAAATAATTTAAATACATATTTTTAATCTTGCAAAATCATTTTAGAAACAAAATCATATTATAAAATAATTAATAATTCAAGTAGTAACTCTAAATATGTTATCCCAACAACATACTCAATGTAGAACCACAATTACATTTTTTTAACAACTAATGATCAAATGTCATAATTAAAATAAGCTTTTATTCCAATATTTAAGTAGAAATAAAAAAAAAGAACAACGGAATACCGAATGGAATGTCGATTTTAACTTATTGACAAAGGAATAGAATTGAGGCGTGACCTCGCGAAGACCAGTTAATAGTAACACCGTGAGGGGATTCTGCCATTCCACTGCACGGTTAACGAATGATGGATTTGTACCATTTGTGACGTAAGCCAAAAACCCTTACACGCTAAACCCTTTCATTCCCAAACTCAGTGAGTCAGTTCCTTCGATTATCTGCAAAACCCTAGCCTCTAGGGGTTCCAAAATCCCCCCTACGAGGCACCGCAATGGCGGAGCGCAATGAATCACAAGACAACAGAGAACTCTACGCACTTCTCAACTTGTCTCCGGATGCTTCCGATGAAGAAATCCGCAAAGCGTATCGTCAATGGGCGCAAGCTTATCACCCCGATAAGTACCAAGCTCCTCACGTGAGCCTTCTTCTCTGTCCCATGTTAATTCATTTCGTTTGCACTTTCATCACTCGTTTTGTTCTCTTATATCAGATGAAGGATATTGCCACGGAGAACTTTCAACGCATATGTGAAGCGTATGAGATTCTGTCAGATCCACATAAGAGGCAAATATATGATATCTATGGTATGGAAGGTTTGACTTCTGGGTTGGAACTTGGTCCAACGCTCAATGGAGCTGAAGAGATCAAGGCAGAATTAGAGAGATTAAAGAGGATGAAGGAAAGGGAAAAATTGGCGGCGCATTTTCTACCTTCTGGTACAATTCTCGCCAATATGTCTTTGCCGCGCTATTCAGACGGTGGTGGCCTCCTCGTAGGGTATTCCTCTGTTCATCATAGTTTTCCTTTTTTTTTTTTTCTTTTTTGTTTATAAATCTGAATGTGGATATTGAACAACTCTAGGTTTAACAGTTCAATTTGTAAATGATAGGCTTATTGTATTTTTTAATCGTATATTGCTAATGCCTTAAACAAAATGCCTTGATATAGAAATGGTATGAATGATGCTGAGACTCAATGTAACCAATGGTGGAATGAAAGTGGAGCATTCTGAAGGACATTACACCTTAGTTTCTTGATTTTTTATACAAGCCTTTCCTGAGTCCCGACAATGAAATATTCGTTTCATAATGCAATTTGTATGTTTGGTTACACTTAGTTTTTTTATCTGATTGCTTGTCTTTGATTACATTTATGAGCATCAGAATGGCTATGACAAGTGAAGTCCAGTCTCACATATCCAAGCGCAATGCTTTTACAATTGGTGGTAATTTAGCAGTGAATGGAGGTGAAGGCGGTGGAGCTGCGAATGCTCTATTTAGGCATCAACTTTCAGAAGTTTCGTCAGTAGAGTTTGTGGCTTCAGTTGGTTTGCGTGCACTAGTTGGCGTGCAAACAACTCGGTAGGTAATTTGCATTCTGTAGATCAATTTGAATTGCGCTGCTTTACCCATTTTAGTGACCCTTTTTATGTTCCTCGTGATTCATATTCCAGTAATTTGTCATCACACTCAACAGCAACAATGGGCGTAGCAATGTCTTTGAGAGATGGTTCATTGAATCTTTCAAATTTGTGGTCCCGCCAACTGTCAGAAACAGCAAGTGGACATGTATGATACTCTGTAGTCTCTACCTCAAACTCTTTTCTCTTCAATGGCACGGTAGCTAGTGCACATGGATGCAAACATGACAGGGAGCTGAGATATATGGTTGTACATAACACGGTGTCAACATATATGGATCTGCTAGTCAAGTATTAGATTAAGATTTGTATAGTGTGTACTTTTAAATCAAATACTTTTAACTAGAATTCAGATTTGTTGATATCAGGAGAGTCAGTAACTGTCTTATATTCTTTTGGAAATGCAACATTATACTGTACATGTGACCAGTCTACCATCACTTGATTTTTCAAAACCCAAGGAACAGAGGAATGATCTGTCTGTTATTACTTCTAGATATTCAAATCTGTGGTGTAGTGATGTGGTAGAACATACTGTTAATTGCATTCCTTCCTAGCCTGCCTTAAATGCGGTCTGTTTGGTGTTTGCCATAATTGCAATCTCAAGGGTGGTGTTTTATTTCTACATCAACTAGAGATATAGTCTAAATACAGGGTTATGATTGATCATGACCTTTCAAACTGGTTTTGTTAGATATAGTTAGATCCTAAGACTAATTTCTAAGATGGTATTAGATTCTATGCTAGATTCATTGTTGGGTCTACCAGCATCTGCCTCACATCAGGTTGTTAGTTCTGACAGTCTGCAGGAGTGTTGAAAAGTAGCCTTAAATGTGGTTACCCTAACCTGCTTTATTTCTGCCCGCTTTAGGAATTTCCTTAATTGCAACTTCAAGGGTGGTGGTTGAATCCTACATCAACTATATGTATGACTTAAATAGATTTATACAACTTGGGAAATCATTGCTTTGCAATTTTGTGTGGATAAGTTAGACTTTAAGACCAATATATAGGACCATTTTACAGCACTGAATTGGTGATTATTTTTTTTTGAAAAATCTTCTATATTTGATCATCTTTCTTCTCATCTGTGTTATAGATAGAGCTTAATTTGGGACAGCAATCATCTATAGCTGTTGGGTGGCAAAAGAAAGATGAGAGAAGGTCTGCATCTGGAGAATTAAAGGTACTTCTGTCTTACCTTAATTTCCCCCCTTCACAATCCATTGTTCTATACCCAAAAAATTAGAAAAAAGTTGACTGGTCTTTCCCTTCAATCTTTTAAAAACAGTGCCTTGGATATTGACAATTTTTATAGGACTATTGAATCCATCTTTTCCCATTCTGAATTAACTCTTTCTCAACTCCTTTAGTTTGGCACAGGTTTGTTTGAAGCAGCAGTTCATTGTACACATCGTTTTTCTCCTAAATCTCTTGGTTGCATTGCGGGAAGAGTTGGGAGGTAGGTATACAAAATCTTATTACATGTAAATTTAGTCGGGGTGTCATCTTCCTGCTTCTGGTTTTTGATTTTGGTTGCTAAAATGCTCACATTTTCATATGATATTGCCGGGGAAATGTTTCTGTAGTTGTATCTCAAGTTGGTATTTGATTACACACACATTGTGCAGATTCAAATCCTGACTTAGAACCCAACACTTTGTATCAATATTTCCTTTGCTTATTTACTGTCTTGATGAGCATTTTCTAAAAAGATGAAATTATTGCCAATACTCACTATGAATTCTTTGAGAATTTAGTTTAGCTTAATAGCTTATATATTAAATTAATGAACCAGCTTTTTTGTATCGCATAACATTCCTTTTCTCTTCAGAATTACTCCTATATTATATCCTTTCTTGCTCGGGTATGAATTTTACTCATTGGATGCAAATAATTCCTAGTTTAGTTTTAAGATGGGACTAACAATTGTAAAGCTTTGTTGTGGACTCATTTCTGCGTGCCACTGCCAAACGAGAATAGGGTTCTTTTAAATTCTTACTCTAGTGTGTAATTTACACCAATCGAACGTTTTGGTTTTAGGATTATATAATATAGTAGTAGTATGTTGTGGCTGATTATATCATCGTTTACTGCGTTTGAAACTAGAAAAGGGTTGAGGAAGACCACAAACACATAAGAAGGACCCATAAAATAGATCTCAATGGTGTTGGTTGATCCATCATTGCAATCCCACTGTCCTTGTACGGAAAAGGCTTGGTTGTTCAATAGATTTTGTATTGTCTTTCTTCTTCAAAATTGGTTTGGAAGTTAGTTCAGATTTCTGAATGCATGCATGCTTAAGTTCCCTTTAGCTCTGGATAACAAATGAAGTTTCTCGGTGCTACAGTGATCACATCTGTTTTATTGTTTTACGTGTTTGGGATCTATTTTCTAGACTGGCAATGGCATCACACATGTATGCTCAAAGAAATTTTTATCGTGATTAGAAATGAATTGTTAGAACCAAGTGTACACCTGTTACAGTTGGTTTTTTGAAGCAAGGGAGTATTATGGATGTATTATTGGTTCCAAAATTTCTTTATGTGAAATTGAATCAGTATTCCTTTTGTATGTAAAAAATGGGTGAGTAGAAACTCTTATAGTGCTAATTTTAACTGAACCTATATTATTTTATGACTACTAATGCTGATTATGCATGATCATCAGAATAATTATCATCCATATATTCAGTTACCCATTGATAGTCAATGTCTTAATTCGTTTGCGAGGTTTTGAAATTAAGCCATTTGTTCTTATAGTTCTTCCCTCGAGATTGAAGTTGGTGGTGGTAGGAAGTTATCCAAATTCAGCTCAGTACGGTGGTTGTATGTAATAGGAATTCAGGTAATATAATTAACAATTTTTTTTTGTTACTCAAGTTGTATATATCTTGGATCTTTTATTTTCCCCGTGATTAGTAATGTGGGCTAGGCATTAGGATTAAAACTAGTTTAATTACTACCATATAAAATTAATTTGCTTCTTCACACAAACCAATTATTCCAAAAGTTTTGAACTTTTAGACGAAAGGTAAAATGAACATTTTTTTTTTTGTGTTTTTATAACTTATATACCTTCAAAACGTACCGTTCTGCAACATTCTCTTGGTTTGAAGCGTGGACTCAACTCTAACTAGCTTGTGCTTACTTTCAAGTTTTTTTCTTTTCATTTAAAAGAATGACCATGCCAAGGAGTAGTAGTCATCATAAACCAAACAATAGTATCATCATAAACCAACTATCCCAAAACTTTACTACTGTTAGGTGAAAGTACGAGTATGACATTGTCATAGTAGTAGTCAATAATAGAGCATCCCGGCCATCTACTAACACTATAGCAAAGAGTGAACTGTGCGATGATACCTAATTTGATGTCTAAGTTGATTTATGTTACATAATGTATAGTATTAATATTAATATATTTATATATTGATATACTGAAAAATAATTAAAAAATTCCTAAAATTAAAATCATATTCATAATTGGCGATTAGAACTTCAAGCTTCATAACGAAAACAGCAAACACATCAAATTATCAATTAAAACAAAGAAATATAATCATGCAAATTTAAGGTCTTAGTCTTTCAGGTGAGAGCAACTAAATATTCAATTAATGCTGGATTTCCCCAGCTTCAAGGTTGGCCACCTCATTCTCATCTACACACGAGCCTAAACATGTAATATAGTAGTTTGCGATAGATGTGCAGTTTCCCCAAAAAAAGAAACGTAAATTTTTAAGTAAACGCTTTGAACATAATATAATGTTTAAAAAAGTTCTAATTCGAACAATTTAGAAAAGGCACAAATTTTGAAGAAATCATGCTTTATTTCATTTGGTAATAAACCAATCAACCAAACAACTTCACAATGAAATTTGACATTATGCATGTTAAGTTAGTATTGGGATATGTACAATTGTACCTATTAAGTAAAGGTGCTATTTTGGAATGCCCAAGTACCATAAAATTTTATTTTTGGACAAAATATATGGATTGTTCCAAAAATTTACTTTCCCTCGTAATTTTTCCTTGTACTTGAAGTTTAATGTTTTGTGAATCCCCCTCTCCCCCACTTTGTCATTATCTGTTGTATAAGCTGGCTTATATTATTTTCTCACCTTTTCAGGGCATTTCCTGGAAATTTGAACTCTATCGTGGGGGTCAGAAGATAATTCTTCCAGTAAGCACTTAGTTCTTTACATGTTTAGTTATATATACTAAGTAAATTTCAGACTTTGACCTATATTTAGATATACTTTGTATAAAGAAGCTTATACTTGCCTTCTTAGACTTAGTTAGTCACAAGCTTGCGCAATATTACATCAGATGGTTTTAGAGAAATAATCACTTAATTTTTTAAGTTATCTTAGAAAGCTGACAACCCTTTTTATTAACATAAGTTTGTCTTTAAAAAGTCTTGCATTATTGATCGTATTACTTGGCTTTGAACTGGACTTTTGTTTTATTTTAGATTTTAAATGCCTCTAATCCTTGGTATGCGATTGACCTGAGCAACATGTTCTTGATCAGTAGCTTTAGATAATATATCTTTTGGTAAAAACAAGTATCATTGCAATTTAAAATAGTTTGTTTGACTTCTTTGTAACATATATGGGCTTTTACTTGCAGATTTTGCTGACAAGGCATCTTAACCCTGTGTTTGCTACTGGAGCATTTTTCATTCCTGCATCTCTTTACTTTGGTTTAAAGGTGAATTCTATCTAACCTTACATCGGTGGTCATTTTCTATTTATCAAAGTGCTTCCTGCCATTTTATTTTTAAGAAGACTCGTCACCTTTAACCATAAATATCTGCACACAATTTTTTGTTAGTATGCCAGCGAAGAGGAAAAAAATTCGTGGTGATATGCTTTCCTTTCAATCTGAATAATTCTAACTCCTTTGGATTCCTTAGTTTCCCCTGTGCCATGATTTCAAGTAAAGCATCATTATATGGTGTAAGGTCATAAGTTCAAATTCTACTCAGTTTTGGAATAGACGTTATTTCTCCACATACAAGTACACGGTGTTTATAAAATTTGGGTGATTTAGAGTTTTGCATTGTAAACAAAGTACAAAACTATAAATAAAATAATGTACAAAATCAGCTTCCTCAATGGATATAAACTAGTTGTAGTAGTGAGATGTTATCACAAGTGGTGGATGGTTGCCATGGCAGTTAGCCAAAAAACAGCCATGTACAAATAGTGGGTGGCATGGTGGACTGTGGTGGAATCCATGGTGGACAAAGTAATAATATACGTGCATAAAAAGTAAAAGCAAGAAACAGCAAAATTAAAAACATCAGGACCATAGACTAAATCGAAGAAAACATTCAGTCTCTAGAATTTGATTTCTGGCTCTTGGCATTGTTCTTTTAGTGAAAGAGAATAGGGAACGTCATTATTATGTATACTTTCAAAAGAAAAAAATTATTCTGAAAGTGTCAGAAAACAGATAACTAAATACAAATATTGTAAAAAATAGATAAATTCTTTAATTTTGAAATAAAGCACAAACATTGAACAAATGAAGACCAACTACATTCACTTTCCAACTTCCAAAAAAAAAAATAGTCCTTAAAAGTGTTATGATCAAGCCATGTCTGCCCTCATTAAAGTGTGTTGAATTGGAGCCATGTCTAGATTTGTTGAAGCGCAAGATAATGTTTGTTTAATTTGACACTTCAAAGGAGTGTTTGACATGTGTCATACACATCTCAATGTCAGACATGGGGACACACTATCGAAGAGTTGTGTCTGCACTTCATAGCTAGCACAATACCAGTGGCTTCGCAAGGTCGACTGTTTTAACACGTGTTAGATAAATAAATAATGCAGTACATGTTTAAATTATTGAAATCAATGGTATACATGAAAACAGTTTTTGCTTTATTGAACCACACAAACTATGGAAATAATATAATTATTTATCATTCAGATAAATGTGACAGTTGTTTGGTTTATCGAACAGTTTGGTGATATTTCCGTCATCTTTTGTAGTAATATTTGTGTTGTGTTTGCAGAAGTTTCTTATTAAACCTTATTACCTGAGAAGGAGTAAGCAGAAGGCTCTGGAGGAGGAGAAGGAAAGTTCTGCTCAGGTACGGGTGATCAATGTGCCTAAAACAGACATTGACTTCTATTATTACTGCAAATCGTTGTTTCTTATTTGCAACTTTTACACTCCTCATGTCAAACATCGTATAATTTATTTATCGTGTGATAAGAATGATCACATGTTCTCTTTTAATAATTCCAGATCCGCTTCTTGTCAATGTATGACACGCTTTTTATGTGACTGTATGAGGGCTCCTCAACCCTCTCACTCTAATAATCACCTAAGGGTTGAACTTGAAACTGCCCGTTGTGATATCCGAAGATTAGTTTGTTTAACCATTGATTGTGGAGAATCCTTTATGATTTTTAGCAATTTGTTATGTGGAATCGTAAATGGTTGCAACATGCAATTATCATCCAGTTACTCGTCTGAGTGAGTGCAGCTATGAATTTTAGGCAGTATATGGCTTGTTATCCTTTTGACATTGTTATGTAAGATATACTTGTAACTAACATAAGATACCTAGAATCCCTGCATTTCTCTATTATCCCATGCTTGCCATGTGACCGGGGATCCAATATAGTGGTTGTGTTTAACATTCAAGTTTGATTCAACTAGTTTACTGCATTTATTTCATAGTTCATACCCAAATATGTCACTCTAGTCCAAAATACCTGTGGAGTTAAGATTCTATTTCACCATGTTCCTTCTTGTAGTTCTCAGTAGTTATTTTTAAATATCATATTCACAATCTCCCTCATTTCCTCATGTAAAATGTCCATACGTAATAAAGTTTTAATCCATCTCTCCGCCCCTATGCAGGTTAAGGAAGCAAGGGCTGCAGCAGAGAAAGCTCAGAAATTACAACAAAATGTGGCTAATAGGAAAAGAAGCAAGCAATTAGAAACAGGTGGACTGGTTATTACGAGAGCACTGTATGGAAATCAGATAGTTTTGAGCAACTTAAGGTCATCAAGTGAAACAAGTTTTGAATCAACTTCTGATGTCATTGATGTTACGATACCTCTGAATTTTCTTGTTAATGATTCTGGCCAACTCAAGGTATGCTTCCTTTTCTTGGTGCAAGTTCTCACAAAATTATTCTAGTTAGCTTGCGAGGTCTAACAAATTTTTGTCTCTGCCAACTTATACTTATTAATATAAATTTGCAGTAAATATGGATAAGGATAAGATACAGCATGTATCTTTGGTCGAACAGTTGTAGAAATTAAGTGATAGGGTGATATATTTCTCTTTTAGTTAGAACCAAAAATCTAAACCTTGAGTTTTACATTAAAGAGTCTCAGGTTCCAAGGATAACTGGTCCTTAAAGCTTACAATGGTAGTCATAAGTCCCTCTTCTATTAACTCCCAAACTGTCAAGCAAATCTCTCTAATTACACTAACCACCTACTTTACTAACCTGACTTCCAAGTAATCATCGCCATTTACATCTCATTGATTCCTATTTCTTCTCAATTGACCTAATGGACACAGTGTTTTAATTATATATGTATTAAAATAACTCTGGAATCTTGGACAATTAATCAACTGTGTACCCTTCCCTCTTAGTCAATTGAAGCTGCAGAAACCTAGTTGGAAGGTCAAGCGAGGGAGAACTTCATTCAAAACAATTCTATAAATTCAATTTACAAGCAAGCTGAAAGAAGCAACTGATTTATGTGTTTCATGTTCTATATTGATTTAGCCATCACTGATTAAGAAATTTCCTCTTTTTTTTCTTAAATTAAAAAAAAATTAAGCAATTATACTGTGACTCGAGAACAGTCTTACATAGCTGAAGTTTTCTTAAATTAATATCGCACAGTTGAGGACAGTGGCTTTACCAAAATAAGTCTTTTCAAATAAATGCACGGTTTACTTGTCGAGACTGTTTCCTTTTTTAATTAGATGATGAATGTCCTATTTGTTGATGCAGCTTCATGAAGGTGTGAAAAAATCAGGCATTATGGGTTTCTGTGATCCATGTCCAGGGAGACCTAAAGAGTTGTATGTAGAGTACGTTTATGCTGGCAATGAATTCAAGGTATTACAAGTTGCTTGTTACGATTCAAAACTTTGTTATAAACCTTTCGCATCTGGTTGATCCAAGGGCTAATTCAAAATTTGAAACAGGTTTGGGTTGGTGATTATGAAGAATTACAGATCCCCAAGGGCAGCCACAGGATATAAAGGGTTATCATTAACACATCAATATTCCATTGTAACTTCTTGCAGTTTTGCCTGTTTTACATGCTTGAGGTCTAAAATACTATCAGATGGAATTAGAAGAGGTACCTTTTACAATTTTTGGGCCAGTGGTACCGTCGATTATTTTTTAAATTTTTTGTTTTTCTCATAATTACTACCCCCAAAATGTATCAAATAAGGATAGCTTGGGAGTGCGTTGCACTATTAACTCTGCTGCTGCTGGATACCAATTTTGGTTTGTTAGTCATAATCCTTTTATTGTTGATTCGTTGCACATTCACATAAAGCTTCTATCAGTGCAAAGGCGGTAGGAGTTTATGTGATGATAATACCATCAAGTTGTCATTATAGTAATAATACACTTTATATGGCAATGGCATATGGGAACAAAATTTAGCGCCGAAACAATTATATGTTCACTTGTATCTTCCAAGGTGCTAATTATCTGTGATGGCTGTTTTATATTATTACTTGTAGTTATTGCAATTAAAAGAATGATAATGTTTAACAAAATTGGTAATAACGAGTTTATTTAATAAATTGGTCGTGTTTTCACGTTTTTGTCCTGTTAGATGGTGCACTATAACTGTAGTATAATTAGAGTGTGGGAAGTGTAATATTTTAACTATCATGATTTAATTGTCATTTGGTTCTCTTTTCTTCCGTGAACGTTTACGGTTAAGTTAAACATTTTTAAAATCTAGAATGTTAACTTTCTGGAAAAAAAAAAGTATTTTGGAAAAGTGGGGAGCTGCTGTCTCTTATTCTTAAATAATTTTTAAGTTAAAAGTAAAAATATCTCCGTTTCATTCATTTTAATATTGAACCTTAAAATATACTTCAAAAAGAAACACTAGGTGATTGAAAATGTATATTTTTAGTAAAAATCAACTTGGCGATCGATTTCGTTAATTTTAAAAATACGGTTGATTTTAAAGTCCGTCAAATAACAGATTCAAAATACATGTAAAAATTTGTTTTCCATTGATATTTGTTGATCTTTGTTCCACAATTACTTTTATATTTAATATCTATAATAATATATAAAGAAAATTCTTTCTTCAAAATTTTACCTTTTAAAATATAATTATTTATTAAATTTTTAAAATTTGACTGTTATTTTTATAAATATTTTATAAAATTGCTTATCTTTTAATCTTATCTTTTTCTCTATTTATCAACAATTATCTTCTCATCTTTTTTAATATATTTCACTTTATTTTTAATAAATATAATTTTATTTTATATATTAACTTAATAGCATTACATTATCATCACATACTAATATAATATCATATATATTTAAAAAATACATCACCTATTAATATAATATCACATATATTTAAAAAATGTGTACAAGTACTGTCGTGTTCGTGTGTATGCTAGTAAAATATAAAATATTTTTAAAAAAAATAGATGAATAACATTATATATATATATATATATATATAATATATATATATATATATATATATATATATATAAGTGATGCCTTTTATAACTTTTAACATTAATGTTATTTTTTAATTTAATGATTCACTTTTAGTAGTATTTTTAAGTGGTTATAATTTATTTTTAAAATTTGATTTTTATCCTTGGTGACAAAATCACTTAATCTGTTATATTGAAAAACTGATGACATTATTGTCAGTTAAATTAATTTGTCAAAGGAGTCAGTTGATTGAATATCTTAGATGAAGTAAAATTTCTAAAATGTATTTAATTTCTACATACAAATACACTAAACTTAAACTATTAAAATCTAAGTAATATATTCTTTATTGAAAGACGCTGATTATATTTTGTTGGATTATACATACGTATACATATTTGCTTCCGCTGGGAGATAGGGACACGTGGTGGACGAAAACAGAAAAAGGCGTTGGCAATCGTATGTTCCACCCAACGCGACAAGATTGGTAGCGATAGGGCAAAATAATGGCGGGAGCTATTCCGTCCTGTGTTTTCTGTGCGATTGCCGCCAAATCCACCTCTGACAATACTCTTCTTCATTCCGTTCGTCTCTCACACTTTCCCTCTCTCCATTTTTAGTTTCTTTCTCCTCTCTGATTCAGTTCATTGTCTGAAATCACAGGACGATAAGGTGGTCGCATTTCAGGACATTAATCCTTCCGCTTTCAGGTACTCATAACGCGTCCATATTTTAATTTCCAATCTTAATTAGTGGAAAGAACAATTTCGATTCGCTAATTTCACGATTGACTAATTTTTCAAATATTTATCTTTTTTGACATTTAATTGAGGTGACCGATTTGAACCTGACAACTTTTAGGCATTACTTAGTAGTTCCTGTGGCGCACATTCCTACTGTTAAAGATCTTCAGAGAAAAACTGATGACCATTCTTTGGGTAAAGAAACTCATGCCTGGGCCCAGTTCAGATTTTTAAATTTATGTATCTATGTGTTCAATTTTGCATACTCGAATTTCGTGACTGGCTATTTTATTCAGTGAATCATATGTTAGAGGTGGGGAAAACGTTATTACTAAGAGATGCGCCTCAGTGCCAGCAGTACAGGTATTTTGTTGTTTACAATTTACAAAGAATTTGGGTGCGTTTGTTATTTTCTGATGTGTTATTAGATTGATCCACGGTGGTGGTTTTATTTGCAACTCCTCCCACTAATTGTCACTTGGATTATAATATTTCTATTCTGTAAGGCTATCATTTGCTTGCATTTTGATTGGATTATATGCTTTTAACACGAATTGTATTCAGTTAGTTTTTATCAAGAAAAAATGTTTATATTTGTCAAAATTACTGGCACAACTTAAGTGGCTTCACTTTTTTGTGCTGCAATAAAATATTGTTTTTATTTATCTTTGTGCATCAATCATGGTAACTGGTGAGTTGTAGATATATTTTTGTTGAATCAACATTTGAGGGGTAATTACTTTATGTTTGTTGGAAATGCTGTCTTGTGTGATAACTATGTAGAGAATTGGAGTCCAAAAATAAAGGGTCAGTCATATAGGTTGAGTGCTCATATAGTGTAATTTGACTTTACCTTCACCGGATGGGTCAATCACCCTACGATCTGTTTTAACAAGATTTTTAGGTTTGAACATGCTAATGACACTTGGATTGCTACAAATAAACTCTTAAAAAGTGGATGTTGATCTAATTCATCCATACAGGAACTTAAATTTAGTTATTTCTTTAATCGACATGTGACCTTTAATATAAACAAACTGTTAATTTCTTGAACAAGGATTGAATCTTAGGACCATATAAACAGTAATAGAACACAGGGAGCTACTGCAATTGTTTAAAACCGTATGTTGATGTGATCTGAAGTTAATTGTTGTACTTGAACAAACATGGCAATATGATTCTATGTCACCTTTTTTTGGGCAGATTTGGCTTTCATCAGCCTCCGCTGAACACTGTTAACCACCTACACCTCCATTGTTTAGCGCTACCTTATACACCCAGGTACCTGTTCATCTTTATGATTACTGCGTGTTTAAGCTTGTTATGTATGCTGCATGTGGATACTTAACCTTGCTACTTCATGGGCTTTAAGCAGATGGCGATCAATAAAATACTTATCTTTTGGACCACTTGGCTTCATTGAAGCGGAGAAGTTTCTGGAAAAGATAAAGCCATTGTCCACATTTCAATGAAAAGTATAAGGCTCTGTTTGATTTCCAGTTACTCCAATGTTTAATGCTTTCTGATTAAAGATCTAGGAGGGTCCAGATTATTTCACTTTCAAATAGTTTGCAGTTAAAACAATCAGATTCTAGATAACTTAAAATTACTGCTTATATTTATTATGTGTCTTTCATTTTTCCAGAAAGATGCTATAGATAGATTGGATCTCATTCAAACTTACCTGTGATAGATTTTCTGACAAGCAGAGTTTGTAACTATCGTTTTGGATCTGTTGATCATGATGCCTGATATGATGATATCTTGACCTTCTTATAGTAAGAATAATAATGGTAACTAACTACTATACTTTGAAACACTATCCCTACTGACAGATTTTTAGCATAGCTGCCTGACACCTTTGTTGGAAGTTCAGGATATTGTTGTGAGTTTAATGATTGGGTATCTCCAGTATGGCTTACAATATTATGCACGATGCTTCCACTATTTGAGAAGAAAAAACTGAGCTAGATTCTGTCACTTTTTTATAAAAATTGTAAAATCTCGATTCACTTAAAAGTGTAAGCAATTTTTAGGGAAAAACGTATATAGCGAAGTCTAAAGGCAGGGTTGTCTGAGGGATTGAGTAAAAAAACGAAGAGTTCCCAGTTTCCATGCCAGACAACCACAGCCAGAAGAAAAGGTTCACCAATAACTCCTGTGTGAAGCATTAAAATGCCTGGTCAACTATATCATTTATTTCTTTTGAAACATTTTTTAAAAGCTATCTCTTTTTTTCCTTGAAAACATTATTCTAAAAACTCAGTCAAGTACTTCTTAAAAACGTTAATGATCACTTTACCCAAAAAAAAAATGATAATCAATAAAATTTGACGTACGTTTGTTCTATCTTGTGTCTACACAGCTTTTACGTTTAATCGTCCAATCATAACTTCATTTATTTCGTTTTCTGTACTTTTACGGTAACAATGTAACATGGATACGTGAAAATACAACGTTTATAATCTTGGCAGAATTGCATGTAATTCTTATATTGAATGCATTGCCAGAACATTGACGTACATATTTTGAACACCATTGACTAATGAGACAAACTTCTGTGCCAAAATCTCTTCTGCTGCCCCCAACTTCAAAAAGTAGAACTAGTATATTAGCTTTTGAATTCACAAGAAGACATCAAATAATCAATTTATCCATCATGAACTCCAAAACAAACGGGTATGCCAACAGCTGTAAACTAGAAATTGTAGAAAACTTTAAGAAAAGTGAAGTTATTTAATTCTGTGGTTGAGAAGAATCAAGAATATAGATAATCCACACCACACCACCAAGAAACTTTAGCTAAAAAATTTCATTAGTGCATAGTATTTTTTTTTTCTGCTAATTAATGAATGAAACCAGCAAGGCAAAAGGATTTAACCCTTATATTTAATGTCATATTGGTTGAAAAGTTACAATATATTATGTAGATGAGTTGGATTTTCTTGGATTGGCCTACAAAATAATGAATTCTTAATAGCTTCTTCTGACTTGCCTACATACTCACCAACATCGACGAATTTCTTTGTGCTTCCTTTTTGGTCGTCGCCTACAACGCATGAAAACATTATAATTTATATAATTCCTATGAGGTCCTCATTTCCCTCTTAATGCAACTTCTTTGTTGGGACTGGTCTACCATCCATTAGGTAGAACATCAATATTTGATAGAAGCAGCCAATGCTGTGTTACTTTGTTGACCCTATTCATGATCACAGAATAAAGATAATTTGTGCTTTTCCTTAATGTGTCTAACCACAAAGAATGCAAGTTTTATATATTTATGTGTCACCCAAACTTCGGTGGAACCAAAACATGAGGAATTTCAGCGAAGGAAAACTATATTGTTTGGCTTGTTTGGAGACAAATAATTGGTGAGACCGACCCAAATACTTATCATCCACTAATGACATGAAAGCGACTTCAGAAGGTTCAACAAGGGGTTGCAATTTTGAAAGCGTGGCCAGGAAAAGGGTTTATCTTTATCTTACTGCATCTCATGATTATCTCTAACTATGCTCGTTAATATCATTGAATTGTTTTGTGAACGCTGAGTTTGTGACTTCAAAACTTACTTTTCTCGTTAACTATTTTGTTTTACCATTTTTCTTGTCGTGGGGTTCACTCTGAGAAACTAGAGTTTAAGTTAAATACGATTTTAAAGTAATTATTATGTGAGTTAATAATAGTTACATTATAATGTATAATTAGCAAATAGTGAAAGAGTATTGAAAGGTATAGTTGAAATAGAGAAAGGAGAAGAATGAAAGAGATGAAGATAAGTTTTTTTTAGAAAATTATGAGTTGAGTAAAAATGAAAAAATTGGATAGTGTGTAATAAAAATAGGATTTACAAATATTGAATTTTGAGGTTTTATTTCATGTATAAGATGTGTTTTTTTTTATTAAATATGTTTTTTATTTCTTAATTTTTAGAGAAAATTAGAATTAGTTTCTTTTCAAAATTTTGATCCAATTTTGTCTTTAAAACTTTATAAATACGTGGATTTAGTCATTTTAGTTAAATTGTGTTAAGTTTATTTATCGTTTCAAACACAATTCATTATATTATTTGAGATGTTTACATTGTTTAACACATACTTTTGATTCAATGTTATCTATAAAATGCGTTTGAATCGTCAAATAAACTTAATGAAATTTAATTAAAATGATTAAATTCACGTATTTATAAAGATGAGAGATTAAATTATGTCATTTTTATTTTTTTAAGATGAGTTAATTTCAATTTTTACTACAAGTTTAGAGACAAAAAAACATATTAATTATTTTTTTATGTAAATAACTAATTTCATAAAGGTAAAGGGGGGAATCAATTGATAAAATAAATAGTATGCAAAATTATTAAACATAATCTATTAAGTTATTATTTAATAGATATAGTAAAAATTCAAATATGAGTTTAAAATTCTATATTAAATAAAATAAAAAATTAAATGACATATAAGAAAAGAAAAATCCACAGCCATTGAGTCTTTAAGTTTTTTTTTATAATTAAAAATGGTGTCATATCTTTATGCCCACAAATACTTCATTAATAATGCATATCTCCTAGAAAAATTCTAAAAAATAAACCTCGTTACTAAGCGTTGAAATGCTATATGAGAAATTTTATCATTTGATTAATTTTTGTCGTACAAAAATTTGTAAATAGATAAAGGTATAAAATTACGTATAATCATTAATACCGTCAAATAGATTTCACGTGCTTAACTAATTACAAATTTTTATCATATGGAGTTTTATACATACTGGCATTTTATTATTAATAATAACATTTCTCGTTTACATTATATTTATATTTTAAATTAATTTATCTTTTTATCATTTTAGATGTGCGCTAAATAATATAAAAAAACGTCATCTTTATACTTGGTGGTACCCAACTAAAACTTATACATTATTTTATATTTGTGGATTTCTTTCACGGATACCATTAAATACTTTTAATTTTCTTAAAATTATTTTTAAATATTTTTTAAATATAAATACAAATATAATGTTCATATCAGTATATAATCTAAATAGGCAGCATCATAAACTATTATTACAAATAAAAACAGTTAAAAAGTAAAATAAGTTATAGTACAAATAAAACTAAGCTTAAATAATTTCCTTAAATAATTCTAATTTCTCGAATATAAATAAAAAAATTATAAAATCAAATTTTAAATAATTGTGTTATTGTTAATATTTTTCTAATAATTTATTTTGCTAACTTCATTCTAAATAAAATTACTAGCCTTTAATATAAATATTATAATAATCATACTCTCTATCAATATTAAATATTAAAGGTATATATAGTTTTTTTTTAATTAAAATTAGCCATTTGATCTGTTACTGTCTTTGTTTTTCCAAGTATGTAAGCAAATTTTGTTATCATGCTAGCAGAGAATAATATCCACCCCATCATTTTCATTATAGCCTAACAAAAAAAAAAGTAATACCAGTCAAAGAGAAAGTAATTTTGACTAAGTAGTGTAGATTATTAGGTTAATACTTTGCATCTAAATTATTGATCCAAATTGACTTTGACAGCTACTTTGAATCTCTGACATAATTTTGTTTCAGTCTTAGTCAATTCATGATCAACATCTTTATTTTATAATATATTATTTTTGTAGAGAAATTCCAACACAATATTTTCTTTTAAAAAAATTCCAACATAGTATGAATTTCAAACCGAGAGTGAAAACCTAATGACACTAAAATTTATTTAAGTATGCATTTTGTATGTAAACGTGGCAAATAAATATTTATTACGTATAATTTATAATATATATATATATATATATTTATATTTATATTATATAAATTATACTCCATTTAAATACACTTTGTGGATAAAATCATGAAAAAATTATTTAATTTAAAAAAATAATATTTTAAATATAATAGTTTATCACAAGAAAGCATATTTAAAATAAAAAACATTTATATGATATTTAAAAATAAAAAATATTTAAATTTTGTTATGATGCATTAAAAAATTCCTCATCATTTAAAATCGAAACTAATAACATTCATATATCTAATCTAATGATTCAACAAATATGTGTTTATATATATATATATAT
>Ga0214544_1006359_pt1 | contig 21860 bp, 7 predicted proteins | sample CNSS3metaG_FD_160074 | JGI IMG/M metagenome (GOLD analysis project Ga0214544, IMG submission 160074) | Root nodule microbial communities from cowpea collected in UCLA plant growth center, Los Angeles, California, USA - CNSS3 | ecosystem: Host-associated > Plants > Roots > Nodule | place: USA...
TATATATATATATATATATCGGTAGTCACTCATTCAAAGATAAAATGTTCATTTTAGAAATTTGTGGGTGTAGGAAGTAAAAGCCTTTGTTATGTACGAAAGTAGAAGTTTTCCCAAGGCAAAGGAAAAAACAAAAATGATAAAGAATAAAATTAAAAAAAAATGTAATGGACCTGCTTAAAATATAAATGAAATATATTTACCAAATACATGATCGGTCCCCATGATAGTCCGGAGCCTATTGCTTCCTGCACTCACACTGAGAGAAAAAAAATATATCTTTTAGGACACTGCAAAGAAAAAGAGAAAATGATAAAACGCTCGTACCGAAAGCTTTTTCAGAATGTATTGCATGTGTTCCAAAAAAACTTATTTCGAATTCGACATTTCAGAAAGTTTGTTCTAGAAATCTTATTTCAAAAAATTGGTTCCAAAATACAATTATGCGTTCCAAAAGTTTATTTCTAGAAATATTATTCTGGAAATTTTCATAAAGTTTGTTCCAAATCATAGTGTACTATGTTAACATTTTTTAATTTGGGTGGAATTAAATGTTATACATGGCTTTTTTCAATGTTGATGATGAGTGATTATAGTTTCTTCAAGAGTCAATTTGTAGGTGTGGAAAGACAATTTAAAGGATGTCGCTATTAATATTTATAATATTCTTATCTTAATGAATAGTTACGTGCAACTCTATTTGATTGTTTATAAAAGAAAAATATCATAATTTGAGACAAAGTTGTGTTCATGTTAATCACTTCATCTTAGGTTTTGAGAGTTTTCACTTGTTGACCAGAGTTCTAATGCTACCAAAATTAGAAGTTTCTAGAAATGAAACAAACGATGATACAGAAAGATAAAAAAGATTATATCAATAAACATCGATTGCACAGATTACAAATAGTTTACACTCTAAGCTACTTGTTTCATATAGACAATGAAACAACATTGACAAGAACAAAAGTAACAAAGAAAAAGCTTCATGATACAAATAGTCTCATTTGCAACTTTCAATGATGTTTCCTCTACTTTCTGCTGAACAAGCTTCTCAATTTCCCTCTTTCCAACCTCTCAAGAAGCTTTTTAGCTCCTGGAATCTCCATCTCCGTAAGCTTCTTCAGATACCCGATTGCTCCATACGAAATCATCAGTTTCTTACACTTCTTACATGGAGAAAGTGATCCAAGGCACGAAACTGCATACTTTTTGGCAGTGTTCTGAGGGCTTGGATCAAGCAACTGCACAAGATTTGGCACACTTTTATCATCTTTCTTAACCTCTCTCCGATTCTGAGACAGAACCATTAGGCTTGAAATTGCTTGAGCAGCAACCTCTCTAGCAGCATTTGTCTTAGCCTCAAGCATCTTTATAAGAAGAGGGATGCACCCAGCTTCACCCACCATTTTCTTCATCTCCATTGAGCTGCAAACTCGGCAAATGACAGAAGCTGCAGCATGTTGAGCACCCAAAGATCCACACTTCAGAACATGAACCAAACGGGGAAGCAAACCCAGAGACACCAAAGTTTCCTCAGAAACTGATCCAACCAGATTCCTCAATGCCCCAACTGCAGATTCTTGAGGAAGTGGACCATCAAGATATGTCAGAAGACTTCTAACACCACCTTCTGATATAACACACTTTCTCAAATGCTCATTGCTTGAAGTGAGATTCTGCAAGCACTCTGCTGCATACTCTTTGGAACCTAACAAAATTCCACAGCTAAGAAGATTGATCATAACACTTACAATCCCTTCTTCAGCCAAAACCTGTCTCACCTCAGGAACAGCTGATACATTTGTCAAAGTACATGCAGCTGCAGCCTGTGACACTGAATCTCCACTCTGACAAAGCTCAATCAATGGCCGAACACCACCATGTCCAACAATTGCACGTGTTGTTTCTGCTGACATTGACAATCTCTGAAGAGACACTATAGCCTTTTCTTTACTTACAGCATTACCAGATTCAACAAGTCTAATAAGAGGTGGAAGAACTCCTTCAGAAACTAACCATTGTTCACAGCTCCCAGATTCCACCAGAGAGCATATAACAGTAACTGTCTTCTCCCTTATCCTTGGAGATGTTGCTGTGAGCAATTGAACCAAAGCAGCAATGTTCCTCCTGCCAAGAACAGCCAAAACATTCTTCTCATCCTCTTTCATAACATCATAGAGTCTGTCCAAAGCTTTGTGCTTTGCTTCCAAGTGACCAATCTGAAGGCGTGCTAGAAGTTCTCTTATGCTGTTGTGTGTTGCAATATCTGATTCTGCCATAGAACCTAACACGTTTAATGGCAGAGTAGCTTCACCTAGCACACCGGTCTTGATCAAGAGACCACAATCCTTCAAATTCAAATCCAGTTTCCCTGTTAATGCATCAAGATCACTCTGCATCCGAAGCTTACCCTCGTACTTCTCCTTCACACACAACTCTGCCAATTCAGTGGCTTCTTTAAGTGTCTTTGACACAGCCTGCAATTGCTCCTTGCAAAGAGCGTTCTTGGAGAAACAAGGGTGGCTAGACAAATCCGATAAACAAGACGGAATCTGCTCTAATTTTGAAATGATCATCTTCCACCTACCAGGGAACACTTTAACCTCTTTTGCATTAGCAAGAGCCACAGGAACAAGTTCCTGTGCATGCAACAACCAGTTCTCTCTTGAACAAGCATCATCAACTGCTATTGCAGCTTTACTAGCTTCCACCATGATTTCAAATTTGGACAGAGTGGTGGTGAAGTAAAATTGAATTGATGTCAACAAAGCTGCAGAATAGAAGAAAACCAAGCTCAGAGAAATGATGGAGATGCCAAATTGTAGAAAGGCAATGATACTATAAGCATAGATAATTTAAAAGTTGTGGAGCAGTTGCAATCATAAAATACGTAAATTATAAATGAAGACTCCAATAGAAAATTCTCAGACAGTAAAAAGAAATAAAAAAGGACAAGACCAACATCAATAACGTCGAGCATCTTATGATCACACACAAATCTTGTTCGAAAGCATGGCTAAGCCATCATCAAAACTGAAGTACCTAAAGATGCCCCACGAGGCTTTCTTTCCCTTACTTTAGAGCAAGTAATCATTTAATGCCCTTTGGAAATTCCAAATCATGGTTGATGATAAAGGGTGTTGATGAAAGTGAGGGAATTGGCGTCTAACGGCACTATTAAGTCCAATTAAGGAGCCGTCGGTGGATAATATTATACAAATCAAACACATTAGACCAAAAAGACCCACCCCAAACATGGCATAAAATGTAGTAAAAGGCCCTCTCAAGGGGTACTTTTGTCATTGACACAACAACCTCCTCCAACTTTACTTTCCCACCATGAAAATGAAGGTTGGTTGGAGAGAGTCTCAAAGGTGAAAATTTAGGAAGTTTTGTTTGTCATGTTGATTCCAACCCAAATCAAGGATTCCTGTTTCTAAAAGAGAGGCTCCTCAAAAGTGGAATTCTTCGCAGGGTTTCTCCTTCTTTCTCCTCATAAAGGCTACCGGTTTGAGAAAGGGAAAGGCTTTACTTTGAAGGAAAGACACAAAACAAAAGTCTCTATCTTCAAGTTGTATTACACAACCCAATTATATCCAATGAATAACCCATTACTGTTTTTATTTATCTTTGTCATTTCTACTATTAACATTGATGAAAAATCAAAATCATAAATTCAAATAGTGATATACCTTAAACCAACTTGATTTGCTAAATCTTCAATGAATTGATCCTGTCATAAGCTATCACAGCTGTTCTCCACTGTTTCTGCAACCCAAATGACATGAGAGAAAATATCAAGTTCCACGCCAAAAAGGCAAGAAAAAGAATGGAAATTTTCTTATATGTAGAAAGAGAACAAAGCAAAGAAGCAACAAAAACAAACACAAGCACATGAAGAACCAACCTTTAAGAATGAGTAACTAAGGAAACAAGCTAAAGCTTTGCATAGCTTAATCTTCAAACTTGACACTCTCTATCACACTATAGTGTGCTTCAGAAATAGCTACAGAGAGCACCAACCACCCACCAACACTGGCAAATGGAAATGCAATGCTTCCAAACTCATCAATCAAAACACAGCTGGATTCACTCCAAAACCATACCCTTCATTTTCTGAGAATCAGAAACGTCTCTGTGTCATAATTGAGAAACAGACACGACACACTTTAGGTGAAAGTGGTGATCAAGTTTGAATCGAAAACCTGCTACAAAGTGTATTAATAAAAAACTCAGCTTCACAAGACGACACAACGAGTAAAATACAAACAACAACGTTCACACACATATACTCACTATTCAAAAATCAAATTTTCACCAACGTGGAGGCCAGTGTCCGTGCTGAGGGAGAAGGGAGCTTATGTTTAGTGTAATGAGGCTTAAAGGTCGAGCAGGTTCGATGATCGGACGGTGGAGAATGCGGGTTGGACAGACAAGGTTACCGTTGGGATTTGTTAAAATTTGAAAATGCTAAGGATTTCTTTTGTACGTTGCAATGTGATGACGTGTAGACATTGCCACGTGTGATGTGGGGACAGATGCTACTTTTCAAAGGGATTAAAGTGAATATCCCACGTGTGAAGGGAACGGATCATGAGGAACTGTTCTCTTCAGTTCACAGTGATCAGTGTTATGTTTTTGAATTTGCAAACATTTGACATTGTTTTTGCACCGAAATTACGAAAATACCACTGATTAGAAGTTTGGTGAAGCAAAGCATGTGATGTTGTTGGCTTGGTAAGCTCATAGAAATTGCCACTGGATTGTTAGTTCCAATTTCTATTTTTTTTATATATAAAATATTGTCAATCAGTATGAAATTTTGAAGAACTAATAAAGAAAATATTTGTATTGACAATCATGAAACAAGAAATCATAAAAAAATAAAAATAATTACTAAGTTAGAATTAAGTAACAGGCCACATGTTAAGAAGATGTGGTAAATAAAAAAAAAAAACTCACACTTAAAAGAGAAAAATGAAAAGTTATAATTTAAATGTTAATTAATGAAATCTTAATGCCCAATTTCAAATTTGTAAACCAGTACTATAGCAGAATAACCTGATACAAAATCATTTTATAATGCTCAGAGTGGAGCTTAATTTTAAATGAATTTAAAATATTACATGAAAAGATCATTTTGTAGGAAAATCTAAATTCTTTTCAAAATTATGCAAAGTAACATGAAGTTTCTTTAAAGTAAAATTTTAAATAAAACGTAAATAGAAATGGTATACGATGAAAATTAAATTACTTTTTCTGAATAAAGAATTTGAAGCACAAGAAAATTCGAAGTGTTTTATTAGAACAAAGTATTTCAAAAAAGAAGTAAGTTGATTGAAATATTACGACATAGGTTTTGTTAATGACTAAGTCGGTATTGATATTTTTAGAAAAAAATCTCCTCGTATAATACAATTGTTTACTTGGTCTCTAAGTAAAATAAATAAATAAAAACGACGGAATTTTTTAAATCATTGATTATTTTTCTCATAAATTAAAAACGTAAATTCTTCGAATATTGTTAAAATAATTATAAAATGTTATTTAAAAACTTATCTCGTTTCTTCACAATTTGCGGAGAAATAGTAACAAACCAATACAGAGACAGAATGATTGAGGAAGACATTTATACACGCTTGTTTTGAGTTGTAAATTTCAGTGTTGACCAAAATTTTTGAATGTGATTTAAATTGATAAGAATCACAAATTGATGTTTTGAATAGTTGTATTGTCGTTATTATATGTTTGGTCAGATTAATTTGTAGAATTGAAGGTGGAAAAAAAAGGCTCAGTTTTTCGTTCAAATGTGTTTTGTTTTCCACACACGTATCGTCGAAGAAAAATGAGATGCGAAAACTTTTTTCCGATAAAAAATAAAATATAAAACAAAGTTAGTTTTGCTTATTTTAGCTTTATGCTTTGTGTTATTGACTAATCATATTATTAGTGGATCCCATGTTGTTTGTTTGGTGGATTGTTTGTTTGGTCTCTCTTTGTAACATATGAATAATAATTCATTTTCAACCTTGGACAATTAATAATATTTGTCTTCTCCGATTATTTTTCTTTTCTTTTTTCAATTTTTTATATAATTTTCACATAGTATCAATTATTATATCTATGATCATTACTTTCCAAATATCTTCAACTTAATTTTTCTATTTTTCATTTCTTTAGATTTTTTCTACTTGAATTTCCACTAAATTCTACTACCAAAACTTGTTGATGTGGTAGTAACATGTTCAATAAACGATTTGTCGCAGAAAATACAATACTAGCAAAGTTTAATTTCAAAGAAGATGAAGTTTCTCACAAGTTCATTCTTGAATTGTGTAATAAGATCAACTCTTGGTTGTATGGCTCTTGACCTCAATAACTACATCGATCCTCACCAAAATAGAAGTATTGGAACACTTGCATTAAATCATGAAGTGTCTACAAACATATTATGTTTCTCAAACCTGAGTTAACATTAGAAAATTGAAGTTGTAGTTATGAACAATCAAGAAAGATAAGTCAATAAAAGAAATTACTTTTATCAATGAAGCAAAGTATCGATTTATTAGTTGTCATTAGATCACCAAATTCGTTAAAGGATCACATGAAGTCTATTCTTGATGAGTTCTTAGAAAAATTTGATTCTTTTATCATTTCTATCACGTCATAGTTGGATTCATAAATAATTTATTGGAATCCTATTTTTGGCCCAAAAAGAATATTTGAAAAAAAAATTGAGACCAACTTGATATCATGCAAATAAAGCTACAATTAGAACTCAGAATATAAGTTATGGCAAAGGCAAACTAAATCTCAAAACTATAGAAGGTTATGGTTATCATGGAGGAAGAATTAATAATAGAGGTGGTTTTCATTCTAGAGAAAGAAACTCAGTGGAGAGGTATTAGCCAAAACATGTGGTCACATAACTCAAATTCAAGACCACAAGCTAAATTTTGTGATAAAATGGTCTTGTAGTTGGTGATTGTTGACAAAGATATAATCGTGAATTCCAAGTAACTATACAAATTAAAAACAATCAATTTGACGCTCAAAATAAAATTCACAATAATCAAAGAACTTTTACTACTCTTATTACTATCTTGGATTCATTATGGTATCCAAACAATGGTGTTTCTCATCAATTTTAATAAATTGTACCATAATTTTTTTTTTATTTGGTTCATGTCTTACCTAATTTTTTATGTAACAATATTTATATATGAATATGTTATCTTCATCATATGAGTTATCTTTGTAACAAATACAAAATGAATAGAAAAGAAGTATAATATTAAATTCTATCCGACATGTACGAGTTCACCAAATAAATAAAATCAAAAAAATTATGTATATTAACTACTACGATTGATGAGACAATGTTAGATAAGTGGATGGATGGAAATTGAACAATCCAAGCATATGCTAACATTATTGAATTACTTAGATACTTTGACTTTGTACTTATTGTAGAAAATAATGTAAAAAAATAAATAAATACATGGAAAGAGAGATGGAATAAAATCCTATTTGTTTAATGAGCTAGATGATTAATGTGAAATAAATTCACATAAGACTTTGAAGCTAAGAAATTTATAAAAAAAAATGAAGTGTTTTATTTAAAGAGTATTTTAAAAATAAAATTAATTAATTGAGATGTCTCAATATTATTGTTTTTGCTAATAACTAAGTGGGGATTGATATTTCTAATAAAATGAAGTGATTTATATAAAACGATTGTTTACTTGGTCTTTGGGTAAAAAACAACCACTGAAAAACGACAAATTTTAAAATCAGGGATGAAATATTTGAGTAGGAAAAATAATTTAACATTTTTCTCATAAATTAAAAACACAAATTCTTCAAATATTATTAAAATGTTATTTAAAAAAACGTATCCCATTTTTTCGCGATTTGCGGAGAAATGGTAACAACAAACAAATGCAAACAAAATGATTGAAGAAAACATTTACACACGTTTATATCTTATGAGTTGTAAATTTCAGGGTTGACAAGAATTCTCTAACGTAAATTAATTGATAAAAATAAAATTGATGCTTTGAATAGTTTTGTTGTCGTGAACATATGCTTGGTCATATTAATTATGTAGTTTTGAAGTTGGAAAAAACTCAATTTCGTTTAAAAAAATAAAAAAATAATTCTACACTTGATCTAATAATAATTTTAGTGTGAAAAGGTTATTGTCGTCATATCTCACGTGTGAAACTTTTGGTCACTGTCGCTGTTTTTCATTTTCTTATTAATTCAAAATCGCTCACAGTTATACGTCTCTCACATCATTGCCTTCTTTCATAACTCAACTTTTTCTTTTTTAAATTAAGTCATCAAATCGAAAGATCAAAAAGAGTTTTAAGTCACTTTTAGTTCCTATAATATTTTACAGATACACAATTTTAAAATTTTAATTGTACATTTGTTTTTTAATTTTACATAAAAATATTAATATGAATGTGTACGTGAGATATTAAGATTTAATTTGGAACTTTACTATCGATATCGTACATGAATAATTAATTTCATGTCATTTATAGTATTATCATTCATTCAATATTTAATTAATTTAAATACATGTATTTATCGTAACGTACAAATAAGAAAGATAAAATAAATTTCATAAATACTTATCTGAAGTAAAAAAAATATTGTATTCGATGATTTTTCCAAAAATATATTAGCAACTCGATATATCAACGGTATATTAAAATTGTTTAATTCTAAATATTTAAATGACCAGGTAAGTAATTAAATCCTATAATAACTAAAATTAAACATACACAAAACAAACAAGGACAAAAAAATGAATTTAAACTTAAAAAATATTGGAAGCAATATTTCTTAATATTTATAAAATATTAACGATACTTCAATATAAATAATTACAATAACTCTTAAACTATTATGACGTCAAACCAATAAACATAAATAAATTTTTCGACTTATATAATAAAGCAATGACAACAAAGGTATACAGAATAAAATATAGAATCTTCACACAATATTTACTAATCACGTATTTATCTACATAATGAAACATAAGCAATGAAGAGCAGCCTTACCTTCGGTTTAAAATATGGCAAACAAAAGAACATTTTTCAGCAGAAGAAAAACCATAACTTGACATGCAGCACGATTAACAACATCTAGAATGTCTTTAACAATTTAAGGTTCTAACCAAACATAACAATATATAAATACATTACTAAGTTTGAGTTTTTGCTGCCAAACTATGGACTAAAATAAAAATAAAATGGTCTAACAACAATTTCACAGTTCTACAGTTTTTCCTCAAGAACGTGATCTTTCTCGGGGTGGTGGAGACCGGCTGCATGAACAGTAAAAAAGTCAGAAGAACATAACGAAATAGCACCAAAAACTATTTAAGAAAACAAAACAAGTTAATTAAATCAAACCTATCATATCTCCCATTTATCGGACTTTCAGCTCGTTCATACTTGGGGCTTCCTTTTGTTTCTGGTCGGGAAGATGGATTTGATCCATGACCATAATCTGGGCTACCCCTACCTCTACGATATGGACTGGGCGATCTACCACGACCATACCTCCCATCAGGCGAATCATGACCTCTTCTTTCAGGACTGTATCCGTTCCTTCTATCTCTGTCATCATCATCTCTTATGGCATACTCCACTGTGATAACACGGTCCATAAACTTGCTGCAAATCAAGCATTAAACAATCAAAAAAGAGGGTTAAACTAATAATTAGCAAATATATCCCCTCCCCCTTACCTTCTTTACTCATGTTACTGAATTCAGAGTATTTCAAAGGGGTAAAAGTTCGGGGAATGGGGAAACACGAAAACTGGTCAATAATTGAGAAGGTGATTACAACCTCAGGTTGGTCGCCTCCAAAGCTCTAGTAGCATCCTCTTGTGATTCATACTGAATAAAAGCAAAATTCCTTCTGATCCTTATATTTAATATTTTCCCATAAGGGTCAAAATGTCTCTCCAGATCCTTTGGCCTGGCGTGAACTGGATCAAAATTAATAACAAACAAAGTTTTGGATGGCCTTGAATTAGATGAAGGTTTTCTGGAATCACCACCACCTGACCTTCTACTGTCACGTTCTTGCTACAAATCAAAATAAAAAGACAGTGAACGTTAAAAACTTAAATTTTGAACAATAAACCAGAATTACAAAATAAGCAGCAATTAAAAGCACAAGTTCATTTGAATAAACAAACATGTGTCAACTAGTGAGACTAGCACAGTTAGTATTGATTTGTAGTATGATTAAAAAAGCATGTACACAAGGTAGTATAATAACTATCATTGGTAGTAATCACAGTACAATTTACTACCTACCACAACCTACCTTAGTCCACTCAACACGAATCCGGCGTGCCTTTCTACCAAATTCTGTTCTATCAAGCCTTCTGATTGCATACTCAGCATCACGTTCATCTTCCATGTAAATGAAAGCAAACCCTAAGAAACAAGAATGTTAAACACAAAAACAGCACATAAATACTTAATTTAAACATTTGAGGACTCCTGGCATGAAGACAATTTAGGAATGATGGCGTGCATCAACTTTGTTGATGAGATAAAAATTCAAGATAAATCGTGAATAAAAACTGTCAAGAAGTACCACAACACCTGCCACAGTTGCGAAATCATCATGGTTTCTATGTTGAAACATGTTGGAAATTGAACACTGAGCAAAAGTCATGAGGAATGAAAAATCAATGAATGCTGAGGAAATGCAGAATGGCAGGGCAAGGACGGATCAGATTATTTCTTCTGGAAAAATACAAGAAGGAGAAGCTGGGGCACATTCTAGAAAAGAAATGCAGAGAAGCACATCCATCCAAGAAGAGCATGGACATTCCAACTTTCCAAGTAATCCTGCCACAAAGAAATGATTGAGTATGGGGGTTCATATCTTAATGACAGTTCTCTTTCTTAAAAAGGAAAAGAAAATGTACATCCATTCAAAAGAAACTAGTCAAAGAACATCTTGACCCTTTCAAGAATCAATTGAGGATAGAAGTCACGGTTGACAATTTTGGGATGGTAAATCATGGAAGAATCAATGGACTCCGGGTTGTCAAGCCTGCTCCAATTCACGTTCAAGACAAAAAAAAAAAAAAAAAAGAAAGTTTTAAGAGACTAACAAAAAAGCATCTCATCCCTTATATCCGGTGCGTTAGAATACAAGTTTGGGTTAACACAAATATGAGGATTTTACTACTTATACTCTGCCAAATGTGCAAAGAAAATAAGTGACAACTTAATTCGCTTAACAGTTTCAGAGCAATGAATAATTTTCTTCCTTTGGTTTCCTGTTGTATCCAAACCGACATCAGAAAAGGGTCAATGAGTTCTATGATTCCTTTAAATGGTTGTACATAACATTTTCCTGTCCCAAACATGAGACTCAACCCAAGTGCACAATTTTATCTCAACTTCCACATCCTCAAACACCGCCATTCACTGTGTAACGCCAGCCAACCTGCTTCCTTGCAACAGAACAAACTCATCTGTGAAACATCAAACCTTCCAGCTCATACAACCCGTCCAACTACCACGAAGCAAATTCAGCACAACAACAACCAAAACGTTTAAAACTATCACAGCAAAATTTCAACTTTGCCACCCAATATACCAAACCCATCATCAAAAAATCACAATCCAGAACATATGTAATCACAATTGACAATGCAACAAAAAATTTGTCCTGAGAAAGAGCACTAATAAACTAAACAAAATTAAATTAAGAAAAAAAAAATGAAAACAAAGAATGATATACCAGATTTCATGTCGACTCTATCGACTTTCCCGTATCTTCTGAAGAGCCTCTCCACATCAGATTGACGCGCGTCGAAATCCAGGTTCCCACAGAAAACAGGCCTCATTTTATCCTTCAGCAAAGTCAAAGCTTCGGAATCCCTTTGCACGCGACCTGCAACGCAATGCAAGGAAAAAACAAGTCGTAATCGCAGATCGATACCGATGAGATCGAAGAAAAAATTTGGGATTGGACGGATCGCAGGTGGAGGAAGAAGGAAGTGAAGTAGATCTGATGTTGGGTGGAAGAATCGGTACCTAGCCGGAAGGGCGGAGGGTTTGCGATAGAAACCCTAGGCGTGAGATTGGGAAATTGCGATACAAGAGAGAGAGTAAGAGAACGTTGAAAAGTGAAAAGAGTGAGGAAAAGAAGGTAATGTTCACATCAAATCATAAAGCCACGTGGCATGAAGTTCCTATCTATCTTTACTTCAAAAAGTATTGAAACTTCTGTATATTTTGAAAAGAAATTTTAAACATGTGATATTAAAAAAAGTACAATGATATATTTAATATTGGTCTTTTTATCAGAAAAAATAATAAATTAAATTAAAATATTTGGGATACTTTCACATAAGATCCTTTTAAAAAAAATAACTTGATACTTATTTATAGTTGCAAATATGTTATAAAATATAGACACATGTAGTTATAAAACAATTTTAGAGACCCTTCCACTACATACTAATTTTAAGGTTACATAACCTTTTATGCAAAATTTTTGTGTTTTGTTAACATAGTAGACATTATAACATTTTTCTAGTGGTTGTCCACCCTTCTTTCACCTGATGTAGCATTGTCTATCGTCATTGCATATGTTTATTGTCACCCAATTTCATTCTTGTAATTTATATTGTCATGTTGTGTATTCCATATAAATAAAAAAGTTTTACTCTGTTGCACTCATATCCCCTATAAAAAATAGAACATAATTTTCCCAACGCTTCCCTAACACTCTTTTCATGTTAGAAATGTCCTTGCTTTGTCCAATCCAGTTAAAGGTGGTTAGTCTACTTCCTTTAGGTTGTAATCTTTTTTTCCATTTGATGAACTTAGTGCATTGTTGTCGATTTCAAAGCTACACCATTGCTATTCTTTCCATTTCAGTACAAGACTTTCATAACTTTCTTTGCTTGGTTCAGTGCCTCTCCAAGATGTTTTTCCCTGAATTGTTTCTATCCCTACTTTCATACAAAACACCATGGTACCTACCTAAAAGTACATTATATTTAACAAGTTGCAAAAAACATTAGTGTTTGCCCAATTTACCCATTTAGAGGTAAATGACATTAATGTAGATATAGGATTATAAGAAAATAAGTTGCATAAAAGATGTTAAAAGCATCCCTAAGCAAAAGATAATAATTCTAAGTTGTTGAATTTTGTTATGATAAGTATTTTAAGCATGTTATAGGTTTGGATATACACCAAGCAGAATATGTGAACTTCACTTTAGTGTATTTACTGGTTATCCATCCCCAAGTTTTCAACAGAGCTAGAGTGAAGATCTCTATAGTGTCTACCCTTTTGTTCCCAAAGATGATTCTATTTCTTTGGCCCCAAATACCCCCACAAAATTGTCACCCATAAACTTCTTCAGATTGCATTTTTTTTCTATTTAATTCCAAATTGTAAAACTGAAAGAAGTTTTATTTTGTTTCATTGGGGATCACTATGGATTGACCTACCCATTTACTACAAAGGTTCCACATGCTCTACATTATGTTACAAGTAAAAAATAGGTGGCTAACATTTTTCGTTGCTTGACCGCACATTACACAAAGGTTATTGTCTAACCTTATCCCTCTTTGGCTTAAATTGTTTATAATTGGTACTTTATTCAGTAGTACTTTCCAAGCAAAGTGTTGGGCAAAGGGTAATACTTTAACCTCCCATAAATAACTATACCTCAAAATCTTCCCTCTGGGTTAAATCTTGCAACTTATTATATGGTGATTTAATAGTATAATTGTTTGATTCTGCATCTTTCCATTTTAGTGTATCCTTTATCCCCCTATTAAGTGTTATACTTGTTGGATGTTCCATGAAATTGTTTTATTGGGATACTTCCCATTCAAACCACCCTCTTCTCCACTTTAGGTTCCATTCCCAAACATCCACATTCCAACTTCCAAACTTCTGTATCGTCCCTTGCTTATAAATGGAATTAAGATATAATCTTGGTAGATCTCGTATATAGGTTGCTTAGTTTTCCATCTATCTTTCCAAAAGTCAATTGTCTTCCCTTTTCCTACTTTCCATTCTATGTTTCTTGCAAACTAGTTCCCACGTTCTCCTTCACTAATTACATTCATAATATCCTACCAACATAATGATTTATGTATACTATTAGTCCTATAATTCCAAAATCTGTGTATTCCATATTTGGATTCCAAAATGGTTTTACACAATCCTTCCTTTTCTATTGTTATCCTCCATCTCCATTTTCCTAATAACACAATGTTAAAGCTTTTGATATCTTTTATGCCAAAGCCACCATCCTCTTTTGGTTTACAAATATTTTCTCATTTTACCCAAGCTATCTTTTTGCCTTCACTACCCCACCCCATAAGAACTCTCTTTGTATTTTCTTGACTTCCATCTCCACTTTTGTTGGCATCTTAAACAATGAAATATAAAATAAGGGTAAAGCATTTATAACATATTTTAGCAAACATATCCTTCCTGCAAACAAAAGATTTTTCCCTTTCTATCTTGTCAATCTGCTCCTTACCTTTTCTACTACCATTTTTCACACGTCATACCTTCTATGATTTCCACCTATAACCATTCCCAAGTAAATGAATGGTAGATTCATGATTTTGCAATTCAACATTTTAGCATATTTTTGTATTGTATTAACTTATATTCCCACTCCTCCTATTAAGCTTTTTGAAAAGTTCACTTTAAGTCCAGAAGCAAGCTCAAAGCACCTTAGGATACTCTTTACAACAATAAGATTTTTTTGTTTTTGCTTCACATAGGAATAAGGTACCATCTGCAAATTGTAACATGTGGACTAACACCTTTTTATCCCCTACTCTTACCCTTCCAGTAGTTGTTTCTTTGCTGTCATCCTTACCATTTCAGCTAGCCCTTCAACAACAATTAGAAATAAAAACGGGAATTAAAGGGTCACCTTGTCTAAGACATTTTGATGGTATAAACTTTGTGGTTGGGCTACCATTAACCAACATTGAGATAGTGGAGGATTGTAAATTTTCCTTTATCCAATTCATTCATTTATTGCAAAATCTAATTCTTTTCATCATATAAAACAAGAACTGTCATTTCATTGAATCCAATGGTGGAGACTAAAGGGGGCCATGGCCCCCAATTTTTTTTATATTTATATAATTTTAAATATATTTTTTAAAAATTAAATATGTTTAATGTATTTTACATATTTAATATTCTAAAAACATTATATATTTATATCTATATATAAAGAATTTTTTTGTCTATATTTAATTTTCAATTTTACCTTCTAAATTTTTTTTAAATAAAAATAATTATTTTATTAATATTATCTTGATATTTTTTTATTTAAATATTTTTTATTTGATTATTTTTTTAAGAAAATTAATTATTATAAATGAAAATTAATTATTATAAACTGTAAAAATTATTTATATTTAATTTTATAATTATAATAATAACAATAATTATAGTTATTTTATTATCATAAAAAATTTAAATACAATGTTTTTAGTAGTTTATATAAAAAAAATTGAAATTACTTTTTCGGTTCTATTTTCGTTTAATAATATCAAGTTGGTCTTTCAGTGTTTTTTAGTCTCAATTTAGTCCTGATTGTTAAAAAAATGATGCAATTTTGTCATTTTTCGTTAAATTTCTTGAATCAAATGAAGGTTTTTTCATCAAAATTGAAGTTGTGAATAAGAATGGTTTGCTTTGTTAGTGTAACTGACATAATTCTAGTGTCAATTTTGATGAAAAATACTTGCTTCACTTCAAAAAATTTAACGAAAATGACCAAATTGCATCTATTTTTAAAAATCTGGACCAAATTGAGACTAAAAAAAATTAGAAAACCAACTTGACATTTTTAGACGAAAAAATGGACCAAAAGAGTAATTCAATCAAAATTTAGGCACCTCCAAGATATTAGTTGAAGATCCGCCATTGATTGAATCATAAGTTTTCTCATAATCAACCTTAACTATGACACATCTTTTCTTTTTTATTTTGATTTTGTCTATAGTCTTATTTGCAACCACCACATTATCAAACAACCATCTGCCCTCTGAGATGGTTGAGGATTGTAAACATTCCTTTATCCAATTAATTCATTTATTTCAAAATCCAATCATTTTCATCATATAAAACAAGAACTATCATTTCATTGAATCATAAGTTTTCTCGTAATAAACCTTAACTATGACACATCTTTCCTTTTTTCTTTTGATTTCGTCTATAGTCTCATTTGCAACCACCACATTAACAAACAACCTTCTGCCCTCTAGGGTTGCAGATTGGGACAAACCTATAACCTTATGTAATACCCTTTTAAGCCTTAAGGATAAGGTTTTTGATATAATCTTATAGATACATCCTACTAAGGAAATAGACTTATGCTCATCTAAAAGTTGTGGGTTCTTACATTTTGGTGTGAGGACAATGAATTATGAATTACATTTAATATTGTTATATTTAATGTTGGTTAATTATGTTTTTAGTTAAGAAATTGTTTCATATCTCAAAGTTTAGTCCTATTTTGTTCTTATATTTAAAAAATGCATAAATATAGTCCTTCTCATCTAACGACATTAGAGTTTTTTGGCCGTGACAAACAATGTTGTCATGTGTTGTGTGTTCAAGTGTGTGTCCATGTGTACTTTTCTTTTCCCTTTCGCCATCTTTCTCACGACACTTCCTTCTCTCCCTACCCCACCCTCCTAGCCTATTAACATCCTTCCTCTTGTTATGAAGGGATTGTGAAAATGAATTCAAAGTGGGGAGAAACTTTATATGTTTGCAGAAGATGTAGATGGCGTGCAAGTGGGACTCCTTGACTTAAAGGTGGTGGCAATGATTGAGATTGATGGAAGAGAGGGAGAAGAGAGAGTGGAAGTTAAGGTTTTGTCATTTTTCAATTTGGGAGAAATAGTAAACCCTATTTGCTTTCAATTTCAATCAATTAAATTTGTTCAATACATTATATTATATTATATATCTAGATCAATATCCATCCTTGTCCCCGTCTACATTCCTGTTAAAATTATTAATAAATTATTAATAAAAACAGAGTTGTACCCTTATTTAGACAAACTTTTTGTGATGGTTCTTTTGAGAGACTTCTAAAGAGTTCTTGTAGACACTTTCCCTTGTACTTAGTAAACATTATTTGAGGGTAAAAGAGAGATGATTCTTCCATGTGTTGTAATGTTCTCATCTAGTATGAGGATCTAAATCGCTTTAAGTGTTGAAGCAAAGATGTAACCCCTTTGGAACCCTCTTGTATTGGTACTATTTTATTTATAAAAGAATGTTTTCATTACATGTTTGTTAATTAGTTTATGTTTGTTTTTGGATGAACTAATCACTTGTCTTATATCACTGGCTTAGGATTGAGTGGGAACTGGTTCCAAGTTGTGATCCAACTAATTCTCCTCTTGCTTTTAGATTCTAGAAATAGATTTAAGGCCCTAGCTAGTTATAGAGTTGTGATTTTAATACAGGTCATTCATTCAAGCAATCGTTGAGGAATCATACGAAAGTTTTATGATCTTAGGCTATAGGTCCAAGAATGAACCTAGAGTTACATTCAAAGAAAACTCCCAGGACATGATTGATTGTATTTTTATAAATAAAATTTGTAGCAATACAAAAGAGGGATATAATGGTGAAATATAGTTTCAACACGACTTTTAACTTTGAAATCAACCCTTGCTTAAATATGTTTTTAACCCAACCTCATCACCTTAGGTTAATACTATTGTTTACATTAGATCTATTTTTTGTATACTCTTCATGCAACCTAAACATTGCTTTATTCAATTCAAACTAGTTAGACTTTGTGTTTTCTACCAAATTCATGTGGATACAACACTTGTTGTACTACAAACTAGCCGATATACTTGTTGAAAAAATTGATTGCATTGGACCATCAACAACATACACACTCAAAGATGAAGATTCTCGATTTCAAAAATGTCACATGCTTTCGGAAATCACAACGAAGCACACCTTCCTAAAATCACATCCAAAAACACAATGAAAGACAAACTGTCAACACCCAATTTCGTTCGAGTGAATAAATTTATTTTCGAAAAAAATAGTTAATAGTAAATAAAAAAAGGTGAAATAAAATTATCTTCAAAGATTTTCAAACTTTAATTTTAGAAAAAAAAAAAGAAAAAATGAGAAATTAAAAAAAGAAAAAAAATGAAGAAAGAGCCCAATTTGTTATTAATTATCGCACTCCTTCTCATAAGTCCAATAATCAAACGTTTTTTCTACCCTTTGTTCCTGATAAAGAAATTAGTGATATGATTCCAATAATTAGAAGCAATATATATTCATATGGTTATAATCAATATTACTAATTGTGATTGATTCTAATAATTAGAAGCAATATCGCAATATCTCTTCATATGATTAGAATCAATATTACTAATTGGGTTTGATTTTGTGCTCTGATTTGTTATGATTTGATTCTCATAATGTGCTGCTATCATGATCAATTTCTTCTTTGTATTTTTTTAATTATTAGAAAATATTCTAACAATTAGAAGCAATATTGTGATATCTCTTCATATGATTAGAATCAATATTACTAATTGGGTTTGATTTTGTGCTCTGATTTGCTATGATTTGATTCTCATAATGTGCTGCTATCATGATCAATTTCTTCCTTGTATTGTTCATTATAATTAAGGCTAGGATTGCATTGAGAATGCAATGTGTGAATATAAATAGACAGTCTGTCACATGAAAAGGATGGGAAAAAGAAAATATTCTCTACACTTTTTTTCTCATTACCACCCACCCATCCACACCTTTTTAGAAGGCAAGAAAAAGAAAAAATAAAAGGTAATTATAGTATACAAAATGAGAGGGTGAGATTGATACAAGAGAATAGGAATTGAAAAGTGTAGAAGGTATATCATTGTTGTTATTTTTTTATTTATTCATTCCCTTTTTCTTATATTATCTTTTAATATTGAACGTGTTTTTATTTTACATCTAACTTCGACCTTTTGCTTAAGAGATATTATTTTTTACTATTCATAAATATTTTATTCTAAAAATCATAAAAAATAGTTTTCTTCAATTCTTTTAGTGTCTGTCTGGTCGTTCACGTCCTGTGACACCTTTTTTTCAAATTTCTTTTTCTAAAAAATATAAAAAAATATAAAGAATGAAAGATAAAAAATAGTTTTCTTTGTTTAATTTTTGTGTCTGTCCGGCCACTTGCGTCGCGTGACTTTTATTTCCAAATAATTAAAAATATCAAAAAAACATAAAAAGGTTTTCAAACTTCACCAAATAACAATCAAATCTTTTCTCAAATAGTTTTTTCATAAAGAATTATGTAACCCTGATATCCATTGTCATTGGGAATGAAGATACGTAGGAGCGATGATTAATCCTCGTCGGGCCCAAAAAACCAAAAAAATATTTTTGTTTCTTTTGTAAATTCATTTATTATTATTTTCGGGAAAAATAAATATTTTGAAAAGCTACATCCTTTTGCACATTTAATTCGTAGCGTCTTAGGACGGGTGTTGTGGGGTGCTAGTTTCTTTTGTAAATTCATTTTTTATTATTTTCAGGAAAAATAAATATTTTGAAAAGCTACATCCTTTTGCACATTTAATTCGTAGCGTCTTAGGACGGGTGTTGTGGGGTGCTAATACTTTCCCCACGCGTAACCGACTCCCGGATTCAAAATCTGGATTTTTCGTATACCTTGTCTTATCTTTTTTATTTTTTTCATAGTTTTCCAAAATAAACTATGATGTCAACTTCAAACTCTGTTTTTTGTGAATTTTATTTTTGGTTTGTTGTGCCGTCGTAATTTCGGTTGTGACACAGACAAACACGCAAATAGCCTTAAGTATGAGAGTTAAATAAAATAAGAAGAAAGATAAAACACAACATGAAAAAACTATTCTTAGATATTTAAATTAAACTTGAATTGTAAAAATTTAAAAATATAAAAGTTGTTGCGATTAAAATTACTAACATAAATTATTAGTTTTTCAACGTTTTAATAAAACCAAAAAAAATAGACACCTAGTAAAAATGATTTTTTTTAGTGCCTAAAGTATAAAAAACTAATAATTAATAATAATAAAAATAAGACATATTATGTACGATATTAATAACAATCCTACTATATATTTTAGGAGTTGCATACCAAATTGAGAAACAAGAAAGATAAAGAATTTATATGAAATGACAATAAGTACAAAAAGAGAAAAAAGAAAGAAAGAAAGATCACAAGCATGTATAATAATATATATATATATATATATATATATATATATATATATATATATATATATATATATATATCATAGAGTGCATAAGAAAATCAAACTTGACAATGACAAAAAGGGAAAGGACGAAAGAAAAAGTTATATAAAAATTTGAAAAAGATTTAGGTTAATAGTTCTTTTAGTTGTTGAAAAAACAAGATAGTTATGTCGAAAATAGTATTTTTAACTATAATTATTAAATAAATATACGATTAGTATATTTTTAGTCTATGTATTTGCATGCAAATTTTGAATTTGTTCTTCTTTAAAGTTCATATAAAATTTATCTCTATAATTTAGTATTGTATGAAATTTGTCCTCCAAAGTAGGTCGCGTTAAGATTTAAGTGATGTGTCTAACGGTCATGCTAACTGGACTAATATGTCAACTTTTTTCTTTTTTATATATATTTTTTGTTTTAGTTGTGGAGAACGTATTTCATGCATTACTAAAGTATAAAAACAAATTTTTTATGAACTTTGAGAAAAATGAACGATTTCCAATTTCGCATGTAAATACAAAAACTAAAAACATACTTAGCAAAAGTAGTTGTTTGAATAAATTAATTGATTATTATATTATATAAGTGTTAAATAATAACGCTTATAAAAATTAATATTGAAGTAAAAATAATTTATTAATATTAAAATTTTAACATTTTTCTAAAATTAATATAAGTTAGTTGAATTAAATATTTATTGAAATTTTAAGTGCTTTCTAAATTTTAAAAAGATAAAGTTTATTATAAATAAATATATTACAAAAATTTTAATAAATTCACTAAAATTTATATTAACTTAGTGAATATATAATGTATAAATAATTTTTAAAATAATTTAATCTACATCTAGTGAATATATTAAGAATTTTTAAATTCATTATGTTCACTTAATAAATATATAATCTACACTTAGTTAATATACAAATAGTTTTTAAAATAATTTAATATATACATAGTAAATATATAAATAATTTTTGTAATTCCTATACTCACTAAATGGATATATAATCTACACTTATTTAGAAAATTAGTGAATTTATCACATAATTTTTGTAATATATTAATTTATAATAAGTTTTAATTTTTTTAAAATTTAGAAAATACTTAATATTTCAATAATATTTTATTGAACCAATTTATATTAATTTTAAAAAAATGTTAAAATTTCAAACATGATTTAAATTTTTTTCTTAAAAGTAAAATAAATTATTTTCATCTCAATATTGATTTATATAACTGTTATCATTTAATATTTATATAACATAATAATCATTTAATTAGTTCAAACCACTATTTATGCTACGTATATCTTTAGTTCATATATTTACATGTGAAATTGAAATTCGTCACTCTTCCTCAAAGTTCATATAAAATTTGTCCATATCCTTTAGTAATACATGAAATGCATCCTTCAAAGCCAAAAGAAAAGAAAAGAAAATATATATATATATATATATATATATATATATATATATATATATATATATATATATATATAAATAAAAAAAAAAAAAAAAAA
>Ga0214544_1006360_pt1 | contig 21860 bp, 12 predicted proteins | sample CNSS3metaG_FD_160074 | JGI IMG/M metagenome (GOLD analysis project Ga0214544, IMG submission 160074) | Root nodule microbial communities from cowpea collected in UCLA plant growth center, Los Angeles, California, USA - CNSS3 | ecosystem: Host-associated > Plants > Roots > Nodule | place: USA...
TATCAAAATTACAAAAATAGGAAATCTAAAAATTCTCTTTAACTTTATTGTGTCTGTCCGGTCGCTCGCACCGCGTGACACTCATTTTCAAAATATCAAAAATATTTTCTTTCTTTTTTAGTGTCTGTCCGACTGTTCCCGTCGTGTGACACATTTTTAGATAATTCAAAAATACAAAAAAATATAAAATTTTAAAAAATACAAAATATCAACATTTTCCAACAATTTTTTTTAAGAACTACGTGATCCTTGATTCTCTATTTTGAGATACGTAGGAGCAAGGTCAGTCCTTGTCAGGTTCACCTCTAAAAAAACAAATCATTTTCTTTGTTTTCCATATATCTTTTAAAGAATTACGTAACCCTGATTTCTCATTTTTTAATGAGAATACGTAGGACCAAGTCAATCTTTGTCGGGCCCTAAAAATTTAAAAAATATTTTTGTTTCTTTTCAGCATTTTTTGTCTTATTATTTTTGGGGAAAAATAACATTTTGAAAACCACATTGACTTTGCATTTTTAATTAAGGGTACCGCCTTTGGGCGGGCGCTGTAGGGTGCTGACACCTTCCCTACGCGTAACCGACTCCCAGATCTAAAATCTGGTTTTTCGCAGACTTGTCTTCTTTTTATGGTTTTCCATAGTTTTCCAAAAATAACTATGGTGGCGACTCCAATCTCTTTTTAAACCCGTTTTATATTTCGGTTCGTCTTCCCGTCGCGATTCCAGTTGTGACAGATGATAATTGGTATGAAATGTTCTGTGAGCATGTGAAGCTATGATGTTTAAGGAATTTCAAGGAGAGTTTCCTGGTAGTGATAACTATAGTGGTCATGTTAGTGTATGCCTTGATATGGGAGAATGATTGGGAAAGAGGTATTATGAACTCTAATAATCATTCATATTCAAGTAGAGTAGAATGAGTTATGTGGTGAGAGTAACAAGATATCTTAGTCTTGAGACATATTGGGCCCTAAGCATGAACGAGATTAACCTTGTGTGTGGTGGGTGATGACCCCTTGTGGTTAGACTCTGCAGAGTTTAGCAACCATCACAGGTGCACACCTCTTGTGTACCCTATATCAAAGGTATGAATCCAAATAATTAAGTTTAGTGTTAACTCCTTGGTTGATTATAGACATGGATATGTTTTATACCATGTTGTAGGTTTTTTACATGATTTAAATATATGTGTGAATAATTCTTTTGTACATTAGCTTACCCTTTGTGTGTTTTGTGTCTTTTTTTGTTGCTCGTCTCTTCTTTTGCTATAATCACCTATTTGGTAGAAGCAGATGAAGTTGCGGGTTTAGAGACACATGAAGGATGAGGAGCCATAAGTTATGATAATGGAAGGTTTCAAAGAGTTGTAGAATGTGGTTAGTTGGTGTATAGAGTTTTGTTGGTTTTTAGTTGGTTTGTATAAATGATACATTTTTATAGTGCTATCTTTTGTAAGACTGTATTGATATACTTTGTATACTGAATTACCTATTTTGAATATTGTAATGAAACATCTTATTTTATTAGTTTTAAAATGTTAAAATTGGATGTCATACTTAGCATGTTGTTTAATTGAGAATTGATACTCATTCATAACAAGTCTTAGATATGGAATTGATTTTAGTTGGAATTTTACACCTAAATATGGAATTGTTAAACATTTTCATTATTTAAATGTATTTTCACTTTTAATTCTAATATTCATTTAAAAACTTTAATAATAGATTTAAATAGGTTGATTTTTAATTATATAATGTATTGATGTTTTAAAGTAATATATTCATATAGGTTGCTTGTCAAACCAAAATGTTTTTAGGCTCAAACATAACCTTTATAGTAAAAAGACCCACCTTTAATGGAATTTTGATGGTCTAATCTTTTTGCACTCAAGGGATAACAAATATTCGTGTATTAAATTACAAAAAGAAAATTATAGCAAAGAAACATGTTTCAATATCAAAAGGATACATCTAGGATCGAATTATAGAAGGGGCATGATAGTCATGGTTTCTGAAATTTTTTAAATTAAATGTAACATATATTGTGAATTAAAAAAAAATTAATTATGTATTTTTTTTATTTTTTTATAATATATAATAAATAATAAAATATAAAATCAAATATAATAAAAAATAAAATAGTTATTAAAATATTTTTATTTTCTCTTCCATTGTCTTGTTTTAATTTTTCATTTATTCTCTTTCATTTTTTAAGCAAAAAAGATTATTGTTTTTTGTCTAACTTGATAGTAAAATCTTAGTTTAATAATTAACATTATTTTTTATCTGATAAGTTTTAAGTATATTATTTTTAGGTTTAATTATGTCTTTAGTCTACATTTTCGTAGCAAAATCTTAATTTAGTCCCTCTATTTTTTTTATCTCAATTTTGTTCATGTTTTGGAAAATTAAATCCCAATTTAGTCATTTTCGTTAGGGGTACAATAACAACATTAAACGGGGTGCCACGTGTCAGTTCCTGAATTTTTTGAATTTTTTATAAAAAAAAATAAAAAGTTTGTCACGTGTTAAGCTGTTGTCATGCCACGTGGGAATGACAGAATGATGTGACAGTAATAATACCACGTGTCAGTATTATGTCAAGTGTCATTTCTTCATTCTCAATTTGGTCCATGTATTCTAATTTTTGTCTCAATTTAGTCCATATTTTTGTAAAAAGAGTGCAATTTCACCCCTCTTCATATTGAAACAAAAATTAATTTTTATATAAATGTTATACAAATATTTTTATTCAAATTGATATTTTTATTATATATTTTTAACATAACTAAGTTTATTTAAATTTGTGTTTCACATTCAACTTTACTTAAAATTGTTATCAAATTTCAAATTTATATGTTTTTGATTGTTACATGAACTAGTTAAAATTATTTTTGAATTTTTTATAATTGTTATTTTTACACCAATTCAAACATTTGTGTACAAATTATTGAACTTTACACATTTTAAAAATATACAATTATTTGAAATATAAATTCAAATAAACAAAAATATTAAAGTATGATGTAATAAAATATCAATATAATTTATGATTTTTTTTCTATTAACATTATTTTCTATTAACAACTTTAAAACAATTTTAGATAAAGTTCAATGTAAAATATTAATTAAATAAACTTAATTTTGTTAAAAATATTTACTTAAAATATCAATTTTGATAGAAATATTTGTGTACATTTATATAGAAATTAAATTTGATTTCAATTTGGAGAAGGACAAAATTGTTCAATTTTTACAAAAATTGGGACTAAATTGAGACAAAAATTAAAATAAAGGGACCGAATTGAGAGAGTGGAAATGAAACCTGACATATAAGTGACACGTGTCATTGTCACTATCACATCACTCTGTCACTGCCATGTGGCACGATGAAAACTTGACACGTGACAAATTTTTTTTATTTTTTTAAAAAAGTTCAAAAAATAATAAAAAATTAAAAATAAAAAAATAAAAAAAAGTCAAAAAATCCAGGAGTTGACACGTGGAACTCCCTATACCACTAACGGAAGGAACCAAATTGAGACAAAAAAAAAATAGAGGGACCAAATTGAGATTTTGCTACGAAAATGGGGACCAAAGACATAATTAAACCTTATTTATGAATATAAAGAAAAATGTAATGCATTATGTCTTTTTCAAAACCAGTTTTTAATTGTGATCAAATATGATAAAATATTTTTTAGTCTTAAACATAATTTTTAAAAAACAAATGTATATTGTGAAATAAAATGGAAAATAATTTTTTTTATGATAATATGCTCATTTTCATTGAAAAAAAAAATAACTGAAAGTTGTAGGAAAGTTTGAAGTATATATAAATTTTAAGTATATTATTTTTGTTTCTCAAAATTATTTGTGAAGATCCATCAGAGGATATATAGGAGGAGTTTACACAATTCAACACTTAAAATTAAGATAGTTTTATGTGAAAAAAAATAATATATAAAAATATTAAAAATAAGTAAAAATAATTAATATGTATTTTAAAATCTATTTAATTTAATTTAATGAAATTTAAATTTATATTTCTTCAAAATTAAATACACCATTTAAACAAAATTACTTAATAAAAAATAAATAACTAAAATTGTGATAAGAAAAAATGTAGTTTGTGGACATCAAACAAGATAAACATGACTTCATAGAGGTAATAAAAACTTGTGTGACAATAGTAAGAAAAGACATTTTTCAAATAAATGAAACTAAGGACATGATAAAATAGTAAATATAAATTTGTGAAATTATGTAGTAAATTATATAAGTGTTTAAGTAATTTAAAACAAAGACAAAAATGAGGACCGAGACAGTTATAAGAATGGAAATAAAGATGGAAACACACGTTTGTCTTTATTTACATTTTTATACCCAATTTAAAAAACCAAATATCATTTGCTTTTATTCTCACATAGTTAACGAACTTTCCATCAAAATCATAACAAATTTGAACAAGATGAACAAATTTATTTACAATCACAATATTGAAGGCCTAATTGTTATTAAATTATTTTATGACATCTAATAAAAGCAATCAGTTGCTTCATTTTACGAAAATAGCTATAATTATATACTTTTACTCTTTTTTATTTTCATATAATAGTAAGTATATATATGAAAAATATATAAAAATTAAATGAAGAGTAACTATAGTTGAAAAAAAATCGATATTTTATTGAACTTTAAAATCTAAATATTAAAAAGGAAAAAAAGTATTAAATAATTTTCCATCATCAATCAATTATTAACATTGGCGTTTAAATTTTACATGAATTACATAACATATTAATTAATTAATTAATTTTAGTTTCATTATTTGAAAATATATCATATAAAAATACATATTACACATAATTTTAAATACATAATTAAATTTAGCAACATTTACACAATTTATGTAAAGTAATAACGACATGTACAAACTAATATAAATATAAAAGATTGTAGTATATTAAAAAGAAGAGATGTATGAAAAGTAAAAGAAACACAAACATTTATTTAATCATTGAGGTATAATACCATAGATCGCAAGAAAATTAAAGTACAGAATTAAAGGTGATAAGATAAAAAATTAAAATTAAATCAGGGACATTTAGGTTTTCCTTCTTTGGTTTTCCGGTTGTTATAACATGGACATTCTTCCTTGTTACCAAATGTTCCTGATGGAACACACAAACACTTGTCACAACACAAGTTACAATAGAATAAACATGCTTTCCTTGCATGAGCCTTTGAACAACGATAGTCACATGCTTCAGGACACTCTGAAATAATACATGTAACAAATTACGACAATATACATCAAATTAAATTTTAAAAAATATATAGAATACAAATGTTTAACAAACACAATTAAAATTATTCAAAATTTGTAAAAAACTTAAAATTTAATTAAGCCATATATGTTTCAAAGATTGAACTAAAATTAATACCTTGAATTGTAAGAGATCCTTCACCACCACCCTAAAAATATGTAAAAGAAAAAAAGAATTAGATTTGAAGAATGCAATTGAAACTATGATATACTTAGCGTCTTAAGCTTTTTCAAATGAATCTAAATAAATAAGAAGAAATGTAAATAATAAAGATGTAAGGAAAAAATTGTAGGAGAGAAGAGACGCACATAAACAAGTTGAGTTACAAAAGCCATGAGAAAGATGAGAAGAAATGCACACACAAACTTAGTCATGACTATTACTTTCTCTATAATATTTCTTGTTTTTGGAATGGAGCAAAGATTGAATGTGTAAAAAAGCTAAGGAAGTGAAGGATTTATATATAGATAAAAAAAATCATTGAGTAATTCAATTTGATTTAAGAATTATGATTTCTTTCCATTGAGAGTTATGAGTGTATGTATACACGTATGTACATGTTGATGAGTGTTATTTGCAATATGTTGTATCTTTGATATATTAATAAATAATTGCAATTTATCCTTGTCATTTATAGTTTAGAATCATCTCATTTAAGGTTGAATTTGATTTTATTGCATCAACTAGAACTCTGCTTAAAACAATTTCAACTAAGTATTTTGATCAAAGACTTTGAAAGACTAATAAAATAGTTTGGATTAACACCCAAATAAAAAAAGAACTAAGTATTTTATTTTTTAACTTAGAAACAATCACATATAATTGACCATGTGTAACATCCCATTTTAATAGCTCAACACAACTAAAATAAAAAAATTCATTCAGAATAGTCAAGAAACATATAAACCTATGTATATCGTAAATTAGAACAGTCTTACAAGATAAGACTATATTCATATCACTTATAAACATTCTCAAGCTACTAAGCTGGAATCCTATTACATACTATACCCAACATGATCTAAAGCCGCTCGTCGCCAGACAACTGACTCCTTAACATCAAGAGGTGCCTCTACACCTGTATCTCCATCTGCTCACACCAATAAGGTAATCATTGCAAAAGAATAACACAACACATATAAACAACAAACAAAAGAGGGGGTAAACTAGTTTATAAAAGAAATAATCATATAACAGTTAAACTTATCACATAATAAAATATCACATTTCAAACATTCAGAAAAATACTAAACATACAATTACAAACTCTCTAGACTCAATTGTCTGGATCTATGCATTGTTAAGATTTCGGGGGATATGTACGTAGTATGTGATAAGTCGATGTATAGAGGTTTGTTGGTTTGTATACATGATATATTTTTGGCTTAAATACCTTTTTGGTCCTCATTTTCGTAGTATTTGTTGCCGATGGTCCTTATTTTGACAGAATGTTTAAAATAGTCCTCATTTTGAACGAATGTTTAAAATGGTTCTCATTTTCGCAATTCGTGTTTTATTTGATCCTTTTCTGTAATGTCGTTTAAATCATTAACGGAACATTGTACAGGTGGCACGGTTTGTATTATGGTGTGTTACGTGTACTGTACAGGTGTGGTAATTAAATATTTGGTGATAAATAAGTGAGCTAGGATTTTGGTAAGGAATATTTGGGCAGTTGGTGAGTTTTGACAATCTTGTTCCTCTATTCCCAATTGGTGTTGCTGCAATCTTCTTCTTCCTGCAATCCTATTATATAAGTATGTTACGGTCCCAATCTTCTTCCTTTACCTCTAGTTATAATCGTTGGAGGCAATCGTGTTGTATCACTTCGTGCACTGTTGGTGGTTCAACGAGAAATGAATTAACCCCGATTTGTAGCTGCGGAGAGATGGCAGCTTTGAGGATGGCAAGAACTCAAAAGAATATTGGTAGAAAATTTTTGGGTACAATTTGTTTTTATTTTTGTGTTAATAATAAATTGGTTTTAATTTTTGGTTTATTGATTTACAGAGTGGTGGTTCCAATAATGTGGGCTGCAACTTTTTCAAATGTTGGTGTTGATTAGAAGGATTTCATCATCATGACACCAATGAGGCAGATTAATGATTTGGAGAAGTCATTGAAGGTTGCTGAGAAGAGGCTGTAATTAGTAATAGGGTTCACTTGTGTTGTTATTGTATTATTCGTACTGTTATTGTGTAATATTTTAAAGTCCAATCTGTTTTGTACTATTGTTAAATGAAGAAATGAATTAGTTTGATTATGTTGATATTAGTCCCAACATGTTCAAAATGACATCTTAATCTGAGCATTGAAGAAAGTGATATTGATCTAAGCTTGAGAAAAATTAAATTGATCTAAGTCTAGAAGAAGTTAAATTCATAACGTTAATTCATCCTCATCAAATTGCAGTACATCAATGTTTGGCAAAAGTGAAATTGAACGAAGTTTAAGGAAAGTCAAAATGCAGTACATCAATAATGAATTCTACATCAGAAATTCCAAAAAATAACTAAGACGTTTGTAGCTGCCATCATGGCCTCCTCCTAATATGTAATTTCATCATAAACTGCTGAGATGGTTATTCTGGTGTTGGTAGTGGTGCTGCTTGACTGTCCACTTCATTCCTTGGTGGTTGAGTTGTTTGAGTTTCAGTAGTTGGTGCATTCTCAGCAGTTTCAGCAGTTGGTGCATTCTTAGCAGTTGGTGCATTCTCAACACTTTGGGCATCTGGTGCAGTCTCAGCAGGTGTTGTAGTCTGCTCATCCACAGGCTTATCTGGGCAATTGTTCTTGTTATGTCCAATCTGACAGCATATGCTAAATTTTTTTCTATGACTTCCTTTGTTGATTTGTGTGTTATCCTCTCTCAACTCCTACTCTTCCAACCTTCTTTTTTTCTTGGGTCTTCTGGTTAGATCCTCTTATAATGGGATTGTAAGAAGAAGAAGATTGTAGCAACACCAATTGGGAATGGAGGAACAAGATTGTCAAAACTCACCAACTGCCCAAACATTCCTTACCAAAACCCTTGCTCACTTATTTATCCCTAAATATCTAATTATCACACCTGTACAGTACACGTAACACACCCTAATACAAACCGTGCCACCTGTACAATGCTCTATTAATGATTTAAACGGCGTTACAGAAAAGGACCAAATAAAACACGAATTGCGAAAATGAGGACCATTTTAAACATTCGGTAAAAATGAGGACCATTTTAAACATTCTGTCAAAATGAGGACCATCCACAACAAACACTACGAAAATGAGGACCAAAAAGGTATTTAAGCCTATATTTTTATAGTCCTATCTTCGATAAAACTGTATTAATATACTTTAAACACTGCATTACCTGTTTTAAATATTACAATGAAGTATTCAATTTATTAGTTTTAAGATGTTAAAATGGAATATTACACTTAACAAGTTGTTTAATTGAGTATTGATACTCATTCATAAGAAATCTTGGATATGGAGTTGATTTTAGTTGGAATTATTACACCTATATATGAAATTGTTAGACGTTTTCATTATTTAAACATATTTTCACTTTAATTCTAAGATTTATAAAAAAACTTTAATAATAGATTTAAATATGTCGATTTTTAATTATATAATTGATTGATGATTTAAAAGTAATATATTCAAATAAGTTGCTCGTCAAACCTAAAACGTTTTTTAGGCTCAAACTTAACCTTTATAATAAGAGCCATCTTTAATGAGATTTTGATGGTCTAATATATTTGCACTCTGAAAGGATAATAGTAATTCGTGTATAAAGTTATAGCAAAGAAACACGTTTCAATATCAAAAGGATATATCCAGAGCCAAATTATAGAAGGGGCAAGATAGCCATGGTTCCTGAAATTTTTTAAGTTAAATGTAGCATATATTAAAAATATTGAAAATTAATGAAAAAATTTAATTAAGTATTTTTTTACTTTATTTTATAAAATATAACATTCAATGTTAATAAATAATCAAATATAATAAAAAATAAAATAATTATTAAAAATATTTTTTATTTTCCCTCTATTGTCTTGCTTTAATTTTTCATTTATTATCTTTCATTCTTGAAAAAAAAGATATTTTTTTTTGTTTGACTGAATATTAGTTTATTAATTAATTTTAATTTTTATCTCATAATTCTTTTGTATATTATTTTTATGAATATAAAACTAAGTAATGCATTATGTGTTTATTTTAAAACCAATTTTTAATTGTGATAGAATATGATTAAATATTCTTTTAGTCTTAAACAATTTAAAAAAAAAAACAAAGGTATATTGTGAAATAAAATGAAAAAAGAATTTCTTTACAATTGTATGATTATTTTCATGAAAAAAATAAATAGTTAAAAATTTTAGTTATAATTCAATAATTGATGAGTTAAAGAATTTGAAGGAACCAGATAATCCTTTATACATGTATTCATTTTGATTTTATTACTGAAATTTATTAAATATATAAATTTTGAGTATATTATTTTTGTTTCTCACAATTATTGGTGAAGATTTCACAATTAGTGTGATGTAGGAGTTTACACAATTGAACAATTAAAACTAAGATATGTGAAAAAATAATATAAAAAAGGTTTAATTATGCCTTTGGTCCCCAATTTGGAGTCAAAATCTTAAAATGGTATCTAAAATTTTAAAAGTCTCAAATTGGTCCCCTTTTTTGTTAAAACGTCTCACGTTTGCTCTTTCTGTTAAGTCAAGGTTGACGCCGTTAGAGGGAGTGCCACGTGTCAGTTCCTCGATTTTTTGAATTTTTTTTTGAATTTTTTAAAAAAATCAAAAAATTGCCACGTGTCAAGTTGTCATCGTGCCACGTGGCAGTGACAGAGTGATGTGGTAGTGACAGTGACACGTGTCAGTATTATGTCAGGTGTCATTTTCTTAGTCTCAATTTGGTCCCTTTATTTTAATTTGTCTCAATTTTGTCTCAATTTAGTCTTTATTTTTGTAAAAATTAGCAATTTTGTCCCTCTCCAAATTGAAATCAAATTTAATTTCTACATGAATGTACATAAATATTTCCATCAAAATTGATATTTCAAGTAAATATTTTTAACCAAATTAAGTTCATTTAATTAATATTTTACATTGAACTTTATTTAAAATTGTTTTAAAGTTGTTAATAGAAAATAATGTTAATAGAAAAAAATTCATAAATTAACTAGTTCATGTAACAATAAAACACATATAAATTTAAAATTTGAAAACAATTTTAAGTAAAGTTGAATGTGAAACACAATTTTAATTAAACTTAGTTATGTTAAAAATATATAATAAAAATATCAATTTGAATAAAAATATCAAATTTAATCAAAATATTTGTATAACATTTATATAAAATTAATTTTTGTTTCAATTTGGAGAGGGACAAAATTGCTAATTTTTACAAAAATTGGGACTAAATTGAGACAAATTAAAATAAAGGGACCAAATTTGAGACTAAGGAAATGACATCTGGCATAATACTGACACGTGTCACTGTCACCGTCACATCACTCTGTCACTGCCACGTGACACGATTAGGGATGGCAACGGGGCGGGGACGGGTTTCATTATCCCATACCCATCCCCGTAAAAAATATTCATCCCCATCCCCATCCCCGTAAAAAAAATTCATCCCCATCCCCGTCCCCATACTCAAACCCAACGGGTATCAACGTTTTATCCCATCCCTATCCCCACCAGGTAACGGGTATAATCTCGTACCCATACCCATTTTCTAACTACTCCAATATAAATTTTAATTAATTTTTATAAAATAATAAAAAATTACGGTAAAAGAAATATAATATTATCAAATATTAAATATTAAGAGGATGATTGTATCCTCGATATCAAATACTTTGAAATAAATTATAATTGTTTACATTTTAGATTGGAATACCAAATAAAATTTCATGAGAACTAAAATATTTATTAAATTTGCAAACTGCAAACATTAATGAAACCTAGTTGATAAAATTTAAAAATATTTTTAAGAAAATGTAAAGGAAAACAAATATTCAAATTAAAATATATTTTAAATGTTTGTTTACTTCAATTTTTTAAATTCTAATGAATCTCTTTTTTTATACACTAATAAAAATGATAATACATCACTTAATCAAAATGACGCAAATAACAAATAATAAACATAATAAAAAAATTAACATGGATATTGTATCTTTTGAACTCTAATATATGTTGCATGATGATAAAAAAAATATTTATTACAATTACATTAAATTTTGATATTGTAGTAAATAAAAGTTATTTATACAATTATAGTGAAAAATTACAATATGATTGATATAATGAGTTAGAAAATAAAAAATAATTAGATAAAATATACTGAAATAGTATTCTACATGATGAAAATAAACAACAAATAAAAATATTAAAAAATTAACAAATGTATGTCTTAGAAACTATTGAAAGAAATCGCACAAAGGAAAACAAATGTATAATTAAAGGTATGATAAGATGAAAAATACCTTAGACATCTAAGAACACTTTTCAAATATCAACATATATACTCAATGGTTGAAAAATAATTGTTTTAGCGAAACAAAAGAGGTTTTCAAATGAAAGAAAAATTAATAAAAATAAGTATTTTTTTTTATATTACCTAGTAAATGAAAGGTTTATGCTATTAAACACTTCAATTGAGAGTATTAAACATACTGATGTGAAAGGAAAATATACAATAAATAAAAATATTAAAAAAATAATAGAAATATTCAAATATGAGACATAAATTTTTTTTAATTGACATACATCATTTTAACATAATTACATAAATGTTATGATAGGATGAAAAATATATTGGAGATACGAATGAGTTTCATGACAAACCAAATAATTAGAAGAAATAAAAAATTGAATATATACACACACACACACACACACACACACACACACACACACACATATATATATATATATATATATATATAAATATATAGTGTTACTTAATTAATTGTGAATATTTTAATAATTTAAATGATGATGAAGATATGGCGGGGACGGGTATTATGGCGAGGATATGTACATCCCCATAACCATCCCCATACCCAATTGAAAAAGTCGGGGATTTCCCATACCCAGTCAATGCGAAGATTCCCCGTCAAAACGGGGACGAGTTCGGACAATACCCACAGGTACGCGTTTATTTGCCATCTCTAGGCACGATGACAGTTTGACACGTGACAATTTTTTGATTTTTTTTAAAAAATTCAAAAATAAAAAAAAATAAAAAAAAATTCAAAAAAACAATAATAAAAAAATTCAATAAATCGAGGAACTGACACGTGGCACTCCCTCTAACGGCGTAAACCTTGACTTAACAGAAAGGACAAATGTGAGACGTTTTAACAAAAGAGGGAATCAATTTGAGACTTTTAAAAATTTGGGTACCATTTTGAAATTTTGACTCCAAAATGGAGACCAAAGGCATAATTAAACCTAAAAAAAATAATAAAAATGGGAAGAAAATAATTTATATTTTAAAATATATTTAAAAGTTAAATTTCTTCAAAATAAAATACACCATTTAAATAAAATTACTTAATAAAAAATAAATAATTAAGATTGTTATAAGAAAGAGTGTAGTTTGTGGACACTAAACAAGTTGAACATGAGTTAAGAAAGATAATAAAAACTTGTGTGACAATAGTAAGAAAAGAGATTTTTTGAAATAAAATGAAACTAAGAAGGACATGATAAAATAGAAAAATAAGTTTGTTAAATTATATAAGAATGTTAATAATTTAACATAAAGACAAAAATGAGAACAAAAACATTTAAAAAAATGAAAATAAAGATGGAAACATGATATATATATATATATATATATATAGATATATATATATATATATATATATATAGATATATATATATATATATATATATATATATATATATATATATATATATATATATATATATATATATATATATATATATATTCGTCTTTATTTATATTTTCATACCCAATAGAAAATATCATTTGCTCTTATTCTCATCTAGTTAACGAACTTTCCGTCAAAATCATAATAAATTTGAACAGCATGAACAAATTTATTTACCATCACCATATTGAAACCCTAATAGCTATTAAAATATTTTATGAAATCTAAGAAGTTGCTTCATTTTATGAAAATACCTATAATTCTTTACTTTCACTCCTTTTATTTTCATATAATAGTAAGTATACATATGAAATATAATTAAAAATGAAATGAAGAGTAATTATAATTGAAAAAAAAATCGATCTTTTATTAGACTTGAAAATCGGACTATTAAAAAGGGAAGAAAGTATTAAATAATTTTTCATTCATAATCATTTAGTGCTTTACATTATCAATCAATTATTATCTTAACATTGGCGTTTAAATTTTACAAGAATTACATAACATCTTAATTAATTAATTTTAGTTTCATTGAAAATATGTCATATGAAAATACATATTAAAAATAATTTTAAATACATAATTAAATTTTGCACCATTTACATAATTTATGTAAAGTAATATTGACATGAATAGACTAATATAAATATAAAAGATTATAGTACATTATAAAGAAGAGATGTATGAAAAGTAAAAGAAGCACAACCATTTATTTAATTATTGAGGTACAATACCATAGATATCAAGAAAATTAAAGTATAGAATTAAAGTTGATAAAAAAAATTTAAAATTAAATCAAGGGCACTTAGGTTTTCCTTCCTTATTTTTCCAGTTGTTATAACATGGACATTCTTCCTTATTACCAAATGTTCCTGATGGAACGCACAAACACTTGTCACAACACAAGTTACAGTAGAACAAACATGCTTGCCTAGCATTAGCCTTTGAACAACGATAGTCACATGCTCTAGGACACTCTGAAATAATACATGTAACCAATTATGACAATATAGATGAATATAAATTAAAAAAGTTACATAATACAAATGTTTACCAAACACCATTAAAATTATTCAAATTTTATAAAAAAACTTAAAATTTAATTAAGCCGGATATTTTTCAAAGATTGATCTAAAATTAGTACCTTGTACTGTAAGAGATCCTTCACCACCACCCTAAACATGCAAAAGAAAAAAAGAATTAGAATTGAAGAATGCAATTGAAACTACAATATATTTAGCGTCTTAAGCTTTTTCAATTGAATCTAAATAAATAAGAAGAAATGTAAATAATAAAGATGTAAGGAAAAGTGTGTAGGAGAGAAGAGACTCACATAAACAAGTTGAGTTACAAAAGCCATGAGAAAGATGAGAAGAAATGCACACACAAACTTAGTCATGACTATTACTTTCTCTATAATGTTTCTTGTTTTTGGAATGCAACAAAGATTGAATGTGTAAAAGCTTTGGAAGTGAAGGATTTATATATATAAAAAAAAATCGCTGAGTAATTTAATTTGATTTAAGAGTTATGATTTCTTTCCATTTGAGTTTTATGGGAGTATGTATATATGTAGGTACTTGTTTATGATTGTTATTTGCAATAATTTGTATCTTTGATATATTAATAAAGAATCGTAATTTATTCTTGTCATTTATAGTTTAGAATCATCTCATTTAAGGATGAATTTAATTTTACTACATTAACCCCAACTCCACTTAAAACAAATTCAACTAAATATTTTGATCCAAAACTTTGAAAGACTAATAAAATAATTTGGATTGGCACCCAAATAAGAAAAAAAAACCCTATATGTAAAACTAAGTATTTTTTTTTAATTTAAAAACAATCACATATAATTGTCCATTTATGTAACATCCCATTTTAATAGTTTAATACTACTAAAAGAAAACATTTGATTAAGTATATTAAGAAGATAGATAAACCAATGTATATCGTAAATTAGTACAGTCTTATAAGATAAAACTATAGTAATAACACTTATATACATTCTCAAGCTACTATACTAGTATCCTATCACAACACGATACATAACATGATCTAAAGTCACTCATTGTCCAGACAACTAATTCCTTAACATCAAGAGGTGTCTCTACACCTATATTTCCATTTGCTCACACCAATAAGGTGATCATTGCAAAAGAAGAACACAACACATACAAACAAGAAACAAAAGTGGGTAAACTAGTTTATAGAATAAATAACCATATAACAGTTAAACTTAATTATGACATCATAAAATAACATATTTCAAACATTACAAAAATATACCAAACATACAATTACAAACTCTCTAGACTAAATTATGTAGATCCATGCATTGTTAAGACTCAATTACACATTTGCATTATTTAAGTGTATTTTCACTTTTATTCTAAGATATATATAAAAAAATAATAGATTTAAATAGGTCGATTTTTAATTATTCAATTTATCGATGTTTTAAAAGTAATATATTCAAATAAGTTGCTCGTCCTTAAAACGATTTTTAGGCTAAAACGTAACCTTAATAGTAAAAATGCCCATTTTTAATGGGTTTTTGGTGGTCTAATCTATTTGTACTTCCTAAGGATGGCAACAGGTCGGGTCGGGCACGGATAGTGCCTACTCGCAACTCGACCGCCAAAAAAAAAATCCGCCCGCTACCCGTCTGCTTACCCGCTAGGTATCCGTTTAAAAAATATCCACGGATATTTTTAAAATCCACGGGTACCCGTGGATACCCCCGTGGATACCCGATACCCGCAAATATTTTAAAAAATATATATTTTATAAATCTTTTAATATACAATTATAAAAATAAAATATAAATTAAATTAAATTTTAATTATAATTAAATTTGACATAATAAAATATAATGTTAATTTTAATTTTAATTGAATTTAACTTAATAAAATATAAATTAAATTTTAATTTTAACTTTTTGCGGGTAACGGGTACCCGTGGGTACGGATAGTATGATACCTGTACCCGACCTGTTTACAAGCGGATATTAAAATACACGCTACCCGCTACCTGTGGGTAAGAAATACTCGCGGGTAATAACTATCCGTCGCAGATTTTATCTGCGGATATCCACGAGCACGAATATTTTTGCCATCCCTAGTACTTCCAATGAGTAATAAATATTCGTGTATTAAATTACAAAACAACAATAAAAAATTATAACAAAGAAACACGTCAATATTAAAAAGATATATCGACGGCAAAACTATAAATGGTTCCTGGAATTTTTTAAATTAAATGTAAGATATATAAAAAATATTAAAATTAGTGAAAATTTAATTCAGAATTTTTACTTTTTTTTTATGAAATTTAACGTTGTTAATAAATAATAAATATTAAATCAAGTATAATAAAAAATAAAATAATTATTAAAATATTTTTATTTTTTCTCCCATTATTTTGCTTTCATTTTTCATTTATTCTCTTCTATTCTTGAAGAAAAAAGATCGTTTTTTTTCTGATTTGATAATGAAATATTGGTTTAATAAATAACATTATTTTTTATCTCATAAGTCTTTTGCATATTATCTTTTATTAATATAAAGGAAAAAGTAATGCATTATGTGTTTTTTCAAAACCAATTTTTAATTGTGACCGATTATGATAAAAGTTTTTTTAGTCTTTAATATTATTTTTAAAACCAAAGGTATAATGTGAAATTAAATGTAAAATGATTTTTTTACGACAATATGGTTATTTTCATTGAAAAATAAATAGCTGAAAATTTTAGTTCATAAAATAACATATTTCAAACATTTACAAAATATTAAACGTATAATTATAGCCTCTTTAGACTCAATTATCCAAATCTATGCATTGACTCAGATATAAGTTGTGCACCGGTCATAAAAGTGAATTACGGTAAAGGCCCTGGCTCCACTTGGCCATACTAATATGAATCAATTTCTTGTGGACATGGTAAGTTACTTATGGCATCGTCTGATTAGGGATCTGACCCAATCCCATTGTAAAAACCTCCTTCAAATCTCACCACATAGACCACGACACTCTATATGAGTTTGTAAACCTAGTGGAGTATAGGATAGCTTCTGACCAGTAGATATCCCTAACCAATGCATACCAATCTACTAACGAGGACTGCACTTCTTCCTTATAAGCCAATACTCAAAACAATCATGTAATTCAACCTTAACCATTTCATTACACTGATTCACTTTTATACCCATAACCTCGTCACTTCTCCATAAAGCATGATTCCACATCAAGTACCTCATACCAAATAATCATACATAGCTCTTTCATCATATTCTTGCATAATCTTCATTCATCACATTCAATTACAATCTCAAACATATACAAACACAAAGTATATCAAAATGGTGAAAATTATTCATCTAACCACAAACTTCAAAACAATGATCCCACCAGTTAAACTAAAGAATCATGTGTCTAGGATCAACTGTCAAAATTTCAGCTCGATCCGACGATTAACAAAGCGAGAATGTTAATTTTATCAAGAGGACGACACCAAAAAAACAAGGTGGTGTCCGATGTTGGAAAAGTGGCACCCAACGCTCAGCCCCTAGAACCCACTGACTTCTAGCGCCTAGCTGTCCAAAAGTGATGTTCGGCGATGCCAAGTCAATGTGATAGAAGACTATCCCAAGATTCCATACAAGAAGAACTTGAAAATGAAGCTTTACAATTTAAAGGACCTATGACAAGTGCAAGGAGCAAGATATTGGAATATCAAATCTATTCAAGGCTCCTGATGCTACAAGAAATAAAAAATTCAAAAGATATGAAGATCATGGCTTGGAGCACATTTGAAGGATAATTTTTAGGAAAATTACTTTATGTTTTTAGACTTTGGGTTTTCTTTTGGAAATTAGTTATGTTTCTATGTCTTTGGGCTTTCTTTTATAGATTAGTTTATGTTTTTATGTTTTTGGACTTGAGCTTTCTTGTAGGGTTCTCAGATTTTCTTAAACTTATGTGCCTATATATAGAGGTACCACAAACTAATGTGGACACTTTTAGTCATATATTGAATTTGATTTCATTAACGAGAAGATTCTCTTTGTTCTTGGCTTGGGCCTCTGGTTCTTATCAAATATTAACATCTTTGTGGCGAATCTTCACTTGACTTATCAATATGCTAGATTGTGATGTCCTCCATATATGTCTCATTTCATGTTCTTCTCTGATTTATTCATATCATGTTTCTTGAGGATTCAAATTCAAAAACGGTCATACTATTTCCTGGATAGGATCGTATCATCTGGTATCAAAGAAAGGTTCTGGTTTGAATTTCCTCTTCTATCTTTTTTTTTGTCTGTCATATGAAAGAAAAACTAATTTTTTTGAATGTATGTGTGTTTTATGCTTTGTTTTGAAATTTTGTTTGTTTCATTATTCTTGGAATTTTGTTAGAAGTAAAGCCCTTAAGGTTTTTTCCAATTTGGTTGAATTTTTAATTTGTCATTTTTTTGTTCTCCGTTTAAATTGTGTATTTCTACATTTGATTCGTGAAAATTATTTGTTTTTGTGTTTAGGGATTTGCAAGTGCACTTACATTGATTTACATGAGTCTGAGGGTTTGAAGGATAAATTGTTTAGTTTGTTTGTGTGTTGAACTGCAAGAAAAAAAAATTATGATAAAAGTCAAAAGGAAAAAAATATATATTGAAAAAAAAAGTAAGGATAAAAAAAAAAAACAAAAAGGGGAGTTCAATATACTTTTTGTTGCAATTTTATTTGTGGTTTATTGATATTTTACTTGCAATCAGTCTTTCTTGTAGAGTCTCTGTGTTGTCTCCTTAACTCACTTTTGGTAGTCCTATATTTTTTTTTAATTTATTATGTTGTGTCTTTAAAATTCCTTGCAGTTTTGTCTAAACTTTTGTATTTTCTTTGATATTTTGAGTCAAGATTTAGATCTCGCAACATTTTTTACATTGTTTGTTCACTCTTTGCTTAAGCTACTAGAGTTTTTTGCCAAGCTCAAAAGGGAATTTGAGTGGTAAAAAGCAACAAAGTACATTCAAGAAAAAACCTATAAGTTTAATACACAAGGAAAATTTGAGTGAAACACTTAGAGGAATGCTGAGGTCCAACCAATAAAAAAAATTATTATTCCTAACATTTTCTTGCAGGACATGGCTTCTTCTTAGAATAGTGATCCTCCATCACCTAAGATTGCGATAATTATGGTTGCACTTGATAAACTCACATTACAAATGAATCAAATGCAGCAACACAATCAGCAACAATTTGCAAGGCTGCAAAAGGCTAATGAAGATGTGAGTGTAAGACTAGAGGGGGTGGAGAGAAGAAGGAGGAGACATGATGGGTCAAACCATTCTTCTCAGTATGATGAAGATGAACGTGAATTTAGACCAAGGAAAGGCCAAATACGAGAGGCGTTTGGGAACCACACGCCTAGGAGGGATAATGATGAAAATGAGTATGGTTTTAGACCAAGGCGAGGCCAAAGACGAGAAGAGTTTGGGAACCACACACTTAGTAGGGATAAGATGTGGAGGAAGATTATAATCCCTAAATTTAATGGAGCTAATGACCCGGAAGCCTTCCTGGCATGGGAAATGAAGCTTGACCAAATCTTTAGCTTTTATGATTATGAAGATGATGATAAGGTTCATATGGCTTCCTTGGAGTTTGAAGGGTATGCTATGAATTGGTGGAGTCAAATTATAGTGGACATAGCTAGAAGAAGGCAGTTGCCAATCGCTACATGGGAGCAATTAAAGGTGGCGATGAAGGAAAGATTTGCGCCTCCTTATTATAAAAAGTAGATCTTCAACAAATTACAAAGACTTACACAAGGAAATGGGAGTGTTGAAAAGTATGTTCAAGAGATAAAGGTCATCTTGATGAAAGCTGAAGTGGAAGAAACACCTATGACTACAGTGGCTAGTTTCTTGAATAAATTAAATAGAGAGATTCAAGATGTGGATGAAATGCACCATTATGAGACCTTGGAGGATCTTATTCACCAAGCCACCAAAGTGGAACAATAACTCAAGAGAAGAAACGCCTATAGGAAGTAATCCCCCTCATGGAGAGATAAGGAGAAATATAAGGAGGGTGTTACTTCTGCCATTTCTAAATCTAGGGAGAAGGAGTCTTCAAATGGTAAAGTAACTTCTTAATCTAATAATGATGATTCTTCACGTTCTAGTTCAAAAAAAATGTTTTAAATGGTTGGGTAGAGGATATAGCAGCTGAATGTCCCAACAAAAGAACTATGATGTTGTTGGAGAATGGTGAGTACATTAGTGAGCATTACGCAGGTGAATCATATGAATTGTAACATCCCGTCATGATATTACAAATTAAATAAAAGAAAATAAAAATAAACCATTAAATATCATTTATTATAATTCCATTTTCCAAAACGCGGGAAATTTAAAACTTTATTTCATCGTAAACTAAATTTAAATCCATACTTATAAAAATCAAGTACAATATTCAGGTATGATAATATAAAAGTTTACAATTGATTCAAAAACATAATAAAAACTCTGATAAACTTTTCTCCCATACTAGCCCCGCTCTAGCTCTATGCCTCACCAGACCCACCTGCAAGATCATCTGCTCACGTGTGACGCAATACACGATCATCGCAAAACACAAGTAGATAGGGTGAGCTATATTATAAAACATATCCAATTCAGATATATCAACACACAAACATCAAAGGAACTTCATCCTTTGATTCCAAACCACATGGCCACCACCATGTTATCCATGTTCTACGTCTTTATATGAATACCTCAAGATGTCTTGCCACCACAAATACAAGCCACAACTTATATAACACGTGCGGGAAACCAGTAATAGACCATACTCTGTAATGCCAGGTGGAGTTCCCAATACGAACATAGTTCGTATAGTCCCAAAACTACCAAACTCGTTAGCCACATATTATGGAGGGCAATCTATCTGGACCCATCCGTACGAGCCACACCTTGCACACTCACACCGGTAACACTTGCCAACCGAGCCACAAGTCAAGAGTTTCTCATGTTCATCCGTCATCCCAAGCCACAACTCAAGAGATGTCATTCTGAGCCACAACTCAAGGAATGCCATGTGTTTAACTCCTATCCCGAGCCACAACTCAAGGGATACGTTCCGAGCCATAACTCAAGGAACATCAGCAAGCCGACCTTAGAGGTATCACCAAAGCCTTGTAGACCACGCACATAAAAATCAACCAATCACTATTCCTTTGCATTATCACATGGTGCTGCTTCTGAGCCACAAGACGAAACACGATTCCAGACTGCCTGGCGGGGGACACGTGCTGCCAGGCTCCAAGCACCTCAGAGCCCACTGATCTGCAGACATCGCCTAACGGGACCATCCTCACCGCCATGCGTTGCTCACTCCAGGACCCCACTGTTTTTGTAGCTATCGCTTGGCGGGTCAATCATCCCTGCCAGGTGCTACATCAGTACTTGCGTAGTACTGATTTCTCAGATATCCCTGGACAATCCTTAGACATCCAACTCGTATTCATTTCATCCCGATTACCTCCAACATCTTTAGCTACCTTCAACCACAATCATTTTGTCACCCTTCATTATATATATATATATATA
>Ga0214544_1006361_pt1 | contig 21855 bp, 14 predicted proteins | sample CNSS3metaG_FD_160074 | JGI IMG/M metagenome (GOLD analysis project Ga0214544, IMG submission 160074) | Root nodule microbial communities from cowpea collected in UCLA plant growth center, Los Angeles, California, USA - CNSS3 | ecosystem: Host-associated > Plants > Roots > Nodule | place: USA...
CCACACAAATATATATATATATATATATATATATATATATATATATATATATATATATATATATATATATATATATATATGAACTGCAGGTACAGTCTTATGTCTCTTCTTTATCATGTGATAACAGTCACTGAGCCACGAAAACACTATTTCTATATATTGATATCAGAACACACCACTCATCACAGAGCTTATAAAATACCACTCTAGAATTTTCTTTCTTGAATCCTTTCACTCTGCACTCTCGTTTGTTTTCACAAACTGAACTCACAAAATACTCTCATTTTTACTTCAAGTTGATTCAACATACACAAGCATATCCAGCAAGAAAGGAACCAATCAACAAACACAGAAACTCTATCTCCGAGTCACGTCTACACCTTGGGTATAGATCCTCCTCCTGCATTAACTTTTTCTATCTGTTTTTTTTTTTCTCATATCAGATTTTCCTATTAGTACTTTGGCTCCTGGTTCATGCTTAGGTATGATCCTGCATTTTAACTTGATAATAGGGTTTATGACATTCATATCCACCAATGTTCTATTTCTTTTCTTCTTTTTTTCACTCTTGGTAGCTTTCATTTTTGCTTAGTATGTACAACGGTAAACCATCAAAATTTTTGTGTGTTTGGTAGGATATTTTATGAGCTAGTTTGAGGCATTAATCTAATTAGTTTCTAAAATAAGATAATAAAATAATATAAGTAAACTTTTAATAATTAAAAAATATTTTAAGTCATCCTTGAACATTAAAACCCCCCTTTAAACTGTTAATAAAAGGAAAGTTTTTCAATTATTTTCCTTGAATAATAGTAATGGGAAGCTGCTCCATGGATTTTTATCAAATCCCATTTCGTCTTTCGTTGTGATGGCCAGGCACATGAAAAATGTATTGATAGTTTTAAGTCACTTTACATTTTCTTCTAAATACCATGTATGAGAAAGTCATTCACAATCATTTTAAGATAATTTTCACAAGTTTTTTGTGTGATGTAAACTTTTAAGGTGTTAAAAAACATTCTCATCACTTGAAATATGATTTGTGCAACCTCCTTAAGACTCAATGGAATGAACGTCATAAAATTTCAGCTTCAGATTGAGGTGCTAATCTATTGAATCTGAGAAGCAATAACTAACACTGGCACTGTCACAACAATGGGAAATTGAAAGTCATATGATACACAATGACAAGTTTGGGATTGTAACACTGACAAGTTTAAGCCATAGAAATGAACTAAAATCCTTACTCAGAAATAAAATGTCCCGAACACCGAGCTTCATTACTCAGCTGTAACTAACTTAAACTGATACAAGAGCAGGCATTGCCAATTTCTAAGGTTTTTGGGCCATTCTCTTCAAGTCCTCATTCTCTTTGCTGAGAATGTCAACACGAGACTGGAGGATGTTGATCATCGCTTGAGCGCTCATTATCTCAAACCTCATTGTCTCCTTTTCGACTGCAATCTTATGCATCTCGTTCTGCAAGTCCTTGATGAACTTGATACAGCTCGGAGACATGGATGACTCAAGGTTTTCAGCGTCAAAATCCGGTGCCTTAACCAGTGCAAGACTTTCCTTAGATTCAAGGGACTCTTGCAGGGAAAACTCCACCAGTGCAGACAGAAAATGTTTTTTCGGTGCAGAGTTGGTGGTGGCAGCACCAGCAGTGGTGGTTGGGAGTGTTGTTGCTGCAGTAGTTATTGTAGAGGAGCACGGATCCTGACCGGTTCGGATTGAATCTCCAGAAACATTAGAGTGGTTGGAGTTCAAGTTATGCCGCCTTCGTTTGTATATTAGAGAGAAAGGCTTTGGATTGTCTGTTTGGGGTGAAGGGTACTCATCCACTTGCTTACAATTATTATCATCCTTTTCAGGAGATGGATACTCAGCCATGCTTTCCCTCTTGCACACAGCTAGAAGATTTTGAGTTTCTATAGGAAGCTTGTTCACATCAAATGGAGTTTTGTTGATAGATTGAGTGTCCTGCAATAGAACACAACCGAATGTGAAACCAGGGAACAGCACATAAAACAGAATCAGTAACTTGAGATCATCAAATTTCAGATCCTCGATTAAGATTTTCAAGAGTGAAGGGTTGCTACAATTGTCACACATCAAGACTTCATAAAACAGAAGCTGCATTGTAATGCAACAATAAGAACTTGAACTGTTTCTCACAAAACACAGCATATGCTCGAACAGATATTACAAACAAACTTCCACCATCCACAATTGAGTCACTAGTCTTTTAATATGTTGTTAAAACTGGAAATCTTACAAAGCAAGAAAGACTACTAAAACACATACTTGAAAATACATATTTGATGAGCCAAGTTCCAAATCAGTGGATCAATGTTGGCAGATAGAAGCACAAAAAACGTAGAAGCTAAAACTTCTAATAAAATCAACAACATCATCATCAAACTACTAAACCAACGATTATGAATTACCCCAACCATAAAATATATCACCATATAACAGTAACTTCCAATCCAGAGAAGAGGAAAACAAAGGTGAAGATCATAACATAATACAAGCTGATTTACTCAGGCATCTTGGATCCATCATACCAAATAGCATACATAACTGAGATGCAATTCATAGAAAGGTGACTATAACTAACAATTCAAATGTTATTTGTGGTAGAAAGGTGACTATGGCTGTTTCTCATGTTGCCATTTTGGGAGCTTTTGAAACTACAGGAATTTAGGAAGAGAAGGAATGAAGGAGAGAACAGTAATATAATATTGATTGATATATGATATGCATTGATACGATATGACCAGAGCATACACTCATTAATTAGCACCAGACTTTTAATCAAATCAAATAAAAGTATAATGAAATCTAGAAACCAGTCTTAAAAGGGTGCTACGAACCTAATGATGATTTCCTGCCCTGTGGAATCAAATAAGAAATACACTTTGAATACATGATTCCCGCAGATTCACAACCTTCCTCATTACACACACAAACTGTAGAGTCCTTTTTAACACATCCAAAGAGCGATTATAGTGAGCTCAAGATTCAATCAATGGCCCTTTTTCATAAACACTTCGGATTTTGTCTGATCTAAAGTTTTCTTTGTTACTGGATTTCCAGCAACCACTCAAAGCCTTAGAAGTCTTTGCATATCATGCCCCTAAACCTCCTAGCACAAAGACATGCAAGACCCCTACTTGTAATTAGAGAAGAGGGGAAAGATTGAATTGTTTCTCTTGATTGCAATATAAAAAATTTATACACAGATATAAATCGAAATGCTGCTAACCTAATCAAGGAAACAAATCACAAATTAAAATTGTACATAATCTGATTCGGGTGTTACAATAGTTATAGGAATTTCAGATTCAAAGAACTATGGAAGGAAATAGGGAATTCTGAGATGAAGAATTTCGAAGTTTTTTTATTCAGAAACAGAGCTACCAAGAATTGGTTACAAGAATGGTTGATTACCCATAATGTATTGAAGAGTAACTACCATAATGTACTCTCCAATACAGTTGGGCCAGGCTGCAACTATTACAATTTGCTTTTAACCCTTTCTTTTCTATCATTAACCACCCTTGAAAACATGTTCATCCTCAGGGATGGAATGAAGGAAAACTCCACAAAAGATCATAGTAAAACTCCCACATGACAATCCTCTGGAAGTTGATGTTTCCACTTTACCAAACCTTGTCACGGTTCAATTCTCCATATGCACCTCCTCCTCCAAGTCTTCATGCAGAAATGCAATTTTTTACATCATAAAGGTGTAGTCCTATCCAAAGTCAGCTACCAATGATAGAGTGATCTTAATGGTATTCATCTTTGTAAATGAACAAATGTCTTCTCATAGTCTATTCCATTTGTTTGGATATACCCTTTTCCAACCAGCCTGCCTTGTATCAACCCAATATATCATCAAATTGATATTTCAGTGTATATCCATCTAATTCCACATACCTTCATTCATGACTTGAACACAATTTTCATCCTACAGGTATCTTGGACAGTTTTGGAACTCCTGATAGAATCAATAGCTGAAACAAAGCTCTAATGTTGTACAGAAAGAGTATTAGTACATACAAAATGAGATATTTATACTTGCCTCAACAACACTTTTCTTTCCACAAACAAATCATTAATATCAAGTTGTTTTTTACTTCTTAGATACTAGTGCTGGCAGTATTTGTCAATATTATCTGCTTCATTTGGTAATTATATTTGTCCCATGTTCTATGCAGCAATTGCTTCTTCAGGATCTGCAGTTGATTCTTCAATAGCAACTTCTTCCTAAGGAGTCAATACTAGCGTATCCATAAGGAGAGAGCGTAACATCTCTGAGACTTAGTATCCTGATGGCTCTCCACTTGAATACGAGGACCAATGTAAAAGACAGCTGTGTAGGTTACATCCATGGTAAAACAATCACAAAGGCATGAAAAGTCTACGGGTTATAACACTTGTATCCCATTTTTCTAGATTCATACCCAATGTAAACAGACTCAGCAGCCAAGGGTCCAACGTGCAATGATTGCGGTTGTAAACATCAACAAAGGAAGTACAACCAAACAAGAGTTGGAGCTCTTCATGCAATTGACGACATGTCAGTACTTTGATGACAACCAAACTTCAACAATAAATCAATCTTAACAAGACAGTTCTCCTAGTAGGGTCATTAAGTAGATTCATCATGGAGGAGGCAGACAGTGGTGGGGCCATGACCACTCCCCCCCAAATTAAAAAAAAAATTACATCTCTATGCCCAAATTTTTTCTGGAAATAAAAATAAAAATATTTAATTTTAAAGTGTTGGCAACCCAAATATTCCATTTCAACATCCACCACTAACGGTAGATGAAATGGCAACAGTGGAGATCAAACTAATACCGCTACCTTGCTGGTTTGCACTTCTAAGGGCACATTGAACGTGCCAAAAAAACATCATGAAGGCAGGGAGGTTTTGAATACTTAAGTAGGGGCCCTTCAAATCAGGAATTTTTAATATGGCAACCCAAACTACGTAAATAAGGAAACAAAACAAATAAATTTTGTACATAATCAACATCCTAATTTTAGTAATTACAATCACAATCGTACTTAATTACAAATCATACCTTATCATATTGCTAGGAAGGAAAATATTGTGCCTAAAGCCATAGTATATCAGAGAAGAATGAAAGTCCAGTAATAGTAAATACTTAGAAAGTTTGTTAGAATAGTTAGGCAAAGGAGAATAATAGATACACTTGTTGTGAGAATAGGGAGAAAGGAGGTTCACATTTTGTAGACAGAGCATTACCTCTTTGTGAAAAAAGAAATCCTTTGTGAAGGGGAACCCTAGGAGGAAACTATGATCTCCTATCTCTTGTTCTTTCATTCTATTCAATAAAAGTCTTTCTTTTCTTACTCTTGTCAATCCCTAGTTCCTAACAAATTGGTGTGACCTGCTGAATCCAAATTGGAGAGGAATGGATCAAGACGAAGCCAAATTCTCAACTTTAATCCGCAACAGAGAAACTGAGCAGACAACCAACAATCAAGGAGAGTACACTCCTAAAAACAATAGTGTAGAAGGCATCAATGACACAAAGGAGATGCTAACAAATTTGGATGGAAAAAAACAAGGTAGAATACAACAAAAGAAACGGGGGATGGTGACCTTTTATGAATAAGAAGAAGCTCCACACACATGGGTGAAGAAGGTGGAGTTACCAACCTTTGAAGGAAAACGACTCATTGGGGTGCATCAAGGGTGAAATTTATTTAACAAGTGAAGCAGGAGAGAAATTGAGGCTCGCATTCATCAGTATGGAAGGAAATGCAGTACAATGATACCAATATTGACACAAGGTTTCTGAGAATCCTTCTTGGGAGGAATTGACTACCATGTTATTAAGGAGGTTTCGAGGTTGAAGGAGAGGTTTGATAAAGAGATTGGCAGCATTGAGTCAAAACACAAGTGTGGAGTTATATGTTCAGGAGTTTGGGTTGTTGGTTGCTAAAGCTCCATTTACCACAAATAAACAATTGTTGGGGTATTTTCTTGCAGGGTTACATCAAAACATTAAAAGGAAAGTGTGCATCCACATGACCCAAAAGATTTGATGAAATATGGAGTTTAGCCATTGATATTGAAGAAGCAGTGGATAATGAAAAAAACCTTGGGGGTTACGGAATTCTTATGGAGGTATAAATCTCAAGTTTCAAGGAGGGGATGGAGTGGTGCCAAGAGGGCTCCAAAAAAGGGCTCAAGGATTGTGATCCTGGATGAAGGTGAACAAATTACTAAGGAAGGAGAAATTGTGATGTTGGAAAGTCAAGAAATGAGAGGATGAAAAGGGAAGGGAAAAACACTTGAAGAGGCAACATTGGAGGACAAAACTACCATTTAAGAACAATTACAAGAATTCAACCATGAGGACAAGGTTCTATTTGAAAGGGGAGGCCCTGTTAAAAAGAAAGCCCGTTTGGGGGGAAATTCTAATAGAATGAGCTGTTACAACTTACAATAGTTAGAGATTTTGTTACAACAGTTAAGCAAAGGAGAATAATAAATAAATTTATTAATGTGGATTTTAAGCTCAACCTCACAAAACCAAGTTTTAAGGTAAAGGTTGAACTCACTTATATACTATAATTTATTCATATAATAGTTAATGTGGAATCTCCAACCCACTACCTCATGCTAAGAACTCGACATCTAAAATCTGAGACTACATATTTGTAAGTGATCAAATGTAAATTCAATAACAAGTGGTACAGTATCTCCAACAGACTTTGCTAAGATAGGCTTTTGATATCATGTTCAAAAGTGTGAGTTTTAGACCTAACTCAACATTACAAGTTAGTTGTATGAAGTTGAACTAGGTTTAAAGTTTACTTTTTAAGTCGTATTAGAGTCTATCTCCGCAAGGTTTAGCAAGTCAAGTGAACAGTATGCAGAACACCATTCACAAGCACTACATTGTTGTGAGAAGGAGGAATGAGGTTCACTTTTGTAGATTGAGCATTAGCTCTTTGTGAAAGGAGAAATCTGTGTTGGGAAACCCTTGGAGGAGAGTGCTCTCCTATTTCTTGTTCTTTTCAACACAAATCTTTCTTTTCTCTCTCTTTTCAGTTCTTGGTTACTGACATACAACCATACCAACACCTCTAACACTGTCGTTTGTTAAAGTCATTAGGTAACTTGGTTTCATGACATTTAAGATGAGCTACCTAAGGCTTCTTTATTGTGCCACCAACAAAAACATTCTCTATTCATGCAAGATTCAAACTTGTAACTACCAGAACCCTTGATGTGCTAATTGTAGATGGTATCAAACCTTTTATGGAGTTTCTCCCTTCTGTGATGGAACAATTCCTCCTCAATGGTCACTTTTCCTGACCAATCTAACTCCTACATATGTACACCCTCACAAAGAAACCACAAAACTTAAAAGGTGTCACAAACTCACAATTAGGACTCTCAATGTTGGACTTGTTGGTAGTGCTAGAGAGGTTGCTTTTAAATTTCTGCCACTGTAGAAAGATATTTGGACATTGACTCCACTGCAAAAAAAATGGATCTCTTTATTCATCCTCTATGGCCAATTTAAGGATTAAGTTTGCTGAACCAAGACCATTTGCTGTAACTTCATCATTGTGTTGATGGCAACACCAAGCCCAACTAAATCAATGGCCTTGGACAAAAGTGACAACCATATCTTGTTTTGTCTTTGGAAGGGTGCACACCTTTCCAAAGAAGAGTATAGTTAGTGAAACAGATCATTTCCTACAAATGTACTCATAAAGAAGAAAATTATTTGGAAATTGATTCCAATGGTGCAAAATGGGTCTCTTTATTCATCCTCTATGGCCAATTTGTGGATTAAGGTTACCGAACCATGACCATTTGCTGTTAGAACTTTGCTGCAACTTCTTTATCATTTTGTTGATGGCAACACCATGCCCAACTAAATCAATGGACTTGGACAAAGTGACAACCACATCTTGTTTTGTCTTGAAAAGGTTCACGCCTTCACAAGAAGAGTAAAGTCAGTGAAACAGATTATTTCCTACAAATGTACTCACAAATTCAAGATCTATCATTTTGACCCCTTTTTCAAGCTAAAATGGCCCTCGACTCTAAAATTCGCGCTTGCTCATTTCTGTCCCATTGTCTTTGGAACTGGTAGTTTAAAGAATCCCATGATCTCACACAGACTCTTAAATAGCACAGGTTTCCAAAATGTCACTTCCACAATGAGCATCGTGAATTTCAACATCAAAGACCAAAGTATATGCAAAAATAATGTTTTATGGATCTCCTGGTTCCTGATTTTGACAATAGGTTCCAGTGGTATTTGAACCACATACACCATGTGTAACCCAAACAGAGCTTGGTGCCTGTTTGGAAACAAATTATGTTGGGTAAGTAATTGCATTTTCCTCAAAAGGTCTCTTGGAAATCTGGCAATAGTAAGCCGTTATCCATCCGAAATAAGATAAGCCAAACACATGAAATTTGCCAGCTGAGTCACTCTTTTCTTTTAATTGCTTATCTATAAAATGCAAGCTTTTATGTTGCAAGATTCTTCTGAAGTTGAATACAGAATTTAGAAAAAGCAATCACCTATTTCAGAAAGCTCGACGAACATTCAGCGTTCAAGATGAAAAATTGTGCCACTCAAGCAATAGTTAAATGAACAGAGAAAGAAGAAGAGTTGTTTCACTTGAAAATCAAACAACAGTACCTACTAAAATTGTATTAGTGCATGGATTGATTTTCAGAGCTCAAAATCTAGGTCAATTAGAAAAGGAATAGCAAAATCCATTAAATCAATATAATATATATATATATATATATATATATATATATATGTGTGTGTGTGTGTGTGTGTGTGTGTATATATAAAAGAGAATACGACAAATACCTTAAATACCTTATAACTTATTGTATATTTTTTTATTATGGAAAAAAAAAATTAATACAACATTAATACGGCAATGAAGAAAGTGAAGGAATACAAAGGACAAAGAATCCAACAAGGGAATAAAGGATAAAACCGGACAAAATATCGAAGTAAAGTGGGGAACATTATTACTGCACATTTACAACTGGAGCCGACATATTAAATCGAAACGGACGGACCGGTTATCAATTCTACTATTCTTTTCCTCAATATTATGGCAGAAAGGGAGATGCAATGAATTTAAAGAATAAAGAGTCTCCCTTGACATGGAAGGCTAAAAAATACAACAGAGCTAGGATGATGCAGCAGATTGTAAGCTTATCACCATAGGCAATTTGTGAAAGGAGGTCTGCTATTACAGTACTAGAAGCTGCAATGGAGCATGTTTATATGGTAGAATTTTGGCCATTTGTCATGCACAACAGTATTTTTTTAATAAACATTCACCACTGATAACAGTTAAAATAAACATTCAATGGTTGCGCATAAATTAAATGTAAGGCATCAACAAATTTATTCAGCACAAATCCAAAAAATTAATCATTAGTAATATAATATACACCCGAAGAACTAGGAGCGAACTAACCTGTAGAACACCATTTCTCCCTTCAGCGCATAAAACACCATTGTTGCCTTCAACATGTGGCTGGTGGGCGATAGAGCCATTATGCACAGGGTCTGCCCCTGGAACCATTCCAGATGCATCATCCCACTCTTCTTCAACGAAAGGTGCATATCGTTGCCCATTTGGAGGTCCTATGTTATTTTTGTGAAACACTCTACATAAAACATACGCATCCTTCTCCATCCAGAAGAGAAATGCACAAAAATTATTAACCATGTGTAACACAATCAATAACAATGTCCATGGTGCAGTACATAGCAAACTATTCTTTTGACATTTACTAAAGAACAAAGCTCAGAAACCTGCACCTAAGTGTCATACAATTTTGGTTTGGGAACCTCATAAAATAACTAAGCTAATATCCTTAATTTACCAAGAAAACAGGTAGAACCCCAGTTGCAGCATTGAAACAGCACAAATACATACATTTTGGGGTCATCTCAGGCTTCAATTTTTAAAATTAATTCTATAGTCTCACCTGAGGCTGAGAGGATCCAGTCCCAGCCCTCTCTAACTCCTCATCAACAAGCCTGTACTCATGCATGACCCAATTAGTCCTCTTTCCATCAGGAGCCCGGCCACTGTGAAACACCAAAGTTTTCTTCAGTCCCACAGTCCTTTGGTCATGCTTCACTGGCCGATCATTTCCAGTGGCTTTCCAATACCCTTTGTTAGTAGCCCTGTTCATCCTCCCACCATTTCCATACTTCTTGTCCAATGCACTAAAAAAATACCATTCTTGGTCCCTAGTCTTCAACCTCGACTTATCTAAACATACATTCAACCCCGTTGTCAAAAATAAAAAACATCAGAAAACTGAAAATACCCAAAAAAAATCCATTAAAGTGAAGCAGCCAAGAAACCAAGCAAAACACGCACCCATCAAAATAAAACAGTAAAAATTCCAAATTTAAGCAAAAAGAAGTGAGAAAAGCAATTTCTTTAGGGGAAAGAAATGACCTGCTAGGTCCCAGGGCTCGCTCCTGTATATGTCCACTTCGGATATAGCATCAAATCGGAAACTTTTACCAGAAACCTTGCGCTTGAGGTAATAGATAACAAGCTCCTCGTCAGTTGGGTGGAACCTGAAACCAGGAGCAAGAGAGGTAGGTGGTGCAGCGGGTGCTGCCACTGGATTCACTGTAGTGGTGGTAGTGGTTGGTGGGGCTGGAAGGAACACAGTTTCGCGACCCATGCGGTTGGAAGAGAAAGAGCAAAGGGGTGATGTGGTGATTAGGGCTTCAGTGCTGAAGTTCCCTACGCCAAACGGAAAAGATGGGTCTTTGATTGAGGGTCAAGCAACAAAAGAGGGTACCTTCAATGACAAGAAATTCTAACACTTCGTGCCTTCCAGGGATTTAGATTTTCTAATTTCTTTTTCTTTTAATAATTCCTCCGAAAATGAAAATTAAGGTTGTCTTTGTGCTGTGCTATGTTGTGTTGCTGTTTCTTTTGAAACTCAGCATCTAAAAAATAAAAATCCAACCCTTTACTTTTGTTTGGATTTTTTTTCTTTAGTTGGATTACATTACTGCATATGAATAAATAATTAAATGTAGATATGGATTCAATAGGGCTTTTTGGGAAACCGCATGATTGGGTTTTCTTTTTTTCTCTTTTACCTATTTACTGTTTTCGATATTGGAAGTGAATAGATTATTTACTTCTTTTTATTGTCGTGAGGAAATAAGTTGGGACCATCCTCAGCATATTTCTTATCTGTGGCCCATCCTTGTCATTGTTATCATCCTGTTTGAGGACCAAATGAGGATTGTGTTCTCCTCACACCAATAATTTTGAGTCCAACTATGTTTATTCTTACTTGCTCAAACTCTCAAACTTACAAAATTATCCTATTTTAGTTTTATACAAATTCAAATTCTTACTATTCTTCAGTATTTTATAAGGTTAGAAGGTTATGGTGTGCATTTTTGTGTGAACAAAATTATATTTCTTTTGTATATATTTTATAACTATTTTGTATAATTTTGTACATTTTTCTTATATCTAAATTTGTAAACAGTTATATTATATTTTATAACTATTTTTACCCCTTTTATTACTTTTACATTGATTTTTAACAGGTAAACATAAACCACTATAATTATTTTGATGAGAAATTGTGTTTTATAATATTTATGATTAATATTTTGTATAATTTTTTATAAATTAATTCATTTTATCAATATTATACTTAACAATATATAAATTATATATATATATATATATATATATATATAATATAAGTTGAAAAATATTTTTTTCAATTATACATAAAACTAATATCTTTTAATACTTCCGGTGGAGGAAAATACATTATTGATATAAAAACATTTCATACACATTCATGTTTAGTGAAATACACAAGTATTCATAGAGAAAAAATTACAACTACTCAAAGACACAACTATTCACACATAACAATTATAACTACTCAAAAACACAAATATTCATACACAAACAATTTCAAAGTTTAAAGATTTTGAAAATGTTGTATTAAATTGAATATATTAACACATATAATGTTTTCATGAAATACATACCCATAAAAGAGAGTAATAAATACAAACTAAAAGGTTATTTTCTCTAACCTCACTTTTGCTATTTTTACTATTATTCATTTTAATTTATCTAAATTATTATTATATATATATATATATATATATATATATATTATCTTAATTTCAACACAAATCTCACTCTTTTGTTTAATATCAAATTTGTCCGTATACATTAAATACGCATTGAAATCAATTAAATTGTAAGCGTTCATTAAATTAATTATTGATTGTTAATTTATTTCAAACAGTTATATTAAAATAAAAAACGTATTTACAAATATTTAATTTCTAAAATTTTGAAATATTGAGGTATCATGATATATTATTGAATAAAATTTAAATATAAATTTTCCTCTGTTTCAATTTATATTTAAATAATTTCATTAACTAAGCTTGCAGTAAAAATTATTTTGATAATAAATCTCTGAAAAAAATATCTACATACTAATTAAACATCTTATTACATATGACGTAACATGTAATATCTATTTATATAAAAAATATTTAACATGTTAATCTTTTGGATAATACACTAAAATATTTAATTATTTTATTCTCATCTTGAAAATGTAATCACATTGAATTTCAACCATTGGTGTTGTCTTGTGTGTGAGTTTATTATTTTATTTATACTTTTTAAGTATTATTTGCCAAGACTAATACAGATGAATAATTTTGTTAACAAGTGAAAATATTACAATTATTGTAAAATAAAAACATAATATATTGGATAAATTTAAATATATATAACCATACTCTGTAGGTCAACATTTCAATATAAAAGAGGTTGATTGATTTTTGATTTTAAGATTTGAATTAATTGAGTGAACTACATATTCAGTGTAAATTTAATATAGAGAAGAAGTGTGAGTTTAATTTATTAATAAATTTATTTTCATTAAAATGTATTAAATGTTTTTTTAAAACAATTCATTGAATGTTGAATTATTCAAATGATAAAACTGCAACTAAATTATTTGTTTAAGAAAACATTTAATTCAATTGTTTGTTTTTTTTACAGGTGCTAAGAATTCAGTTTCCATTTCTTATTTTTCCTGTCTTGGTTGCCTATCAAATCAAATGGATTGTTATATTTAATTTGGACTATCAGTCCAAAGTAATACATAATATAAATAATTTTATAAATTGATGATATTTATGATATTACTTAATCATATCCATAATTTTCTGTCTTTTCAATTATCACATAATTAATAACTATTTAAGAAAATCAATTAAAATTTTTTAATGAGTATTTGAATAAAAATATACAAATATAAATATTCCTGCATTTTTGTGAGAATGTTCCATGATATTTTTTATTGTGTTGTATGTGTGATATTTATCCTTTTTCATATGTGATAAAATAGCAAGGATGTCATAACTAATAATAATAATGATATAATAGTTACAAAATAATAAAAATTAAATATGATAATTAAATTAATTGTATATATTTTTCTAGAATTTTATGTAATTATCATTGTATTTACTAATATTATTACTTAGTGTATTAGTCTGATGTCAGATTTCACATTATTGTATAAAGTTAGGATTGATATTACATATATATGGGATATTATATGTTTATCTTAAAAATCATATATATATATATATATTAAAAAATTATGATATTTTTTTAAAACATATGATAATTATATTATTGTTATGATTCCAAATTAAAATTACATGTATTTAATTTTGTATTCAATTTGTCAACATAAAAAATACAAAAAATTATATATTATATTTATTGTAAAAATATTATTATTATATATATTAGATTCTTTATTAATAAATATCGGTAAAATAAAATATCTCAAAGTATTATAAATATATACATGATCTAAATTGAAATATTGGTATATCTTTATACTATTTTAAAAAAAATAGTATAGAGATATAAAATGATGATGATTTTTTTAAATAAATATGTCAATAGATACAATTTTATATTTTGTTTAAAAGATAATTTAAATTTTAGTCTCTACCTATTTCATAATTTCTTTTCTTGCAAAACAAGGAAATTTGAAATCCTAAAGAAAAACAAAAGTTTAGGATGTGTCCAAAGTTTTATCAAATAATAATATTTATGATTAATTATGTTTTTAGTCCCTGAATTTTGATATAAAATTGGAATTTCGTTTGTTTCAAAATTTTAATATATTTGGTTCCTAAACTTTAAAAATGAATAGATATAGTCATTTTAGTCTAATTACATTAAATATTTTTTACATGTCAAATGTATTTTTTCAGAAAATATTGAATAAAAATGTTTTAAATTATGTAAACAACTTAAATACTAACAAAAAATTATTTAATACGTAATTCAATTAAAAGAGTATACTGATTCATTTTAAAAGTTTTGAAACTAAAATATATTAAAATTTCATATCAAACCAAATTTTAATTTCGTATTAAAATTTAATAACTAAAAATATAGTTAATCCTAATATTTAAAATAAAAAAGAATAGTAAAAGAATTCTTTAATTTAAAAAGTATCAAATAAACATTAAGTAAAACAAAAACAATATATATATATATATATATATATATATATATATATATATATATATATATATATTACGGTGTATGTTTATGCTTAAACAAAATTATGTACTTGTATATCATTTTTTAAAACTCATATACCAGCATCATTACGGTATATAAATGTAATTTCTGGATAGAATTAAACTGGTATTAATAATTAATAATACACAACTAAAAGGCAAAAAGGAAAAAGACATTGATGCAATGCAATTTGTGCTCTGTAACCCTATCCAATTCCAACAACGTCTCTTTTTTCTCTGTTTAATTTGATTTTTTACCTTTCACTGTGATTTAGTTCTTCGAGGTCTATCTCTGTAATCCACTACTCAACCACACATACATGTACCTTGTAACCAGAGTTACCAAGTACATAGTCAATTTTACCCTTTATAATGTTACTCTTCATATTATCCTACTAAATTTATCACCTAACTCAACTAAAGTTTTTTCAAGTTTATATCAATTTTAATTTTTGTATATTTGACAATTCTTTTTACTCAATGTTATGTTTGGTTTTAGATAAAAAAAATATATGTGTAGTGAAACAGTTTTATAAATGATTAAAAAATTTTACTTTTTAAAATTATTTTGGTATAGATAAATAAATAAAAGGAAAAGAAGATAAAATAAATGAAAAATTTATTGAAATGGAAAACTATTTGGTTATAAATATGTCTATTTATTATTCATAATATTAATTAGTATTTATTAATATTATATATTGTTTATCATTATGTATAACTAGATATAAAAAAAATCTTATTTTATTTGTTATGCAAACTTTATTAATAATATAGTAGGTAAAACTGTTTTATTTATTTTTTCTTATATTATCCTCCTTTAAAAAAAATTCAAAAAATTTTCTCTTTCAATCCTTCCTTTTTTTCTTGCTTATAAGTCTTTTATTTTCTCGATATTCATTTGTTTCCTCAGTTGCTTACTCAACATTTCTTCGGTCTTAAATTTAAATTATGTCAACTTTAAATAAAAATATCTTAAGAAAATTAAATTAAATAAATAATTTTTTGAATTAAAATTAATATTTCATTGATATGTTAATAATAAAAAATATTACAATTTAAAATATTATGATAAAAATTATAAACGCATATATAAATTTTCAATGTTTACAATAAAATAAGTAAAATAAAATAAGCAAAAAATACACTTATAATTAAAATGTAATAATATCTCAAAGAATTATTAAAGTTAATATAATCAGCTATAATTATAATAAAAAATTTAACTATATAATTAATTATATGCGCATTTATTCACATATATTACTAAACTAAGAGTGGTGAAATAGTAGCAGATTAACGGGTGAAAACTCCGAAATATGGTGCGCGCGTGGGTCTATGTTTTCTGCATTTCAAAATTCTGAGTTTCAAAATCAATAGATCATCTTCTGCATGTGTTGCACGTGTAATAGTCTCAGTATACGTGTAACAATCATACTACACATATCTTATGGTATATAACATGTCTTTAGTCTTTATTTTTTATTTTTTAAATTTAAATAACATCTCAAAAACATTAATTAGGTTATTATGATAATTAAAAATAAATTTATTAGTATTAATAATAATAATGACTTTATTATAATAATATTAATATACTTTAATTACACTCTAAAAATATATAGAAAATATGTATTTTTTAAAATTTGTTATAGTCACCCTGAAAAGGACAACGGTCACCCAAAGTGCTTATACTTTGAATCCAGGTGTTTGACCACAATTACAAATGTTGATATACTTTGAATGCGTAAAAGTTACTAAATCAGAATCTGTACTTTATTTAAAAAAAACAAAACACAATAACAATAACATAATCCATGATATCTAAGTATATAAAAAAAATTACTACATAGGGAATTTTTTAATTATCAATATTTAGTTTATGAAGATAAACATTTTAATTTATTTCTGGTCAACTGTACGATATGTTAAGTATAAAAAAAATATCCAAAATAAGAAGAGACTAGTATGGATAGAATATAAAAATAAGAGTATTTAAAAAAGAAAAAGAATAAAATTATCATGTAATGGTTAATTTTAAAAATTGATAAGAAATTTATTATTATTAGAAAGTAATGAATTATTTAGTAATGAATTATTTTAAAATATATGATTTAATATTTTAATTATGCTCTAAATATAAGGTAGGCCAATAATTTACTATTATTTTATTGTCATCTACAATAATCAACAATTCATGCTTTAAAAAGAACACATTATCCGTCATGCCTAAAAGATATGAATTTATTTTCCTTAATTTTCTTTTTATGTGTCACAACTTTAATATATTATTTATATCTTTTGCTAGAAAATATTTTTTCTAGATTCCTCAACATTCTCATTTTATTCCTCTATATTAATTTTTAATTTTGGATTTCATCAACACAAATATCATATCTTTTCATTTATTTGTATTATTAATTTTTTTTAACACTTAATATTATATTGTCTGGTCTAATAATAATAATAAAAATCTAGTTGCCCTATCACAAATTCTAAACAAGTTCACATACGTACATATCGAAGTATTAATGTTTTAACAAGGAAATATAACAAGAAAATGAATAAGTGACAAAAATATATAAATTATGAAAAACATAATCTTGAATCAAAATTTTCTGAGATCTACTCCTATATTCGATTTTATAGCACTAATGAGTTCATATAAATTTGAAACTCAAGTTAAACAATCGTCTAATATATAATATAATATTATAAAAAAATATTTCACTTGTGAGAACTTAGAAAATTGTGTTTTAAGAGTGATTGTGTTTTAAAATAAGGAGATCCTATAATTTTAATAATAAAAAATTTATGTATAAATAGAAATTTTATAAAAGAATCTCATTACTTAGAAAACACTCTATTTATCCAAAAACACCCTTATAAAAATTATTTTCTTTCTATCTAAAGTTCCTCATCCTATGTTAATCTTTCTAAAATCAGAGACTCATAGAGTGATCCCTCTGGCGAGACCTCCACTTATGTCCAATTAGCTTCTTCAATTAAGTAAGTTGATTTCAATCATTCTTAGACATGCATGTGAGAAATTTAGCTCACATGTGGCTTCTAAATCCTTCTCATGAGTCTCTACTGATGAGTGGTGTCAATGATATGTTCTGATCATGTTTGTGTTGTCCTAAGTTGTGTCGATGCGTTTAGATAGCTTAAAGGAGGAATTTGATACTCCTTGATCATTTTGATTCATCCTTTAAGTAAGAGAAGATAATTATATTGTGTTTAAGTTGTAGAAATACTAGATTGGTAAATTGCATGATTTTACTAAGATTGACCTGTGAAGTTAAGCTGTTGCACGTTTCATGATGTATGAATTTGGGTGTTGTTAAGTATGATGTTGCTTACTTAGAAGCATTTGTGGCTTTGATAATTCTTTTAGACCAATTTGTACTGATGCTTGTGGTGAAATTGAATTTGGTATGAGTTGGACATTTGTGCCAACTATGGAGCTGCTAACCTTATTGGAAAGACATAATTATGCAAAATTATGCAAGCTCGCTGGTCGAGGATGAGCTCGCTAAATCCAAAGTCAAGGACTCATTAATTTGGAAGTCGCTAAGGGAATACCTACTCGCTTAACGAATCCAAAGTTAGAGAGTTTGTTGACTTTAAAGGCGTGGTCGAGAACGCTCTCGTTGAGCGAATTTTAGAGGAATTTGCCTTTGAGGGTTATAGTGATTCACTCGCTGGACGAGCCACTTGGTCGTTGGATGAGTGAACTTTTGTGCACTTTTCGCCTAACAAATAAATTGTCTCGCTAAGCGAATGCATCAGAGTATATCAATCATCTTTATATGAAATTTTGCAGCATGTTGTAGCAAGTGTCAACTATTGCTTAAGTAATGATTGGTGTATGTGATTGATTTGAGAATTATTATATGATTGTGAATATGATAAATGATGAAGTTGTCAGGATTTCAAGGAGAAATTATATGATAGGGGTATTTAGTGTACGCATTGACATAAGGATTCAATATGGAGGTATCATTTATCTAAATAATTATTCACACTCAAGTAGAGTTGAGTATGTTATGTGGTGAAGAGAAAAAAGAGGTTATAGTCAAGTAAAGTAGAATAGAGTAGATTATATGCTAAACTATAAAAAATTGACGAGATAAAAAAAAAAGAGGTCAACTTATTATTTAAGTTTTGAGTTTGATGCAATTATGTATTTTTTTTCCTGGTATTTTTTGATGAAATATAGATTTTTTTTACTGTGTTACATGCTTCACCAAAATATGCATGTAATTAACTTTGTTTTTCAATAACAATGAAATAATTCAACTCATGTTGTTGATCCTCTTGAAATACAAGACAATATAAATTCGAGTATAATAAAATTAATATAAAATTGTTAATTATTTTTTATAATTTATTTATTTCTTTAAGTTTTTTTACAGTTTTTACCTCTTTAAAATATTAAAGATGCTGTAAAAAATTTACCATGACAAATTGCTTTATGACATTTAAAATTGATTTTTTATAATGATTTTGCAACTGTCATAATTTTCTTCTAATCTTGTAAAAACATGTTCTTATTTTTTTATATTTAATAAAATGATTTAGTATCAATTTCATGCTTACAAAAGACAATATATTATACATATATATTAGAAATAAAAATCCATATACTTCAATTACTACGTATCCATAACTTTTTTTTCTTCTTTTGTTAAACTCCACATATAAATTTAGTGCAATGTATTGTATCACTAAAAAGATGAGTGGAAATAGGAAATAGGTGGCTCTATCATTATCATAGGGTCAAACATTAACACTTCAATACTATATAGTGTAAGTAGTTAATTGGTGATTAGTGACGTTCAACAAATTCAACTTATATATGCCATGTATGTCACTATCCCATTATATTTTCTGTCCCCATTACACCATCATGCATCTCCCTTCATCAGATCAAATTCAAACTTCTCAAAATCTAATTTATACTATAAATAAATTAGTTTGATCAAAATCTCCTATTTAACTATAATTTAATGTCAAAATGAGTTGATTAGGGCAACTTTCAATTTTCATGTCCAAAACGGAAAAAAATCGATGTTTCAACAGAGAATCTAAACATTCCTTCAGATTAATTACAACGTCCAATGATTAGGTAAATGAATAATTAAAAAAAATGGAATGGTATGGTATAAAAACATAAACATTACACTAAAAATAACATTTTTAACGACACTATTTTAAGAGTGTTTGTGAGACTAAAATAGTTAACAAACATTCATTGAACAAGTGTTATATCTTTTTCATATCTAAAGGTGACTCACCTTAGATAACGTTTCCTTAAAATACAACTTTATTAAAGAAGGTTGAACCATAACAAAAAGGAAATCCATTACATTCTATAAAAAAAAAAAAAATCCACATCATGAATTTGAGTATATAACATCCAAATCTAAACAACACGTCCTTTTCAGAAAGATTTACTTAGGTTATCATTCCTAAACACTTTTAATAAAAATAATGTTATTATTTTCCTTTTATCCAAACTCTTTTGTTTCCTTTTTTTTTTTTTATCATACCTAACATTTTCTTTGTATTCCACCTCTTAAATTTGAGTAATGTGTCCCTCCATAGCTTGAAATCAAAGTGCTAATAGTCACGTAACAGCACTTCCCTATGCCACCAAAACTGTGTAATTAAGGACCCGTAGGTCTTTTTGTTTTCTTTTATTCATTTACTTCGTCACCCTTCTCTTTGATTCTTTAGTTTCTATTTATTATTTTTCTGATTTTCTATAATTGTTTCTCATCATTATCTGAAACATTCTTTATCCTTTTCTCCGATATAGATCGTTAGCTAGAAAGTGATCTAAGTAAGGTATCTTCAACCAATTGAAATTGAAATTTGGATTATAATAATTTTTTTTTTAATCTAAAGTCCTTTATTCTTACTTATTTTATAGGTTAGTAATTCAAGATTTGACTGATCCTTTTCATTAAAAAAACTATTCTTTTAACTAGTCTTACTTCTAATGAGAGTTTAGTTGATTTGGTGATGTTTCTTTAGATTTATAAAACTTTCAGTGTGATTTCAAGTCCTCCTTTTTATGTAACTTGAGAAACAATAAATTGTTAGATAATAGAATCAATCTTGAATTATAGACAAATTTAGTTATATTGTAAGATTGTTGAATGTTATCGGGATAAGAATTACTAAAATTATAAAATTAATTATATACATTTAAATCTATTAATTTATTATTGTGTGAAATTTGTTTTGAAAGGGACATAAGAAAAAATAGCTGCATTAGACAAATTTTACACTCAATTAATATTAATATAAAGATGATAAAATTGTTTCATGAACCTATTGGCCTATTGGTCTTGTTGGTTTTATGTATGTTATTTAAGCGATTTTAAAGCAATAATCATCAACTTAGATATAGCGTTCACTTAATTGAGTGATAACTTTTATTGTTCAAGTTGTAATTTGAAATTTGAGTTAAATATGTGTTGCATTAGTTATTAGTTATTTGTCCTCTAAAGCAAACTTTTATTTGCTCAAGGTATGATGTCACAACTTGAAGAAGGAAAAATCGATATTAACTTACCTTTTCTTTAGTTGTTTTAATAAGAATATGTAAATTATCTTTTTCGATAAAAAAGCAAGTTCACTTTTGAGATCCACTTAAAATATTGTATTTTATATAACTTTAAAACTTGTACTATTGTATTGTGTTTTCTAAACTCAATCCACTTTATATTTATATTTATATTTATATTTATATTTATATTTATATTTATATTTATAATTATAATTATAATTATAATTATAATTATATATATATATATATATATATATATATATATATATATATATATATTTATAAAATATTTGTGTATAATAATGTGGAGTTTTGAGTTTTTTTTTGGAAATTTAAAGATTGTTAGTGTGGTCATAGAAAGTTAACGTGACTTTAAAAGAAGTGTAGAAAGTTAACCTTGCTGTGTGGACACGATGAAGGAAATGAATTTGGGAACATTACTTTAAGTTGTTGGGTGGACACAGTAGTAGCAGTATCATGTAATAGGAACAATTAATAGATGATGTTCATTTTTGAGCAAATTATGTGGGTATGCCTATCCTCTATTCCTGCACCACTTACTCAAATACACTTTTATAT